>VOFG01002773.1_pt1 | contig 35168 bp, 46 predicted proteins | sample 5384171 | NCBI WGS metagenome assembly VOFG01 (sample SAMN12384726, study PRJNA508395) | human gut metagenome | isolation source: healthy gut F | host: Homo sapiens
CAGTCCGTGTTCATGCCGAACTTGCCGTCCGCGGCCATGACGAGCAGGAAGGACTTGCCGAGCGCGTATGTCGCGATGACGAAGTCGGGGCGACTCTTGACGACGAGCTCCTGACGGCGCGAGGCAAGGTCGATGCGGTAAAGGTCCTGACCGCCGAAGTGCGCGGGGCGGGGGACGGAGACGTCGAGAAGACTGAAATAGACGGTCTTCTGATCCTCCGCGAGCTGGACATCGGAGACGTTGAAGCCCGCATCCGTCAGGCGGGTGAGGGACTTTTTCTTCGCATCGTAGTAGAAGAGACTTTCATACGCGCCGCGCGTGTATGTGCCGCCGTTCCACCACCAGGGTAGCTGAGAGATGACCTCGTAATCCTCGTTTTCCTTTTTGTCGTCAAAGTAGGCTTTCACGAGCTTCTTGTCGCCTTTACAGAGGTCCTCAAAGCCGGGAAAGGTCGAGCCGACGACAAGCAGGTTGCCGTTTTTGAGAGGGAAGACCTGCGAGACGGGGATGGGAAACGTGTAGGCAAGATCGGCCTCGCCGCCGTCGAGTGCGATCTTGTAGAAGCGGCTCGTGAGCGATGGTTCCTTTTCCCCCTCGCGGTCGCCCGCGAAAAGAACCGTGTTTTCATCCAAGTAGCAGAACGAGGATTCCTTGCCGCCGCCGGTCAGCGCGCGGACGCGGCCGCCTTTTAAAAGATAGAGGCGGGATTCGTAGCAATTTTTTTCTTTTTTCGCCTGACTCACGGTGAAGCAGGCGCTTGTCCCCTCGGGGGAGAATGTCACGTTCGCAAGTGAGCGGACGGTGCAGAAATCGTCAATGGCGATGGGCTTCATGGGAAAACTCCTTTCATCCGTCTGCGCGCAGAGCGGCGCAAAATCACGCATGCATCATACCACAGCGACAAATATATTGCAATCCGCGGCAAAATCCGTCGAAGCGCACAAAAAAACATCTGCGGAAACCGCAGATGTTCACAAAAAATGCCTTGACTTTTCTGTACCCATTTGGTAAAATAAAGCGCTTATAAACGGGAAAGGGCGAGGAAAATTCCCCACCCATTACCGAGAGAATAGCATACCGCGGCAAAAAAAGCAAGATGCAGTTCGCTTTGTTTTACAACAAAGCCGGGTGTGTCGAACTGAATAGAGCCGCCGCAATACATTCCTTCAAGCGGACAGGGCTTGAAGAAAAGAAAGGCGTGAAGAGCAAAATGGCCAAAGACAAGATGTATGGCAAAACCCTTCGCAAGAATTTCGCCCGACACGAGGAGATCGTGGAGATGCCGAACCTGCTGGCGCTTCAGAAGAAGTCCTACCAGTGGTTCCTCGATACGGGTCTGCGCGAAGTCTTTTCCGACGTCGCCTCGATCTCGAACTACGCGGGCAACCTGGAGCTGAGCTTCATCGACTACAAGATGGACGAAGCGCCCAAGTACGACGTGCTCGAGTGCAAGGCGCGCGACGCGACGTATGCCGCACCCCTGAAGGTGAGTGTGCGCCTCTACAACAAGGAGACCGGCGAGATCAAGGAGCAGGAGATCTTCATGGGCGACTTCCCGCTCATGACCGAGTCCGGCACGTTCGTCATCAACGGCGCCGAGCGCGTGGTGGTTTCCCAGCTCGTCCGTTCCCCCGGCATTTACTACGGCAAGGAGATCGACCTCAAGACCGACCTCCCGCTGCTGACGTCCACCGTCATCCCGTACCGCGGCGCATGGCTCGAATACGAGACGGATTTCAATGAGATCTTCTGGGTGCGCATCGACAAGAACCGCAAGCTGCCCATCACCTGCCTGGTGCGCGCCCTCGGCTTCGACCGACGGCCGAGATCCTCGAGCTGTTCGGTGAGGACCCGCTCATCAAGGCGACCATGGACAAGGACCCGTGCAAGACGCTGCGAGGAATCCCTGCTTGAAATCTACCGCCGCCTGCGTCCGGGCGAGCCGCCCACGGTCGAAAGCTCCGAGAGCTATCTCGAGGCGCTGTTCTTCGATGCCCGCCGCTATGACGTGAGCAAGGTCGGCCGTTATAAATTCAACAAGAAACTTGACATCTGGAGCCGTCTGAACGGCCAGACGCTGGCCCAGCCTGTGACCGATCCCATGACCGGCGAGATCATCGCCATGAACGGCGAGACGATCAACCGCGCCAAGGCGCACGAGATCTCCAGCCGCGGCGTCAGCCGCGCCGTGATCGACGTGAACGGCCGCGAGGTCGTCGTCTTCTCCAACGGCATGGTCGATATGGCGAAGTTCGTCGACTTTGACCCGGCGCAGTACGGCATCAAGGAAAAGGTCAGCTTCAGCGTTCTTCGTGAAATGCTCGAGACCGTCCCCGCCGACGGCTGGGAGAGGCCATTGAGGCCCGCCGCGACGAGCTCATTCCGAAGCACATCACCAGGGACGACATCCTTGCCTCCATCAACTACCTGTGCTGCATGGTGCAGGGCGCAGGCACGAAGGACGACATTGACCATCTGGGCAACCGCCGTCTGCGCTGCGTGGGCGAGCTGCTGCAGAACCAGTTCCGCGTCGGCTTCACCCGCCTCGAGCGCGTGATCCGCGAGCGCATGACCATCCAGGATCTTGACGTCGTCACGCCGCAGAGCCTCATCAACATCCGGCCTGTCACGGCGATCATCAAGGAGTTCTTCGGCTCCTCCGCCGCTGTCGCAGTTCATGGATCAGAACAACCCGCTGGCAGAGCTGACGCACAAGCGCCGTCTGTCCGCACTCGGCCCCGGCGGTCTGTCGCGCGAGCGCGCATCCTTCGACGTCCGAGACATCCACTACACCCACTACGGCCGTATGTGCCCGATCGAGACGCCTGAAGGCCCGAACATCGGCCTGATCAACTATCTGGCGTCCTATGCAAGATCAACGAATACGGCTTCATCGAAGCGCCGTTCCGCAAGGTCGATAAGGCAACCGGCAAGGTCACGGATATTGTCGAATACATGACCGCCGACGTCGAAGACGACTATTATGTCGCACAGGCTGCAGAGCCTCTGGACGAGGAAGGCCGCTTTGCGAACGCGCGCGTCATCTGCCGCCACCGTGACGAGATCATCTCTGTCGAACGTGAACTGATCGACTATGTCGACGTATCCCCGAACATGATGACCTCCATCGCAACGGCGTTCATTCCGTTCCTCGAGAACGACGACGCGAACCGTGCGCTGATGGGCGCAAACATGCAGCGTCAGGCCGTGCCGCTGATGGTCACGGAGGCCCCGATCGTGGCAACCGGCATCGAGCATAAGTGCGCTGTCGATTCCGAGGTCTGCATCACAGCTAAAGGCCCGGGCGTCGTGACCCGCGTTTCCGCAACGAACGTTTCCGTCAGCTACGACGATGGCAATACCGCCGATTATACCCTTACAAAGTTTGCTCGTTCCAACCAGGGCACCTGTATCAACCAGCGCCCGATCGTCACGGTCGGCGAGCGCGTGGAGGCCGGTCAGGTCATCGCCGACGGCCCCGCCTGCTCGCAGGGCGAGATCGCGCTCGGCAAGAACGTGCTCATCGGCTTCATGACGTGGGAAGGCTACAACTACGAAGACGCCATTCTGCTGAATGAACGCCTCGTCCGCGAGGACGTCTTCACCTCCATTCATATTGAAGAGTATGAGACGGAATCCCGCGACACGAAGCTTGGCATGGAGGAGATTACCCGCGATATCCCGAACGTCGGCGAGGATACCCTTAAGGATCTCGACGAGAACGGCATCATCCGCATCGGCGCAGAGGTCACATCCGGCGATTACCTTGTCGGCAAGGTCACCCCGAAGGGCGAGACGGAGCTGACCGCGGAAGAGCGTCTGCTGCGCGCCATCTTCGGTGAAAAGGCGCGCGAGGTCCGCGATTCCTCTCTGAAGGTCCCGCACGGCGAAGCTGGCATCATTGTCGATGTCAAGGTCTTCACCCGTGAAAACGGCGACGAGTTGGCCGCCCGGTGTCAACAAGGTCGTCCGCGTGTATATTGCCCAGAAGAGAAAAATCTCCGTCGGCGATAAGATGGCGGGCCGACACGGCAATAAGGGCGTCGTGTCCCGCATTCTGCCGCAGGAGGATATGCCCTTCCTGCCCGACGGCACCCCGCTCGATATCGTTCTGAACCCGCTGGGCGTTCCGTCCCGTATGAACATCGGTCAGGTTCTGGAGGTCCATCTGGGTTACGCAGCCCACGCGCTGGGCTGGAAGGTCGCAACCCCGATCTTCAACGGCGCAAACGAACGCGAGATCCGCGAACTGCTCAAGCAGGGCGGCGTCGCCGAGGACGGCAAGACCGTTCTCTATGACGGCCGCACAGGCGAACCGTTTGACCAGCGCGTCACGGTCGGCTACCCGTACTACCTCAAGCTCCACCATCTGGTCGACGATAAGATCCACGCCCGTTCCACCGGCCCGTACTCCCTCGTCACGCAGCAGCCGCTCGGCGGCAAGGCGCAGTTCGGCGGCCAGCGCTTCGGCGAAATGGAAGTCTGGGCCCTCGAGGCCTACGGCGCGGCGTATACGCTGCAGGAGATCCTCACGGTCAAGTCCGACGACGTGACGGGCCGTGTCAAGACGTATGAAGCCATCGTCAAGGGCCACAACGTCCCGACCCCGGGCGTGCCCGAATCGTTCAAGGTTCTCGTCAAGGAACTGCAGTCCCTGTGCCTGGACGTCAAGATCCTCGGCGAGGACGGTGAAGAGGTCGACCTCAAGGACGACGATGACGATGATTCCATCTACGGCGCAGGCGGCAAGGCGCTGCCCGACGACGAGATCACGATGGACGACGATCTGCCGAACGGCAAGGACGTCGACGCCGACGAAGCGGCTGACGCGGGCTTTGAGATCCAGGACGAGGACGATGTCTTCGGCCTGCTGAACGACAGCTACACCATGGACTCCGATGATTCGGAGAATGTATAAGAAGGAGGCGGCAATACAATGAGTCATGCAACATTCAGCGCAATCCAGATCGGTATTGCTTCCCCGGATAAGATCCGCGAATGGTCCTACGGAGAGGTCAAGAAGCCGGAAACCATCAACTACCGCACCCTGAAGCCCGAGCGCGACGGTCTGTACTGCGAACGCATCTTTGGCCCGACGAAGGACTGGGAGTGCCACTGCGGCAAGTATAAGAAGATCCGCTACAAGGGCAAGATCTGCGACCGCTGCGGCGTCGAGGTCACGCGCGCCAAGGTCCGCCGTGAGCGCATGGGCCATATCGAGCTTGCCGCTCCGTGCAGCCACATCTGGTATTTCAAGGGCATCCCGTCCCGCATGGGCCTGCTTTTGGATATCAGCCCCCGCATTCTCGAAAAAGTCCTGTACTTTGCAACTATATCGTCACCGATCCCGGCGACTGCCCGCTGGCCAAGAACCAGATCCTGTCCGAAAAAGAGTACCGCGATATGCGCGAGAAATATGAGGACGATTTCAAGGCCGGCATGGGCGCCGAGGCCGTGAAGGAGCTGCTGCAGCAGATCGATCTGGAAGAACTCTCTGAGCAGCTGAAAAACGAACTCAAGGACGCCTCTGGCCAGAAGAAGCTGCGCATCATCAAGCGCCTCGAGGTCGTCGAGTCGTTCCGTATGTCCGGCAATGATCCGACGTGGATGGTCATGGACGTGCTGCCGGTTATTCCGCCGGAACTTCGCCCGATGGTTCCAGCTGGACGGCGGCCGCTTCGCGACCTCCGACCTCAACGACCTCTACCGCCGCGTCATCAACCGCAACAACCGTCTGAAGAGACTGATCCAGCTGCAGGCGCCGGACATCATCGTCCGCAACGAAAAGCGTATGCTGCAGGAAGCCGTCGACGCTCTGATCGACAACGGCCGCCGCGGAAGAGCCGTCACGGGCGCCAATAACCGTGCGCTCAAGTCCCTCAGCGATATGCTCAAAGGCAAGCAGGGCCGCTTCCGTCAGAACCTGCTCGGCAAGCGTGTTGACTATTCCGGCCGTTCCGTTATCGTCGTCGGTCCGGAACTGAAGCTCTATCAGTGCGGCGTGCCGAAGGAAATGGCCATCGAGCTGTTCCGCCCGTTCGTGATGAAGAAGCTCGTCGAGGACGGTCTTGCCAACAACATCAAGTCCGCCAAGAAGATGATCGACAAGGGCAAGGATGAGGTCTGGGATGCTCTGGAAGACATCATCAAGGACCGTCCGGTCATGCTCAACCGTGCGCCGACGCTGCACCGCCTCGGCATTCAGGCGTTCGAGCCTGTTCTGGTCGAGGGCCGCGCGCTCAAGCTCCATCCGCTCTGCTGCACCGCGTTCAACGCGGACTTTGACGGCGACCAGATGGCCATTCACGTGCCCTGAGCGCCGAGGCGCAGGCGGAGGCCCGTATCCTGATGCTCTCGGCCAACAACCTGCTGCGTCCGCAGGACGGCAAGCCGGTCACGGTCCCGACGCAGGACATGATCCTCGGCACGTATTATCTGACGTACCAGCGCTATGACGTCGACGCGTATGACACCATCCACGAGATCTTCCCGCTGCTCGAGTGCGGCAAGCTGCCGTATGAGAAGCCCATCTGGGTCAGAACATCTGGGACGATCCCGAATCCTGAGGATTATCAGTATTATCTGCGCACCCGCGGCGCGCTGCTCGACAACGAGACGGATCGTCCGGAGACGATCCCCGGCTCCTACCAGACGCTTTCGCAGGCTGCCGCAGCCCTGGACGCGGGCGAAATTCAGCCGGACGAGGTCATCTATGTCTGGAACATCTGGGATTCCGAGGCCGATATCAAGGAAGAGAACCATATCTATATCCGCACCGTCGGTGCATATGCCCAGCAGGCGCACGAGGCGGGCGATGTCCGTCCGAAGGAATACTTCAAGTATTATCATGATGAGGACGAGGCCATGATGGCTATGCCGATGGCATGATCGCCATGCACGACCCGATCAAGGTCTGGAAGGAACTTGAGATCGACGGCAAGAAGGAGCACCGCATCATCGATGCAACCGTCGGCCGCCTGATCATCAACGACGCCATCCCGCAGAACCTCGGCTTCAAGAAGCGCGAGACCGTCGACGACCAGTTCCCACTGGAGATCGACTTCGTCGTCGGCAAGAAGCAGCTCGGCAAGATCATCGACAATTGTATCCGCATCAACGGCTTCACGCAGTCGACCGAAATGCTCGACAAGGTCAAGGCCCTCGGCTATAAATACTCCACCAGAGCCTCCATCACCGTCTCTATCGCCGATATGGAGATCCCGGAGAAGAAATACGAGCTCATCCACGAGGCCGAGAAGGAGGTCGTCAAGATCGACCGCCAGTTCAAGCGCGGCTTTATCACCAACGACGAGCGCTATCGCCTGACGGTTCAGCAGTGGGAAAAGTCCATCAAGGACGTCACGGACGCGCTGCAGTCGAACCTGAAGCGCTTAACCCAATTTTTATGATGGCCGACTCCGGCGCGCGAGGCAGCATGAACCAGATCCGTCAGCTGGCCGGTATGCGCGGCCTGATGGCAGATACGAACGGCCGCACGATCGAAATTCCTATCAAGGCGAACTTCCGTGAGGGTCTGTCGGCTCTGGAATACTTCATCTCCTCCCGAGGCGCTCGAAAGGGCATGACCGATACGGCGCTCCGTACTGCGGACTCCGGTTATCTGACCCGCCGCATGGTCGACGTCTGCCAGGACGTCATCATCCGCGAGAACGACTGCGGCTCCACAACGGCAGCTGGAAGGGCGACTATTATGAGAAGGGCCAGCTCATCGACTCCTTCGGCAACCGTATCCGCGGCCGCTACCCGGTCTACGATATCACCGACCCGAAGACGGGAGAGCTGCTGCACTCCAAGGACGTCATGCTCCGCGAGGAGGACGCCGCCAAGTTTACGGCCCACGGCATCGACCGCGTGTACGTCCGCTCCGTCCTCGGCTGCAAGGCCCGTTCCGGCGTGTGCGCACGCTGCTACGGCATGAACCTTGCCACGAGCGAGCTTGTCAATCTGGGCGAGGCTGTCGGCATCATCGCTGCGCAGTCCATCGGCGAACCCGGCACGCAGCTGACTATGCGTACCTTCCACACCGGCGGTGTCGCGGGCGACGATATCACGCAGGGTCTTCCCCGTGTTGAGGAGCTCTTCGAGGCCAGAAAGCCGAAGAAGATGGCGCAGATCAGCGAGATCGACGGCGTGGTCGATGTCGACGATTCGCACCGCACGGCGCTGCGCAACATCACCATCACCGCTGACGACGGCGAGGTCAAGCAGTATCAGGTGCCGTATTCCGTCGGCCTGAAGGTCGAACACGGCAAGCCCGTCCGCAAGGGCGAGCCGATCACCGACGGCGCGCTCAATCCGCATGATGTGCTGCGCATCTCCGGCGTCGAAGCTGTTCAGGACTATCTGACGCAGGGCGTTCTCGCGGTGTACCGTCAGCAGGGCGTCGACATCAACGAGAAGCACATCGAGGTCATCATCCGCCAGATGATGCGCAAGGTCAAGGTCGAGGAGCCGGGCGACACGAACCTGCTGTCCGGCACGGTCGTCGATATATTCGAGTTCGAAGACGCCAACGCCGCCGTACAGGCGCGCATTGACGCCGGCGAGACGGACCTCAAGCCTGCGACCGACAGTCTCATCCTCATGGGCATCACCAAGGCATCCCTTGCCACCGAGTCCTGGCTCTCCGCTGCCTCCTTCCAGGAGACGACGAAGGTCCTCACGGACGCTGCCATCAAGGGCAAGGTCGACCATCTGGTCGGTCTGAAGGAAAAGGCTTTCCGTGCGTGCCAGATGCAAGCGTCAGATCTGTCTGGGCGGGTGCAGACAACTGCGCCGCCTGCCGCAGCAGCCGGTGCGACAGGCCGGATGTCCCGTCATACGCGGCGCAGTAGATTGTGACCTGCTGCGGCTCAATCATTCGGCGTGTCGGTCAGGACCTTGCCGATGTTCCACAGATGCGCTGCGCGCTGGGCTGCGTCCAGCCGCTCAGCGTCGCGTTCGTAGCGGATTTCCGCTGTGTGCGCGCCGCAGTCGAGACAGGCTGCGTAAAAGCACCAGCCATTTTCTTCTTCCATCAGTCCTGCGCCGCCACAGATGGGGCACTCCTGCAATTCAATCTGTTCGTAAAGTTCCATGTTGTTCGCTCTCCTGTTTCATTTGGATTCTCAGACCAGTATAGTGCAGCTTTTCCGCCGCGTCAACCAAAACCGTGCCTGCGTAATCGCTAAAAACGCTTGCCGATTCAAGCATTGGCTACTTGACGGATGATGCAGTATACCGTTATACTGAGAAAAACAGAAGGGCGGCGCAGTATGGACAAGCTTACGATCTTTTTTTGACCTCGACGATACGCTCTACGACCGCAGGATTCCCTATGAGCGGGCGTTTTATCAGTTCTTCGGCGGAGCATATACGGAAAAGCTGCCGCAGGCATTTAACGCGGTCATTCATCGCGGCTACGAGGTCTTTACCGCTGCGCATACCGGAAGAATCACCATGGAGGCGATGCACATCTACCGCCATCAGACGGGGCTGGCAGACGTCGGCATTTCCATCACGCCGGACGAGGCGCTGCGCTTTCAGTCGCTCTATGCCGAACAGCAGCGGCACATCACGCTGAGCGATACGATGTGCCGTGTGCTGGATGTGTGCAAAAATCGCTTCGCTGCTGTCGGCGTTATTACGAATGGAGGCGTTGCCTCGCAGACTGGAAAGCTGAAAAGCCTTGGGATGGAGCGCTGGGTGCCTGCGCAGCTGGTCTTCATTTCCGATGCAGTCGGCGTGATGAAGCCCGCGCCGGAAATTTTTCGCATGGCGCAGAAGGCTGCCGGAGGCGGCCCGTGCCTGTTCGTCGGCGATTCGTGCTCGCAGGACATCGCCGGAGCCGCCGCCTGCGGCTGGCAGACGATCTGGATGAACCGCCGCGGAGAAGCGCCGGGGGACATTTGCCCCAGCTGCACAGTCACAAGCGAGAAGGCGCTGCTCGACTGCCTGCAAACGATCGCGGATAATCCGATGATTGAGCTGCGAGCCATCAGTGAAGATAACTTCAGAGAATGCCTGCTTTTGAGAGCAAGTGTAGAGAATGAGGATTTTGTCGATCCTGTGACCTATTCACTGGCGGAAGCATGGGTTTACTATCAAGACACAAGGCCGTTTGCCATATACAGCGATGACACGATAGTTGGGTTTGTTTCCATGTATGTGGGAGAAGACAATTATCAAATCATCAACTTCTTAATTGACGATGCATTTCAGAGGAAGGGATATGGATCAAAGGCGGTAAAGCTCTGTATTGAGTATTTGCAAAGGGAATTCTCTGCCTGCAGAATCTCTGCTCCGGTAAAGATGGAACATATTGCTGCGCAGGAGTTCTGGATAAAGCAGGGCTTTTGTCTTTCCGATACGATTGAGGATGGATATGTATTTATGAGACTCTTTTTGACTTGACAAAAAACGAACCCATGCATAGCGGAATGAAATGATTTGATTGAGGTACTGAAGATGGCAGAAACTTATTATAAACCATGTTCGGAGTTTGACCGTTGCAATGAACTGATCGAGAAATACTGGAACACAAAGCAGTTTGAGAAGTGCTTTGAAGGACACATGGAACTTGCTGAGAAGGGCTATCCCCTTGCCGAATGTCAAGTGGGCTACTTTTTCTATGACGGGATCGGTGTGGAGAAGGACGCGGATAAGGCGTTTTATTGGACGCAGCGTGCCGCAGAGCATGGTGATCGTGACGGCCAATTCAATCTCGCATATTTCTATGAAGAAGGGATTGGGACGCCTGTTAATATGGAAAAGGCAAAGCACTGGTATAAGAAAGCTGCGGAGCAGAACCATGATCTTGCCATCCAAAAATGCCAGGACTTAAATCTCGGGGATGAATACCGCGCAAGGTTGACACTGCCCCGGACAAGCACGCTTGTCCGGGGCTTCATGCTGCCTTATAAAAACCCGGCGGCGGAAAACTCCGCTGCCGGGCGCTTGAAGGCAAATTTAGATGTTTCTGACGTTCTCGTCTGCAAGGAAGAACAGCGCCAGCGCACCGGGGCCAACGTGTGAGCCGGTCACAGGCTCGTAATCGACCGTCAGGATTTTTTTGGGCGGCTTGCTGCTGCGGCGCAGGAGGGACGCGAGAATCTGCGCGTCGGGCGCGCAGTCGGCGTGGGCGATGCCGACGGTCTGGTCCTGCGCATCCACAACAAGTTCCTCATACCGCTTGGCAATGGCCTCGACGGCACGCTGCCGTCCGCGAAGCTTGGCGAAACAGACGATTTTTCCCTGCGGGTCGCCCTTTAGAAGCGGCTTAATCTGCAAGACTGTTCCGACAGCAGCCTCCAGATTGGACAGACGGCCCGTCCGGCGCAGATAGCGCAGATCGTCAACGGTAAAGATCTGCGCCATGCGGTGACGCAGCGCGCGAAGCGTCTTATAGGTTTCGTCGATACACATCCCTTCACGGCGGCAGTTGACCGCGCGCATGACAAGCAGACCCTCGCCCAGCGATGCGCTGTAGGTATCGACCAGAAGCAGTTTCCTGTCCGGGAATTCCTCGCGCAGCTGCCGCGCGGCAATCTGACCCGAGGCATATGAGCCGCTGATACCGGAGGACATGCTGACGAACAAAACGTCCTCACCGGCTTCCAGCATCGGCGTCAGAACGTCAATATAGCGCTGCGGCGGGATCTGCGAGGTCGTGACCTTCACGCCGCTGCGCATTTGTGTGTAAAAATCTTTTGCGTCAAAGGTTGCCAGATCCATGCAGGACTGCTCTCCCTTGCCGCTCTGGAAGGTGTAGGGGATGATGGTGATCTGCTCCGAGAGCAAATAGTCAGTCGGAAGATTTGCGGATGTATCGGTAACGATTCTGAACATAACGGAACTTCTTTCTTGATGTAATCTTAAATATTAGATTATCACATTTTGACTGCAATGTCAATTCATCTTTCAAATCTGAATTGCTCTTGCATTTTTTACCGGATGTGATATACTTAGTTCCGAAAGGTGTGTGCAGCAATGAATTTTGACAATGATCTTGTCGTCGGCAAGCTTCGGCGATGGGAAAAGTTTCTCGCGGCCTATCGGCTTCCGGACTGGGACGCCATTCCGGATTTCGGCCTCTATATGGAGCAGGTCGTGCAGCTTCTGAAGCAGTATCTGGACTATCTGCCGCCGGAACTCAAGCAGGCGGAGCCCATCACGGCAGCGGCCATCAACAACTATGTCCGTACAAAGCTGCTGCCGGAGCCGCGCAAAAAGCGCTATTACCGCATCCATATCGCGTATCTCATCATGATCTGTACGCTCAAGCAAAGCCTGCGGCTGTCGATGCTGTCCACGCTCCTGCCGGGCGATCTTCCGGAGGAGGATGTCAAAAGGGCCTATGCTGCGTTTGTACTGCGCCATCAGCGGTGTGCGAAGTACTTCATCGAGCAGGTCCGTCTGACGGCTGCTGCCATGTTTGACCGGGAGGTTACGACGGAACTGAATGTCCGCGACACGCCGGAGATGATCGTCTCCGCTGCGATTTTGAGCGGATTTACGAACCTGTTCGCGGAGAAGCTTGTGCTGCTGGAGGGCAAAACGCTCGCCGACGGCGGAAGCATCGAGGTAAAAATAAACCGGAGCCGGCGTTCCCATTTTGGAACGCCGGCTCCGGCTGTCTAAGAAGTTAAATTGTACAAGCAGCGTATTGTTCGGCTTATCCGATGAGGCTGCATACCAGATCGGTGTATTCACCTGCGTTTTCGACCGGCAGACCGGCCATGAGCAGCGCCTGCGTGTAGAGAATCTTTACCAGATCCTCCGCCTTCTTCTCGTCCTGTGCAACTGCGATCTGCAGCTTCGCAAAAATTGGATGGTCGGCGTTCAGTTCGAGGATGCGGTCGGCCTTCATGCCGGCCTCGGGGTTCATGCGCTTGAAATATTTCTCCATTTCAAACGTCATGCCGCCGTCGGGGACGACGCTGACGGGATGGCTGCCCAGATTGTCGCTCAAGCGTACGTCCTTTACTTGCTCACCCAGCGTCTTTTTGACGAATTCAAGCGTCTGCTTCGATTTTTTCGCTCTTTTCCTCGGCAGCTTTCTTTTCCTCTTCTGTTTCGAGGCCCAGATCACCAGCCGTGATGGCCTTGAGTTCTTTCTCCTGATACTTTGCCAGCGTTTGCGGTACGAAACCATCGACCTCATCGGTCATGAACAGCACATCGCAGCCCTTCTGCTGCAGCTTTTCCATCTGCGGCAGCTGGAGCAGCGCCTCGCGGCTCTCGCCGTTGGCATAGTAAATATACTTCTGATCCTCCGGCATGGCAGCGACGTATTCCTTGAGAGAGATCAGCTTGCCCTGCTTGCTCGACCAGTAGAGCAGCAGATCCTGAAGCGTTTCCTTCTTTGCGCCATAATCGGCCAGAACGCCGTACTTGATCTGCGGGCCGAAGGCTGCGAAGAACTTTTCGTATTTCTCACGGTCGTTGTCCATCAGCTTCTGCAGTTCGGTCTTGATCTTCTTTTCGAGGTTTCCTGCGATGAATTTCAGCTGACGGTCGTGTTGGAGCATCTCACGGGAAATATTCAGACTCAGATCCTGCGAATCGACCACGCCGCGCACGAAGCGGAAGCAGTCCGGCAGCAGATCAGCGCAGTTTTCCATGATCATCACGCCGGAGGAATACAGCTGCAGACCCTTCTTGAAGTCCTTGGTGTAGAAGTCATACGGCGCTTTCGCGGGGATGAACAGCAGGGCCTTGTATGTGACCGCACCTTCGACGTTCGCGTGGATGACGGCTAGCGGGTCTTCAAAGTCGAAGAACTTTTCCTTATAGAAATTGTTGTATTCCTCGTCAGTGACATCCTTTTTGTTCCGGTTCCAGATCGGAACCATGGAATTGAGCGTCTCAACCTCGGTATACGTCTCATATTCGGGCTTGTCGCTCTTTTCCGTGCCCTCCTTCATGCGGCTCTTTTCAACCGCCATGCGGATGGGGTAGCGGATATAATCGGAATACTTACGGACAAGGGATTGCAGCTCCCATGTCTTCAGGAAGCGGGAGTATTTTTCGTCGTCCGTGTCGGCCTTCAGCTGCATGATCACGTCCGTACCGGCGTTTGCACGCTCACACGGGGTCATGGTATAGCCGTCCGCGCCCTCGGATTCCCATTTCCAAGCCTCATCGGAGCCGTATTTCTTTGAAATGACGGTCACTTTGTCCGCAACCATGAACGCAGAATAGAAGCCTACGCCGAACTGGCCGATGATATCGGTGTCGGCGGCCTTTTTTCTTGTCCAGCGCCTGCTTGAACTGCAGGCTGCCGGAGCGGCAGATCGTGCCGAGGTTGTTTTCCATCTCGTCCTTGTCCATGCCGATGCCGTTGTCGCTGACGGTCAGCGTGTGTGCAGCCTCGTCGGGCTTGAGTTCGATCGCAAAATCGCTGCGGCTGAGGCCGACGTTTTCATCGGTCAGTGCCTGATACGCCAGCTTGTCGATGGCGTCGGAGGCGTTGGAAATAATTTCACGCAGGAAAATCTCCTGATGCGTGTAAATGGAGTTTATCATGAGATCCAGCAAACGCTTGATTCCGCTTTGAACTGTTTCTTTGCCATATTGAATGTCACGTCCTTTGCAGATTAGCACTCGTACTTCTTGAGTGCTAATTGTATTCTAGCACACTTTTCCTCGTTTGCAAGGGGTTTTTACAAAATTCATAAAGTGTTCATAGCGTCGGTTGATGCTATGCCGCAAAAAACCAGCAGCGCCCGCATGGGCACTGCTGGTTTGAATTATGCTTTGCCATCAGCTCGGCGGCGGGCAGGACGGCGCTGACGTCGGCCTGCGCCATGCTTCCTGCGTCAAACAGCGCTGCAACATTCGGTTCGATCGGCAGCCGCGCGAGGACCGGGAGCGAGAATTGCAGCGCCAGCTCGTCCAGCCTGCTCTTGCCGAAGATCTCGACGCTGTTTGCCGCAGTCCGGACACTGGAAATAGCTGTAGTTCTCCACAAAGCCGTAGACCGGTACGTTCATCATCCGCGCCATGTTGACGGCCTTGGAGACGATCATGGACACGAGGCTCTGCGGACTTGTGACAATCACCACGCCGTCAACCGGCAGCGACTGGAACACCGTCAGCATCACGTCGCCCGTTCCGGGCGGCAGATCGACGAACATATAATCCACATCGCCCCAGCAGACGTCCGTCCAGAACTGCTTGACTGCGCCGCCGATGACCGGGCCGCGCCAGATGACGGGATCTGTCTCGTTCGGAAGAAGCAGATTGATGGACATGACCTTAATGCCCTCGGGCGTCTCAGCGGGGAGCATACCGTCGTCACTGCCCACGATCTGCTCATGCAGACCGAAGGCTCTGGGGATGGACGGGCCGGTGACGTCCGCGTCGAGAATGGCCGTTTTATAGCCCAGCTTCTGCATGGCGACAGCCAGCATCGACGTGACGGTCGATTTGCCGACGCCGCCCTTGCCGGAGACGACAGCGATGACCTTTTTGACATTTGATTTCTTGTTCGGCTCTGCCAGCAGGCTCTCCGGCTTGCGGTCAGAGCAGCTTTCTCCGCAGCTGGAACAGTTGCCGCTGCATCCGCTCATAAAAAACACTCCTTTCTGTGTGGGTTACAGCTATTGTACCACCAAAGCGGGAAAAGTCAAACGTCCGCATGGCGGTTCTGGATGAGGCTCCGCAGTTCGTCGTGCGCATGGATCAGCGCGTCGGCGTTTTTCTGGAATTCTGTCCAGCGTGCATCGATCTGCGCGGCGGCCTCAGCCAGGAGCCTGTCTGCCTGCGCCTGTGCGTCCTGTACAATCTTATCAGCCTGCTGCTTTGCGTCCTGCAAGATCGCCTCGCGCTGCCGCTGTGCCTCGTCCGTCTTCTGCACCATCTCGGCTGTCGCAGCCTTGACGGAGGCAAGATACTGGTCAGCAGCGGCCTGTGCAGCCTCGAACACGCCGTTTACCTGAATGGCTGCCTCGGCGATAGAGCCGGCGGACGCGATGCGCAGCGTCCGGTCCTCCAGCTGCTGCCGCAGCGCCTGATTCTCCGCAAGACTGTCCTCATAGCGCTTCCGCTGCTCATAGAGAATGTCCAGCAGCTCCGCACGGCTGAGCCGTCTGAGATCCTTATCGGTCATGATATCTGCTCCTTTCCTGTTTCTGCTTGGACGTCATCCGTGCGCTGCCTGCCAGAATGCCTTGGCAAAGGCGAAGACCTCGCGCAGCGTGTAATTTACCTTCAAGATCCACGGCCAGGTATCGCTTGCTTGGCCGTATGGCTCCATGGAGAGCGTCCGCGCGATATACTTGGCACGGCACATATGAAAATCACTTGTAACGATCAGCACGCGCGACGTATCAAGCCCCGCCGCCTCGGCAAGCTTCGCCGAAAACAGCAGATTTTCCCGTGTGTTGGAGGCCTTGTCCTCCTCGATGATCCGGGACGCGTCCGCGCCGTGCTCGATCAGGTACCGGGCCATGACGGACGCTTCCGTATGGGCCTCGTCCGGCCCCTGGCCGCCGGAGACGATCACGGTCCTGTCCGGGTGCTCCTGCATGAAAGTGAGCGTCTTGTCCAGCCGCTTTTTTAGCGTCAGCGACGGCCCGTCGCCCTGTACCTGCGCGCCAAGCACGACGACAAACTCCGGCGTCTCGTCCTGCGCCATAACGCTGTCTCGTCCCTGCACGGCAATATACCCCATTGCGCCGAAGATCACCGCCATACCTGCGGCGGTCAGACCGGTCAGAAGACGGCTCCAATGCTTCGGTGCGTTCTTTTTCTTCAAGAGCCGCAGTGCCAGCAGCACCGCCGCAAGCAGCAGCAGACAGACGCCCGTCATGCCGATATGCAGCGGCAGCGCCAGACACACCGCGCCGAGCGCTGTGAGCAGCGCGATCACCCAAACCGGAATCATGTTGAACCCTCCAAATCAGACGAAAGCCGCTCCCACTCGTCCATCAGGCCGGTAAGCGCATCGTCGCAGGACTGCTTTTCTGCCATCAGCCGCGCAAGCTCCTGATAATCGGATGCGGCGGCTTCAATCTGCGTATCCAGCTGAGCGGAAAGCTGCTCTTGCTTTTCAATCTCACGTTCTAGCGCACGGACTTGCTTTTCCAACATCTTGCTGCCGGAGGTCTTCGGCTTTTCCTTGCGCTCCTTTTTGGGCTTTTCCGGCGCGGGAGCCGCGATGGCCTCCTTTTCCTTGATGGAACGGTATTTTTCATATCCGCACGGGAAGTCCCGGATATGCCCGTTTTCCAGCTCCCAGATCCGCGTGGCGAATTTGTTCACGAAATAGCGGTCGTGGGACACGAAGATCAGCGTTCCCTCATAGTCCTCCAGCGCATCCTCAAGCCATTCGCGCGAGTCGATGTCGAGGTGGTTCGTTGGCTCGTCGAGGACGAGCAGGTTGATCTTCTCATCCATCAGCATACACAGCCGCAGACGGCTCTGTTCGCCGCCGGAAAGGCTCGAAACGGTCTTGAACACGTCCTCGCCCTCGAACAGATACGCGCCCAGCCGGTCACGCGCGGTCTGCACGGAGCAGTTTTTTTCATAGAGCATCGTGTCAAGCAGCGTCCGCTCGGGGTGGGCGAAGTGAATGATCTGCGGCAGGTAAGCCCACTTGACCGTGGGGCCGAACTTCACGCGGCCCGCACCGGCCTCCTCGCCGAGCAGGAGCTTTAGAAATGTAGACTTGCCGGTCCGTTGTCGCCCAGCAGCGCAATGCGTTCGCCGCCCGCGACCTGCAATTCGACGTCTGAAAACAGTGTCCGGCCGTCGTATGCCTTGCCGAGCCCCTTGACGGACAAAACCTCGTCGCCGAAGAAGTCCCGCTGGGCGAAGCGCGCCCGCAGGGTCTTCTCCTGTGTGGGCCGGTCGGTCTTTTCAATGCGCTCCATGCGGTGCTGGATGGACATGGCGCGGCGGTAGAGCGTGCGGTTGTTGATGCCCCAGCCCTTCATGCGCTCGAGCGTGAAGCCAAGCTGGCCGAGCTTGGCCTGCTCTTTTTCATACTGCTTCAATTGCAGGTCGAAACGCGCCTGCTTTTCCTGCACGTAGAACGAATAGTTGCCGGAATAAAATTCCGCCTTCCCATCGTGTAGCTCGATGATGCGGGTCACGACGCGGTCAAGAAAATACCGGTCGTGGGAGATGGTCAGGACGGTTCCCCTGAATTTTTCAATATAGCCCTCGAGCCATTCGACCGCGTGCATATCCAGATGGTTCGTCGGCTCGTCAAGCAGCAGGATATCGGTCTTTTCCAGCAGCAGCCGCGCCAGATTCACGCGCGTTTTCTCTCCGCCGGAAAGGCTGTCAAAGTCCTGCTGCCGTTGCGCGGCGGGGATGCCGAGACCGTTGCAGATCTTGTCGGTCTGCATATCCGTCTCATAGCCGCCGCCGGTCTGAAAGCGCGTGGAAAGCGCGTCGTATTCGGCAAGCAGCGCCTTGTCCGGCTGCGCGGCCATCTGCTCTTCCAGACGGCGCATTTTGCTCTGGATATTCGCAAGCTCCCGGAACGCCGTGCGCAGCACGTCCTCTACCGTATAGCCCGCCGGGTAATGTGGGATCTGGGAGATAAGGCCGACCTTCCGGCCCGGCGCGAAGCGCACTTCGCCGGTGTTGTAGTCCAGCTCTCCGGTCAGTATTTTGAAGAGCGTCGTCTTGCCCGCGCCGTTTCGCCCGAGCAGGCCCACACGCTCGCCAGCCTGGAATGTCAAAGCTCACGCCGTCGAGCAGATTGGTGTCGGCGTCGAAGCTCTTGACGAGATCCTTTACAGATATATCGATCATGGATGTTCCTCTTTATTCTGCGGCTGGTTTCAGTCTCCGCTGTCATCGCCCATCAGCGGCCGGATGACGCCTGCGGCGTCGAACCGGGTATCGTGGGAGGTCGTGACGAAAACGAGCTGCGTGGCCGGATCCGGCAGAACCTCGCCCATGGCCTCGGTCATGGTCATTACGTCGTTGGCCTTTTCTGTCGTGATATACACGCGGCTGGCATACTGCGCGACGGACGGGACCGTCGTGCCCAGTGCGAGGCGGATGGAGCTGCCGGTCAGATTTGCACCCAGCGTCTCCGCGCAGTCCTCCAATGCGGCGACCTGCGTGATAGCCTCGGTGTCCCATGCAATGGAGGTGTCGTCCGGTACGGTGAAGTTGTCGAACAGAACCTCGTCAAAGCCCCGTGCGTCGAGCTCCAGTGCGATGGCAGCCAGATAACTGCGCGCGTCAAGCGAGTCGGGCCGCAGCCAGTAGCACCGCCGCTCGTCCATCCACAGATCGCCGGAGGTCGTCGTCAGGGCGGAAGAATAGTGCTTGGCGACAAAATTCGGGTCGGAGAACGCGGGCACGCGGGCGATGACGATCAGGTCCGGCGTTTCGGTCAGCTCCTTTATGAGCGCGTCACAGGCGGCGATGTCCGCGTCTGCCGTCTGGGCGTCGGCGATGTCGGTCGAATAATAGAAATTGCCGAGCGGGCTTTTGACGTCGATGAGCACGGCGTTATAGCCGTCGGCGTCGGCCAACGCCTGCCGCACCTCGTCCACGCTGTTTGCCAGCATGGTCGTGGAGATATAAAAGCCTTGCAGCTGCACCGCGTTCGGGTCGACGTCCGTTTCCTCGGCAGCAGCGGACAGGATCGTTTCAAATGGATAGTCCTCTGCGTCTGCGGGCGCTTCCGGCGTCTGCGGGGTGCGCTGGAGCTTCTGCGTTTTGTCAAAATACACGCCGTTTGGCGAATACACGACGTAGCGGCCCAGATAGCTGATGCGCGCGAGAATGAGCAGGCCGAGCAGAACTGCGGCCAGCAGCGCGATCAGCGCAATGCGCCGCAGCGTCCGCTTGTTGCGGTAAGAAAAAATACGCATAGGGTTCTCCTGCCTCCACGTCACGCTTCCGGCAGCGCGGCGGTCACGCGACACCAGTCCTCCTGCTGCTCGGAGGAAAGAATCTGCAGCCCGTTTTTCTCCAACGCGGCCAGAACCTCGCCAGCCGTGTATTGAGAATTCCGGAGCAGATGAACATGCTGTCCTCCTGCAAAAATTCCGGCACGACGCGGCTCAGGGGAATGATGACGTCGGCCACGATATTGGCCAGCACCACATCGTAATGTCCCCTGAGTGACTCCATCATGGCCCTGTCACCGATTACATCGCCGGTGACGGCGGTAAAGCGGTCGGAGAAGATCTGGTTGATGGCGGCGTTTTCCCGGGCAATGTCCTCGGCCTTGGGGTCAATATCGACGCCCGTGGCGTGGGCCGCGCCGAGCAGAATCGCAGTGATGGACAAAATGCCGCTGCCGCTGCCGAGATCGAGCACCTGCTCACCGCCCTGGATGGCGCGTTCCAGCTCGCGCATACACATCTGCGTGGACGCATGCGCGCCGGTGCCGAAGATCATGCCGGGGTCCAGCAGCACCTCCACGCGGTGCTCCGGGTTTTCCGGGTGCAGCCACTCCGGCACGACCAGCAGCCGTTCGCCGATGGGCAGCGGCTGATAGTACCGCTTCCAGTTGTTTTCCCAGTCCTCGTCCTTGACGTTTGCCAGCTGCACGTCGAGAGAGCCGAAGTCCACCGACGGGTACTGCGCGCGCAGCGCGGCCAGCTGGCTTTTCAGACTTTCGACCGTTTCCGGCACGGAAGCGCTCTGCTCCAGATAGAGCCGAATCTGAGACAGTCCCTGCATCTGCTTTTCAAGGATCCTCGTCTACATAGTCCCAATATTGACGGTTCTGCTCCAGAAAGTCATGAAACTGCTCCTGATCGTCGATAATGAAGCTGTCAAAACCCAGCACGGTCAGCCGGTCGCAGACAAGGTCAATGGCCGCCGGAGCCGTTTTGATGGTCAGTTCGATCCACTGCATGATAGTCCTCCCGATCTCCATGGCGGAGATCTTTCAAATTGCAATCAATATTTGTTCTATTTTACACGAAACCGGAGCAAATGACAAGTAGGGAGATTCTGATGCGGTAAATTAGCTTACGTTCTGGTAGGGTGGGACTCTGCTTCTTCCGCCGGGCGGAGCAGAGTCCCGTCCCTACCAACTGCGTCTGTGCTTGACGCTTTCTGCGGTTTCCCTTGCAAACACTGGATTTTGTGGTATGATAATAAAAATGAACGTATGAGGTTTTTCTATGATTACCATTTCCAACCTTGCCATGCAGTTCGGCGGCTCTGTGCTGTTTAAGCAGGTCGGTCGATCTGCAATTTACGCCCGGCAGCTGCTATGGCATCATCGGTGCCAACGGCGCGGGCAAATCAACGTTTTGAAGCTGCTGTCCGGCGAACTGGAGCCGACGTCCGGTGAAATCTTCATCAAGCCCGGCGCGCGCGCATGTCTGTTTTGAAGCAGGATCAGAACCAGTATGACGCGTATACCATTCTCGATACCGTCATAGTCCGACGCGTCAAAGCTGCTGCAGGGCCTCGGCATCCCGGTGGAACTCCACTATGATCTGATGGCCAACACCGACCCGCGCCTGAAGGTCAAGGTGCTGCTTGCACAGGCACTGTTCGGAAAGCCCGATATTGTCATGCTCGACGAGCCGACGAATAACCTTGACATTGAGGCCATCAACTGGCTCGAGGATTTCATTTTGGATTACGAGGATACCGGCCTTGTGATCGTCGTCAGCCACGACCGGCACTTCCTCAATACTGTCTGCACGCATATCGTTGATATTGACTACGGCAAGATCAAGATGTACGTCGGCAACTATGATTTCTGGTACGAATCTTCCCAGCTGATTCAGCAGTTGATTCGCAACAAGAATAAGCGCGCAGAGGAGAAAATCGCAGAGTTGCAGACCTTCATCGCCCGCTTCGCAGCCAACAAGGCCAAGAGCAAGCAGGCAACCTCCCGCCGCAGACTGCTCGACAAGATGACTGTCGAGGAAATGCCCGCATCTTCGCGCCGGTATCCGTTTGTGGGCTTTGAGCGGGAACGTGAGGTCGGCAAGGACATTCTGTTCGTGACGGACGTGTCCAAGACCATCGACGGCGTGAAGCTTCTGGATAAAGTCTCGTTCATCGTCAATAAGAATGATAAAATCGCCTTTGTCGGCGAGAATGAGTTGGCGCAGACGACACTCTTCAAAATCCTCATGGGCGAACTGGAGCCGGACGAGGGCAGCGTCAAATGGGGACAGACCGTCACAACCAGCTATCTGCCGAAGGACAACACTGCCTATTTTGAGGGCTGCACCGACTCCCTGGTTGACTGGATCCGGCAGTATTCGGTGAAAAAAAAGACGACGTGTATCTGCGCGGCTTTTTGGGGCGCATGCTGTTCTCGGGCGAAGAGGTCTTCAAGCCTGTGAACGTGCTGTCCGGCGGCGAGAAGGTGCGGTGCATGCTGTCGCGCATGATGCTTTCGGGCGCGAACGTGCTGCTGCTCGACCAGCCGACGAACCATCTGGACATGGAGGCCATTCAGGCGGTCAACAAGGGCCTGTGCGCTTTCCCCGGCAACATTCTCCTTGCCTCGCACGACCACGAACTCCTGCAGACCACCTGCAACCGTGTCATCGAGTTCCAGCCAGACGGCACCATCATTGATCGCCTCTGCTCCTACGACGACTACGTCGCATGGAAGCTGGCGAAGGAAGTACATTAAAAAGAGGCTTTTATGGACATTCCGTATCAGGATATCAACAGCAAAACCGTTGACCGCTGGGTTGACGAGGGCTGGGAGTGGGGCAGGCCCATCTCCCACGAGGAATATGAAAAAGCAACGGCCGGAACGTGGGGTGTCAAGCTGACGCCGGTCAAATTCGTTCCGCATGATTGGTTCGGCGACCTGAAGGGAAAGCGCGTGCTGGGACTGGCTTCCGGCGGCGGGCAGCAGATGCCTGTTTTTGCTGCACTTGGCGCGCAGTGCACGGTGCTGGATTATTCGCAGCGGCAGCTGGAGTCCGAAAGACTGGTCGCGGCGCGCGAGGGTTATGACATTACCATCGTTCGCGCCGACATGACAAAGCGCCTGCCGTTTGACGAAAACAGCTTTGATCTGATTTTTCACCCCGTCTCCAACTGCTACGTCTACGCGGTGCTGCCCATCTGGCGCGAATGCGCACGGGTCTTGAAGCCCGGCGGACGGCTGCTGGCCGGGCTTGACAACGGCCTGAATTTTGCTTTTGACGAGGATGAGACGCGGATCATCAACACGCTTCCGTTTAACCCGCTCGAGGATGAAGCGCAGATGCGCCAGCTGGAAAAGGACAAAAGCGGCGTCCAGTTTTCCCATACCGCGCACGAGCAGCTTACCGGCCAGCTGAAAGCGGGACTGCAGTTGCTGGATCTCTATGAGGACACCAACGGCTACGGCAATCTGCACGAGCACAATATCCCTACCTACTGGGCAACACTGGCGAGAAAGGCATAAAAATGCCCGCCCCTCCTGCCGAAAATGGCAGGAGGGGCGGGCGTTTGCGCGCTCACAGAATGTACGCGGAGATATTTGCACAGATGCGTTTGATGTCAACGCGGGAGCGGAAATCGAATTGCAGCTGGTTGCCATCGCTGAAGACGAGCAGCAGTTCACTATCAACGTCCAGAATGCCTGCCGTCTCGATGCCGAAATACTGCACCTTCGAGTACGGATAAGAGAAATACGAAACTTTCTTTCCTGTGACGCCCTGCACGTTTACGATGAACACGCGCTTATTCGTGAACACGACCTGATCACGGATGGTCTGGAAACACTGCACGGCCTCCTCACCGGGAGCGAAGAGATCTGCAACCTCACGGCGCATCTGCGGCAGGGAAACTTCTTTCAGATTCGGGTAATTTGCGTCCTTGGGGGATGGTGCAGGAAATGCTGCCTGTAGCCATAACGGAACCTCCTGTATGTTTATTTTATACGGAACGCTTCAGCATCTGCTGCGCACAGGCAAGCATCCAGAACACGCTCCCCGCATAGATCAGAAGTTCCGGCAGCTGTGCACCTGCGAGACTGACTGCGCCGAACAGAACGCCCAGCAGCGAATAGAACGCCAATCTGCGCCGTGCGCCGCGGTCAAAGCTGAACGCGCCGGCGTGGTAGCTGGCCAGCATGAACGCGATCAGGGCGAACAGTGAGAAGCAGTAGTCCAGAAGCGCGGGGTTGATTTCCCAGTGGCGGAAATCTCGGAAAAGCTTGGCGACATAGAACAGCACGACGAAAACGGAAAATGCTGCCAACGGCTTTTTCCCCTTCCAGCGCATCACGGCTCCCGCACCGAGTGAAAGACCGGCCAGCAGGCCGAGCAGACTCACAAGCATCTGCGCGATGGAACCCCGGAAGCCGAGCGCGCAGCCCGCGAGCAGACCCAGCGCGCCGAGCAGCGAGAACACAAGATCCTGCCCGCAGGGACGGTAAATGTCTTCATAGGCGGACTTCTTTTTCCAGACTGGCTGCGGCCAGCGCAAAAACAAAGACCATTAGAATGCTGAATGCGATCAGCGGAACGCTGCTGCTGCCGGACAGCTGCGTTGCGCGGAAAAAGTAACCGGCGATGGCGGAAAGAATCGCGGCGTAGACAACGCCGATCAGGCCGGACTTCTGCTTCATATCTCAAATACCCCCAAGCGAGTTTCAATTTGCTTTAGTATAGCACACACAGTCGCCAAAAGACACCCCGCGGACGGGAATTTTGTGTTTTTTCGCGTGCAGAGCGGTTTTGCACAAATCCTGCCGAAAAAAGAAGGAAAAAAACATGAATTTCCGGGCCAAATACGGAAATTCTCCTTGCAATTTCCGGGAGCAGATGCTATAATAAAACCATCTTGATAGTATTTTACTTGAGAGTGGGGGAATCTTTCCCCACTCTTTCTTGCTGGTAAGGGGGCTTTTTCTTGAAGGTAACGGAACAGGTAGCGCAGTTTGCAGAGCCTGTCGTGCAGGCGCACGGCTGTACGCTCTGGGACGTGGAATATGTCCGCGAGGGCGGAGAGTGGTTTCTGCGGCTGTACATCGACAAGGACGGCGGCGTGGATATCTCTGACTGCGAGGCGATTTCCCGCGCGGTTGATCCGATTCTCGACGAAAAGGATCCCGTGCCGGACAGCTATAATTTTGAGGTCTGCTCGGCAGGACTCGAACGGCAGCTGAAGCGTCCGTCTGATTTTTGAGCAGTTTATGGGCAGTTCTGTTTCGGTCAAGCTGTTCAGGCCGGTCAGCGGGGCGAAGGAATTCGTCGGCACGCTCACGGGCTACGCAGACGGCGCCGTGACCATTGAAGCCGCAGGAACCACACATACATTCCAGAAAAACGAGGTCGCGCAGGTGCGGCTTCACGTCGAGTTTTAAGGGAGGAATTTAGAAAATTATGAATGCCGAAATTTTTGCAGCGCTTGCGCAGCTTGGAAAAAGAACGCGGGATTCCGCAGAGCTACATGGTCGAGAAGATCACGCAGGCTCTCGTCGCTGCATACAAGAAGGACAAGGATGGCTACACCGACAACGTCTTCGTCGAGGTCAAGGACAACGACATGCACATGTATGTGCAGAAAGAGGTCGTCGATGACGTTATCACCCCCGCCACGGAAATCACGCTCGACGCGGCCCGCAAGATCAGCAAGACCGCGCAGCTGGGCGATCTGGTAAACGTCGATGTGCAGACGAAGGACTTCGGCCGCATCGCTGCGCAGACGGCCAAGCAGGTCATCATCCAGGGCATCCGCGAAGCAGAACGCGGCATGGTCTTCGACACATCCTCGTCCAAGGAGCATGAAATTCTCACTGGCACGGTGCTGCGCATCGAACCTGCAACCAACGACATGACTATCCGCATCGGCGGCGGCAACGACAAGACCGACGCCATGCTCTCTGCGTCCGAACAGGTCCGCACGGAATATTATCACGAGGGCGACCTCATCCGCGTCTACGTCGTGGAGGTTCGCCGTTCTACAAGAGGCCCACAGGTCATTGTCTCCCGGACGCATCCGGGCCTTGTTAAGCGGCTCTTTGAACTCGAAGTCCCCGAGATTGCATCCGGTCTTGTCGAGATTAAGTCCATCGCCCGCGAGGCCGGCTCCCGCACGAAGCTGGCCGTCTATGCCTCGCAGGACGGCATTGACCCGGTCGGCGCCTGCGTCGGCACGCGCGGCGCGAGGGTCGGCGCGGTTGTGAACGAACTGCACGGCGAAAAGATGGACATCATCGTCTGGTCGGACGACCCGGCGAAGTTCGTCGCGGCGGCGCTTTCCCCGGCAGATGTTAAATCCGTGACGCTTCTGCCCGGCAGCACGAAGGCCTGCCGCGTGATTGTTCCGGACGATCAGCTGTCGCTTGCCATCGGTAAAGAAGGGCAGAACGCCCGTCTCGCCGCCCGCCTGACCGGTTACAAGATCGATATCAAGCCTGCTTCGCAGGAACAGGAACTCGAAGCGATCGACGCGCAGCCGGACGCAGCGCCGGAAGACGCCGAGCCGCAGGCGTAAGCCTGCTTCTGAAAAAGGAGGCGCGCATATGCAAAAAAAATTCCCATGCGCCAATGCGTTGGCTGCCGGGAAATGAAGGCGAAAAAAGAACTGGTCCGCGTGGTCAGAAGCCCGGAAGGGAGATTTCTCTCGATTTTCGCGGTAAGGCTCCTGGGCGGGGCGCTTACGTCTGCCCGCAGACCGAGTGTCTCAAACGGGCGATCAAGTCCAAGGCGCTCGAGCGGGGGCTTGACTGCCAGATTCCACAGGAGATCTACGACCAGCTTCTTTTTGAGAATGGAGGCGGGCGGCCATGACTGATCAGCAGCAAAAGGCGCTTCGCCTGCTGGGTCTTGCCCGCCGCGCGCGGCTTCTGGAGATCGGAGAAGAACCGGTCGGCATCGCCTGCCGCGGCGGCAGAGCGAAGCTTCTATTGGTTGCAAAGGATGCCGGCGATCATACCTTCCGCCGGGCGAGATCCTTTGTTTCGGGCGGAAAATGCCCGTATATCTGTGTGCCGTATACAAAAGATGAGTTGGGAGACGGACTGGGCTGCAATGCCTGTGCGCTGTGCGCATTTACCGATCCCGCGTTTGCAAAATCGTTTCTTGAGGCACTGGGCGATGAGGCACATGCTGAGATCCTGGCCCAGCTGACCGTGCAGGCGCAGCGGGTCCAGAAGCGCCGGCAGGAAGCGCAGGCGCACAGGAAGAATGTTAAAACAGGGAAGAAATAACTGGAGGTGGCTGTATTGAGTATTGAAGTGAAACAGAAGATCAAGGATGTCGCGGACGATTTTGCGATGCCGGCCAAGAAGCTGATCGAGATCGTCGGGAAGTTCTATGAAAAGCCGAAAAGCAGCTCCCAGAATTTGACGGAAGACCAGCTGAACGTGATTTTTGACTATATCACGCAGCAGAACCAGATTGATTCGATCGAGCAGGTCTTTGCTGCAGCCGCAGCAAAGAAGGAGACTCCCGCTCCTGCACCTGCGCCCGCACAGCAGGCCAAGCCTGCCGCGCCCGCGCAAAGTAGCCAGAACGGGAACCAGCCGCGCCCGCAGGGCGGCCAGAATCCGCCGCGTCCGCAGCAGAATAATGCGCCGCGTCCGCAGCAGCAGAACGGCCAGCGCCCGGCACAGCCGCAGGGCAGCCAGAATCCGCAGCGCCCGCAGCAGCAAAGCGCCCAGCCGGCCGCCAAACAGCCGCAGCCTGAGCGTAAGCGCGAGCGCCGCGTCATCGACACCAGCGCCGTCACGGTCAATGCCGACCGTTATGACGACCGCGTCGATTCGCTTGTCTCCGACCGCGTACAGAATTATTCCAGCGGCAAGCAGAAGATCGGCAATAAGAACAAAAAGCAGCAGCAGGCCAAGCGCTTCGGCACAAAGTCCCGCTCTGAGGAGCAGGAGAAAATGCGCCGGCTTCAGCTTGAAATCGCCAAAAAGGCGCAGCTGGTCGTCAAAATCCCCGATGAAATCACCGTCGGTGAACTCGCCTCGCGCATGAAAAAAAAGAAGACGGTGGCCGAGGTCATCAAGTGCCTGCTTAAGAACGGCGTGATGGCGACGGTCAACCAGACCATCGATTTTGACACGGCGGAATTCGTTGCGACGGAACTCGGATGCAAGGTTGAACACGAGGTCATCGTCACCATCGAAGAGCGCCTGTTTGACGACCATCAGGATACCGCAGACGAACTTGTCACCCGTCCGCCGGTCGTGGTTGTCATGGGCCACGTTGACCACGGTAAGACGAGTCTGCTCGACTATATCCGTCATGCAAAGGTCGCAGCCGGAGAGGCCGGCGGTATTACGCAGCACATCGGCGCGTATACCGTTGAGATCAACGGCCAGCCTATCACCTTCCTCGACACTCCGGGCCATGCGGCCTTTACCGAGATGCGCGCGCGCGGCGCCATGTGCACCGATATCGCCATTCTCGTTGTCGCCGCTGACGACGGCATTATGCCGCAGACCATCGAGGCCATCAATCACGCCAAGGCGGCCAAAATTCCCATCATTGTAGCTGTCAATAAGATGGATAAGCACGGTGCAAACCCCGACCGCATCCTGACCCAGTTGACCGAGCACGGTCTGACACCGTCTGAATGGGGCGGCGAAACAGAGGTTTGTAAGATCTCTGCCAAGACGGGCGCAGGCATCGACGAACTGCTTGAGCCGGTCATTCTGACCGCTGAGATGGAAGAACTCAAGGCCAACCCGAACCGTGCGGGCAAGGGCTGCGTTCTTGAAGCGCGTCTGGATAAGAACCGCGGCCCGATTGCGACGCTGCTTGTCCAGAACGGCACACTGCGTCAGTCCGACCTTATCATTGCGGGCACGGCTGTGGGCCGCGTGCGTGTCATGACGAACGACAAGGGCGCGCAGGTCAAGGAGGCAGGCCCGTCCGTTCCGGTCGAGATCACCGGTCTTGCTGAGGTCCCGTCTCCCGGCGACGAGTTCAGCGTCGTTTCCGACGAGCGTATGGCGCGTCAGCTGGTCGAACAGCGTAAGCAGAAGATCAAGGACGACGCCAACAAGCTGAATCAGAAGGTTACGCTCGAGAGCCTCTTCTCCAAGCTGCAGGAAGGCGAGATGAAGGAGCTGAACCTCATCGTCAAGGCTGACGTGCAGGGCTCGGCCGAGGCCGTCAAGGCTTCGCTCGAAAAGCTGTCGAACGAGGAAGTGCGCGTGCGCGTCATTCATGCGGGTGTCGGCGCGATCAACGAATCCGATATTTTGCTTGCCTCTACGTCCAACGCCATCGTCATCGGCTTCAACGTCCGCCCGAACGAACTGGCCCAGGCTGCCGCAAAGCGCGACAAGGTCGATATGCGGATGTACCGCGTCATTTATGATGCCATCAACGAGATCACCGATGCCATGAAGGGCATGCTCGCGCCCAAGTTCCGCGAGGCCATCATCGGCCACGCCGAGGTGCGGCAGACCTACAAGGTTTCCGCCATCGGCACCATCGCAGGCTGCTATGTCAAGGACGGCAAGATTACGCGCGACGCATCTGTCCGCGTCCTGCGCGACAATATCGTCATCCATGAAGGAAAGCTTGGCTCCCTGCAGCGCTTCAAGGACGCGGTCAAGGAGGTCTCCGGCAGGCTACGAATGCGGCATGTCGATTGAAAAGTTCAACGACATCAAGGAAGGCGACATTTTCGAGTGCTTCGTTATGGAGCAGATCAAGGAGTAAAGCCGGTATGGTCAGCGCCGAAAAACGGCGCTGACCAGCCTGATTGTTTACAAGGAGGTACTATGGCTTCCAATCGAATCGGCCGGATCAATGAGGAGATCCAGCGGGAGCTGGCGGAGCTGATCCGCTCACTCAAGGACCCGCGGGTGCAGACCATGATCTCCATCACGCGCGTGGACACCACGCCTGATCTGCGCTACAGTAAAATTTATGTGAGCGTGCTGGAAGAGGCCCGGTCGCAGGACGCGCTGCGCGGACTAAAAGTCTGCGGGCGGCTGGCTGCGGCGCGAGCTCGGCAGCCGGTCTGCAGCTGCGCTACACGCCGGAGCTTGTCTTCACGCTCGACGATTCGCTCAAATACGGTGCGCATATGTTCGATCTTCTCGAGAAGCTCGAACGGCAGGAGGCTGCGCGGGAGGCGGAGAAGGCCAATGACGAGGGCTGAATTCTGCGCGTTTGCGCGCGCACATGACAACTTTGTCATTCTGACCCACCGCCGCCCGGACGGCGATACCATCGGCTGCGCGAGCGCGCTGTGCCTCGGCCTGCGGCAGCTTGGCAAGACGGCGTTTGTCCTGACGAACGAGCAGTTCACGCCGCGCTTCGATCCGTTTCTGGACGGGCTTGTCTGCGAGGCGCTGCCCGCAGGCGCGACCGTCATTTCGGCGGATATCGCGTCCGAGGGCCTATTGTCCTTTGATGCGGTGCGTATGGGCCTCACGCCCGTCTGCGCGGTCGACCATCACGGCAGCAATTCCCTGGCCTGCCCGAAGCTCGTCGAGGCGGACAAGGCCGCCTGCGGCGAGATCATCCACGCGATCCTGCTGGAGCTCGGCGTGAGCGTTACAAAGCGGATCGCCGAGTGTCTGTATGTGGCGATCTCGACGGATACGGGCTGTTTCAAGTTTTCCAACACTACGTCCAATACCCATCGCACGGCGGCTGCGCTGATCGAAGCGGGCGCGGACGTGTATCCTATCAACAAGTTCTTTTTCGATACCAAGAGCTTTTCCCGCCTCCGGCTGGAGGCAAAGCTGACGGAGACAATGGAGTTTTACGCAGACGGAACGGTCGGCGTGTGCGTCATGCCCAAGCGTCTGCTTGCGGAATTCTCCGCCACGGAGGACGATCTGGACTCGATCTCCGGCTTTGCCCGCAGCATTGAGGGCGTGCGGATCGGCGTCATGATCCGCGAGGTCGAGGACGGCCTCGGCAAGATCAGCCTGCGCACCGAAGCGCCGTATGACGCGGCGCAGATCTGCGGTCTGCTCGGCGGCGGCGGCCATGCCGCTGCGGCGGGGAGCCAGCGTCCCCGGCGGCGTCGAGGGCGCGAAAGCAGCCATTTTACAAGCGCTGCGCGACAGCGGCGTGAAGCTTTGAAGGAGAGCCTATGGCAAACGGAATCCTTGTGATCGACAAGAGCGCCGGCTGGACGAGCCAGGACGTGGCGGCCAAGCTGCGCGGCGTATTTCATGAACGCCGCGTCGGCCACGGCGGCACGCTCGACCCGATGGCAACCGGCGTTCTGCCCATTTTTATCGGCCGCGCGACAAGAGCGGCAGAATTTCTGGAATCGGCGGAAAAGGAATACATCGCAGGCCTTTGCCTCGGCACTGTGACCGACACGCAGGATACGAGCGGGACTGTCCTCGAAACGCATCCCGTGACCGTCACGCGGGAGGATGTGCAGGCCGCGCTTGCGCAGTTCCTCGGCCCCATCGAGCAGATCCCGCCCATGTATTCCGCCATTAAAATAGGCGGCCAGAAGCTCTATGAGCTGGCCCGCAGGGGCAAAGAGGTCGAGCGGAAGCCCCGCAGCATCACCATCCACGAGCTGGAGCTGCTGGAAGGGGAGGGGACGGAGTATGTCCTTCGCGTCCGCTGCTCCAAGGGGACGTATGTCCGCACGCTTTGCCACGATCTGGGCCGCGCGCTCGGCTGCGGCGGCTGCATGTCGTCGCTGCGCCGGACGCGGGCGGGGAGCTTTGCGCTTTCGCAGGCCGTTACCATGCAGCAGGTGCTGGATTTTGCGGCAGAACACGATCCGCAGGAACTTCTCATGCCCGTCGACGCGGTTTTTTCGGTACATCCGCCGCTCATCGTCACACTGGGACAGGCTGCAAAGCTCAAAAACGGCGCACAGGTCAGGGACTGGCAGTTCCGGTCCGGAACCTATCGCGTCTACGCCGAGGACGGCGAGTTTCTGCTGCTTGGCCGCGTGGAAAACGGGCTGCTTACCACCATCAAGAGCTTTTTCGAGGTGAACACACTTGCAACATGACTGCGTTCTGGCGCTCGGCTTTTTTCGACGGCATCCATCTGGGCCATGCCGCGCTTCTGAATAAAACGCGCGAGCGTGCGCGGGAGCTTAGCCTTACCCCGGCGGCCATGAGCTTTGACACGCATCCGGATACGCTCGTGTTTGGAACGGCCGTGCCGCTTCTCAATACCATGGCCGAGCGTGAGCTTCTCATGCGCAGGCTCTGCGGCATCGAAGAGGTCATTTTCGCGCACTTTGACGAGGCGATGATGCATATGCCGTGGGAGGTCTTCATCGAGGACTATCTCGTCCGGCAGCTGCGCGCCCGCCATGTGGTCTGCGGGCACGATTTCATTTCGGCGACCGGGGACAGGGGAATCCCGACCGGCTGCGCGAAAAATGCCGCGCGCTCGGCGTCGGCTGCGACGTGATCCCGGAAATTCAGCTGGACGGGCAGTGCGTCAGCTCAACGGCCATCCGCGCGCTTCTGCGCTCCGGCGACTGCAAAACTGCCGCGCGTCTGCTCGGCCACGGCCAGCTTGTGACCGGCACCGTGCAGAAGGGCGCGGGCAGGGGAGCCGGGCTTGGCTTCCCAACGGCGAATCTGCCGTTTTCCCCGGACGTGCTCGTCCCGGCCTTCGGCGTCTACCGCGCGGAGGCGGAGCTTGACGGCAGGCGCTATCCCGCCTGCGTCAACATCGGCGTCCATCCGACGCTTGGCGCGCTGTCGGCGCCGGTGCTGGAGGCCAATCTGATCGGCTTCTCCGGCAATCTATATGGAAAGGAACTTGCAATCTGGCTGGAGGAGCATCTGCGCGGGGAAATGCGCTTTGAAAGCGTGCAGGCGCTGCGAGACCGCGTTTTGTATGACCGGCAGCTGGTCGCAGACTTTTATCAGAGATGACTTTGAACGCATCGGCGCTTCCCACCCGCTGCTTGAAGCGTCGTTCACCCTTTACGAAGCCAGCTTCCCGCCCAACGAGCGGCGTACGCGGGAAGATCACCTGCGCGCCTTGCAGGACGCGGACTTTTTCCCGCTTGGCGCAGTCGAGGACGGAAAGCTGCTGGCGGATGTGTTTTTATGGGAGACAGAGGACTTCTGCTATCTTGAGCATTTTGCTGTTCAGCCGTCTCTGCGCGGCCACGGGACTGGCAGCACGATTCTCCGGCAGCTGCTGACGCAGGACAAGCCTTTGATTCTGGAGATCGAACCGCCGGAGGATGAGATTACCTGCCGCCGCAAGCATTTTTACGAGCGAAACGGCCTGCGGGCACAGCCGTACCGGCACGTGCAGCTTCCGTTTCAGGGCGGCGGCCCTATCGCCCCGCTTGTCATCATGGCGAACCGGGACCTTACTGCGCAGCAGTGCCGCGCATTTCAACAATATCTGCTGAACCGTGTCGTCCGGTACACGCGGTACCGGAAAACGCTTGACATGGCTGATATAATTGACATATAATACACATCGTATGATTGCCGGAGGGAGGTGTGTTCAATGGCGGAGGGCGTGAAGATCGCCGCGCGGAACCAGAAAGCGTTCCATGAATATTTCATCGATGAAAAATTCGAGGCCGGCATCGAACTCACCGGGACCGAGGTCAAATCCATCCGCCTTGGCACGCTCAGTCTGAAGGAAGCATGGTGTCAGATCAAGGATGGGCAGCTGTTCATCCGGCAGATGCACATCGCGCCCTATGAGCAGGGCAACATCTTCAACAAGGATCCGCTTCGCCCGCGCCGGCTCCTCATGCACAAGCGCGAGATCATGCGGCTGTACGGCAAGGTGAAGCAGGACGGATATGCGCTGATCCCGCTGAGCGTCTATTTCCGCGGCAGTCTCGTCAAGGTCGAGGTTGCGCTCGCAAGAGGCAAGAAAGCTCTACGACAAGCGAGACGACGCCGCAAAGAAAGACGCCAAGCGCCAGATCGACCGCGCAATGAAAGGACGGTAATCCTATGGAAAATCCCATTATGACCCTTACGATGACAGATGGCGGCAAGATCGTCTGCGAACTCTACCCCGAGAAAGCGCCGCAGAGCGTCCGCAACATGATCGCCCTTGCCAACAAGGGTTTTTACGACGGCCTGATCTTCCACCGCGTTATTTCCGGCTTCATGATCCAGGGCGGCTGCCCCAAGGGCACCGGCACCGGCGGCCCCGGCTACTGCATCAAGGGCGAGTTCAAGCTCAACGGCGTGAAGAACAATCTCAGCCACAAGCGCGGCGTTCTGTCGATGGCCCGCGCGCAGGCGGCCAACTCCGCGGGCAGCCAGTTCTTCATCATGCATGAGGACGGCGAATTCCTCGACGGCCAGTACGCCGCGTTTGGCAAGGTGCTCGAGGGCATGGATGTCGTCGACAAGATCGCCGCTGTGAAGACCGACGGGAACGACCGCCCGCTCACCGAGCAGAAGATCGCCTCTATCCGCGTCGACACCAGGGGCGAGGAATACCCCGAGCCCGACAAACTCCGCGACCCCTACGGACGCGGATGACCGCGGCCGTCATCACCGGCGCGTCCGCCGGACTCGGCGCGGAGTTCACACGCCAGCTTGTGCGTGAATTCCCGGAGATCGAGGAATTCTGGCTCATCGCCCGCCGCGTGGGCAAGCTCGAAGAGCTGGCGCAGCAGTTCCCGGACAGGAAATTTGTCTGCATCGGCCTGAACCTGCTCGACCCCAAAAGCTTCCGCTATCTCGGTGAAAAGCTGGCCGAGCAGAAGGCCGATGTGCGCGTGCTCGTCAATAACGCGGGCTGCGGCACGACGGGCAATATCGGCTCAAGCGCGTCGCCGGCAGACGTCATGCGCGTGGTCGACCTCAATGTCCGCGCGCTTACCATGGTCACGCAGACTGTCGTGCCGTTTATGACGCGCGGGGCGAAGATCATCAATGTCTCGTCCATCGCGGCCTTCTGCCCCACGCCCCGCATGACGGTCTACAGCGCCTCCAAGGCGTATGTCTCCGCCTTTACCGGCGGCATCGCCGACGAGCTGCGGCCGAAGGGCATCACGGTCACCGCCGTCTGCCCCGGCCCCATGAAGACGGAGTTCTTCGACGCCGCGGGCGACCATGACCTGTTCGGCAATATCCCGTGGTGTGACCCGGTAAAGGTCGTTGCCGGGACGATTCGGGCAGCGAAAAAGGGCCGGACGTTCTACACGCCGACGGCATTTAACAAGTTCTATCGCTTCGTGGCCAAGATCCTGCCCATGAAGTGGATGATAAAAGCAACGAGAGTTTAAGTTAGAGTTTTCCAGCGATCCGCAGCGGTTTCCCGCTGCCATATGGGGCTGCACTGGTTTCGACGGGGGCAGTGAGGCTG
>VOFG01002539.1_pt1 | contig 35158 bp, 68 predicted proteins | sample 5384171 | NCBI WGS metagenome assembly VOFG01 (sample SAMN12384726, study PRJNA508395) | human gut metagenome | isolation source: healthy gut F | host: Homo sapiens
TCAGTACTTCGTTCGTTACGTATTGCTCTTTGCCGCGGAAAGCAAAGCGATCGGCGGAAACGCTTGAACCAAGACCAATCTTGGAGCTGTTTTGGAGTATTTGATTGTCAGTATTACTTTCTATCGAATCCAAAAGAACGTTCTATGAATTCCCAGGAAATAAATGTCGGGAAAGGTCTTATAAACTACATTTACAATCTGATGCGTTATATTCCGAGCGTAGAACGATCGATCCATCCACGCTTGGGCATGGACGCGGTCGAACCGCCTGATTAGTTTTTAACGCATTTGGTAATTTCTGCCGCAGCCTATCTGCGAGGGTCGGCACAAGCAAACCGCACCGTTTTTGAACGCAGCGGCTGCGATATGTTGTTCATCATGGAACCGGTTGCGCGGCTGGAGCATCGAAATTGTGACAGCCACCCGTTCCGCTGAAATTCTCAAAAATTCATCTGCGAGAAGTTTGATAAACCGGGCTTCGATGGCATAACCCTTTTTCTAAATCACCAGTTCAAATACAGGGATTCTAAAACCGGGATACTCTCTTTATCCATGACTTTTTGAAGCTGAGTTCCGGAAGGAATCAGCGCATGACGCTTATACAATTTCCTTTGGTAATTCGACCGTAAAGTCATCCTCGCCTCTGGAGCCGTCGAACGAGCATATATTTGATCCTCTGCTGTTTAACTAGTTCCAGATAGGCAAGGAACGTGTCAAAATCGATCGTTCCATAATAACGGCCCTTCGTATGAAAGTACGGAGGGTCTAAATATATTAGATCGCCCGCCTTGGCAGTTTCCGTTTGTGACGGTATAATCCGCAGCGAAAAAATTCTGTATTTTGAATATGATTCGACCAATCCCAGAATGATTTTCAAGCTGTCCGGGGATATGCCGGGGCGCATTAATGATGTTATTTCGCCATTTTAAACCGAATCAAGCCATTGACACAGGTTGAATATGATTCGACCAATCAGAATGATTTTCTTCAAGCTGTCGGGATATGCGGGGCGTGTGATGGAACGAAGTTATTAAAGTCGCCATTCGCGTTAAACCGGATCAAGCCATTGACACAGGTTCTGGATAAAAACAGCAGATCTTCAGGCGCACGGTTTCGGTTAAAATCTTCTCTGATTTCGTAATATGCCTGATAGCCTTCGGTTTGCAGTCTTGTCCATCGAACTCTGTATGCTTCGATAATGCAATTGGATTGTTTTAATCTCATTCCATAGATCAATCAGTGGAGCGCAGATATCGCCGCAAGCAGCATCGGTCGGATTGATCGCGATAGAGCATGGACCCGCCGCCAACAAACGGCTCATAGTATCGGTTAAATTTGTCCGGTAAATACGCTTTAATTTTTGGCAGATTGGCTGCGTTTGCTGCCGCTCCACTTAATAACTGGTTTGAACATTTTTCGTCCTCCGCAAAGCTGCTTCCGTTTCAATCAAAATTTCATGAGGGGTCTGCATTCAGATAGGCGCACAGCCGCACAAACGCTGCTGACAGCGGATTTTCCGTTGATGTATTCATAGATTGTGGGTTTGGACACCCCGACGCTGCTGCCAATTCATTGATCGTTTGATATCCGAATCAATCATTTTTTTGCAGACTCTTTTTTCATTCAGTATCAAATTCTTCATTTGGCGGCCTCTTTCGGCAGATTCAAGCTGAGCTGCCCAGCGATCTTCATTTCCTTCGACATGCTTCAATCGTTCGCTGCAATTTCACAGTAGGAATGATCCAAATTCAATCCCAATGTATTTTCTTCCTGTCATTTTTGCGGCAACACACTCGCTTCCGGCGCCGGAAAAAGGCGTGAGCATAACATCGCCTTCTCTGGAAGTCAGTTGAATCATTCGCTTGAGAATTCTAATCGGCTTCTGCGTAGGATGTTTCCGTATGCAAGCTCTTTTTTCTTTGTTGTTTGAGATATCCCTTACCGTTCGCATTTGTTTTCAGGGGATTTCAAGCTGTCGTATGAAAAATCACCATTTTCGAATACGCATAATCAAAATAATATTCTCTAATTTTGCCTCCTTATTGCACCACAAAAATCGTCTCGTGGCTGGCAGTTAGTCTTCTCCCGCCAAATTCGGGAACGCATTTCTTTTATACCATACGACTTCATTGATGATCTCAATTCCGAGCATCTGGCAAGCAACATTGATCATGCCAATATTGTGATATGTACCAAAAATCCACATGGAGCCAGTCGGTTTCAGGATTCTCCTGGCCTCCGTAAAGCCAGGCCATCGTAAAGGTCATATAGGATTCAAATGTGAAATCATCCCATTCCTGCATGACCTTGTTCCAGTTAGCCTCCCATGCCATGCAGTTCAACACTGTTATCCCATTTCCATTCTCCGCCTTTTGAAAGGTTATAAGGCGGATCTGCAATCACCAAATCAATGCACGAATCCGGTAACTTTTTCATTTCAGCGACACATTCACCATTGATGATCGTATTGATCGGTAATGTATTCATAAGATGCAATCCCCTGCGTCAGCTGACAAGCGCACACACGCTTGCATCATAATAACATATCGCTTCCAGTAAATCAATATTTTCTTACTATAAGTAAACTTTATTAACCATTCTCCTTGTATTTGACGCTTTCATGAGAATGAAAAGACGAATGTGCGGATTTCAATACAGAAAAAGGCTCTGACCTTCTACAGTCAAAGCCTCATTCTGCCATTGCAATGCCTCAGTTTTATGAAGTTTTATCGCATTGTCTTACATCCTTCGCATCGGCTCTTTGATTTTTTCGATTCAATGTCAAGCAGATAGCTCAGCCCCAGCAGAATGTACATCGGCCCGAAGCAATAGGCCATGAACAGCTCCTTGTGCGGCACCTTCGCCGTGAAGCAGTCGGTCAGCAGGACGATCTCGCAGAGAAATATGCCGCCGCGCCAAAAAATACGCGATCCCCTTCAGCAGCGCCTCCATCGGCGCATGCAGCAGCGACGCGATGAACAGCACCAGCGCCGCGCCCACCGCAATGTTCGCACGAGCAGCACCGCATGCTCGATCTTCTGGTGCTTGCTGCGAATCGTGCTCGGTCAGCGCCTCGACCAGATCTTCCTTCCATTCTTCCAGCAGCTTTGCCATCGCATCCTCCTTTACGCCTCGCCTATTCCTTCCATATACAGAGCGGCTTCGCGCCGCCCGCCGTGCAGTCCAGCACGACCTCCTGCAAAAATGCGCAGTGCCGCGCAAATTCCAGCTTGCTCATCGCGCCCTCGCTCATCAGCTGCAAGGCGCAGTCGCCCGTCCCCGCCTGATAGCCCGGCGCATCGTAGCCAAACGGCGCAAGCGTCAAGCCCTCGCGCTCAGTAAAACCGCAGCCGCCGCTGCGTCTTCGCGTCGTCCGGCTTCGATCTCGAGGATCAGCTTCCCCGGCAATTCCGGATCTCCCGCAGCAGCGCCGCACCGATCCCGCGTCCGCGCGCAGCTCCGAAGCCACGGCCAGATGCTCCAAAAACAGTTCCCCGCCGTGCATCCAGTAAAACGCGATCGCGCACAGCGCTCCATCCTCCGCTGCGGCACATATGATATGCGTCCTGCGCCAGCGCGTGCCTGCCATTCTGCGTCGCGCCGCTCATTCGCCGGAAAGGCCGCCTCATACAGTGCCCATGCCGCCGCGTAGAGCGGATGCTCCGGCCCGGTCATACGTTCGAGTTTCATACGTTCCGTTCCTTCAAATAGTTCAGAATTTCTCTCTGTATCATGCAAAACCTGCGTCTTCAATGCCTCCATCGAGGCAAATTTCCGCTCGGCGCGCACCATCTTATAGAGGAAAACCACGATCTCCTTCCCATAGAGGTCGCCGCAGTCCCCTGGAGCCACGCCTCGAGCACCGGCCGCTCCAGCGCACCCGCCGTCGGATGGACGCCGATGTTGACGCTCGCCGGCCAGCGCCGCCCTCCGTCTCGGCCTCCGCCGCGTAGACGCCGAACGCCGGAACAAGCACGCCCCTTCGGAACGCGAGATTTGCCGTCGGCATGTCGATCTTCCTCGCCGCGGCCAAATCCGTGCCGCACCACGCCAGACAGACGTGCGCGTGGCCGAGATACCGCTCGGCCTCCTCCATTTGCCCCTCAGTAAGGAGCGTCCGAATGTAGGTGGAGCTGACGGTCCGCCCGTCCAGCAGCACCTCTGGAATCACGTCGCAGCCCAATCCATGCGCCGCGCAGTATTTCCCGCAGCCGCTCTCGGCGTGCCCTGTCCGCGATAGCCGAAGCGGAAATCGTGCCCGCAGACGAGATGCGCCGCCCGTGCTCTCGCACGAGAAATGCTCCAAGGAATTCCTCCCACGGCATCTCCATCATTGCGCGGTCGAAGTGCGCAAAATCACGTCGTCGATGCCATACAGCCGCCGCATCAGCGCCGCCCGGTCATCCATCGAGTTGATCAGCGGCACCGGCAACGCCGGACACCAGCTGTCCGGATGGCTGTCAAAGCTCATCGCCGCCGCTCGCAGTTCCCCAGCTCCGTCGCCCGCTCGCGCGTGCGCCGCAGCAGGCCGCCGTGGCCGATGTGGACGCCGTCAAAAAACCCAAGCGCGATCACGCGCATTCCCTGTTTCCTTCATACCTCAAAAAGCTCTTGACCGTCGTCAAAATCTGCCCTTTGACCGTGCCAAGCAGCAAAAATTCTCCTGTCTCGCTGTACACGCGGTACGTTCCGTCCGCAAATGCCAGTCGCGGATACTCGCCCCGTGCTTCAGCTTCTCCGTCTGTCCCAGCGTCACGATCAGCGCCGGATGCTGCGCAAACAGCGCATCCACCGGCATCAGCAGTTCCGCCGGGTCATGCTCTTTTTGCAAATTCCAAAATCTGCTCCATCGTGACGGCCTGTTCCAGCGTGAAGCGCCCGGCCCGTGTCCGCCGAAGTGAAGACATGCAGCCGCCGCAGCCGAGCCGCTGCCCAACGTCGTGGCACAGCGTTCGGACATAGGTCCCCTTCGAGCAGTGTACGCGCAGATCCCAGTCAGATCCGCTTCCGTTCTCCACTGCAAGCTCAAAAATCGTGATATTTCGCGGCTTCCGCTCCACCTCCTGGCCTTTCCGTGCCAGCTCGTAGAGCTTCTTTCCGCCGATCTTGATGGCGGAATACATCGGCGGGATCTGCGAAATGTCGCCTCGGAAGGCATCCAGCGCCGCGTCCAGCTCCTCGCGCGTGACCGCGGCCGGATGCGTCTCGAGCGTTTCGCCGCTCGTGTCCTGCGTATTTGTCACAAGGCCGAGGCGCAGCCCGGCCAGATATTCCTTGCTGTCGCGCTCCGCAAACTCGACGGCCCGCGTCGCCCGCCCCACAAACAGGACGAGCACACCGGTCGCCATCGGGTCGAGCGTACCGCTGTGGCCGATGCGCCGCTCATGGAACACGCCGCGCAGCTTCGCCGCCACGTCCTGGCTGGTCCAGCCCGCGGGCTTGTCCACGATCAAAATGCCGTTTGCCATCCTCAGATGATCCCTTTCCGGCGCAGCACGTCCAAAATAGCCCGCTTCGCGCCCGCGATGCCGCCCGGGACTGTCGCCCCGGCAGCCGCAGCATGTCCGCCGCCGCCCAGCTCCTGACAGAGCTTGCAGGCGTCATAGCTTCCGCCCGTCCGCAGCGAGCTTCCCGTTTCCGTCTTCGACGTCGCGGACCGTGATGCCGAGCTCCACGCCCTCGATCGCGCGCGCGCAAAGCCCGCGATCGAGTCCACGTCGTCCTCGCTCGCGCCCAATTCATCCAGCCACGCCTGCGGCAGCTCCACCAGCGCGACCTTCCCGTCCGCGTAAAATTCCGCGCTCCCGGTCAGCCGCGCCTCGAGCTTCAGCCGTGCGAAGCTCTTCGTGCCGAAAAACAGCTTGTTGATCGGATACGTGTCCGCGCCCGCGTCCTTGCAGGCCGCCGCGATGCGGAGCGTGTCCGCCGTCGTGTTCGAATACTGGAAGCAGCCGGTGTCCGTGGAAATCGCAATGTAAATGGACTCTGCCATCCGCGCATCCAGCGAAACGCCGAGCAGCTCCAGCAGCCCGAAGATGATCTCGCCGCAGGCCGCGCGCTCCGCCTCCACGAGGCGGTACTCCCGCCGGGACGCTGCTGCGCGCGTGGTGGTCGATGACGAGTTGCACTTGCGCAGCCAGTCCTTCCCGCCCAATGGGCAGCAGATCCGGCGCAGCCACGTCGACGGAAACAATCGTCGCCTCATCCGGCACATCCTCGCACACCAGCCCCTCCAGCACCGCGGCAAACCGCGGCGTGAACTGCGGATTGCGCAGCAGCCACGCCGTCTTACCCATGGCACGCAGGCCCAGACACAGCGCGGCGGAGCTGCCGATGGTGTCGCCGTCCGGGCGGCGGTGCGTCAGGATGCAATAGTGGTCGTGTTCGCGCAGAAACGCGGCGGTCTCAGCCCTCGTCATGGCCGTCCTCCGCTTTCTGTTCCTTTTCCTGTAACTTGGTCAGCAGGTCGAACATGTGCGCGCCATATTTCAGCGAATCGTCCAGCTCGAAGACCAGCTCCGGCGTATAGCGGAGCTGCAACGGCTCCCCAGCTCGCGCCGGAGCCAGCCGCCCGCGGACTTCAATCCCTTGACGGCTTCCTTCTGCCGTGCCTCTTCGAGCACGCTGACGTAAATTTTGGAATAGCGCAGATCCGGCGTGGTGTCCACGCGGGTGATGGAGATCATGGTCTGCACGCGCGGGTCCTTCAGATTCCGGATCAGCTCGGCCAGCTCCCGCTGGATCTCCTCATTGATGCGCCCAATTCTGTTGGATGCCATAAATAGCCTCCTTTTATGAAAAATGCCTTTGGCCGATGCCCCATCGGCCCTTTTGTGGGCGGACGACCCTGTCCGCCCGCGACCCCGCCGCAGCGGGCAAAGGCTCCCTTGTGTAAAGGGAGCTGTCACGGCGAAAGCCGTGACTGAGGGATTGTCGGGCAGGTAATGCCCGCCCTCTCCCTTTTTTGAACCCATTCTTTTTCTTTCTCCTTCAGAAAGAAAAAGAACGGTTTCAATCTTCAAGAAAAGAAAGAGGGCCGGTGCCAACCGTTGTCCTGAATTTGACTCAGAAAATCTCAGCCATCATCCGTCCGTTGCGTCAGTCCCTACCTTCCGAAAGGTCTCTGCGCTCTGCGCATCGCCTTTCGGCGGAGCCGCGCAGCAAGACCAACACTTGCGGGCCGATGAGTACCCGCAAGGGGCAGGCCGCATCTGTAACGCTCCTTCGTCGCGAACAGCTGCGCTCGGCATCGGCCCCTACACGGTGCGGTGGAAGCTTGCGGGAACGGGCGGACAGGGTCGTCCGCCCCTACAGAGCGTTCCGCACCGCCAGCGGCGAGAGATTTTCTGTCAGAAGAAGGCGCGCGGACGAAGGCGTATCGGGTATACGTCGAGTCCGCAGCACGAACCCCAGTAACCGCTGATGAAATTGTCTGCGGTTATCAGCGGATCTTTTGCCCCAACTGTGCAGTTCGAAAAACTTGAAATACATACAGTATTCCTGCGTTTTTCAAACTTTCATTTGCGGCAAAATCTCTCGCTGATAACTCTTGCCAATTTGATCATCGGTTACTCTGACGGAAAGATCCGTCGCTGGATCATTCTGGTTTAATTTGCTCCATCACGAAGCACTCAAAGATGTCGCCCTCTTTTGATGTCGTTGAACTTCTCAATCGACATGCCGCACTCATAGTTCGCGGCAACCTCCTTGACAGAGTCCTTTTTGAAGCGCTGGAGCGAGCCGAGCTTGCCCTCGTGGATGACGATGTTGTCGCGCAGCACGCGGACCGAGGCGTCGCGGGTGATCTTGCCGTCCTTGACATAGCAGCCCGCAATCGTGCCAATGGCAGAGACCTTATAGGTCTGGCGCACCTCGGCGTGGCCGATGATGACCTCGTGGTACTTCGGGGCCAGCATGCCCTTCATGGCGTCGGAAATTTCGTTGATGGCGTCGTAGATGACGCGGTACATCCGCATATCGACGTTGTCGCGCTTGGCCGCAGCCTGCGCGAGGTCGTTCGGGCGGACGTTAAAGCCGATGACGATGGCGTTCGACGTGGAAGCCAGCAGGATGTCGGACTCGTTGATCGCGCCGACGCCGGTGTGGATGACGCGGACGCGGACCTCGTCGTTCAGATCTTCTCGAGCGAGGCCTTCAGTGCCTCGGCAGAGCCCTGCACGTCGGCCTTGATGATGAGGTTCAGCTCCTTCATCTCGCCCTCCTGCAGCTTGGAGAACAGGCTCTCGAGCGTGACCTTCTGGTTGAGCTTGTTGGCGTCGTCCTTGATCTTCTGCTTTCGCTGCTCGACGAGCTGGCGGGCCATGCGCTCGTCCGCGACGACGTTGAATTCGTCGCCCGGCGCGGGCACCTCGGCCAGACCCGTGATCTCAACCGGGATGGATGGCCCCGCGTCCTTGACCTGCGCGCCCTTGTCGTTTGTCATCACGCGCACGCGGCCGACGGCCGTGCCTGCAATGATGAGATCGCCCTGATGGAGCGTACCGTTCTGGACGAGGAGCGTCGCGATCGGGCCGCGCGCCTTATCCAGCCGCGCCTCGAGGACGCAGCCCTTTGCCCGCGCGGTTCGGGTTGGCCTTGAGTTCTTCGACCTCGGCAGTCAGGATGACGGTCTCGAGCAGATCGTCGATGCCCATGCCGGTCTTGGCAGAGATCTTGCAGACCTCAGTCTCGCCGCCCCATTCTGCAGGCGTCAGTCCGTGCTCGGTCAGCTGGGTGAGGATACGGTCGGGGTTCGCGCCGTGCTTATCCATCTTGTTGACGGCGACAATAATCGGAATTTCCGCAGCCTTCGCATGGTTGATGGCCTCGATGGTCTGCGGCATGATGCCGTCGTCCGCGGCCACCACGAGGATGGCGATGTCGGTGCACATCGCGCCGCGCGCGCATCTCGGTGAACGCGGCATGGCCCGGCGTATCGAGGAACGTGATGGGCTGGCCGTTGATCTCCGTGGTGTAGGCGCCGATGTGCTGGGTGATGCCGCCGGCCTCGCCGGAGGCAACATGTGCATTGCGGATATAGTCGAGAAGGCTGGTCTTGCCGTGGTCAACGTGACCCATGACGACCACGACCGGCGGGCGGGTGACCAGCTCGTCTGCGGTGTCCCTGATGGTCGTCGAACAGCCGCTCTTCAATCGTAACCACGACCTCTTTTTCCACCTTGCACCCCATCTCGACCGCAACGAACTCCGCCGTGTCGAAATCGATGGTCTGGTTGACCGTGGCCATGACGCCATTTTTGATCAGGCACTTCATGACCTCGGCGGCGGTCTTCTTCATGCGGGAGGCCAGCTCGCCGACCGTGATCTCATCCGGGATCTTGACCACGAGCTGCGCCTTTTTCGCGATCTCGAGCTGCAGCCGGCGCATCTTCTCCTGCTCCTCGGAACGGGACTTCGTGCCGAACTTTCTCGCCTGCTGCTGGCGCTTGTTGTTCTTGCTGTTGATCTTCTGCTTGCCGCCCTTATAGTTCTGCACACGCTCAGAGACGAGGGAGTCAACGCGGTCGTCGTAGCGGTCGGCGTTGACGGTCACGGCGGAGGTGTCGATCACGCGGCGCTCACGCTTGCGCTCCGGTTCCTTCGGCTTGGCGGGCTGCTGCGGCTGTCCGCCGCTCGCGGACACGCTCTGCTTCTGGTTCCCGGAATTCGTCTGCGGACGCGGCGGCCCTGCGCGGGCGCGCTGCGGGTTCTGAGCGGGTGCGGCAGCGGGCGCCGAGCCGGCCGGCGCAGCGGCGTCTGCGGGCGCTGAGCGGGCGCGGGAGCGGGAGCAGGTGCCGGGGCGGGTGCGGCTTTGACCGCGAAAACCTGCTCAAGTGAGTCGATCTGATGGTTTCTCGTGATATGATCGAAGATCACGTTCAGCTGATCCTCGGTCAGGTTTTGGGAGCTGCTCTTCGGCTTATCGTAAAACTTCCCGACGATCTCGATGACCTCTTTGGTCGGCATTTTCAAATCGTCGGCGACTTCCTTGATCTTCTGCTTGATTTCAATACTCAATACAGCCACCTCCTGTTATTTCTTCCCATGTTTGACGTTGTTCCTGTGGGCCTTCTCTTCCTGCCGGCGTTTTTGCACGCGCATGGTCTGGCGCGTCAGCTCCTGCAGGATGGCCTCATTTTCCCTCGCCTGTGCCCAGCGCCTCAACGAACGCCTTGGCCAGCGCGGGATCGAGCACGGCGCAGAGCGCACAAGCGTTGCAGCCAAGGCCGTTGCCCAATTCTTCCTTCGTAAATCCGACCTGCATCCACGCGGGCTTGCCGCTGCGGCAGAACGACTGCGCGCGGCGGACCGTGTGCTCGCCGGCGTCCTGCGCAACGAGCAGCAGCCGCGCCTTGCCGCTACGGCAGGCGATGCCCGCCGGCTCCTCGCCGATGGCGAGGCGGGTTTTTTGCGGGCGATGCCGAGCAGGTGCAGGGCCTTTTCCTGATTATGCTCCATGCTCCGCCTCCATCCGTTCTGTGAGTGCGTCATAGACCTCCTGCGGGATCTGGCAGTCGAAGCTGCGCTCGAGCGCCTTGACTTGCGCGCCTTTTTCAGGCAGTCTGCATTCGGGCAGACATATGCGCCGCGCCCGGGCGCCTTGCCCTTGAAATCCAGCGTGATCTCGCCCTCCGGGGATTTGACGACGCGCACCAGCTCGCGCTTGGGCCGCATCTCGCGGCAGCCGACGCACTGGCGCATCGGGATCTTTTTCTGCATGGCGTTTCCCCCTGCGCTGCGCTTACGCTTCCTCTGGCTCCGCCGGAAGCTCTGCCGGGGCCTCCGGCTCATCCGCGAATTGGCCTGAGAGGCGGGGCGGATATCGATCTTATAGCCGGTCAGGCGGGCGGCCAGTCTTGCGTTCTGGCCCTCCTTGCCGATGGCGAGGGAGAGCTGATCGTCCGGGACGACAACGCGGCAGGCCTTGCCCGCGCCGGGCAGGAGCGAGACGGAAAGGACCGTGGCTGGGCTGAGGGCCGAGGCCACGAACTGGCACGGGTCCTCCGACCAGACGACAATGTCCATCTTCTCGCCGTGCAGCTCGTCGACGACCGCGCCGACACGTCCGCCGCGCGGGCCGACGCAGGCGCCGACCGGGTCGACATTGGCCTCGGCGGCATGGACGGCGATCTTGGTACGGGAGCCGGCCTCGCGGGCGATGGATTTGACCTCGACCGCGCCGGATGCAATCTCCGGGACCTCCAGCTCGAACAGGCGCTTGACGAGGCCCGGATGCGTCCGGGAGACGATGACCTGCGGGCCGCGGTTGCTGCGGCGGACCTCGACAACGTAGACGCGGATCATATCGCCCTCGGTATAATGCTCGGTAGGGAACCTGCTCCGACCGTGAGAGGAGCGCGGAGGTCTTGTCGCTGCCGCCGGTGAGGCGGATGATGAGGTCGCCCGAGGTGGGATCGGCACGGGCACCGAGCCGGTGAGGATCTCGTGCTCCTTCGAGGAGAAGGTCTCGAAGATCATGCCGCGCTCGGCCTCGCGGATGCCCTGAATGATGACCTGCTTGGCGGTCTGGGCGGCGATGCGCCCGAAAGCCTGGGTCTTGACATCGACATTGACGAGGTCGCCGAGGTCGGCGTGCTTGTTGATCTTGCGGGCCTCGTCGAGCGAGATCTCCGTGGCGGGCGTGAGGACGTCGTCGACGACCTCCTTCTGCACGTACATGTGCATATCGTTGTCCTTGATCTCGACGAAGACGTTGTCGGTATAGCCCTCTTTGTCCTTTTTATAGGCAGCGATCAGCGCCTGCGTGATCTTTTCGAGCATGTAGTCCTGCGGGATGCCGCGTTCTTTTTCGAGCTGGGCGAGCGCCGCAAAAATTTCTGCGTTCATGTTTTCCGGATTCCTCCTTTAAAATTCGACGCGAAGCCGCACCTGTGCGACCTCGGATTTTTCAAAACGTACTTCTTTTTCGCCCTGCCGGATGGTGACGGCCCCGTCCTCGTAGGCCGCGAGCGTCCGGCCTGTTCCTTCAGGCCGTTCACGGGCTTATAGAGCTTGACGGTGACGGCACTGCCGAGAAACTGTGCGAAGTCGGACGGGCGCTTGAGCTCCCGCTCGAGCCCTGCCGAGCAGACCTCGAAGCTGTAGCTGTCGGGAATGGGATCCTTCTCGTCGAGGATCGGATCCACCGCGCGGAGATGGCCTCGCAGTCGTTGATGTCGACGCCGCCCCTCTTTGTCGATATAGAGCCGCAGGAACCAGTCGCCGCCCCTTTGACGTATTCCACGTCCCAGAGCGAGCAGCCGTGCGCCTGCACCACAGGCTCGGCAAAGGCCCAGACCTGTTCGGTGATCTTCACGAAAATTCCTCCTTTTCAGCAAGAAAGAGTGGGGAAGGATTCCCCCTCTCAAGTTTACACTATCAAGATAATTGGATTATACCACCCTTTGGCGGAAAAAGCAAGGGATATTCTTGAAATGATTTGGAATTTTCCGCGCTTTTTCCGTGTTTTTTCGCCGGCGGGCGGAATTTTTAGAAATTCCGAGCCGGTTTGGTGTCCACATTGTTTTCTTTGTTTGCTTTTTTCCAGGAAAGGAAACGGACGGCATTTTTTTTGCTTCTCCAAAAAGAAAATGCCTGGCAAAAAGAAAAGAGACCGAGGAAAACTTTCGGATGCTTTCCCCGGACCCCTTCTATCGACCAGAGCCTTGCTCTGGACTTGCGGCGTATGGAAGTCGGAGAATCTACGATAGACTTTGTAGGGGGCCGATGCCGAGCGCAGCTGTTCGCGACGAAGGAGCGTTACAGATGCGGCCTGCCCTACTGCGGGTACTCATCGGCCCCTGCGGGCGTGGGCAATGCCCGCCCCTACGGATTCTATCGCAGTTCCGGTGGTGGTGAACATAGGGCGACCATTGGTCGCCCGCTAAAGGCTCCCCTTTCAGGGGGCCGAGCCGTGGCTCGCGGGGAGTTGATTGGGAGGGCGCTTTGACAAGGGGGCGGTTTGGAAACTATATCAAGTTTCCAACGTGGACACGACATTCTGTGATTTTAAGGAGCGGAGAAACGAACGGATGGAACCGAAACACGTACCATTTGTGATCGAACGCGCGGGCAGGGAGGACGGCGCCGCGCTGCTGCAATATCTGAAGATCATCGGCGGAGAGACGGACAACCTCAGCTTCGGCGCAGAGGGCGTGCCGCTCAGCGTGGAGGCGGAGGAAGCCTATCTGCGCGCGCAGGAGGGTTCGGCCGACAATGTGCAGTATCTCGCGAGGTGGTGCAGAGATCTCGGGGGCCTGAAAGGGACGCGCCACCGCGGCGAATTCGGATCAGCCATCGGCACGGCCAGCCTGAACCGCAAGCCCGGCCGGATGCGCCACCGCGGCGTGTTCGGCATCAGCCTGAAGCGGGCATGGTGGGGCTGCGGCCGGGCGGCCTCGGCCCTGACGGAGGCCGTCTTTTGATGCGCCCTTTGCGCGGGAAAAACGGCTTTGCCCAGCTCGATATCGAGGTGCGCAGCGACAATGTCCGCGCCATCCGGCTGTATGAACGAAATTCTACGAAACAGTGGGATTTCAGACCTATCGCAACCATCTCGAGCTGCCGCCCACCGCCCGGAGGAAGCCAAAAGACAGACTGAGAAACAGAAAAGGCGAGAACCATGCCGCACGGTATGATTCCTCGTCTTTTGTTCATCGCGGCGACAACCAATTGACCGTCTGGCTGCCGCCGCAGAATGTGTAGACGTATTTAGCTCAGGGAAATACTTTTTTCTCGCGGCTTCAGTGCATTCGAACAAGATAAGAATGGCAGCCTCGCTGCGCTTGGATGGTGCTCGGAATGGAACGTGCCCTTCGCATCGGAACCCGTCAGGATGCCCGCGCGATAGAACTCAAGTAGATCTCAGCCGCGAACTTGTGGTCGCCTTCACGTCGGGTGCGTTATCTGCCACGGTGTTGATCGCCTTATAGGCTTCCTCCCGCGCCGTGGAAGATGTGGACGAACTCGCCGCGCGCGACCGGTGCGTTCATCTGCGCCTTGGTGTAGTTCGCGCGTAGTCCTTTTCGATGATGCCATTCGCGATTGCATAGTTGACATAATTTTCATACCAGTTCGCGCCGCCGTTTTTCAGGCTGACCTCGCCGGTGCGGTCGAGCTGATGCAGCGCCTCTGCCAGCTTGATGGTCTGCGCCACGGTCAGCGTCGCGCTCGGCTTGAACTCATTCGCCGTCACGCCGTCGATCAGACCGTTCTCCCAAGCGGCCTTGGACGTTCGAATAGTACCATCTATCGGACGGAGCATCGAGGAACGGGAACTTGGTGGTGTCAGAGCCGGCGTTCGGGTTGAACGGAGCTGCGCAGGTTCGCTCAGGTGACCGGAATGACGGCGTTGGCGCGGGCGTCAGTTTCGGGATGACCTGCCCTGGGTGGCTCTGCGTGGCAGCTCTTGCAGCAGATGTCCCGGTATCGTCGCCGGAACCGGTTCTGCCCGGATTTTCCGGGTCCCTTGCCGATCCAGAGATCGAGAAGTCCGACAGCCACGCCGCCAACGGAGAAGTAATAGAGAGTGCTGCCGTTGGCAAACAACGACATCTGGTAGCCCTCCGCTGCATCATCGGGCAGCACCAGAACCGTCTCGCGCAGATCCGGCTGCAGCAGGCTGAAGCGGACGATCGACATCGGCTGGTCTTTTCCGCCTTCGAGCGCATAGCCGGTTGCGCCGTCGAAGGCAAGCCTTCACTCATGTAAAAGCTGTCGAGGTCCACCGCGCGTCCCTTCGCGCCGGTTTCCAGATCGATGGACCAGAGCGTATAGTTATAGAACTGATGCCCGTTTGACACGTAGGTGTTGTCGCCGAAGAGGAAATACGCCTTGCCGCCGAAGAGATAGAATTTGTCCATATAGAGCTCCTGATGGAAGGTAATGCCGTCCATCAGATTGTGGAATTTGCCGTTTTCCAGATAGCCGAAGCGGTACCGCCACTGGTCGGGGAAATTGGGGTCTCCGGCGTAGTTTTCCAGCAGATAGATTTTGCCGCCGTAGAGCTGGAAGGTGTCGATTTTGCCTTTGGCGGTGTAGACGGTTTTGAGCTGATTGGTTGCGGGCGAGTAATGCAGCAGCTTTTCCCAGTTCAGGAAGTAATGGCCGCCCACATGTCCGCCAGGCCGATGGCCACCAGCACCAGGCAGGCGAACTTCACCGCCAGCGCGAACACGATGTTCTGATACACGATGCCGATGCACTTCCGGGAGATGTGGATGGCTTTGGCGATCTGCATGGGCTCGTCGTCCATCAGCACCACGTCCGCCGCCTCGATGGCCGCATCGCTGCCCATGGCGCCCATGGCGATGCCGATATCCGCCCGGCTCAGCACCGGCGCGTCGTTGATGCCGTCGCCCACGAAGGCCAGCTTGTCCCGGCCCTTCTGCTGCGCCAGCAGCGCTTCCACCTTGTCCACCTTATCGCCGGGCAGCAACTCGCTGTGGACCTCGTCCACGCCCAGCTCCGCCGCCACCGCGTCCGCCACCTTTCTTGGCGTCGCCGGTGAGCATGACGGTCTTTTCCACGCCCGCCTTATGCAGCGCCTCGATGGCCGCCTTGGCGTTGGGCTTCACCACGTCGGAGATCACGATATGTCCCGCGTACTGGCCGTCCACCGCCATGTGGATGATGGTACCCACGCTGTGGCAGTCGTGATACGGGATGCCCAGCCGGACCATCAGCTTGCTGTTGCCGGCGGCCACCGTGTGGCCGTCCACCACGGCGGTGACGCCGTGGCCGCTGCTCTCCTGGATATCCGTGACGCGGCTGCGGTCGATGGCCTTGCCGTAGGCTTTCTGCAGGCTCTTGCTGATGGGATGGGAGGAGGCGCACTCCGCCAGCGCCGCATATTCCAGCAGCTTCTGCTCGTCCATGTCGCTGTGGTGTACCGCCGTCACCTCGAACACACCCTTCGTCAGCGTACCGGTCTTGTCGAACACCACCGTTTTTACCTGGGACAGCGTCTCCAGATAGTTCGAGCCCTTGATCAGCACGCCCTCATGGCTGGCGCCGCCGATACCGGCGAAGAAGCTCAGGGGAATGCTGACCACCAGCGCGCACGGGCAGCTGGTCACAAGGAACGTCAGCGCACGGTATACCCACTGCTCCCACTGGCCGTCCATGCCGCCGATCAGCCGGATCACCGGGGGCAGCACCGCCAGCGCCAGAGCGCTGTAGCACACGGCGGGGGTGTAGACGCGGGCGAACTTGGCGATAAAGTCCTCACTGCGGGACTTGCGGGAGCTGGAGTTCTCCACCAGCTCCAGGATCTTGGACACCGTGGACTCACCAAACGCCTTGGTGGTCCTGATCTTCAGAAGACCCGTCATGTTGATGCAGCCGCTGATGACCTCGTCCCCCTCGCAGGCGTCCCGGGGCAAACTCTCGCCGGTCAGGGCGCTGGTGTTCAGGGTGGAGCTGCCCTCGGTGACGACGCCGTCGATGGGCACCTTCTCGCCCGGCTGCACCACGATGACGGTGCCGATGGCCACCTCGTCCGGGTCCACCTGCACCAGCTGGCCGTCCTGCTCAATGTTGGCGTAGTCGGGCCGGATGTCCATCAGCGCGCTGATGCTCTTCCGGCTCTTGCCCACCGCGTAGCTTTGGAACAGCTCTCCGATCTGATAGAACAGCATGACGGCGATGGCCTCGTTATAGTCGCCGCTCTTCTCATAGATGGCCAGCGCGAACGCGCCCACGGTGGCCACGGCCATCAGGAAGTTCTCGTCGAACACCCGTCCATTGGCGATGCCCTGCCCGGCCTTTTTTCAGAATGTCGTAGCCGATGACCAGATACGCTGTCAGATACAGCGCCAGCCGCAGCCAGCCCGTCACCGGCAGGAAATGCAGCGCCGCCAGCATGACGGCGGTGATGAGGATGCGCGAGAGCATCTTTTTCTGTTTCTTTGTCATACCCGGCTCCTTTCCGTGCCTTTTCCGATGAAAAGCGCCCTGTGTGCAGGGCGCTTCACTGTTTACAGCTCGATCTCGCAGTCCGGCTCCACCTTCTTGCAGGCCTTCAGCACCGCCTTCATGGTGGCCTTCTCGTCTGCGCCCTCGTGAATTCCACGATCATCTTTTGGGTCATGAAGTTCACCACGGCAGAAGCCACGCCCTCGGTCTTGCCCGCGGCCTCCTCCATCAGGTTGGCGCAGTTGGCGCAGTCCACTTCGATGTTATATGTCTTTTTCATAGTGTCTCCTTTCGCAGCGCTTCCATGATTAAGCACTTGTTTAATCATCATGGCCGTAGTATAATAGCAGCGACCCCGATTGTCAACGGTTTCGTCCCACTCCCTTCCGGGCGGGCGAAAACCGCTTCCTTTCGGGCGAAAAAGGAGGTCACCCTATGGATACCATGCCCCTGCCCCACTACCACGGTGAGGAGCCCAGCCACACGAAGGTCATCCGGGCGCTGCTGGACAACACCGACACCTTTACCAGCCTGGCGGACATCTTCCGGCAGCTGGGCGACGCCAGCCGCATCCGCATTTTCTGGCTGCTGTGTCACTGCGAGGAGTGCGTGGTGAACATCGCCGCCATGCTGAATATGTCCAGCCCCGCCGTATCCCACCACCTGCGCACGCTGCGTGACAGCGGGCTGCTGGTAACGCGGCGGGACGGCAAGGAGGTCTATTACCACGCCGCCGACACCGCCCAGGCACGGCTGCTCCACGAGCTCATCGAGCAGGTCATGGACGTAGCCTGTCCCCAGTGGCGCTCCGAGGCGGAGCAGGTGCAGCTGATCCGGGAGATACACGACTACCTGCTGACGCACATGGACCAGCGCATCACCATCGAGGAGCTGACCCATCTCTATCCCATCAACCCCACCACACTGAAAGAGGTGTTCAAGGACGTGTACGGTACGTCAATCGCCGCCCACCTGAAGAAGCACCGGATGGAGAAGGCCGCGCAGCTGCTGCGGGAGACAGACCTGCCCGTGGCGGAGGTGGCGCGGCATCATGGCTGCCTCCAAGCTGGTCGTTGACCTCGGTCAGCGGACGGTCGGACATGATGCTGCGATCTCAGCACGAACGTCACCTTTCACTTGTCCCATTTTTCGACCACGACGATGCCGCCGTGGTGCTCGACGATGTAATTCGCGGCGAACGCCATATCGGCAGGATTCGTACCATTGACGATGATGTTTGTGCGAGTCATGCGAAATACTGGTTGCGAACTGCCGGATTTCAGGCCGTAGCCCTGAATATAGCCGGGCCGATGTGGTGCGTGCCCTTGTGGCGCTCGAGCTCCCCTGACGGCTCCGAGGCCGTGACACAGCACAGAGCTGCTTTCATAGGTCACGCGGCCGTCCTGAGCACCGTCTGCACCTCGAAATGCTCGAACGAATCGATGATCGCAAGGTCTACCGGTAGCCCGGCGCGACCGCGCCATGCCCGTCAGGCCGAAGTATTCGCTGGATTCCGTCGCAGCCGTGACCGCCGTGATCGGGTCGACGCCGCGCGCAATCGCTTTTTGATGATATAGTCGATGTGCCCCAGCTCCAGCAGGGTCGATGGGTGCTTGTCGTCCAGAAGGCGCCCGCGCCCGGCTGGCGTTGAGCAGGTCGACCAGCGCCCCGAAGTTCTTCGCCGTGCCGTCGCGTGATCATGATGTACTGCCCGGCGCGCAGCTTCTCGCGCGTCGCTCGATGGCAAAGCACTCGTGTCGGAACGGACGCCCGCCGCCGCATAGTCTGTAAATCGCCGCCAGGAAGAAGCCCCGGCGCGTGGCCGTCGATGCGCTTGCCGTGCAGCCGCGCGGCCGCGAAGCAACAGGAACCGCCTCATCCGCGGCGCAGACGCCGACATAGTTCATCATTTCCGCTACAGCACGCGGATGCGCATAGCGGTCGATGGCAACCAGTCCAGTTCGCCCTCGGTTCGTCGAGCGGCGTCGACGGACGCAGCTCGGAAGCATAAAGAACACGTCGATCGGCAGGCGCTCGGTCGCTCGAGTATTATATTCTCCGATGCCGTCCGTCCGTGCCTGCGACGTTGGTGATCTCGTGCGGATCGGTGACGATCGCGGTCGTTCCAGGTGGCACGACCGCCCGCGCGAATTCTCTGCGCGGCACGGAGAGGGACGATTCGATGGATGTGCGCGTCCAGAAATCCCGACAGATGATCCTCCTGGAGACGTCCAGTTCTTTTTTCGCCGTCGCTTCCTGATTCTGCGATTTGCCGCAGGCGGATCGCGATGTCGCCCGTGCAGAGCTCATGTGAAATCATTACTGACATAGCGCGTTTTTGAGCACCAGCTCGGCGCGTCTGCGCCCGGCCGCCGTTTTCGACCAGGACGGCGCTCTTCGTCGGTTTTTTGCCGAGGCAGCGTGTTCAGTTCCTGCTTTCCAGCCATGGCTTTCATCACTCTTTCCGTATTTTTATGGATCATATTCAGTATGTTCATAAATTTGCACGGTTTTCCAGCGCCAAAGTAACCAAAAAATCTGCCGTGCTTTTTGGTTGCTCTACGCGGGCGAACGTGATATAATAGACCCTGTTGACCGCCAGCGCCCGGCGGCCGCCGGAGGAAATCGCGAAAACACTGTTACACATCTGCTGCGCGCCCTGCGCATCAATGCATCGACGCGCTGCGCTTCAGGAGTGGCGGCCGAGCTGACGGGCTTCTGGTACAACCTGAATACAACCACCCCTCACGGAATACCGCGCACCGTGCGCGAATCTGCCGCAGCAGTGGTCAGTTCGTTTCTGAAAGCGCGACTATCACGCCCTGCGTTTCGTCCGCGCGTTGCACGATCTGCCACAATCGCGTGCTACGAGTGCGTCTGTTTGCCGCTGCCGAGGCCGCCGCCGCAGGCGGCTTTGACAGCTTTCACCTCTCCCCGCTCTTCATCAGCCCTATCAGGCAGCAGCACCGAGCTGATGCGCGAGGTTGCCGAACGCGCCGCCGAGTTCCATGTCCGGCTTTCTCTACTGCGGACTTCCGGCCGCTCTTCCGCGCGGCGGTGAGCGCGCCCGCGAGCTTCGCTTTTAGAGAGCATAGAAATACTGCGCTGCGTCTTCTCTGAGGAGGAGCGCTACCTCAAGCCAAGTACAAAGCGGATCCCGTGAGCACGGGCAAGGCTGCGCAGCGAAATTTGGCCTTTGGCCGGGTGAAAGATACCGCATGGAAATGCGGGTCTTGTCCGCGCAACGGCGCTTTGGGAGAAGCGCCGTTGCGATGTCGCTGCGGACGATTCAAACATTCCGATTTAGAACTGGCAGGTCTCATAAAACCTGCCAGTTTTCTCGTCATTACGAGGAGGGCGCATGTTTGCCCGACGCGGCAATCTTTAACGAATCGATTTGCCATCCCGTAACGAACTACGGTTGAGCGGGAACGAAACAGAACCTTGGAATAAAGAGAGAGAGCAGAATGAAGCGGCGAATCCCATGTTTTTGTGATAGGCTTCCGTCTTGTTTCCACTCCCGTGCTTTGTTCCGGGATGCCATACCTCTGGCTTGTAAAGATTGTCAGCGGCCGCGTTGCGCAATTCCCTCGCAATGACAATAAATTTGGAGCGTTTTTATTTGGAAAACGGACGTTTTGCATTTTTGCGGTTATTTTTGCGCGGGTGTCGCCCCGCATCAGTTTTTTCAGCTGAACCCTCTGATTAAACCGCAAGAGTGGTCAGCGAGGATTTGTTCCAGATTGAGGTTTGGAAATCGGTGAAATCCTTTACGTATTTCAAGATTTTCAAACTGATAAGTTGGGGCAAAATACCCGCTGGAACGCCGCAGTCGATTTATTCAGAGGTTCCCAAACGTTTTGTTCCGAAAATCGTTCCGTTTTCCCGCAAAACCTTTGAGCCACTGGCACTGCCGGTGGTTTTCTTACAGCCTGCCACGTTTTATTATTTTAAATGTGTCTGCACAAAAACCGAGCCGAAGCTGCAATCGATGTTCAGGAGCAGCGTTCCGTCCGGGTTTTTCGCCGGCTCGCCCTTGGTCTCGAAGCTGCCGAAGCTGCAATTCTTCTGCTGCACATCGACGCGATAGCGCCCGGGACGAGCAGCGTCAGCGAGCCGAAATTGTTTTGAGGCCGGGCCGGCAGCCGGGAGCAATGCAGCCGCAGGCGGAGAAATCGACCGTGAAATCGCCGAAGGCGTCGATGCTGCCCCTTCCAGCCCGGGGTGACGACGGCCGCACGGTAGCTGCCGAAGGACAGGTCGCAGCGCAGCATTCCGTCATATAGCTGTATTCGTGGTGCATTTCCTGCCCTTGCGTTTCAGGAGCGCGGTATTTGCGGTTCTTTTTGATATAATGATCGCAGAGCATACTGACGCCCCAGAGCACAAGGCAGACCGAAATGATGATCTTCCAGCCGATGCGGGCAAAGCGGCAGCGCATGATACGCGTTGACAAAAAAGATCAGGCCGATCACGGTCGCGGCCGTCTGGAAAACGGAAAATGCTCGCAAAGGCTCGGAAATGCCAACATAGATCAAAAAGGTCGTCCAGAGCACCGTCCACCAGGACGGCGGGTTCGGCAGCAGCATGTTGACCAGCAGCAGCGCGCCGAACACGATGACATAGGATCGTGAACAGCAGACCGTGTTTTTTCCCTTGCCGAGTGAGACGTTGAACTCGACGCCCTTTGTCCTTGCCGATCGGCTCGGCCTCGTGCACCGCCTGTTCTTTGCCGAGCAGCTCAAGTCGACCGATGCTGAACAGCGCGGCCAGCTCCGGCAGGATGGAAATATCCGGTGACAGGTTGTTCTCCCACTTGCTGACCGCCTGCGCGCTGACGCCGACATGCGCTCGGCAAGCTGCTCCCAGGTCATGCCGAGGCGCTTTGCGTGCGGTACTTCTGATGCGTTCCTGATGGTCGTTTCTGATTCATATCGGAAGCCTCCTTTTATTTGCCTCACAGGTTTTCGCGGGGCCGTAAAGTTCATCATCGGTCGGTTAATTCCTGTTTTTCTGTGCTCAACCGATTTGCTGACCGCCCGATTCGGCGGTTGAAGGCAAGCCTGCCCCAGAACGATCCGATCTCGTCGCGCCCAGCGATGCGGGCCGTGCGCCACATGGCGCGGGCGTGGATGCGGTGCATGCCAGAGGAAGCGGCGGATAACCTTGCGCATCGTCCAGAGCTCGCCGTCCGGCGCGGTGTGGAACGCCGGTCGGACAAAGTCAACAGCGCCTCAGCTCAGAGGAAACACCTGAAACCAGTTGAGGGCTGGGTCGGGCACGTTCTCCAGCTCGTGGGCAGCGGCGGCGGCGTAATGGGCAATGACGTCATTGATGTGGCGGTACATCTCGCGCGGTATTGCGCGGCACTGGAAGCCGTAAAGAAAACAAATGCGCGGCGCGCGGTCAGAAGCATATCCGGGTTTGGGATGCCGCCGAACAGCTTCTGGATGCCGCGCGCCGACGAGCATCAGCGCCCCTTGCGGTAACCATATTCCGGCTCGGACAGGGCGCGGCGCTCACTGTCGAAGGACACGTCGCTGTCGGCGTCGCAGACTGCAGCTCCGGCGCTTGCGCACACAACGACGATCTCCGGCTCGTCGAAGCGCGGAACCGGCTCGCCCGCTCAGCGCAGAAAGCTGCGGATCTCGCCGCCGAATTTCGCCAGCGCCATCGCCTCGGACGCCCCGCGCACGAACGCGCCGCAATTCGCGGCATAGAACAGATACCCACCGTCATTATATTCGCAAACCGCCTCGATTTTCATAAAAAGAAACCTCCGTTGCTTCCGAAATTACCGCATCGGCACGGCAGTCATGCGGCTGCGCCGGCACCGACGGGGAGCAGTTGAAAATCATAGCAAAGCGCGAGGTCGGATGCAGCGGCTCCCGCGCTGCAAAAACCGGTCGTAAAAACCGCCGCCTTATAGCCAAGCCGCGCGCCTGCCGTCGGCGCCAAAGGCCAGCAGGTAGCACGAGCGCCGTCGGGATCGTCGACAGGCGGCGGCCAGTAGCCTCGGAAGCGCGCCAAGCGTCCGGCACAGGCGGCGTGTCCACGTCCAGAAAGGCAGACGCAGCCGCTCCCCTCCCGCACGGCGCGGCGACGCTTCGCTTGCCGTCAGCCAATGCGCGGCGCAGAATGGGTGCAGTGCGCACCTCCTGATTGCAGCTCAGATAGAGATAGACCGTGCGCGCCTGCCGGCGGATGCCGGAAGAGCCGTTCGGCCAGCCTGGCGAGGCCGTCTCGATCTGCTCGGGCGTCAGGAGCGCGCACTGTGCCGGGATCACAGCCGGCGCAGCCGTTTTTCCATGGTTCTGCCACTCATTCTATCGAATCCTGCAAGCGATATCAAGGCGCAGCTCGCAGAAAAAAGTCGATCGACCGGCGGGCGCTCGCGGCAGCGCGGAAGCCAGTCGATCTCAGAGCCAGGCATTTCGCCGAGATTCTGCGTGCGGTAAGCTTGGCGTAAAGGCCGTTTCGCTCCTTCCAGCTCGTCGTGCGTGCCCTCCTCGACGATTTTCCCATCAGCTACGGCGATGATGCGTCCGGCGCTGCGGATGGTCGAAACGCAATGGGCAATGATGAGCGTGGTGCGACCCTCGGCCAGCGCGTCGAGCGCGGACTGGATCCTCGACTCGGTCACGCTGTCGAGCGCGCTCGTCGCCTCGTCGAGGATCAGCACCGGCGGATTTTCAGGGAAGATCCGCGCGATGGATACGCGCTGCTTCTGCCCGCCGGAGAGCATCGAAGCCGCGCTCGCCGACGTTCGTGTCAGAAGCCGTCGGGCATAGCCATGATGTCGTCATAAATTTCGGCCTTTTTCGCGGCCGCCTCGATCTCGGCCTGCGTCGCGTCGGGCTTGCCGTAGCGGATGTTGCCGATCGTGTCGGCAAAGGAAAGACCTCCTGCTGCACGACGCCGACGGCGCCGGTGCGCGACTCCCTGCGTGACCGCGCAGACATCCCTGCCCGTCGATCCGGATTGCGCCCTCGCGGCGTCATAAAAGCGCAGGATCAGCTTGCAAAGCGTGCTTTCTTGCCGCCGCCGGACAGTGGAAACGATCGCGACCATCTCGCCGGAGCTTGACGATGCTGCGGCGAAGACGTTGTCAGAGCACCTCGTCTGCCGTAGGCAGAAGCTAACGCCGTCAACATCGATCGCGCCGCGCATTCTTCCAGCTCACTTGGCGTCGGGCGTCCCTGGGCACTGCGGCTCGGTGCGCATCAGCTCGGTGAAGCGCTCAAGGCCGAGCCAAAGCCAGAATCGAGAACATCTCGGCAAAGTTGATGAAAAAACGCGCGCACGGGGCTGATGAAGGTCGAGATATATGAGGCTGAAGGTCAGCAGGTCGACCATTTCCATCCGTCCCTGCATGATGGGCAACCGCCAGAGGCCACGACCGCCACGGACAGCAGCGGCAGGAAGAATTCCAGCGAGCCGTTGAAGATGCCCATCTGATGATAAAACTCGCGCTTGGAGACCTTGTAGCGCTCGTTGGCGTTGGTGTCGAATTTTCTTGAATTCGACGTCCCGTTGGCGAAGTGCCTTGGCCGTGCGGATGCCGGAGAGGGACGACTCGATCTCGGCGTTGATGACGGCCGTGCGCTGCTTGACGCCCTTGGACGCCGCGCGCATCTTTTTGCGCCGCAGGATCAGCACGACGATCAGAATCGGCTTAGGATCGCCAGCACGACCACGGCCAACCGCCACTCGATCGAGAACATGACCACGAGCGCGCCGACGATCGTCAGCATCGAGATCAGCGGAGGAGAATCCTCCCGGTAGTAGTGTGCAAGCTCCGTGATCTCAAAAGAGGTCGCTCGTCAGGCGGCTCATGAGGCTGGCCGGTGCGGTTGCGGTCATAAAAATCATAGCCCAGCGTCTGCATATGGCGGAACAGGTCGCGCCGGATGTCGGCCTCGACGCCCGGATGCCGAGGTGTGGCACAGTAGGTGATGACGTAATAGAAGCCCGGCGGCGCGCGGCAGATCGGCCACAGCCAGATCCCGTGATCCGTGAAACAGGGCCAAGCAGGCGTTCTGCGGCAACAAATATTTCATCGCGCCGCGCCGAGACGATCAGGAAGGCCAGATCGACCGCCGCGACGACCACGGCGCAGAGCATATCCAGCAGGAACAGCCCGGTGCGGCGAAAATAGGAATGAAAATGCGAAGCAGGCTATGCTTCCGGTAAAACTCTGTGTTCATTGCTTTGATCCTTTACGATATTGTGTATCCGTAAGCCCCGTTTGATTAAAATCAGGCCGACGACGCCCTTGCCCAGCTCCACCGCGCGGCGGGCGGCGTAAACGAGGCCGTAAAAACTGTCGAAACATGTCACACGAAGCGTCTTGCCGCCGGAGCGGATCGTGAAATAGCAGGCGTTAGCCGCGCTTTGAAAGGCAGTCGAAGGGCATGGTGCAGGCCGCGACGAGGCAGCAGCTTCGCCGCCGAAAAGCGACCGCACGCCGTCGGGAGACCTCGTAGATCTGCGGGATCGCGCCCGAGGAAGCGCCGCCAGGATCACCGCGATCACGACCGTCGTGAAGACGGCAAAGAAGATCAGCTTGCGGTCGGCGTCCTTGGCCTCGTCATGCAGTCGGCATGAAAGGGCTGGCCGATGATGATGCCGATGGAATTGCCCAGCGCCAGAAATACCACGCGTTTCCACGTTCGTCACGGTCGAGCAGATGTTGTTCGCCGCAACGACGTCCACCCGCTGAGGAAAATAGCACTGGCTCCGGGAGGCGCCCGCCGAGCGCCCAAGAGCGTCTCGTTGATCATCAGCGGCGTGGTCTTCTTCGTGATCTGCCACGCAAGCTGCTTCGGCAGCCGCAGCGTGCGGTATTTACGCCGACGATGAAGGGGTTCTTCTCCGGGTTGCGGTGCGTCAGAGCATCCACGACCGCCATTTCGACATAGCGCATAGAACGGTCGCGATCGCCGCGCCGTCGAGCCGAGCTTGGGGAAGCCGCGGTAGCCGAAAATCAGCAGCGTGTTGAAGCAGAGATTCACGGCCACGGAGACGATGCCCGCGACCATCGGCACGACGGTCTGTCCGCATTCGCGCAGCGTGCCGGGTAAGATCTGCGTCAGGCAAGAAGGGCAGGGAAGCTCAGCAGGATGATGCGCAGATAGCTCCGCGCATAGACCAGCGAGGGCCTGCCGCTCGGCCTCCGTGCCCTCGCCGCGCAGATAGAGCATGATCAGCTCGTCGCCGAACAGCAGGAACACCTCGCCGTGCCCAGCACGGTCAGCGCCGCGCAGATGAGCAACTTGGAAGCGGAAGGCGTGCTGCACGCCCCTCGCGGTTGCCGGGCCGAAAACTGCGCCCCGAAAATGCCCGCGCCGGACACCGCGCCGAAAACGGCGAGGTTAAAACAAATATTAAGGTGTTGGCGACGCTGACGCCGCGCAGATGCCCCTCGTCGATGCGCCCGACCATGATGTTGTCCAAAGGCTCACGAACTGCGTGATGCCGTTCTGGATCATGATCGGCACGGCAAGCGAGAGCACCATGGCGTAAAAACGCCCTGTCACCGATCCATCGGTTCTTCAGTCTGTGCATCCGGATCTCCTTCTTCTGTTTCTCTTCAAATCGTCCGCCTCCGGCGCGTCGTCCTCCCGTCAGGCGTTTCGTCCCCGTCCTGAGCGGCTCGTCCTCCTCGGGCAACTCGTCGCCGTCGGGGTCAAATTCCCCAGCCAGCGTGGCCAGCGCGGCGCGCCTTCTCGCGCGGCGGCCGACGCTCGGCAGGGGTCAGAATCCGTCGCCGCTCGTCCGGCTTGTAGCACCAAGCCGCCTGCGCAGCACAGATCACCAGCGCCAAAAAGGCCAGCAGGCACACGCCGGAGATCCGTCGGGCCGGCACAAGGCCGCGCGAGCGGTCAGCACGATCGTGCGTTCCGGCCGGCGGAAGAAGCTGATGACCGCGTCCGTCCGCGGACGTTCGACCCTGCGGGTCGTAGGTCGGCGCAAGCTCACCGGCTCGCGTCGACCGTCGCGCTCCAGCCACGCTCATGAGGGATCCGCTGCGTGAAGATGCCGTCACTGCTTCACGTCGATCGTGCCCGCTTGATACAGGTGTCGTCCCACTGCGTCACCTGCCGGCGACCAGCCCGTCATGCGGCACCTGATAGCACCGTGACCGCGGTGTCCTCCGCGCCCTCCGGCGATATAGCGGAAGCCGTGCCCGTGCCGCCGGTCTTGCTGAAGGAGGTGTCCGCCGTGCCGAGCGATTCGCTGCCGAGCTTCTACAGCGGTTTCGGCGACGCTCGTCACGGACGCAAACAGCCGCGCCTGCTCGTCGAGCGAAAGATGGCGGTATTCCTCCGAGACGAAATCGGCAAAATTCGAGTCGACCATAAAGCCCGGCGCGATATAGGACTCGTTGCGCAGGAGCCGTGCCTCCCGGCGGAGGCGATCGAGACGGTGTAGGGCGATTCCGACCGTGACCGACTGCGGTTGAGCAGATATTTGATCGCGCACATCGTGTTGGCGAACGGCGTCGATTCATAGTAGGCATAGCGGTTGCTGCCCGGCCACGCCGACAGGCCGAGGCTGTGGCTGAAGCGGTTGAACACGACCGCCGAGGAGTTGAAACATCGACACGCCGTGGTAGCCGTTGAGCGCGCGCTGTCGTTGAGGGTCTGCGTCTGGCTCGTCTCCATGCGGAAGAAGGGCGTGCCCTCCTCGAGGCCGTTGGCGTAAGCAAGGAGCTGCTGCACGGCGTCGTTGTCGCGCGGGTAGCCCGTGCGCGTCGTGATGCCGACCTGGATCCACGCCATAGGCGAAGGTCACGACATCTCCATGACTACGACCGCGCAGAGCGCGACCGTGCCGAGCGTGCGGCGCAGCCCCGTCGGCGTATAGGCCGCCAGCGCGAGGGATCGTGCCGACGAGCACGAGCGCGCTGGAGCACGGTCTGCCGCAGCACAACGTCTCCGAGCTGCATCGTCGTTCCAGATCAGCAGCAGAGGTAAACCAGCGCAGCCGGGACGAGCGTCCATTTTTTCAGGGTGTCGCGGTGCGCCCAGAGGCGGATGGCCATAAAGAGCTGCACGAACGGGAACAGGAAGCTGGAAGCGATAGGACATACCTCGGGGAAATGGAAGCCGTACAGAGGTAAAGTCCAGCGGACGGAACAGAAGCTCAGCACGAGGAAGGCCAGCAGGAGCAGGCACATGAGCTTTTCGCGCAGGCGAATGCGCCCGTCGAGAGATACAGCACGCTTCAGGATCGTCATGCTCCGGGCCGCAGAAGATGTTCTGGCAGCCCCTCCATGCTCGTGATCGTCCACGGGCTGGTCACAGGCTGCGAGCACCTGCCGGGTCGCCGAGCATTCAGGCAGCGTCTCGTTTTTCAGCAGGTCAAGAGGCCGCCGGCTGCGGCGAGGTCGCCGTAAGCGCCCTCGGCGATGTTCGGCAACGTCAGACCTCGACGCTGCGGGAGGAATACGTCCCTGCATAGCATCAGCAGCAGCAGCGCCGCCGTCATGCCGACGCGCCGAGCTTACCGTGCCGGGCGCGATGCGCACAGCGCTTGCCAGAAGTTCCGGCCGCCCTGCCAGTTGACGAAGCAATAGGCAGAAAAACAGCGCCACGACAGAGCAGCTCATATAGCCGATGCGGCCAGTTGCTCCAGATTGTCAGCGCCAGCGCGCCAAGCACATACAGGCGGGAGCGGCCGTCAGCGCAGCAGCACGACCGTCCGCGGCAATCAGAAACGGCAGCAGCGCAAAGGCATCGAGCCAGATGATGTTCCAATAATAGCCAGCACGCCCACGCGCGCAGCGCACGCCAGCCTCCAGCGCGAAGACGGCCGTAGCTCGTGGGTCGCTCTGGCGGGAAGACCGCCTTCAGGCCATAGGCAAAAACAGCCCGGCAAGGCCAGCTTCATGACCCGTCATCAGCGCGAAATACTCGCGCAGGACGCTCCAGCGGCACGAGTGCCGAGAACAGATAGAGCGGAGCTTGCGATAATAGGCATAGAGCGGGGCATAGGCCCGTTCCCATGCCGACGTCCCAGCTATACTGCATCGAGCCGCCGAGTGCGCAGCTTTCGCGGAAGGTCACGAGAAACGGATAATACTGATGCCATTCGTCGCTGGCCACGATCTGCTTATCCCCGAACGGGAAGAAGCCGGAGCAGGCAAAGACGAGGCAGCAGATGAAAAACGGCAGCAAAATGCCAGCGGGCGTCCAGCGCTCCGCGCGGCGGGAACGACGCAACGGTGAAGTCATGGAAGTTCCTCCTTTATGTTCTGCCAGCGAGCCATCAGCTCGGGCAGCGTTTCCTGAAATTCACGCCGTACCAGCGGCGGTTGTAGGCCGTCTCCGTCAGGAGGCACGCCTCGGTCACGTTCGGCGTCAGAACATCGGCGCGGCCGCAGAGCGCGCGCATCGTCTGCAGGACGCGTCGGAAAATCCGGCGTAGAGCGCGCCGTTGTCGCCCATGACCGGGTCGATCAGCGTCAGCGCCGGGCGCTCGTCCATGCCGTCCAGCAGCCCCACCAGCCCGACCTGCTCGGCCGTGCGGCGTCAGATCGAAGGCTGACGAAGCCGTCAAAGGCCGTGCGCCGGAAGCAGCGCCGTCGGCAGGGCGACGCATTCCACGCCCATGGCCGAGCACCGGCAGCGCGATGGTCTGCGAGCAGCTTCAATGCAGGAAAAATCCTGAATGCTTGCGATTCGTTTCATGAAATCCCTCGAATTTCTCGTTAATTTAATAATTATACTCGATTCCCGCTGAAAATGGAAGTCTTTCCCAAAAAATCCGCGTTTTCTTTCCAAAACACAAAAATCAAAAATATTGTGTTTCCCTCTTGCATTTGCCACAAGATATGGTATAATGTAGGCGTTTCCGGCTCACGCCGGATGGAAAACAGGAGCATTGACTATGAAGATCATCAAACGAAACGGAGCCAGGCCGTCTTCGATCTGGAAAAGATCCGCACCGCGATCGGCAAGGCCAACAGCGTCGTCGAGGAGGCCGCGCGGCTCACCCAGCTCCAGATCGACCGCATTGCCGAGCGTTGCGATCCGCTGCGAGACGATGAACCAGTCTGTCCGTCGAGGAGATTCGGACCATCGTCGAGGATCAGATCATGGCGCACGGCGCCTTTGAGGTCGCCAAGAAATATATCACCTGCCGCTACACCCGCAGCCTCGTCCGTCAGAGCAACACCGCGGACGACCGCAGCCTGTCCCTGATCGGAGTGCAACATACAGGGAGGTCAAGCAGGAGAACGCCAACAAGAACCCCGACCATCAACGCCGTGCAGCGCGACTATATGGCCGACGCAGGGTCTCCGAAGGACATCACGCGCCGCATCTGCTGCTGCCGCGCGGGCATCGTCCGAGGCGCACGAGGCCGGTCACGATCCACTTCCACGACGCGGATTAGCTACGCCCAGCATCTGTGCACAACTGCGACCTGGTCAGCTCGAGGACATGCTGCAGAAAACGGCACGGTCATCTCCGGCACGCTGATCGACAGCCGCGATTCGCTTCTCGACGGCCCGCAACATCGCCACGCAGATCATCGCGCGAGCTCGCCTCGAGGCCAGTACGCCGGCGGTCAGTCCATCAGCCTGACGCATCTTGCGCCGTTCGTCGACGTCAGCCGCAAAAAGATCACGCCGCTCGGTGGAAAAGGAGGTCGAGACGCTCGGCGTCCCCGTCTCGGAGGATAAGATCGCCGAGATCGTCGAGCAACGCGTCTGCGCGAGAGATCAGCGCGGCGTGCAGGCCATCAGTATCGGGTACGTCACGCTCATGATCTCGAACAGGACGACGCTTCATCACCGTGTTCCTTGTCTCGGCGAGGCGCGCAGCCCGCAGGAAGCACGACCTCGCGATCATCATTGAGGAGACGCTGCGCCGGCTATCAGGGCGCGTCAGGGCGAGCAGGAAGGGGCGTGTCTGGATCACCCCGCCTTCCCGACTGATCTACGTCCTCGAGGAGATCCACCGAATTCCAGAAATTGTACACAGCACTTGGAAATACCACTGGCATGGTATGAACACCTGTCTCCGAGAAAGAAGATGCTTGAAACCTGAAAGTCAAACACGAGGCACTGCTACACCTGCATGGGCTGCAGCTACGACATAAAGCACAAACGCATGCGCCGGTTTCAGTCGGGGCGTCGTGACGATCAATCTGGTCGACACATGGCTGTCTCAATGGGCCAAGAGAATGCAAAGATCTTCAAACGCCTCGACGCCTGTGCTACCGCGCGCTGATGTGCCGCCACAACCGCCTCAGAGGCACGCTCTCACGACGCCGCGCCCATCCTCTGGCAGCACGGCGCTGGCGCGCCTGAAAAGGGCGAGCCGATCCGACAGCTGCCCACGGCGGCTATTCCACGATCTCGCTGGGCTACGCCGAGGCTTTATCGAATGCGCGGAAAGTCATGACCGGCAAATCCTGTACACTCGATCCGTCGGCCACGCCCGCTCGCTCCGGGACGTCATGCGTGCGTTATCTGAACGCCGCCTGCGCCAAGTGGAGGAGACGAACATCGAGCTTCAGCTCTACGGCACGCCGCTGGAATCCACGACCTATAAATTCACAAGTGCCTGCAAAAGCGCTTCGGCATCGTGCCGGGCGTGACCGACCACAGCTATATCACCAATTCCTACCACTTATCCACGTCACGGAGCGTCAACGCCTTCGACAGCTGGCCTTCGGGCGCAGTTCCGCGACGCTCTCGCCCGGCGGCGCGATCAGCTACGTCGGGTTCGGACATGCTGGGAGAACAACATCGACGCTGTGCTCAGGGATCGCCAAGTTCATCTATGACAGCATCATGTGCGCCGAGCTGAACACCAAGGCGACTGATGGGGTCTGCGGCTACGACGGCGAGATCTCCGCCGTCGAGGACGAGGACGGCAAGCTGGTCTGTGACGTGCCCGAACTGCGGCAACCGCGACCAGAGCAAGCTGAACGTCGCCCGCCGCACCTGCGGCTACATCGGCTGCAGTTCTGGAACCAGGGGCGCACGCAGGAGATCAAGGAGCGCGTCCTGCATCTGTAAAAGGACATTCCACATTATAAGGAACCTCTGAATAAATCGCTGCGGCGCTCCAGCGGGTCTTTCGTCCCAAGCCATGCTGTGCACCAGCAGCGTACAGGAGGTCATGGACCTGGCCCCCATCGCCCACCTCGCGGCCATCAAGCGCCGCATCCCCTTTCTGCACTTCTTCGATGGCTTCCGCACCTCCCACGAGATCCAGAAGATCGAGGTGTGGAGCGATGAGCAGCTGGAGGCCCTGATGGACCGCTCCGCGGTGGATACCTTCCGGTACCGCGGGCTTTCCCCCAACCGCCCCGTGCTGCGCGGCAGTGCCCAGAACCCCGATATCTTCTTCCAGGAGCGCGAGGTCGCCAATCAGTTCTACGATACCCTCCCCCGCGTGGTGGAGGACTACATGAATAAGATCAACGCCATGATCGGCAGCAATTATCACCTCTTCGATTACTACGGCGATCCCGATGCCGAGGAGGTCATCATCGCCATGGGCTCGGTCTGCGAGACCATCGAGGAAGTCATCGATTATAAGCGTGCCCGCGGCGAAAAGGCCGGCCTCATCAAGGTCCGCCTCTACCGTCCCTTCAGCCGGGAGCACCTGCTGCGTGCCCTGCCCGAAACCGTCCGCTCCATCACCGTGCTGGACCGCACCAAGGAGCCCGGCTCCATCGGCGAGCCGCTGTACCTTGATGTCGTGGCGGCGCTTGCTAACGCCGGCAAGACCGACGTCACCGTTATCACCGGCCGCTACGGCCTGGGCAGCAAGGATCACCCCCCCCAGATCCGTGTTCGCTGTTTACAACGAACTCAAAACCGGCGAAAAGCCCCGCTTCACCGTTGGCATCACCGATGATGTCACCTACCTCTCGCTGCTGGAGACCGAAGCCCCCAATACCACGCCGGAGGCGACCGTCTGCTGCAAGTTCTGGGGCCTCGGCTCCGATGGCACTGTGGGCGCCAATAAAAACTCCATCAAGATCATCGGCGACCACACCGATCTCTATGCCCAGGGCTACTTCTCCTATGATTCCAAAAAGAGCGGCGGCTTGACCGTCAGCCACCTGCGCTTCGGCGATAAGCCCATCAAGAGCCCGTACTACATCAACAAGGCCGACTTCGTTGCCTGCCATGTTCCTTCCTACATCACCAAGCACTTCCCGATAGTCCGTGACGTATCATCTTGACGCCGCTTCCAAGCGCTACATCGCGAAGAACAACATCCAGCTTTACATGATCGACGCCATCGACCTCGCAAAGAAGATCGGCATGGGCAAGCGCACCAACACCATTCTCCAGTCGCATTCTTTCTCTCTGGCAAAGGGCATGCCCGAGGCTGAGGCTATCCAGTACATGAAGGACGCCGCCCTGCGCACTCCTACCTGAAGAAGGGTCAGGACATTGTCGACATGAACTATGCCGCAATCGACGCCGGTGCTACCGCGTACCACAAGGTCGAGGTCCCCGCATACTGGGCCGAGGCCACCGATGATGCCGCTGCCGAGTCCGTCACCGGTCTGCCCAAGACCGTCAAGATGGTCGAGAACATCCTCAACCCCATCGACAAGATGGACGGCGACTCCTGCCTGTTTCCACCTTTGTCGACCACGTCGACGGCACCTTCCAGCTCGGCGCTGCCGCATACGAGAAGCGCGGCATAGCCGTCTCCGTTCCCAAGTGGGACGCCGAGAAGTGCGTACAGTGCAACCAGTGCGCATTTGTCTGCCCGCACGCTACCATCCGTCCCTTCGCGCTCACCGCTGATGAGGCTGCTGCCGCTCCCTGAGCAGACCAAGCTCGCCGACATCAAGGCCGGTAAGGGCAAGGGCGAATACAAGTTCACCATGGCCGTCTCCCCGCTCGACTGCATGGGCTGCGGCGTCTGCATCAGCCAGTGCGCTGTCCATGCTATCGAAATGGTTCCCATGGAGAGCCAGATCGAGCAGCAGGAAGTCTTCAACTACATGGTCAAGAACGTCTCGAGAAGAAGGATATGTTCGTTGCCGACAACGTGAAGTTCAGCCAGTTCGCGCAGCCGTACCTCGAGTTCAGCGGCTCCTGCGCAGGCTGCGCCGAGACCAGCTATGCTCGTCTCGTAACTCAGCTCTTCGGCGACCACATGATAATCTCCAACGCTACCGGCTGCTCGTCCATCTGGGGCGGCCCGGCTGCAACCTCTCCCTACACCGTCAACAAGGAAGGCAAGGGTCCCGCATGGGCAAACTCCCTCTTCGAGGATAACGCTGAGCACGGCCTCGGCATCTACCTCGGCCAGAAGAAGATCCGTGACGACCTGAAGAAGAGCGTCGAAGCAGTTGCTGAGAACGCTGAGAGCGACGAGCTCAGGAAGGCCGCTCAGGATTACCTCGCCACCTATGACGACGGCAACAACAACCAGGAGCCCGCAAAGCGTCTCCTCTCTCCATCATCGAGGCAAACGGCGCATGCTGCGACGCTACCAAGGAGATCCTCGCAAGAAGGATTACCTCAACAAGAAGTCCGTCTGGATCTTCGGCGGCGACGGTTGGGCATACGACATCGGCTTCGGCGGCGTCGACCATGTTCTCGCCTCCGGTGAGGACGTCAACGTCTTTGTCTTCAACACCGAGGTCTACTCCAACACCGGCGGGCAGGCCTCCAAGGCTTCCAACATCGGTCAGGTCGCGCAGTTCGCATCTGCCGGTAAGGAGATCAAGTCCAAGTCCCTCGCGGAGATCGCTATGAGCTATGGCTACGTCTACGTTGCACAGATCGCAATGGGCGCGAACAAGGTCCAGACCCTCAAGGCTATCGCCGAGGCCGAGGCGTACCAAGGGGCCGTCCCTCATCATCGGCTACTCCCCGTGCGAGATGCACAGCATCAAGGGCGGCATGGAGAACTGCCAGAAGGAGATGGAGAAGGCAGTCAAGTGCGGCTACTGGAACCTCTTCCGCTTCAACCCGGCAGCCGAGAGCCAGTTCACGCTCGACAGCAAAAGGGCGATGCCGGGCGGCATCGCTCTTTATCGTCCGATAAATCAGTTATCCCATGCCTGCCTCCAGGCTCAACGGCTCGGCAATCGAACAGTATGTGAGGTCCTCACCGTCGGGAAGCTGCAGCTGCACCTGCTCATCTCGTTCAGCGCACAGAGCGTCGCAGCCACGCTGTGAACTGCAAGTCCGCCGTTTCCGGTCGGTATCGCAGGCGGAGAATTCCTCCGAGAGAACCACCGTGCAAAG
>VOFG01001509.1_pt1 | contig 35146 bp, 44 predicted proteins | sample 5384171 | NCBI WGS metagenome assembly VOFG01 (sample SAMN12384726, study PRJNA508395) | human gut metagenome | isolation source: healthy gut F | host: Homo sapiens
AATATGACCGCTGGCTGTCCCAGCCCTCGCTGGACGCAAGTCTTCGCGCCGAGCTTTCCGCGATGGCGGACGACGCGCATGCCATCGACAATGCCTTCGGCTGCGAGCTGACCTTCGGCACCGGCGGTCTTCGCGGCATCCTCGGCGCAGGCACCAACCGCATGAACGTCCACGTCGTCCGCCGCGCCGCGCAGGCGGTTGCCGACTATCTGAGCGGAACCGCCCTTCCCAAGCGTGCTGCCATCGGCTACGACAGCAGAATCGGCAGCGCCCGCTTTGCCAGGGAAACTGCCGCCGTCTTTGCGGCAAATGGTATCGAAGCATACATTTACCCCCCGCCTCGAGCCGGTGCCCGCCCTGAGCTTTGCGGTGCGCGCACTTTCCTGCGGCGTTGGCGTCTGCATCACCGCCAGCCATAATCCCGCGCAGTATAACGGCTTCAAGGTCTACGGCTCCGACGGCTGCCAGCTGACCCCGGCGGGCGTGGCGCAGATTGCGGGCAATCTTAAGAATTGTTCCTATTTTAATGGTATCCAGATCGGAGACTTTGCCGCGCTTCTTGCCTCCGGCAGCATCCGATGGATTCCGGACGAGCTGCTGGACGCCTACATAGACGCCGTTCGCTCCTGCGCGTCACCGAAGACGATCTTTCCGGCTTGCGTCTCGTCTATACGCCCCTCAACGGCTCCGGCAGAGAGTGTGTGGAAAAGCTTCTTGAGAAACTCGGCGTTCAGAATCTCACGCTCGTCCCCGAGCAGGCAGAGCCGGACGGCAATTTCCCGACCTGCCCGTATCCGAACCCCGAGATCCGCGAGGCAATGCAGAAAGGACTCGAGCTGAGCCGGATCGTAAAGCCCGATCTTCTCATCGGCACCGACCCGGACTGCGACCGCTGCGGCGTTGCCGTCCCGGACAAGGGCTCCTACCGTCTGCTCTCCGGCAACGAGGTCGGCGTGCTGCTGCTCGATTTCATCTGCCGCACGCGAAAAAGCTGCCGGAACGCTTCCCGAGCGCCCCGTTGCCGTCACCACGATTGTCTCCACCGCCATGGCAGACCCCATCGCGAAAGCCTGCGGCGCAGAGCTTCGCCGCACACTCACCGGCTTTAAATACATTGGCGAACAGATCGGTCTTCTGGAACGCGAGGGGCACCCGGAGCGCTTCACCTTCGGCTTTGAAGAGAGCTATGGCTATCTCTCCGGCACACATGCGTGACAAGGACGGCGTCAACGCCGTGCTCCTGCTCTGCGAAGCGGCAAGCTGGTACCAGGAGCGCGACATGACGCTTGCCGATGCCATCGACGCACTTTACGAGCGCTTCGGCTGCTATGTCCATTCGCAGCAGAGCCTCGCCTTCTCCGGCGCCGCCGCAATGACGCAGATGGCATCTGTCATGCAGCGCCTGCGCAGTAATCCGCCGTCCAGCATCGGCGCTTTCCCTGTCGCCGCACTCACCGACTACCTGACAGACCCGACCGGTCTTCCGCGTTCGGATGTGCTTGCCTTTTCGCTCACCGGCAGCGCCTCTGTCGTCGTCCGCCCCTCCGGCACCGAGCCGAAGCTCAAGCTCTACCTCAGCGCGAAGGCTTCCACCCGGGCAGATGCAGACGCGCAGCTGTATGCGCTGGAAGACGCCTGCCGGACGCTGCTGCAATTCTGAACTTTTCCTGAAAACCGTCCGTCCCGCATTGACAGTTCTATCCGCATCCACTAAAGTATAGGAAGAATACGATCGATACGGAGGTACATATGGAATACAGAATTCTCCCCCATGGCGGCGAAAAGATCGGCGTCATCGGCATGGGCTCGTCCGTGGTCGGCGCGCAGAAAGAAGCGGACATCATCCGGACCGTCCGTACCGCCTTCGACCTCGGCGTCAACTATTTTGACATGGCAGGCGGACACGCAAGCATTTTCCCCGCCTACGGAAAAAGCCCTCAAGGACATCCGTAGACAGGTCTTCCTGCAGGTCCACTTCGGCGCGGACTACACCACAGGCGAATACGGCTGGACCACCGAGCTGGACGAGATCAAGCGCTCTGTCGCCTGGCAGCTGGAAAACCTGCAGACGGACTACATCGACTTCGGCTTCATCCACTGTCTGGATGAAGAAGCCGACCTGCGCACGTATGAGAAAAACGGCATTCTGCGCTATCTGCAGGACCTGCAGCGGCAGGGTGTTGTGCGCTATCTCGGTCTTTCCTCGCACGCACCGCGTCTTGCAAACCGCGTGCTGGACATGCGCATCATCGACATGCTGATGTTCAGCATCAACCCCTGTCTACGACTACGGCAGGGGCGAGTTTGCCTTCGGCGAAAACGCCGAGCGCTATGATCTTTACCGCCGCTGCCAGAAAGAGGGCATCGGCATTTCGGTCATGAAGCCCTTCTGCGGCGGGCAGCTGCTCGACGCGGCGCAGTCCCCCTTCAAAAAGGCGCTGAGCAAAGCGCAGTGCATCGCCTATGCGCTCGACAAGCCCGGCGTTCTCACCGTCCTTCCCGGCTACGGCAGCGAACAGGAGCTGCGCGAGGTCCTTTCCTATTTTTGAAACGACTGCGCAGGAGCGCGACTATGCCGAAGCTGCCTCGTTTGCAGCTGCCGCCACGCTCGGCGCCTGCGTCTACTGCAAGCACTGCCATCCGTGTCCTGCCGGACTCGACATTGCGCTGATCAACAAGTATTACGATCTGGCAAAGCTCGGCGACAATCTGGCGCGCGAACACTATCTGACGCTGGAAAAAACCGCGCAGGACTGCCTCTCGTGCGGGCACTGCGACAGCCGCTGTCCGTTCCATGTCCATCAGCAGGAGCGTATGCAGGAAATTCTCGCGTACTTTGGGAAATAATTCCCGCACTTCAAAGACCGTCTGCCCCTTTCCGATCATGGGCAGACGGTCTTTTTTGGGCAGATTCCCCCATTTGCCATGTTTACCGACACAAAATGCGAAGTGCCCATTTCCGGCAGAAATCGCCTGTAGTATTCTGGTATAAAGATAAGGAACGTATCCGCCCTTCCCAAAGGGTCTGGAGCAGCGCAAAAGAAAGGAGCACCGACATGCAGGAAGAATTCAACCAGCTGCCGCAGATCGACAGCCGTCTGCGCAAGAACATTTTACGGATGCCGGAAGCCGTCTTTCAGGCAAGCGGCATTGTCATTAACGGCAGGCGCATCAAAAGCTTCGTCTTTACGACCGACCTTGCCATCATCCGAAACTGCGACGCCGACGCGGTCTTTGCCGTCTATCCCTTCACGCCCCAGCAGGCAATCAGCGACGCCATCATCAAAGCGTCCTACATTCCGGTCTTCTGCGGCGTTGGCGGCGGCGACGACGAAGGGCATGCGCACGGTATCTTTGGCAAAGGACGTAGAATCGCAGGGTGCGATGGGCGTAGTTCTGAACGCGCCGATCTCGGACCTCAACCTTCTTGCGGTATCAAAAAGCGGTCGATATCCCCGTCATTGCCACCGTTACCAGAGAGGACACCGACATTGCCATGCGTTTAGAGAGCGGCGCGTCGATTCTGAACATTGCCTGCGGCTACAGAACGCCGGAGGTTGTGCGCAAAATCCGGGAGCAATTCCGGCAGGTGCCCCTGATCGCCTCCGGCGGCAAGACGAACGAAACCGTCCGCGAAACGATTCTTGCCGGAGCCAACGCGATTACCTACACGCCGCCCTCCGCGCAGGATCTGTTCAAAACCATCATGGCAGCCTATCGGGAATAGCCGGCGCAAATGATTGCCGTTTCTTACACGCAGCAGCATGCCGCGCAGTCGTGACGACTGCGCGGCATTTTTATGCACGCTTGGGCTGCCTTATTCTTGCCTGTTGCAGCGCAGTCATCGCGCGCCAACCGCAATTTCCCGCAGTTCTCTTTTTAAGCGATGCGCCAACCGGATTGTTCCGGCTGTACCGCCTTTTTCGCGCCCATCGTAGACGGCAATCACCCGTTCAGACCGCTCGACCATGCAGCGGTTTCGTTTGGCATACACGCCGGGGTTGTATGTTTCAGCAGCGACATAAATTTCGGTGCAGAGATCAAGCAGCTTTTTCGTCTGTTCCGTTTCTTTGAGCGCCTCCAATCGCCCCCTGTACGGAATCGCCGCACGCAATTGGAGCGCCGGGTTTTCCGCAATTCTCTCTGCGACGATCTCTGCAAACAGCAGATCGGTCCCTTCTGCAAAGCCGGAGAGGAAGCTGGTAAAGCCGTCGCGGATTGCACGGTCAACTTCCCGCTCCAAAGACTGTTTTACATCGTCGATCTGTTCCGCCGGAATGTCCCGATGCCCGGTGACACAGCAGGTTTTTCCTTGCATAGTTGCGCCCTCCTTGTGGAAAGATAATTTTAATCTATCGTTTTTTCTATTGTAGTAGATTTAATTCTTTACGTCAACGAAAACGCCCTTTTAACTCTATCGGTTTTGCCGCCTTCGTAAGGTACAATCTATTATGTTACGAGGAGGTGAGGCTGATGTATGAAGATTTCGTTCCGGAGCGGATCGCACAACTGCGTACCAAGAAAGGCGTGTCGGCACGGGATATGTCGCTGTCGTTGGGGCAGGCAAACAACTATATCAACAATATCGAAAACAAGAAGTCGCTGCCAGCCATGCAGTCTTTCTTCTATATCTGTGAGTATTTAGGGGTTACGCCCAAAGATTTTTCGACGATGAAAACGCAGACCCCACAGCCTTGCGGGAGTTCATTCAGGAAGCACGGCGTTTGGATGAAAAGTCACTGGAGTATATTCTCGGCATTATGAAAAAGCTGAACAGCAGAAAATGAGCGGACAACCGAAGCGTGTTGTCCGCTCATTTTCTGTCCTTTTGTTTGCGCCACGTTAAGAATTTCCGATTGGATTGACTTCGCCTGCTCAGAGGTCTAAAATAGCTGTATTGCAATTTTTCAGCATTATTTTTAAGCGTTTTATGTGTATATCTCATAAAAAAATCAGATTTTCAGTATATACTATTGTGACCTTCAGACAAACGGAGTAACGCCATGGCAGTTGATTTCACCAAACAGATGAAGCGCGATTTCACCATTCTCGCGCCCGACATTTTCCCCACCCACATGGAGCTTTTGCAGGAGGTTTTCGCCCTGCACGGCTATCATGTCGAGGTTCTGCACGACGAAGGTCCTGCCGTGATTGCCGCGGGGTTTAAATACCTGCATAACGATATGTGCTACCCCGCAACCTGCGCCGTCGGGCAGCAGCTCTACGCGCTTACCAGCGGCAAGTATGATCCCCACAGGGTCGCGCTTATCCAGTTCCAAACGGGAGGCGGCTGCCGGGCGTCGAACTACATTTTCCTTCTGCGAAAAGCGCTCCCACAACATGGGCATGGATTACGTCCCCGTCATTTCGCTCAGCTTCGGCGGATACGAACACTACCCGGCTTTAAAATCACGCCCCTCATGCTCTTTGCGGGTCTGCGCAGCTTAATTTACGGCGACATGCTGATGCTGCTCAAAAACCAGTGCCTTCCCTACGAAACCGATCCCGGTGATACCCGGAAGGTCATCCAAAATGGATTGCCGAGCTTACCGGTCAGTTCCGCCGCAAGCAGGGTCTCACACCCAAAGCGATGCAGAAAAACCTTCGCGCGATGGCAAAGGACTTCCACGAGATCCCGCGCACGCCGAAAGACTGCACAAAAAGTCGGCATCGTCGGCGAGATTTACGTCAAATATTCCTCGTTCGGCAACAACGGCTTAGAGCAGTTTCTGCTCTCACAGGGCTGCGAGTACATGGTCCCGGGCGTTTTGGGGTTCTTCCAGTACTGCTTTGCAAACATCGAAATGGACCACAAATACTACGGCGGCAGCAGGCTCAAGCTCCTCATCGGTCGCAAGGCGGAGCAAATTGCAGGCGCGTGGGAAGACTGGCTCATTGAAGCGCTCGAGTCCTACCCCGAGTTTGTCCCGCCGATCAGCTTTGAAAAAATCAAAGCGCTTGCCGATCGCGTCATCGACCGCGGCGTCAAGATGGGAGAAGGCTGGCTTCTTCCCGGCGAGGCGGCGGAGCTGATTGAGAAGGGCTACACGAACATCATCTGCGCGCAGCCGTTCGGGTGTCTTCCCAACCACATCGTCGGCAAGGGCACAATCCGGCGTCTGCGCGAGCTCTACCCCCAAGGCAAACATCTTCCCCGTCGACTATGACTCCGGCGCGTCGAAGGTCAACCAGGAAAACCGCATCAAGCTGATGCTGGCGATGGCAAAGGAGGAACGGCATGAAACAGCTCGGGCTTGATATCGGTTCTACAACGCTCAAATACGTTCTGCTGGACGAACAAAACCAGCTTTTATCCTGCAAGTATCAGCGCCACGGCGCAAAGATCGGCGAAAATTAGACGAAATTCTCTGCCAATTTGAAACAGATTATCCCGGCGAAGAGCTGATTCTCACCGTCTCCGGCTCAGCAGGTCTCGGCTTGTCGGAAAGCCTGGACCTTCCGTTTGTACAGGAGGTCTTCGCCGAAAAATCGCGGCGCAGCGCTTCTGTCCGGGAACGGATGTCATCATCGAACTCGGCGGCGAGGATGCAAAAATCCTCTTTCTTACCGGCAGCTTTGAAATGCGCATGAACGGCACCTGCGCCGGCGGCACCGGCGCATTCATCGACCAGATGGCGTCGCTCATGCAGATCACGCCGCTGGAACTCAACGATCTTGCCGCCAAAGCCCAGACCATTCCGCCCATTGCCTCGCGCTGCGGCGTGTTTGCCAAATCCGACATTCAGCCGCTTCTCAATCAGGGCGCAAGGCGTGAGGATGTCGCGGCAGGCATTTTGCGCGCGGTGGTCAACCAGACCGTCGCCGGGCTTGCGCAGGGGCGAGAAATCAAGGGAAAGCTTTCTCTATCTCGGAGGTCCCCTGACGTTCCTTCTGGAGCTGCGCCGAAGCTTCGACGAGGTTCTGAACACCGCGGGGCTTTGCCCGGAAAACTCTTTGTATTTTGTCGCATACGGCTGCGCCCTGGCAAACGTCGGGCAAATCGTCTCGCCCGCAGTTGTCCGCGAACGGCTCGCTCTGCGCGCCAAAACCAGCACCTACCGTCACCAGCCGCCGCTGTTTGCCTCGAAATCGGACTACGAGGCGTTCTCCGCGCGCCATCAGAAAAATTCCAAGGGTATCGAAACGCTTACCAAGCCAAACGGTCCCATGTACCTCGGCATCGACGCCGGCTCCACAACCGTCAAAGCCGTCCTCTGCGACCAGTCGGGAAACCTCTTTTACCCGACCTACCAGCCGAACCGCGGCGACCCCGTGCGCATCATCCGTGCATACCTTCTGGACCTCTATCACGCCTACCCGGATATTCAGATTGCGGGCAGCGCCGTCACCGGCTACGGCGAAAAGCTGATGCAGACCGCCCTCAGCGTGGACCACGGCATCGTCGAAACGCTGGCGCACTACACAGCGGCAAAAAATTCCGCCCGGACGTCGACTTTATCATCGACATCGGCGGGCAGGACATCAAGTGTTTCCAGATCAAAAACGGGCTCATTGACAGCCTGTACTTGAATGAAGCGTGCTCGTCCGGCTGCGGCTCGTTCCTGCAGACCTTTGCCGATACGTTAGGGCTAACGAGCGCGGAATTTGCAAAAGCTCGGCTTATTTGCCGACGCAGCCTGCCGATCTAGGCAGCCGCTGCACGGTCTTCATGAACAGCTCCGTCAAGCAGGCGCAGAAAGACGGCGCCAGCATCGAAAACATCGCGGCAGGTCTTTCCGTCAGCGTCGTCAAAAACGCGCTCTACAGGTCATCCGCTGCGCCGACGCGCAGAAATTAGGACGGCACATCGTCGTCCAGGGCGGTACCTTTATAACGACTGCGTCCTGCGTGCTTTTGAGATGGAAACCGGCCGCGAGGTTATCCGCCCGAGGTTTGCCGGTCTCATGGGTGCCTACGGCGCAGCACTTTACGCGGCAAACCATCCGGGTCACGGCGTTCTCAGCCGCGAAGAACTCGAACGCTTCGAGCACAAGGTCAACCGTACCGTCTGTCAGGGCTGCCAGAACCACTGCAACCTGACTGTCAATCTCTTCCCTGGCGGCAGGCGTTTTCTCGCCGGGAACCGCTGCTCGAAGCCCGTGCGCACAGAAGCCGCCAAAGCGCCAAGGAATTTGTACGCAGACAAGCTTTCTCTTCTGGATAACTACCGGCAGGACGCGCCGGACGAAGGAAAACAAACCATCGGCATTCCGATGGGACTGAACTTCTACGACCTGCTGCCCTTCTGGTATGCCTTTTTCCATGCGCTCGGCTTCCGCGTGCTGGTCTCCCCAATTCCACGCGCGAGCTGTATGCCGCCGGGCAGCATACGATTCCGTCCGACACCGCCTGTTACCCTGCGAAGCTCCTGCACGGGCACATCGAGTGGCTGGTAAGCCGGAACCCCGATGCCATTTTCTACCCCGACATGAGCTATAATGTAGACGAGCGCCTCGGAGACGACCACTTCAACTGCCCCGTCGTTGCCTATTACCCGCAGGTATTAAAGCTCAACATCCCCGGACTCTCCCAAACCCGCTTCCTCTCCGACTTTGTCGGTCTTCACAGCAAAAAGCAGTTTTGCAGGCGGATGCAGGAAATTCTGGCACAATATTTTGCGCCGTTCTCCAAACAGCAAGTTGCAGAAGCTGCCGATGCCGCTTACGCCGAATATGAAGCGTATCACAGCGCCGTGCAGCAAAAGGCGCAGGAATACCTTGCTGCGGCAAAACAGGAGCATCAGCCCGTCGTCGTTCTGTGCGGCAGACCCTATCACGTCGACCCCGAGGTCAGCCATGGCATTGATAAGCTCCTGTGCGACCTCGGCGCAGCGGTCATCACCGAAACAGCCTCAGCCCGTTTGCGGAGAAATTCCGCGCAGGCGTGCGCAACCAGTGGACGTATCACGCAAGAATGTACGCGGCAGCAAAATACGTTGCCGAAAGCCCTGACGATCTTCACGTCGTGCAGCTGGTGTCCTTCGGCTGCGGCGTAGACGCGGTCACAACGGACGAGGTGCGAGCCATCCTGGAAGCCGCCGGAAAAAGACTACCCAGCTCAAGATCGACGAGATCACCAACATGGGCGCGGCATCCATCCGTCTGCGAAGCCTGTTTGCGATGCTCGACGAAAAAACAGGAAGAGGTCTTAACCTCTTCCTGTTTTGTGCATTTATGCCAGCACGCCGAGATCCTGCAGCAGAATCACAAGCCCGATGCCGATCAGCACGATGCCGCCCGTCAGCTCCGCCTTGGACTTATACTTTGCGCCGAAGCGGTTGCCGATCCAGACGCCTGCCGCCGAGAACAGAAACGTCGTCAGACCGATCACCGGAACCGACGGCACCAGCGGCACCTGCCGGAAGGCAAATGTTACGCCGACAGCCAGAGCGTCAATCGAGTCCGCAATTGCCAGTGGGAACATGACCTTCGGCGAGAACGACGCATCGAGCTTTTCGATCTTTCCCATCGACTCGCGGATCATATTAACGCCGATAAGCAGCAGCAGCGCAAACGACAGCCAGTGGTCGACGCTCTGAATCGCCTCATAAAAGCTTCCGCCCACAAAATAGCCGATGATCGGCATTGCCATCTGCGAGCCGCCGAACCAGAGACCCGTAATGACCATGTGCCTTTTTTCGAGCTTTTCCACGGACAATCCCCTTACAGATGGATATCGCGAACGCATCCATCGAAAGACCGATTGCCAGCACAATCAGTTCCGCAAAAATTCATAGTTTTCCTGCAACCCTTCTGTTTGATTTGCCGGCATACAGACAAAAAACAGACCTATCTGCCCCTCTTTGCAGATAAGTCTCGTCATTTCAGACGCGACCAGAGGAAACCCTCAGCCTGTTGACCGCGCCGCACAAGGTGCCGACTACTCCCTTTATTGACCTCCATTATACAAAGCGTCCGCGCAATTTTCAACCGGAATTTCCAAAAAGGTTCCGGTCATTTTGCCCCGAATGTCCAAATTTGCGGGCGCTTTCCGGACGCCAAGGCTCTCGTTTTCGTTTGCCGTCATTTTGCACAGTTTTACACGTTTTGTGTTATCTATTTTCACTAATTCCAATTGTGGATTTCTCTTGACTTTTTTTCCCATGCAAAGACTATAATTGCTCGGAACTTGAAACCGATTACTTTTCTGATTGCCAGAAAGGAAGCTGTTTATGCCGAAAAACACTGCCCCGAAGGGGCTTCCTGCGTTGTTCCAGCCGATTGACCTGACAGAAGGTCCGTGCTGGAAAACCATTCTGCGCTTTTCCTTCCCTGATCATTCTTTCGTATCTTCTCCAGCAGGTCTATTCCATCAGCGACGCTGCCATCGTCGGGCAGACGCTCTCCGGCGAGCAGGTCGCGGGTGTCAACGACATTGCCCCGATTGTAAACATCTTTCTGCAGTTTGCCTTCGGCGTGTCGGCAGGCTTCTGCGTCATTACCTCCTGCAATGTTGGCTCATAACCAGCCCGGAGTTCGCCGCTCGCTTGCCACACAGATTGTGCTGTCCGCCGTTTTAACGCTTTTTGCTGACAGCGCTGGCGCTGGCGCTTTTAAACCGATGCTCGCGTGGATCAACGTCACCCCGACAGCGGCGCTGTCTATACGGCGGCTTTTACCTACTGCGCCATTATCTTTGCCGGTATCGGCGCGCAGCTTTTTTATAACTTCATCTGCTCGTTCCTGCGCGCGATGGGTGATTCTGTCACGCCTCTGATGTTTTTGCTGTTCTCCACGGTTCTGAATGTCGGTCTGGACCTTCTGTTCATTCTGTCGTTCGGCTGGGGCGTCGCGGGCGCGGCGATTGCAACGGTTCTCGCGCAGCTCATCAGCACCGTAGCATGCTTCATCTACGCCTTTTCCAGATATCCCGAGCTGCGGCTTCACCGGGAGGACTTCGCCATCACGAAAGCGACCTCACCCAGCACATCGCACAGGGCGTGCCGCTGGGACTGCAGTTTTCAGTCCTTTCTGTCGGTATTATCACGATGCAAAGCGTCGTCGTCCAGTTTGACATGCAGGCAGGTCTTATTGTTTCAAATGCCGCGCAAAACGGCTTCGGTGCAGCAAACAAGCTCCACATGCTGACCATGACGCCCATCAATGCTCTCGGCGCTGCACTGACCAGCTTCACCGCGCAGAATCTCGGCGCGGGCAAGCACGAGCGCATCCGCCGCGGCGCTATACAGGCTTCCATCATCATGGCGCTTCTCGCCGCACTCAGTGCAGGCGCAGGTCTTCTGATGACGATCGGTGATACCTATTTCCACGTTTTCCTCAGCGCCGACAAGGTGACGCCGGAAACCATCCGCTACGGCAATGCGTTTTTATACGTCGACTACGCGATGTATCTGCTGCTGGGCGGCATTTTCCTGATGCGCAACTGCGATCAGGGCATCGGCAGATCGCAGTTCACTCTGGCAGGCGGCGCGGCGGAGCTGGTAGCAAGAATCGCGGTCAGCTCTACGCTCCCGGCAGCCATTGCAGGAGGCGTTGTGAGCGCGTCCGCACCCCTCCCTTGCCTTCTATGCGCTCTGCGCGGCAGATCCCGCAGCGTGGCTGGCAACCGATATCATCCTTGCCATTCCGTTCATCAAAAACATTCTCCGGCAGGATTACCGGTATCTCTACGGCGAGCATCACCGCCGCAAGGCAGAAAAAGCGTTGTGAGCATCCGAACAGGAGGACTTATGAAACAGCCATCCTTTTTTCAGCGGGTCTACTCCCTCGTCCGGCAAATTCCGGCAGGCGCCTGCGCCAGCTATTCGCAGCTGGCATATTTGCTGGGCGCACCCCGCGCGGCACGGCAGGTCGGCTGGGCGATGCGGACGTGCCCGGATGATCTTCCGTGGCAGCGCGTGGTCAAAGCCGACGGCTCGATTGCGGGCGGCGGCTACGCCGATCTGAGAAGGGCGCTTCTGGAGGCAGAGGGCGTCCCCTTCCTGCCCGACGGCAGAGTCGACCTTCGCGCCTGCCAGTGGCAGGGTCCGAAAGCAGTCTGAAAATCAACAAAAGCCCCCGTGCGCCAATCGCTGCGCACGGGGCTTCCATTATTTTCGGCCCGGACTTAATGCCCGCAGCCACCATGGCACGAGCCGTGCATGGAGCAATGGCCGCAGTCACATCCGCAGGAGTTCTTTCCGTCACGCTTCTGCCGGATCAGATACTTGATAATGGAGATTACAATTACGATTAAGAGGGAGGAGATCAGAATAGTTGCAAGGTTATCAAGAATCCAGCTTATCATAACGTTCACACTCCTTGGGATGACACTGGGTAAAGGGATGCCTTAGGCAGCGCCGTGTAATTCGGCAAGCAGGCTCGGCGAGAATTTTTTCAAACCGAAGCATTGGCGGAAAAGATCCGCCGAGACACGAAGCCGCAATTGCGCGGTGCTGCCTGAATGATTAGACCTTGGTGGAGAGCTTGGTAGCTTCCTTGTAGGGCTTGACAAGCATGTAGACGATGAAGCCCAGGCAGATGACAGCCGCAATCAGACCAAGAACGTTGACGTTGCCGGTGAACAGACCGCCGAACTGGTTGATCATCAGCGCGATGACATATGCAAAGCCGCACTGATAGCCGATGGCGAACCACGTCCACTTGGCGTTGTTCATCTCGCGCTTGATCGCGCCGATGGCCGCGAAGCAAGGAGCGCACAGCAGGTTAAAGACCAGGAACGAGTAGCCGGTGATGCCGTTGAAGGCATTGCCGATAGCCTGATAGACCGAGCCGTCGCCGCCGCCATAGAGGATGCCCATGGTGCCGACGATGTTCTCCTTGGCGACAAGGCCAGTGATGGAAGCGACGGTTGCCTGCCAGTTGCCCCAGCCGAGCGGTGCAAAGATCCAGGCAATCGCGGAACCGATGTGGCCGAGGATGGAGTAGTCGATTTCGCTCTCGTCGAGCATGCGGAACGCGCCGTCAACCCAGCCGAAGTAGGTGGTGAACCAGACAAAGATCGTGGAAAGAAGGATGATCGTACCGGCCTTCTTGATGAACGACCAGCCGCGCTCCCACATGCTGCGAAGAACGTTGCCGAGGGTCGGCCAGTGGTAAGCCGGGAGCTCCATGACGAACGGAGCGGGGTCGCCGGAGAACATCTTGGTCTTCTTAAGCATGATACCGGAAATGATGATCGCGGCCATGCCGATAAAGTACGCGGAGGTGGAGACCCATGCGCTGCCGCCAAACAGAGCGCCCGCGATCATCGCGATGAACGGAACCTTCGCGCCGCAGGGAATAAAGGTGGTGGTCATGATCGTCATACGACGGTCACGCTCGTTTTCGATCGTACGCGAGGCCATAACGCCAGGGATACCGCAGCCGGTGCCAATTAACATCGGGATGAAGGACTTACCGGAAAGGCCGAACTTGCGGAAGATACGGTCGAGAACGAAGGCGATACGGGCCATGTAGCCGCAGGCCTCGAGGAACGCGAGAAGCAGGAACAGCACGAGCATCTGCGGCACGAAGCCGAGGACTGCGCCGACACCGGCGACGATGCCGTCAAGGATCAGGCGCTCAGCCAGTCCGCCGCGCCGGCAGCTTCGAGGGCGTTGCCAATGAGAACCGGAACGCCGGGGACCCAAACGCCATAATCAGCAGGGTCGGGCTCGTCAAAGCCGTTTTCTTCGAAGTAGCTGACAGCGTCGAGATAGGACATCTGCACAACAGCTTCGTTTTCCTCTTCGCTTGCGGGAACTTCGGAGTAGTAGACCGTCATATCGCTGATGGCGAGGGTTTCTTCGTCTTCAACTTCAATGGTCGCGGTCTCAGCGTCGGGCGTAACCGCCTTCATGTCGGCCAGAGCTGCGTCAGCGTCGAAGTCTTCGGCTTCGGTGTCGAGTTCATAGTAGCCGCTGACAGCGTCGCTTGCTGCTGCATATTCATCGGATGCGTCTGCATAAGCGGAGGAGCCGATGCCAAGCAGGTGCCAGCCATCGCCGAACAGGCCGTCGTTCGCCCAGTCCGTTGCGGCCGAGCCAACGGTAACCATGGAAATGTAGTAAACGAGGAACATGACGGCCGCGAAGATCGGAAGACCCAGCCAGCGGTTGGTGACGACCTTATCGATCTTATCAGAGGTGGACAGGCCGCCCACATTCTTTTTCTTGTAGCAGTTCTTGATCAGCTGCGCGATGTAGACATAGCGCTCGTTGGTAATGATGGACTCCGCGTCGTCGTCCAGCTCTGTCTCCGCTGCCTTGATGTCCTGCTCCACATGCGCCATCACATCAGCCGGGACCTTGATTTTCTCAAGCACCTTGTCGTCGCGCTCGAAGACCTTGATGGCGAACCAGCGCTGCTGCTCTTCGGGCTTGTCGTGGACAACGGCCTCTTCGATGTGGGCAATCGCGTGCTCGACCGGGCCGGAGAACGTGTGCATCGGGACGGTCTTCGTGCCCTTTGCCGCGCGGATTGCCGCCTCGGCAGCTTCCATGATGCCGGTACCCTTCAGCGCGGAGATCTCAATGATCTCGCAGCCAAGCTCACGGCTCAGCTCAGCGGTGTTGATCTTGTCGCCGTTTTTGCGGACAATGTCCATCATGTTGATGGCGATGACGACCGGAATTCCGAGCTCGGTCAGCTGCGTCGTTAAGTACAGGTTGCGCTCCAGGTTCGTGCCGTCGATGATGTTCAGAATCGCATCGGGGCGCTCGGTAATCAGATAGTTACGCGCAACGACTTCTTCAAGGGTATACGGGGAAAGGGAGTAGATGCCGGAAGGTCCATGATGACGACGTCCTCATGCTTCTTGAGCCGGCCTTCCTTCTTTTCGACCGTGACGCCCGGCCAGTTGCCGACGAACTGGTTCGAACCCGTCAGCGCATTGAACAGCGTTGTTTTACCGCAGTTCGGGTTGCCCGCAAGGGCAATTTTGATTTGCTTTTCCATATCACTTCTCCTCCTTGTTTCAGCGCTCTAATTGAAATTAGAGCCATCAAACAAGCATTCAAAAAAATTTAATACGATGTAATTACTGAACCTCAATCATTTTCCGTATCCGCTTTGCGGAGCGAAAGCTCGTAGCCGCGGACGGTGACCTCCATGGGGTCTCCGAGAGGCGCGACCTTACGGACGAACACTTCCGTGCCCTTCGTAATGCCCATGTCCATGATGCGGCGCTTGACAGGACCCTCGCCCGTCAGCTTCACAACCTTGACGGTTTCGCCGATTTTGGCGTCTTTCAATGTTTTCATACCTCTGTCTCCTTTTTCTTACGCCGTTTCCGGCGCTTGATCGATTAAACCATGATCTTGCGCGCCATTTCCTCGCTGATCGCGACGCGCGCCTCTTGACCTTGACGATGACGTTGCCATTCAGGGAAGAGACGACAGTGACCGTGCCGCCGGCCACAAAGCCCAGATCCTCGAGGTGCTTTTTCACCTCCGGCGAGCCGCCGACCTTGTGAATCATCTGTTCTTCTCCGATATTTGCCAGTGTCAACGGCAGCATATCCAACACCTCGCTGTCTCGGTTAGTCACAGCTAACCGCTGTTCTAGGAAAAAATGGTTTGGAGGATGACACGGCATCGCGGCCATGGTTAAGCCTCCCTAACCAGCCCATAGTTTAGCATCTCTAACCTCTGTTGTCAAGTCCTTTTTCCGCACTTTTTTCCTTTTGTTTTCCATGTTGACGCCCCTCTTGACTTCTGCCTACCGGAGCGGTATGATATGAACAAATCAAAGCCCCCGGCAGACTTGTTTTTTCAGCCGTTCGGTTAGTCTCGTCTAACCATCTGCTTTATATCGCCTGCCGCCGCGCATCAGGAGGTATTTTATGTATCAGATCACGCTTTCCATCGACGGCATGGCGTGCGGCATGTGCGAAAGCCATGTCTGCGACACCATCCGCAAGCAAGTTCTCCGTCAAGAAGGTCACCGCATCCCATTCCAAGGGCGAGGCAGTGATCCTGAGTGAAACAGCAGATTCCGGAAGCCGAGCTGAAAGCCGCGCTCGACCCCACGGGCTACCGCTGCTCCGCTGCAGCTGCGAGCCGTATGAAAAAAGGGCGGGCTGTTCTCCATTTTTGAAAAAGTAACGCCTTTTTTCCCGCGCCCGGCATGGACCTCCATGCCGGGCATTTTCTGCGCTTTTGCGGTTTTACACCGATTTTACAAAACCTCGCTTTTCTATTTTACGCGCGGGCGGTATCCTGATTGGCGTAAGGACAAGAGATCCAAAGAAATTAAAACACGAAATGTAAGGAGATTTCAAATCATGAAAAAGCTGATCAGCATTGCACTTGCAGTATTGTGCGTCGCGGCCATGTTCACCGGCTGCGCGAAAAAGTGTCCGGACAGGTTGCAACCGACGGCTCGACGTCCATGGAAAAGGTCATCGGCGCGCTCGGCGAATCGTTCATGTCGGCAAACGCTGGCGTCACCTTTACCTATAACCCCACCGGCTCCGGCTCCGGTATCCAGGCAGTCTCTGAGGGCGCTGTGACATCGGTCTTTCCAGCCGCGCGCTGAAGGACGAGGAAACCGCTTCCGGTCTTGTCGGCACCACGGTTGCACTCGACGGCATCGCCATCATCGTAAACCCCGAAAACCCCGTTTCCGATCTGTCTGTCGACCAGATTGCTGCCATCTACACCGGCAAAATCACCAACTGGAGCGAGGTCGGCGGCAACGATGCAGAAATCGTTCTGATCGGTCGTGAAGCAGGCTCCGGCACAAGAGACGGCTTTGAGTCCATCACGAAGGGACCACCGACAAGTGCCAATACCGTCAGGAGCTGACCTCCACCGGCGACGTCATCACCACCGGCTCCCAGAACCCCGACGCGATCGGCTACCCTTCCCTCTCCTCTGTCAAAGACACCGTCACGGCGCTGACCGTCGGCGGCGTTGCTCCCACCGAGGACACCGTGAAGGACGGCAGCTACGTCATCCAGAGACCGTTCGTTCTCGTCACCAAGGACGGCACGAAGCTCTCCGACGCGGCCCAGAAGTTCTTCGACTACGCCCTGTCTGCAGACGCAGCCCCCATCATCGCAGCTGCCGGCGCAGTTGCTGCCAACTGAAAACCCACGGCAAAGGGCGGTCGGGCATCCCGACCGCTTCTTTTCCGGTCTGTCATGAGGACAACATTTATGAAACAATATCAAAAAAAGCAGGCGCTTGAAACCGCCATCGGCGGGGTTTCCTGCTGCTGGGACTTGTGACCGTCGGCTGCGTGCTTCTCATCACGACCTACCTGATTGTCTCCGGCATTCCCGCCATCCGGAAAATCGGCCTTGTCCCCTTCCTGTTCGGAAAGGTCTGGGCTTCCACCTCGAAAACGAACCCGCAATACGGCATTCTGCCATTCATTCTGACGAGCGTCTACGGCACGGCAGGTGCAATCGTGCTGGGCGTGCCGATCGGATTTTTTACCGCTGTCTATCTCGCAAAGCTCGCCCCACCGCAGCTCAAGAGCATGCTGTCGTCGGCTGTGAGCCTGCTGTCCGGCATTCCGTCGGTCGTCTATGGTCTGGTCGGCATGCTGGTGCTGGTTCCCGGTATTCGCAAGCTCTTTCATGTACCGGACGGTGCGAGCCTGCTTGCCGCCATCATCGTGCTTGCCATCATGATTCTGCCGTCCATCATCAAGGTTTCCGTCACTGCGCTCGAAGCCGTTCCGAAGGAATACGAGGATGCTTCCCTTGCGCTCGGCGCAACACCGGTAGAGACGTATCTGCGCGTCTCGGTTCCCGCAGCAAAAAGCGGCATTGCGGCAGCGGTCGTTCTTGGCGTAGGCAGGGCAATCGGCGAGGCAATGGCAGTCATGATGGTCTCCGGCAACGCCTGCAACATGCCCTCGCTCTTTGAAAGCGTGCGCTTTCTCACCACCGCCGTCGCCAGCGAAATGTCCTACTCCTCCGGTCTTCAGCAGCAGGCGCTGTTTTCTCGATTGCGCTGGTGCTGTTTCTTTTCATCATGCTGCTGAACGCAACGCTCAATTTCTTCCTGAAACGGAACAAGGAGGGTTAATATGAAGGGTTCCGCGCTCTCCTCCTCCCGCAAAATCTGGATTTCCTGCATGAAGGCGCTCATGTATCTCTGCTCGGGTCTGACAGGCGCTCTGGTGCTGTTTCTGGTCGGCTACGTGCTCGTAAAGGGTCTTCCCAACATCACATGGGAGCTTCTTTCTACCTCGCCGAGCTATCTGTCCGATCGCATCGGCATTCTGCCGGATCTCATGAACACCCTCTACATCGTTCTTGCGACGATCGTGATCGTTCTCCCGCTCGGCGTTGGCGCGGCCATTTATCTCACCGAGTACGCCAAAAAACAAGAAGCTCGTCGCCGTCATGGAATATGCCGCTGAAACACTCTCCGGTATTCCGTCGATCATCTACGGTCTGGTCGGCATGCTGGTGTTCTGCGAGGTGCTCGGCATGGGCACGTCTCTTCTTGCGGGCGCTCTGACGCTTGCCGTCATGAACCTGCCCACAATCCTGCGCACAACGCAGGAGAGTCTCAAAACGGTCCCCCAGAGCTACCGCGAGGGCGCGTTCGGGCTCGGCGCAGGCAAATGGCGCGTGGTGCGCACGGTGGTGCTTCCCGGCTGCATCGACGGCGTCATCACCGGCTGCATCCTGAGCGTCGGGCGCATTCTCGGCGAGTCTGCCGCGCTGCTGTTCACTGCCGGCTTTGCCCACGCGCTGCACGGCATTTTCGACGGGCTTTCCAGCCCCGGCGCAACGCTCACCGTCGCGCTCTATGTCTACGCCAAAGAAGAGGGCGAGTTTGAGGTGGCCTTCGCCATCGCGGCCATTCTGATGCTCCTGACGCTCGCCATCAACCTTGCTGCCGAGCTTGTCTCCCGGCACTTCCAGAAGAAAAAGGCGCAGTAAGCGCCGCAAATTCCGATATCTTTTCCGCCGCTCTTGCCATGACGGCAGATTTTTGACATAATAGAAGAAAGGAACGAAATATGCCAGCTATCTTATCTGCGCAATCCTGAACCTCTGGTACGGCGCGCATCAGGCGCTGCACAACATCACCATCGACATCCCCGAAAAAAGCATCACCGCGCTCATCGGCCCCTCCGGCTGCGGCAAGTCTACGTTTTTGAAGACGCTCAACCGGATGAACGATCTGATTGACGGCGTGAAAATCACCGGGCTCCGTCACCTACGAGGGGCGAACAACATCTACGACCCTTCGACGGATGTGAACGAACTGCGCCGCTCAATCGGCATGGTTTTTCAGAAGCCGAACCCCTTCCCCATGAGCATCTACGACAACATTGCCTACGGTCCGCGAACGCACGGCATCCGCAACAAAGCAAAGCTCGATGACATCGTGGAAAAATCCCTGCGCGGCGCAGCAATCTGGGACGAGGTCAAAGACCGGCTCAAGAAAAACGCGCTCGGCCTTTCCGGCGGCCAGCAGCAGCGGCTGTGCATCGCGCGGGCGCTTGCGGTAAAGCCGAAGGTGCTTCTCATGGACGAGCCGACGAGCGCGCTCGACCCCATCTCCACTTCCAACATCGAAGACCTTGCCATGCAGCTGCGCGAGCAGTACACGATCGTCATTGTGACCCACAACATGCAGCAGGCAGTCCGCATTTCGGACACTACCGCGTTTTTCCTGCTCGGCGAGCTGGTCGAGGTCGGGCAGACCGAGAAAATTTTCTCCCAGCCGCAGGACAAACGCACCGAGGATTACATCACGGGGAGGTTTGGATAATGAGAAACCGGTTTGATGAACAGCTGAACGTACTCAACAGTGAAATGATCCGCATGGGCGCTTTGTGCGAGGAAGTCATTGCCCTCGCGGCAAAGGCGCTCGACGAGGGCGACCGCGCGCTTGCAAAGAAGGTCGCGCCGCTCGACACGCAGATCGATCAGAAAGAGCGCACGATTGAAACGCTCTGCCTGCGGCTTTTACTCCAGCAGCAGCCCGTCGCACGCGACCTGCGCCAGATTTCCGCCGCACTAAAAATGATCACCGACATGGAGCGCATCGGAGACCAGGCGGAAGACATCGCCGAGATTGTCCTCTTCCTCGACGGAAGACCCAGCGAACACAACGGGCTTCTGCAGCAGATGGCGCGCGCTGCCATCACGATGGTCACAAACAGCGTCGACGCCTTTGTCAAGCGCGACACACACCTTGCCACGCAGGTCGTGCGCTCAGACGATACGGTCGACCGCTATTTTTCCGACATCAAGCAGTCGCTCATTACGAAAAATTTCCGAGAACCCGGCAGACGGAGCGTATTTCCTCGACTGCCTGATGATTGCCAAATACTTTGAACGCATCGCCGACCACGCCGTGAACATTGCCCAATGGGTCATTTTCTCGGTGACCGGCGTCCATGAGGAGGGAGCAACATGATCTGGTGCGTGGAAGACGACGCCAGCATCCGCGACATTGAGGTATACGCATTGCAGTCCACCGGCTTCGAGGCAAAGGGCTTTGAAGACGGGCAGGTCTTCTGGGACGCGCTTCAGAAAGAAGCGCCCGAGCTTGTCATTCTCGACGTGATTGCCGGGGCTCGACGGCATCGAGCTTCTGCGGCGCATGAAGTCCTCGTCCGCCTTTTCTGCCATCCCCGTCGTCATGGCGACGGCCAAGGGGGCAGAATACGACAAAATTCAGGGGCTGGATCTCGGCGCGGATGATTATCTGACCAAGCCCTTCAGCGTGATCGAGCTGGTCTCCCGGGTCAAAGCGGTGCTGCGCCGCTGCCAGCCGCAGAAGGCGTCTTCCCTGCTGCAAAGCGGCGGTATCAGCCTGAACCCCGACGAGCACATTGTCACCGCGAACGGTGCGCGCGTGGAGCTGACCTACAAGGCATACGAGCTGCTGCGCCTGTTCTTGCAGCATCCCGGCATGGCCTTCACGCGCGACCAGCTCATGGAAAAGGTCTGGGGCACGGATTACTACGGCGAAACGCGCACCATTGACATGCACATCCGGACGCTGCGGCAGAAGCTCGGCGCCTGCGGCGAACAAATCGGCACCGTGCGCGGCGTCGGCTACCGATTGGAGGCTTCGAAATGACGAAGAAAATCTTCCGCTCGATTGTTCTTGTCGCCGTGTGCGCGCTGCTGGCAAGCCTGCTTCTGATTATGGGCTGCCTGTACGATTATTTTGCAGGTCTTCAGTCGCAGGCGCTGCGCGATGAGCTGACGTTTGCCGCCTCCGGCGTGTCGCAGAGCGGCGAAGGCTATCTCGATACGCTCTCTTCCAGCCAGTACCGCCTGACGTGGATTACCGCCGACGGCACGGTGCTTTATGACACGCAGGCAGACGCCGCGTCCATGGAAAACCACGCCTCGCGCGAAGAAGTCCAGCAGGCGTTAGCCACCGGCGAAGGCGAAAGCTCTCGCTATTCTCAGACGCTTCTGGAAAAGACGATCTACGTGGCAAAGCGCCTGCCGGACGGCACAGTGCTTCGCATCAGCGTTCTGCGCCAGACGCTGGCGGTCCTGCTTCTGGGCATGCTCCAGCCGGTTCTGGTTGTTGCGCTTGCCGCCGTAATTCTCAGCGCGCTTCTTGCCCGGCGCCTTGCCCGCCGCATCGTCGAGCCGCTCAACGCCATCGATCTGGACCACCCGCTCGATGCAAACGCCTACGACGAGGTCGCGCCCCTTCTGCGCCGCATCGAGCGCCAGCACCGCCAGATTGACGATCAGCTTCTGGAGCTGCAGCGCAAAACCGACGAATTCACCCACATCACACAGAGTATGCCCGAGGGGCTTGTCTTGCTTGACAACAAGGGCGCGGTTCTGAGCATCAACCCCGCTGCCAGAAAGCTCTTCGGCGCGGAAGACAGCTGCGTAGGGCAGGATTTTCTCACGCTCGACCGGAGTCTGGACGTTACGCAGGCAATTGCCCGCGCGAAGGACGCCGGACACAGCGAAATGCGCGCTGAGCTTTCCGGGCGTATCTATCAATTTGACATCAACCGCATCGACTCCGGCGGCGAGACCATCGGCGCGGTGCTTCTGTGCTTCGACATCACCGAGCGTGAGACCGCCGAGCAGGCACGCCGCGAATTTACGGCAAATGTATCGCACGAACTCAAAACGCCGCTTCAGGGCATCATCGGAAGCGCCGAGCTCATTGAAAACGGCATGGTCAAGCCCGAGGATATGCCGCGCTTCATCGGGCACATCCGCACCGAGGCGCAGCGTCTCGTCGCGCTGATTGCAGACATCATCCGCCTGTCCCAGCTCGACGAGGGCGTAGAGATGCCGAAGGAAAATGTGGAGCTTTTGTCTCTTGCCGGCGAGGTCGCAGAGGACCTTCGTCCGGCGGCGGACAAGCGCTCGCTTACCATCAGCGTCGACGGTCAGACCGCCGTGGTGTTTGGCGTGCGCCGTCTGCTATACGAGATGCTTTACAATCTCTGCGACAATGCCATCAAATACAACCGTCCCGGCGGAAGCATCCGCATTCACGTTGAAAACCGCGAGCAGGAAGCCGCCATCTCGGTCCTCGATACCGGCATCGGCATTGCGCCCGAGCACCAGAGCCGGATCTTCGAGCGCTTCTACCGCGTCGACAAGAGCCACTCCAAGGCCTCCGGCGGCACGGGACTCGGCCTGTCGATCGTCAAGCATGCCGCCATGTACCACGGCGGCAAGGTCGAGCTAGAAAGCCAGGTCGGCAGCGGCACGGAGAATCCGCGTCACGCTTCGCTCCCCCGCTGAGTTTTCTCTTTGAAATGCGCGTCCTGCGGACCGTAAAATTATGGTCTGCAGGATTTTTTTGCGATTTTACGCGGATTTTACAAAGTTCTGCTTTCCTGTTTTACAATTTCCTGTTATGATACAGACTGTAAAGAGAAACAAAACTTAAGAAAAAAAGAAAGAGCAAAAGGAGGAATGATATGGATACGAATAACACAAACAATATGGAAAGCAAGGAACTTTTACAGAACGGACTTGAGACGCTGCGCGCGAAGGACGGCTTCATCTGCGACATGGACGGCGTGATCTATCACGGGAACCGGCTGCTGCCGGGGGTCAAGGAATTTGTCGACTGGCTCTATCGGGAGAACAAGCACTTCTTGTTCCTGACGAACTCGTCGGAGCGCTCTGCCGAAGGAGCTACAGCAGAAGCTGAAGCGCATGGGCCTCGACGTCGATGAAAGCCACTTCTACACGAGCGCGCTTGCAACGGCAAGATTCATCAGCTCTCAGGCGCCCGGATGCAGCGCATACGTCATCGGCGGCGCGGGGCTTATCATGGCGCTTCACGACGAAGGTATTACGATGAACGACGTTGACCCCGACTACGTGATCATCGGCGAGGGCAACTCCTACAACTACGAGAACATTTTAAAGGCAGTGCGGCTGGTGCTCAAGGGTGCAAAGCTCATCGGCACGAACAGCGACCTCACGGGTCCTGCCGAAGACGGCATCATTCCGGCGTGCCGGGCAATGATCGCGCCGATTGAGATGGCGACCGGACAGACCGCCTACTTTGTCGGCAAGCCAATCCCCTTATGATGCGTACCGGGCTCCGGATTCTGGGCGTACACTCGGAAGACGCCGTCATGATCGGCGACCGCATGGACACCGACATGGTAGCCGGCATTGAAACGGGCCTTTACACCGCGCTGGTTCTCTCCGGTGTGACCGACCGCGCGGATATCCAGAAGTTCCCGTATCGCCCGCAGCTGGTTCTCAATGGCGTCGGCGATATTCCGGACGTGCCCGCAAAATAACCCAAACAAACCACAGATACATAATCCACGGAAAAGCCTGTGGCAATGCGCCTACAGGCGTGTTTTTGTATGTCCAGGCAGCTTTTTTTTTTTTATTTTTTACGGGCTCTTTTTGTGGAAGATTACCGAAATCCACGCAATCCAACGTTTTTACAGGCGCAAAACTTGCCATGCCGGTCCATACGTATTATAATGTCCGGGAGATAAACATTCTTCCGGGAATTGCGCTGCCCGCGCACTTCCGGGGAAACGGAGGTATTATGATGGAACAGCTTTATCACTTTTCCGCACCCGGCCGCACCGAAATCAGCGGCAACCATACCGACCATCAGCACGGCTGCGTGCTTGCCGCAGCTGTTGACATGCAGACGGAAGCCGAGGTCCGCCTCAACGGCACACACCTGATTCTCATTGACTCCGAGGGCTTCGCGCCCGTTACGGTCGATCTGGACGATCTATCGGTCCATGAATCCGAAAAGAATACGACCGCCGCTCTTGTGCGCGGCGTTGCCGCAGCATTCCAGGCACGCGGCTGTAAGCTCTGCGGCTTCGACGCGAAGGTCCGCTCCACAGTTCTCCCCGGCTCCGGTCTTTCCAGCTCGGCAGCGTTTGAGGTGCTGGTTGGCAGAATCCTGAACGGTCTGTTCTTTGAGAACAAGCTCTCGGCCATCGAGATTGCACAGATCGGCCAGTACGCCGAAAACGTCTATTTTGGAAAGCCCTCGGGGCTCATGGACCAGATGGCGTCTTCTGTCGGCGGGCTCGTGTTCATCGACTTCGCGGACCCCAAGAGAGCCCGTCGTGGAAAAGGTCGACTTTGACTTTGCCCACTGCGGCCATACGCTCTGCATCATCGACTCCCATGCCAGCCACGCAGACCTCACCGACGAGTATGCCGCCATTCCGACGGAGATGAAGCAGGTTGCGGCGTTCTTCGGCAAGGAGGTCCTCAACGACGTCGACGAGCAGGCGTTCTATGCCTCCCTTCCCGCCCTGCGCGAAAGCTGCGGCGACCGCGCCGTTCTGCGCGCAATGCACTTCTTCGAGGAAAACCAGCGCGTCAAGTTCCAGGTCCGCGCGCTGCACAACGACAATTTCAGCGCCTTCCTGACCTATGTCAACGACTCGGGTCGTTCGTCGTGGCTGAAGCTTCAGAACGTGACTGCGCTCGGCGCGGCAAAGCATCAGGAAATGGCATTTACGCTCGCGCTGTGCAAGAAGCTCTTAAACGGCGAGGGCGCCGTGAGAGTTCACGGCGGCGGCTTCGCCGGCACCGCGCTTGCTTTCGTCCCCAATGACCGTTTTGCAGAGTTCAAGGCGGGCGTCGAGCAGGCGCTTGGCGAAGGCTCCTGCCACGCGCTGAAAATCATGGACTGAGCGTTTCTCCCCCCACGCAATACAAAAAGCCGCATTCCGACCGGAATGCGGCATTTTTTCGCTTCTTTACAGATCAAAAGAAGAATTTTCGGTGCAGCGATTTTCTCAGAGGCTTGCAGATCGCAATGACGAGCAGCATACCGCCCAGAATCACGCCCGCTGCCAGCGGGTAGATCGACCACAAAAGCGCCTTGTGGATGCCGAAGGTCACATTGATCAGGAACTCAATGAGAACCGCAAGACCGCCCGAGAGCAGCAGCGCGCCGCCGAAGATATACAGATACCCCGCATGGACATAGCGCACCAGCGCCACGACCGCCGTCAGAAGAAGGCCGATGGCCGCCGTGACCGGGAACGCAAACGACAAGAACCAGCCGCCCTTCACTGCCAGATCGATATACAGAAGATACAGCCCGATGGCCACGAAATCGACCGGCACAAAAATCACCGGATTTGGCCGCTTGAACCACATCGGCAGCACGATCAGCACATATAAAAGCCCAATTGCGCCCGCGGCGTAGCCGGACCAGACAATCCCGCCGTTGATGCGCCAGTCGCACAGCAGGCAGATCACCGCCGGCAGCAGCGCCAGCATCGTCATCACAAACAGAATTCCCGACCGGTTGACCTCCTCCGGCTTTCCGTGCGGGTCCGCCGGATAGGGAGAAGGCGCCTGCTTTCTTGAAAGATCGGGGTGGAACACCCGCGTCCCGCACAGCGGGCAGACCGTCTCGCTGTCCGCAAGCTCCACGCCGCAATTGACACAATACATATCCCGTGTTCCTTTTCTCTCTGGGTAAGTTACCTGGCGTTGCTTCTCCACGGTTACGTGAAGCCCGAGGCTCTGCAGCACCCGGTAAAAATGCAGCTCCAGCTCCGGCTCTTTGATGTTGCGCACGCAGCTGACATACATCGTATCGCCCCAGGTTGCAATGCCGCAGTTGTGCGGTGCGTTTGCCTGCGGACCGATGACAAAATCAAACCGCCGGATATACGGGCGCATGACCTCCGGCACCTGCACCACGCCGAGATTCGACAGGCAAAGGCACGCCTTACACTCGCCCACGGCATCAAAAACCGCCTTCATCGCGATATTTTTGACAAACAGCGGCATCACGCGCAGCACCGGTGATTTTTCGCTTGCCACGTTCGTCGCAATTTTGGCGCGCATGGCCTTCGCATCGTTGCCGAGTCCCATCGTGTGGTGGACCAGCTGGCAGATTTCCTCGAACGTGTAGCTTCCGAGCCGCGGGTCAATTTCCGTATTCACGTAGGAAGCGAAATTGCGCAGCGTATGGCTCGGGAACAGATTCCGCAGATTCACCGGAACCGTCACCTTGACGGGCTTTCTGTGCTGCCGGAGCCGAACCTTTTCCGCCTGCAGATTGTCCAGCGCCTGCATCATTGCCGCGCACAGAAGCTCCGTCACCGAAACGCCGTGCTCTTTTGCGCACGCCTTCACCTCCGGCACGCGCAGCATCATCGTAATCAGATTCACATAGCCATCTGGCTCCGGCGTGCCGCTCAGGTGCCAGGCGGTCGCCTCCTGGCGGCTGGCCTTTACATCGCCCGCATAGCGAAGGAAGCTGTCTTCCAGCTCCTCCTCGTCCGGCTCTTCGAGTCTTCCGAGCACACCCTTTTCCGCCGGAACGTTGATGCCGTATTTTTCGCTCAGATATTCCGCCAGCAGCGTCTTGAGGAAAGATGAGTCCGCCCGTGCCGTCGGTGACGGCGTGGAAAAACTCGACCGCAATCCGGTCTTTGTATACCAGCACCCGGAACGCACATTTTCTGACGCTGTCAAACGGCACGTGCTGCAGCGGGCAGCTTTTCTCCGCCTGAATCTCCGGCGCTTTGGGAATCTGCTCTAAATAATACCAGAACGCCCCCCGGCGCAGCCGTACCGCCATCGACGGAAAGCGCCGCACGGTCACATCGAGCGCCGCGCGCAGCACCGGAAGATCGATTGGCTCGGAAAGATTCGCAGACAGCCTGAAATAATTGGTCCAGGTGCGCCGCTTTGCCGCCGGATAGATTTTTGCCGCGTTGTCGAGCTTCATCCACCGCAGACTCTTTGCCGGCGAGAGCGTTTTGTCCAGGAACTGATTGATCGATTCAAAATCGTCCTGCATGTTTTCCGTCAGGCAGTACAGCACATAGGCATGCCAGCGCTCGGGCGCGATGTGAAGTCGGCTTTTGCAGCCGGACGCCAGCAGCTTTTCGTGAAGCCGTCTCGCGTCGTCGAGCAGAATCTCGTCTCCACCCGCAAACAGCAGTGACGGCGGAAGATCCGACAGATCGCCGAACAGCGGCGAGCAGAGCGGATTTTTGGGGTTCTGCGTGTAGCAGGCCGAATAAAAGTCCAGAAGCTCCTCGGAAAGCGACGGATCGTTGTCGCGATTTTCTGCAAAGGTTTTCCCCGACTGCGTCAGATCGGTCCACGGGGAAATGCCGACAAGACCGCACGGCAGCGGCAGCTTCAGCGCTTTAAGCTTCAGGCACAGCGCGTAAATCAGTCCCCCGCCCGCCGACTCGCCGCAAAGAAGAATCTGGTTCGGCGCATAGCCCTTGGAAAGCAGGTACTGATAGCTTACCACCGCGTCGTCCAGCGCCGCCGGGAACCGGTCTTCCGGCGCCAATCGATAGGCCGCGCAGAACACGCGCACGCCGCACTCATCCGCCAGCGTCGCGGCAAAGCCCTTGGCATAGTCCAGATTGCCGCACGTGTAGCCGCCGCCATGCAGGTATAGCACAACGCCCGTGCGCCGCTTATCCTTTGGCGTGAGCCATGCACCCTGAAAGCCGCCGAAATCATGCTCGCGGACATAGACCTCCCGCTTGTGAATAGCCGTCATCAGCTCGCCGAGCTTGTCCTGCCCTCTTGCGGGTGACATCTAAAGAGCAGTTGGCGACGAATGGCTTGAAAAAAAATTCAGCTGGGCGCGAACCAGTTTTGCGTGCAGCTCCATGAAAACCCGTTCTTTCTGCGTTTCGCCGGTTTACCGGCGTTGAATTTATATTATCATTTCCCCCATCGCCCTGTAAAGAGGCGCAGCCGGAATTGGCGCAGCAAGAGGCTTATTTTGAAACGATGTTTCCAGCCCTTGCGCTTTCTTACAAATGCTTTCCCAAATTTCCGGGTTCTTGACGTTTCAGATTACGTGCGCCTACGGGCGAGAACCTTTTTTCGATATCTGTGCCGTTCCACGCCGCGGTCGACGTTGCATCCAAGCGCGCGCACATACACGCTGCCCCAGCCTCCATGCCGGTACGCATGGAGTACTCGGTCGTGAAGATCGTATCGCGCGGAGTCTCTGCAAACTGGCCGAGGAACGCGAAGTTGACCGAGCCGTCGGGCACCACCTTCGGGCGGTCGCCGTAGGCGCGCGGCATGAAGAAGGCATCAATATACGGCATCATGACGGGCACGGTGTTGGCGCTGTTCGTGGCCAGCTCCTCAATTTCGCCCTCCGGAACACCGATGTGATACAGCCACTCCATGCAGATCTCCTTGCCTGTACACTCGCGCATGGGCTTTTTGATGAAGTCGCCGGGCTTGTCGGTGAAGAGGGAGTAGACCCAGACGAGGCAATGGTCCTTCGGCTGCTCGCGGAACTGCGGCTGGCGGTTGATGGTCCAGCTCATAAGCCACGTAAGAGTCCTTCACGGAGACGATGCCTCCCGTGACAACCTTACCGGTAAACGGGTCTCGCTTGCAGATCTTCTTGATATACGGAATGATGCGCTGATCGAGCGTTTCGACTGTCGCGCTCATCCAGTTCGTCTTCTCGGGGTCGGAGCAGAACTTGTCGGGTGACCGAAAGCGGGGTCCTGCGCGGCAATTTTGCGCCACATGTCCCAGCCGCCGCCGGGCTTGAGCTCGGTGTTGTACGTTGCCGGCATGTTCTGGCTGCCCATCGAGGAGTTCTCCGACGCAGCCGCCGTTTGTGATGAACACCAGATCGTTTTCTGTCAGATCGATGCCGTCTTCCCTACCGTCGTGAATCATCTCAATGCGCTTTGCGACCTTCTTTCCATCGCGGCAGTCAAACAGCACATTCGTCACCTGTGTATTGAAATGGAACTGCACGCCGTAGCTTTCCAGATACTTGACCATCGGCAGAATCATCGACTCATACTGATTGTACTTGGTAAAGCGCAGCGCCTTGAAATCGGGAAGCCCCCCGATATGGTGGATATAGCGCTGAATATAGAGCTTCATCTCCAGCGCGCTGTGCCAGTTTTCAAAGGCAAACATCGTGCGCCAGTAGAGCCAGAAGTTAGAATTCAAAACCTCGTCGTCAAAGAAGTCGGTGATCTTCTTGTCCTGCAGCTGCTCGTTCGGCGTGAAGAACAGCTTCATGATCTCCATCGCGCCCTTGTCGGAGACGTCGAACTTGCCATCGGTGTGCGCGTCCTGCCCGCGCTTCACAGTCGCACGGCACAGAGAATAGTTGGGGTCCTCCTTGTTGAGCCAGTAATACTCGTCGAGAACGCTCACGCCTTCGGTCTCGATCGACGGAATCGAGTGGAACAGGTCCCACATGACCTCGAAGTGGTTGTCCATCTCGCGGCCGCCGCGCATGACATAGCCGAGATTTTCAAACTTGTACCCGTCGCACGCGCCGCCGGCAAGATTTCCCTTCTCCAGAATATGCACCCGTTCGCCCTTCATCTGCGCGTCACGCACCAGATAGCAGGCGGCGGTCAACGCGGCAAGACCGCTGCCAACAATATATGCAGATTTCTTGTCGATGCCCTCGGGCTTCTTGGGTCTTGCAAACGCTTCATAGTTGCCGCTGGAATAATACATAAGATAGCCTCCGTTCAAAATCAAAAGCCAATGGCCGGAAACATGACCCACGGCGTTCTCTGTCAGCCACATTTGCCGCGACGCGTTTCTATGTTTCCCTTTCGATGACACAAGCATACTACTGCCTCCAAAAAGCTCCGCCATGTGCAAAAAACGCCCGCCGTGACGGAATTTCCATCACAGCAGGCATAGTTGCATGATTTTTGGTCATCAGGCGGGCAATTGCCCAGATTTACTTCTTGAAGCTGTCTTTTGAGCAGCACGCTCCGGTTGAAGACGAGATGCTCTGCCAAGCAATCCTTCGAGTCCAGGCAGAAGTAGCCCACGCGCATGAACTGATAGCAAGGAGCAGTGTGCGCCGCGCGGCTCTCGCCCTCTTCATCGTATTTCTTCGCCTCGGCAACCAGCGCAGACTCGACCTTGCAGCCGGTGAGCACCGTGAGCGATTCGGGGTTCATGCACTCTAAGAAGTCCTTGTCCGCGCCGTCGGGCTGCGCGTCCAGGAACAGGTTGTCGTACAGGCGGACCTCCGCGTCCACGCACGTTTCGGCGTCCACCCAGTGAATCGTCGCGCCCTTGACCTTGCGTCCGTCGGCAGGGTCGCCGCCGCGCGAAGCGGGGTCATACTCGGCGTAGACCTCGACGACGTTCCCGGCTTCATCACGCTTGCAGCCCGTGCAGCGAATGAGGTAAGCGCTCTTGAGCCGGCACTCGGGTCCCTCGGGGTAGAGACGCTTGTACTTGGGGACCGGCTCGGGCAGGAAATCGTCCGCTTCAATCCACAGGTTCCGCGAAAAGGTTACGGTGTGGGTCCCCTGCTCGGGATGGACGGGGTTGTTTTCCACCTCGAAGGTCTCGCTCTGCCCCTCCGGATAGTTTGTGATGACGAGCTTTACCGGGCGAAGAACCGCCATCGTGCGCTCGGCGGTATCGTTGAGGTCTTCTCTGAGGCAGTGCTCCAGAAGCGCATACTCCACCGTATTCGCGGACTTTGCCACGCCGATGCGCTCGCAGAAGTCACGGATGGAGTGGCTCGTGTAGCCGCGGCGGCGCAAGCCGCAGAGCGTCGGCATGCGCGGGTCGTCCCAGCCGGAAACGCGCCCGGTCTCGACAAGCAAGCGGAGCTTGCGCTTGGACATGACCGTGTGGTCAATGCCGAGTCTGGCAAACTCGATCTGGCGCGGCTTGTGATACGGAATGGAAATATTGCTCACCACCCAGTCATAAAGCGGGCGATGCGCCTCAAACTCCAGCGAGCACAGCGAGTGCGTAATGCCCTCGAGCGCGTCCTGAATCGGGTGAGCAAAGTCGTACATCGGGTAGATGCACCACTTGTCGCCCTGGCGGTGATGGTGCATGTAGCGGATGCGGTAGATGACGGGGTCTCGCATGTTGAAGTTTCCGCTCGCAAGGTCAATCTTTGCGCGCAGCGTCTTGGAGCCCTCCGGGAATTCGCCGGCTCTCATGCGCGCAAACAGATCGAGGTTTTCCTCGACCGAACGGTCGCGGTACGGAGAGACCGCGGGCTTTCCGATGTCGCCGCGATACTCGCGGAACTGCTCCGCCGTCAGATCGCAGACATAGGCAAGTCCCTTTTTGATCAGCTCGACGGCGTATTCGTAGTCCTTTTCAAAATAGTCCGAGCCATAGAAGAACCGGTCTCCCCAGTCAAAGCCCAGCCAGTGGATGTCTGCTGGATGGCGTCGACATACTCGGCGTCCTCCTTGGTCGGGTTCGTGTCGTCCATACGCAGATTGCACAGACCGCCGAACTTTTCCGCCGTGCCGAAATCGATGGTCAGCGCCTTGCAGTGACCGATGTGCAGATATCCGTTCGGCTCCGGCGGGAAGCGCGTATGGACCTTCAGCCCTTCAAACTGACCGCCGGGGGCAATGTCCTCTTCGATGAAGGCGTCGATGAAGTTTCTCGACTCCAAGGGCTTTCTTTCTTCTTCCATGGTGATACATCCTCTCTGTGTGCGTCCTGATTCTAAGTATTATATACGATTTTATGCCGCAACGCAACGATGAAATATGCTTTCCCGGCAGATTCTGCTAAATGTATGAAATGACTGTAAAAAATACAAATTGCCTCTCTTTTCAATTCCCCGAAGATATTATAGAATAGACAAAGCTACAAATAAGGAGAGGTATGGCATGAGCGAACCAAAATATCATCGGGTACTGCTGAAAATCAGCGGCGAGGCACTGGCTGGCGAAGCGCACCGCGGGCTGGACTTTGACGTGATCGGCGGCGTGTGCGACGTGGTTAAAAAGTGCGTCGAAGCCGGTGTGCAGATCGGCATCGTCGTCGGCGGCGGAAATTTCTGGCGGGGCCTCAAAGACGGCGGCGACCGCATGGAGCGCACAAGAGCCGACCATATGGGCATGCTGGCAACGTGCATCAACGCCTTAGCGGTCGCGGACTGCCTCGAGCAGCGCGGCGTTGAGGTCCGCGTGCAGACGGCCATTGATATGACCCGCATCGCAGAGCCCTATATCCGCGGCCGTGCCATCCGCCATCTGGAGAAAGGCCGCGTCGTGATCTTCGGCTGCGGCACCGGCAACCCGTTCTTCTCGACCGATACCGGCGCGGTGCTGCGCGCGGCAGAGATCAATGCCGACGCGATTCTGCTGGCGAAGAACATCGACGGCGTCTATTCGGCAGACCCCGCAAAGGACCCGACGGCGGTCAAGTACGACGAAATCTCCTACGACGAGGTGCTGGCAAAGCATCTGGCGGTCATGGACTCGACCGCGACATCCCTTTCCATGGACAACCATATTCCCGTGCAGGTCTTCGCGCTGAAGGACCCCGAAAACATTCTGCGCGTGGTCATGGGCGAAAAAATCGGAACGATTGTGAAGGAGGAACTTTGATATGGCAGATCTCAAGCAATTCGAACGCAAGATGGAAAAACTCTGGAGGTGCTTGCCTCCGATTTCGGCGCCGTCCGCGCAGGCCGCGCCAACGCGCAGGTGCTCGACCGGATCACGGTTGAATATTACGGCACGCCCACGCCTGTCGGTCAGGTCGGCACAATCTCTTCCCCCGACCCCCGCACGCTCGTCATCCAGCCGTGGGACGGCTCGCTTCTGAAGGTCATTGAAAAGGCGATCCAGACCTCCGACCTCGGCATCAACCCACAGAACGACGGCCGCGTCATCCGCCTCGTCTTCCCGCAGCTGACCGAGGAGCGCAGAAAAGAGCTCACCAAGCAGGTCAAAAAGTACGGCGAGGACGCGAAGGTCGCCGTCCGCAATGTCCGCCGCGACGCGGTCGACTTTGTCAAGAAGACCCAGAAGAAGGGTGAGCTGACCGAAGACGACCAGAAGAAGGCGGAAAAGGACATTCAGGACCTCACCGACAAATACATCAAAAAGGTCGACGAGATGTGCGGCAAGAAGGACAAGGAACTGATGGAAATCTGACCGCGTACCCTGCGAGACTGATTGGAATGATTGACGGAGAAGAAGCCGCCGCCCGGCGACCCCTACGCAATTTTTTTGTTTTGAAACGGGAACACTATGGCGACACTGAAACAAACGCAGCCCGCTTTGGACCCTGCGCGCATGCCGCGCCACATTGCCATCATCATGGACGGCAACGGGCGCTGGGCGCAGAAGCGCGGGCTTCCCCGCACAGCGGGGACACAAGGCGGGCGCGGAGACCTTCCGCCGCATTGCAACATGCTGCAAAAACTTAGGGCTCGACTATCTCACCGTCTACGCCGTTTTCGACCGAAAACTGGAAGCGCTCGGAAGACGAGGTCTCGACGATCATGCGCCTTTTCGAGGCGTATCTTCACGAGGCCATCGACACCATGGAGCGCGACCATATCCGCCTGAAAATTCTCCGCGAGCAGGCGCGCATCAGCCCGGAGCTGCGGCGGCTCATTGCAAAAACCGACGAAATTTCCGCGCGCTACGACGGCTTTCAGGCAAACGTCTGCATCAACTACGGCGGACGCGATGAAATTGTCCGCGCCGCACGGCGCTTTGCCGCGCTGTGCATGGAGGGTGCGTGCCGTCCGGAGGAGCTGACCGAGGGTCTTTTCTCGGGTCTTCTCGACACAGCGGGCATTCCGGACCCGGAGCTGATCATTCGCCCCTCGGGCGAAATCCGCACGTCCAACTTCCTGCTGTGGCAGTCGGCATATGCCGAGTATTATTTCACAGACGTGCTTTGGCCCGATTTTGACGAGGCAGAGCTGACCCGTGCCATTTTGTCCTATCAGAGTCGCAGCCGCCGGTTTGGAGGTGTCAAATGAAACAGAGATTACTTGTCGCCGCCGTCGGCGTTCCGGCGCTGCTGGTCATTTTGCTGGCGCTGCCGCCGTTTGCCACGGCGGTGCTGGTGTGCCTGATTGCCGGCATTGCGGCATATGAGCTGCTGCACACCGCTGCTAAGCAGCCCCGTCCCATCGTCTATGTTCTCACGATCGCCTGCGCGCTTGTGTGCGTATGGAATGCTGAGCTATCTGAGATCGTCTTCCCCATCGCGGCGTTTCTGCTGCTGACGGCGCTGTGCCTGATTGCCGTTCTGACGCACGGAAAAGAAAACGCCATGCCGTTTTCGGACGTTTCTTTGTGCATGCTTGCGGGCGTCGTGTTCCCGGTTATGTACAGCTGCATCGCGTATCTGCGCCAGACCGGAAGGGTTCTGGTGCTGATGCCGTTTGTCATCGCCTTTGTGGGAGATTCCGCGTCGATGCTCGGCGGCATGGCGTTCGGCGGCAAAAAGCTCTCGCCCTACGTTTCGCCCAATAAGACCGTCTCCGGCTTTGTCTGCGGTCCTGTCGGCAGCGCGCTCGGCATGGTGATTCTCGGACTCATTGAAAAAGCGGTGTGGTCCTTTACCATTCCGCTCTGGTATCTTGCCGTCATCGGCGTGGTCGCCAATCTCTTCGGGCAGCTCGGAGACCTCACGACAAGCCTGATCAAGCGTGAGGTCGGCGTGAAGGACTACAGCCACCTGTTTCTGACCCACGGCGGCATGCTCGACCGGTTCGACTCGACGCTTTTTATCGCCCCGGTCGTGTACGCCATGATGTTCCTTGCGGAGGCGATTGTATGAGCAGCTGTATTTCGATTTTAGGCTCGACGGGCTCCATCGGCCGGCAGGCGCTGGACGTGGTCGACAAACTGAACCTGCGCGTCGCCGCGCTCACCGCGAACCGGGACGTGGACCGGCTTGAGGCGCAGTGCCGCAAATACCGCCCGAAGCTTGCCGTAATGATGGACGAGCGCGCCTACAAGGAATTAAAGGCGCGTCTTTC
>VOFG01002955.1_pt1 | contig 35139 bp, 63 predicted proteins | sample 5384171 | NCBI WGS metagenome assembly VOFG01 (sample SAMN12384726, study PRJNA508395) | human gut metagenome | isolation source: healthy gut F | host: Homo sapiens
TCCGTGCAGCGGACATCACCTACCTATTGCCGATCCCATTATACCAGAACCGGGTTCGAATTGGAGGACCTGGCTGCAAAGATATTTGTTAATTTTCTGAGTCCAAGCATCAGGGAAGATTGCGCCTCCGGCTGCCCAATACACAGATAAGTAAAAGGTGAGCCTTCGGAATACGATAGGCTCTGCCGACTTTGAGGCAGCATATCTTGCCCTCACGCAAAATGCGGTAGCCGGTCTTCGTACTGATGCCGAGAATTTCACACATCTGGTCAATCCCCAAGACATCGGGGTACTCTTTGAGCATGAGCTTATAAGCATCACGCTGGGACAATGCTCCTGCTGTATTCACCCGTCTCACCTCCACTCTTTTTGATTTTTGCTTATCAGCAAATGGATGGGCAACAATCTCATCGACTGCTGCCCATAGTATTCACTGATAACCCTTGCGGGTGTTTATAACAGTGTTTGTTTTCAGCATATTTGCCGCTCGCATCCCTGCTGAATAGGGGAGTGCTGTGGGCTACCAACGGTTAATCGGTATCATGGGACTCTCACCCTCCGAGGAACGCTCCGAGCCGCCCCCGGCAATCCGGGGACGGAAGTATCATTATACCCAACTTCTCCATCATGGCGAACAGCCGCACCACACGGCAGTTTAGCCTCTCTGTTGATCGCTCACTCCGCATCAGATGAAACATCTGCGGGAGGTCGTGGCGGCAGAAAGCAAGTCGCTTCGAGAGAAGAGGAAAGATCCACAGCACTGACTATTCAGTTTTCAAGGAACGAGGGAGGGACACTCAAAAATGCCCTTCTACTTTACAACGGACATTTTTCGGCGTTTGTCCGGGAGATCACATAATTTTTTGAAATTTTTTCGGAGGGAGTTTGCGATGTCCCAGACAGTCGATCTCCGCAGCCCGTATTCCTCGGCAAAAGCCGGATGGTCTTGTCCCCAAGAAGGCATTGGTCAAAAACAGCGCAGTGAATGGAATTGAGTGTTGCCCGGAACTCCTGAATGACCATCTTTGTCAGAACCTCGTCGGTGAAGTCCGCGTGGTCAGTCAGCCAAGACGGAGATTTTTCACTATCCTCCGGAAGAACATTCAAAGAAAGAATGGGATGAGCCTCATCGCCATCAGATGCAGCGGCAGTGTAAGAACGGCGCAGCCGTTTTTCCTCGGCTCGCAGAACTCGGAAGGCTTCCCGGCTGACTTCACAGGTTTCGCCGGTGCTCTTCACACGAACCATGCACTTGCCGTCTTTCGTTGTCCAAAGGTCGTAGTCGAACTCAATAGGGGTTTTCATTGTCTTGTCCTTTCCGCCGGTGCGGAGCAGCGGAAGGCAAGATACAAAGCCGCATGACAGTGAGTAAAATCCCAAACCGATAAAACAGAAGCTTCAATGTAGAAACTCTGTTCATGCGGCTTAGGAAGACTCGCCTGTCAGCGGCTCCATAGCACAGCTATAAAAATTATTTATTTGTTATCTCACGGCTCTTTGTGGAGCCGGAGGACTAACCGTCTCATGTTGATCACATCAAATACGGTCTCTCGACCGCAAAGCTTGCACTTCGCTTGGACATGACCGCGAGCGTCCTCGAATACGGCGATAGTGTTATGCCCACAATAAGGGCATTTCACCATTCGCATTTTCTGATTTTGCAATGGCATAACGCGCCTTTTTGATTTTTTCTCCTGCATCTCAGCCGAAGGCTCAGACACACGGATATTTTTTTCTTCATGCCCACACCTCCAAAGGATCGGAGAACTCACAGTATGGGCGGGTCTCGATATAACCGAGCTGTTTCAGCCGGATCGCTGCGGCAGTCTTGGAAACGCCGAACTGCTGGCAGATCATATTGAGAGACATCTTGTCGGGATATGCGAAATGCCCCTCGTAGCTGATAAGCCTCCTGCCCCTTGCGTAATATTCGACCGCAGGTCAATTTCCTGCTGGGGCATGAGCAGCGCAGCGCCTAAGACATTCGCTTGCCATTCAGACCAATCCTCACGGGTTTTCAGCTCGCGGAGTGAATAGGCTTTCCGGGCTGAGTATTGCTGCTGCCATTGCGCCTTCACCTCGTCGGACTCCATCTGGAAGAGGATTTGATGAGCGCACTCATGGGCAAGGGTAAACCGCCTTTTCCCGCAGAGCTTACGAATCTGGAAGGGCTGAATAAAGCTCGCATCCATCAAGACCTGATTGCGGTGCAGCGGGATGGAATATTGCACGCCGTCTTTCTCGATGATGTACTCGGTATCTGCATAAGCTGTCAGCCCGCAGATGCTTCCGTCAGAAGAAAGCGGAACAAACGACACTCAGCCCGAGATATTCCTGCGCGAGCTGGTCGATTGGTGTTCCGCGTGGAAGGCGGTCATTGTCAATTTCCTTGCCGAAGAAGAACTCGTTGAAGTCCTTCGTTACTGCGGCTGCGATTTCTTCAATTTCCTTTTTGGGATAAAATCATCTTACTCTCTCCTTTGCTTCCACGAACCACTTGCTGCCTTCTTGAAAGAGATAGGATTCTCTTCCACGGATCAGCACAGTGTAGCGAATCCCCCGCCGCCTACCTTCTTAGAGGCGGCGCGGCACTATATAGAGGATTTGGTCAATTTGAAAAATTAAACCGTTCTCCCAGCGAATGTAGCGCGGATGCACACACCCCTTCTTCATCGACATCTACATTCACGGAGACATACGCCTTACGGCATCCGGTACTCTGCATAAGCGACCTCCGTTCATAAAAAGTTACCCGCAAAACGACGGATTTTCGCCGTTTTCGGGTTGACACCGAAGTGTTCGGTGTGGTATCATAAACACGAACAGGACTTTCGTGTTTGCATAGAGTATAGCACGAACAACGCTTTCGTGTCAACGGGGTTTGCGAAACTTCTGTTCGTGTTCACAAAAAGTTTTAGAAAGAGGTGCCTTATGAGCTTCAAGGACAGACTAAAGGAAAAAAAGGTTGGAAGCGAATCTCACACAGGTGCAGCTTGCGGAAAAGGTATCGGTAAGCGCAAGGACCATCCAAAATTATGAGTTAGGGACCCGCAAGCCTACGAAGTACGATGTTGTCGAGAAAATAGCAGTGGTTTTAGATACCACTCCCGAGTATCTGCTTGGGCAGAGTGGAATGCTTGTTGTCGCAGCGCATGAGAAAGGCGGCTCGAAGGCAGCTCGGGACATTGATGAGCTGGTCAGCGAAGTGACCGGTATGTTTTGCCGGTGGTACGCTGAGCGAAGACGCACTTGACGGAGCAATGAAAGCTCTGAACGATGCCTATTGGAGTGCAAAGGAAAAAAGAATAAAAAATATACGCCGAAAAAGTATCGCAGCGGCGGGGGCAAAGAAATGAGTCCGTTATATCGGATGTCTCTTATGGTATAATGCCCCACGAACGGAGGTGGGATAATGAGCGCCAGAAATCTCTCGAAGATCGGCAGCGACCTTGTAAGGCGCTGCGAGACGAGAGACCCTTTCAGCATCGCGCAGCAAATCGGTGGAAGTCATGTTTTGCCAAGACCTCGCATCGCTGAAAGGAATGTATCGTGTGATCAAGCGGAATCGCTTTATCATCATCAACGACGACTTGAATGAAAGAATGAAGAGGATTGTCTGCGCCCACGAGCTGGGTCATGACCAATTACATAGGAGTCTTGCGAAAGACAATGCACTGAAAGAGTTCATGTTGTACGACATGACTACGAAGCCGGAGTATGAGGCGAACATTGTCGCCGCCGAAATCCTGCTTGATACGGATGAAGTGCTTGATTACATTTACGGGTACGGCTACACATCCGAGCAGATAGCCCGGGCAATGGGAACAGACATCAACCTTGTCGCTTTGAAGATTGCTCATCTCGCGGAGACCGGATATGACCTTCGCCGGATCGAGCATCGCAGCGACTTCTTGAAATAGGGATATAGATATGACGAAAACAGATATTTTGAAGGACTTCTTGAAGAAGACCATTGTGCCGGTTGCGGCTGCGCTCCTGCTTTACTCGATATTCAGCCGCATTTTTGTAGAGAACGGCACGATTGACTTTTTTTCCTTGTGTGGATCGCTTGCGGGTGCCGTTCGGTATTGGAAAGATGTTCACCCTGATCCCTGTCGGCTTTGGTATCTCGGGGACGGTTGGCGTAGTTGCGCTCAACATTGTCCTCGGCGGATTGATCGGCGGCGTAATTCTGATTTACCGGCTGGCTGTTGCAGTATGGTATCTGCCCTTGACGGTTTACCGGCTGATTGCATAGGAGGAATGAACGGCGATGCCTTTACAGATAGTACGAAACGACATCACAAAGATGAAGGTTGATGCTATCGTCAATGCGGCGAACAGCTCCCTTTGGGAGGTGGCGGTGTTGACGGCTGCATCCATCGGGCTGCAGGACCGGAGCTGCTTGCCGAGTGAAAACGCTGGGCGGCTGCGAAACCGGCAGTGCAAAAATCACGAAGGGATATAGACTGCCCTGCAAGTATGTGATCCATGCCGTCGGACCGCGCTGGCGGGACGGTAAACACGGAGAACGGGAAAAGCTCGTTTCCTGCTACCGCACTTCCCTTCTGCTTGCGAAGGAGCACGGCTGCGAGACGGTTGCCTTTCCGCTGATCTCGTCGGGTATCTACGGCTATCCGAAAGATCAGGCGCTCAAGGTCGCTATTGACACGATCAGCGACTTCCTTCTGGAAAATGACATGACCGTCTACATTGTCATCTTCGACCGCAAGACATATCAGATCGGCGAGAAGCTGTTCTCCGACATTGCCGCATACATAGATGATACCTATGTGGACGCGCATACGGATAGCCGCGCTTCACAGCTTCGCCGGATGCAAATGCTTTCGAGGAAGCAATATGTGGCGCTCCAATGGCGGCAAGCACGAAAAGTCTTGACGATGCTCTTTCGCAGATCGACGAGCTTTTCTCCGAAATGCTGCTTCGGAAAATTGACGAGAAAGGCATGACCGACGCGCAGTGTTACAAGAAAGCGAACATCGACCGCAAGCTCTTCTCGAAGATCCGCAGCGACCGGCTTTACAAACCGTCGAAGCCCACGGCGCTTGCCTTTGCGATTGCCTTGGAACTTCCGCTGGATGAAACGAAAGAAATGCTCATGAAGGCGGGCTTTGCCCTCTCGCACTCTAACAAGTTTGACATCATCATTGAGTATTTCATTGAGCACGAGAATTACAATGTCTTCGAGATCAATGAGGCTTTGTTCGCCTTTTTTGACCAGAGTTTGCTCGGAGCATAATAAAATACAGGAGATGATGACAGACATGAAAAATCTTCCCCAGAGTTGAAATCATATAAAGAAGAATTTGATTTCCTTCACAAAAAGATTGGCGATTTAGAATGGGAGCTTGCTACTATTTTTCTCGGAAGGAAAGGCGTTTTGCAAAGCGAAACGGATAGAATTGAAGAGCAACTTGAAAATTACCGAACAAATATTGGTATTTTGATCGAGAAAGTACATGACGAAGTAAGAAAGATAAATCGCACCAAACTGAAATAATTTTGAAAGGAGGCAACCGGAGCATGAAGCAGCGCACCTATATCGCCATCGACCTGAAAAGCTTTTTATGCTTCGGTCGAGTGCCGTGAGCGCAGATTAGACCCGCTCGACACAAACCTTGTTGTTGCGGACGAAAAGCCGGACGGATAAGACCATCTGCCTTGCGGTCACGCCCAAGCCTCAAAGCTACGGCATTTCCGGGCGCGGGAGGCTGTTTGAAGTCAAGCAGCGCGTCAAGGAAGCAAACGCCGGGCGGCAGCATGACGCGCCGGGACGAAAGCTGGAAGGCTCGTCATATCTCTTTCTCCGAGCTGCAAGAGAACCCTTCCCTGGCCATTGACTTCATCATCGCCCCGCCCCGCATGGCCTACTACATGGAATACAGCACCCGCATCTATCAGGTTTACATGAAGTATGTCGCACCGGAGGACATCGTGGTCTACTCCATCGACGAGGTATTCATGGATGTGACCGACTACCTGATACCTACAAGCTGTCTGCCCATGACCTTGCCATGAAGATCATACTGGATGTCATTGAGACAACAGGCATCACGGCCACGGCGGGGAATCGGCACCAACCTCTTTCTCTGTAAGGTGGCCATGGATATTGTGGCGAAGCACATTCCGGCAGATAAAAACGGAGTCCGCATTGCCGAGCTGGATGAGATGAGCTATCGCAAGACGCTTTGGTCACACCAGCCCTCACCGACTTCTGGCGGGTAGGCAAAAGGGTATGCCAAGAAGCTTGAAGAAAATGGAATGTTCACGATGGGCGATGTCGCCCGCCGCTCAATTACAGATGAAGACTTGCTTTACAAGCTTTTCGGAAAGAACGCCGAGCTGCTGATCGACCACGCCTGGGGTTGGGAGCCCTGCACGGTGGAGGCAGTCAAGGCGTACAAGCCGGAAAGCAATAGTTTGGGATCGGGACAGGTACTACACCAGCCTTATGAGGCAGACAAAGCGCGGCTCGTCCTCCGGGAAATGGCGGACATTCTCTCTCAATGGATTTGGTTGACAAGAGGCTTTGTTACCGACCAGCTCGTTGCTCACAATAGGCTATGACATTGAGAACCTGACCGATCCCAAACGCCGGGGGAAGTATCACGGCGAAGTTGTGAAAGACCACTACGGACGGCAGATACCGAAACAGCCTCCACGGCACAATCAATCTGGAACGCTACACCTCTTCCACGAAGCAGATTATGGATGCCGCCGGGGAGCTGTTCGACCGGATCGCAGACAAGAGTTTGCTTATACGACGGTTGAATATAACAGCAACCCATGTGAGTTGACGAAGCCTCTGCTCCTTCAGCAAAGGACAGTTACGAACAGCTTGATCTTTTACCGACTATGCTGCCCTTGAAGCGAAGCGCAAGCAGGAGGATGAAGAGCTTGCACAGGAAAAGAAAGTGCAGCAAGCCATGCTCACCATTAAGAAGAAATTTGGGAAGAACGCCATTCTCAAGGGATGAATCTCTCGGAAGGTGCAACGGCAAAGGATCGTAACGCACAGATCGGAGGACATAAGGCATAAAAAATAAGGTGGTTAGATAAATGATTGATTTACATAGTAAAATAAAGAACAGATATGAGTACGGAATGCAAAGAATACTTTGATAGCTGTTTTTCCAGATGAGTTTGATAACCTGCAAAAAAGTGAAAAACCTGATTGGATAGATTATGAAAAGGATATCGGAGTTGAAATCGTTCGAGCAACAGATGGGAGGTTTCTCGAGGAGAAGAAACATTTTAATAGTAAAATCAGTGGGGTTGATTTACAAAAAGCTTTGCATAAAAAAGAAAAAGAAGTATTGGTAAATATAGAGGTAGGATTTATACAGAAAAAGAACTTGGGATATCAGAGACCTCAAAAATAGCGGCACACTGTTATAGTATGGATGAGCCAAAGGAAATACTTCAAAGCGTGGTAAGAAAAGAAAATAGATCTCATTAACTCATCACAAGAAGTTTACCAGCATTTACATACTATGTTCCTTTATGTTTTATGCGATGTTGGGAGAATAAATTACGCTGACGCGGAGATGCTTTTCAAATTCATGCGCTCAATACAGGAGAAATATAAAAACAGATTTGCAACTCTCTTTGTGGATGATGGTTATTCTCTTTATCGCTACTGTTTTAACGATGCTTCTATTGTATATAATGACATTTCAAAAAATTGCGCAAGAAGTTTTTATTAGGACAGAGTATGAGATAGAATAAATCTATGAATAATGAATACACAGATTTGTATTACGATATAATTAATCTTCCTCACCATGTTTCATCGAAAAAGACCGCAGATGCCAATGTTAGACAGGGCTGCGCAGTTTTCCCCATTTGCTGCCCTTACAGGATACGATGACGCAATTCATGAAACCGGGACGGTTGACAGATGAAAAGATCGACCTCGGTGAAGAGAAAAAGAGGCGCTGAACAGGAAGCAGCAGATCCTCATGGAAAAGGTTAGCGGCCATCCAGCTCTGACCGTTACCTACTTTGTCCCTGATGCAAAGAAGTCTGGCGGCGCGTATGTGACAAAGAGTGGAAACCTCAAAAAGATAGACGAGTTTGAACGCTGGATGATGCTCATGGACGGGACGAAAATCCCTCTGGATGATGTCGCTGACATCGAGAGCGAACTGTTCCATGATATGTTTTGAATGTCGCTTCCCATGCGACCAAACCAAAGACGATTTTCTCCTATACTGTGACTGTAAGCAAAAGCAGTCACAGTTTTATCTATATAGGAGGAATCATCATGAAAAAGGACTTAACCGAGATTGTCTTCATCCTGACCGCAGCGGCTCGATGAGCGGGCTGGAAGCCGACACCATCGGCGGCTTCAACTCCATGATCGAGAAGCAAAAGGAAGGCAGACGGCGAAGCGCTTGTCTCCACAGTCCTTTCGACAATATGAGCGAGGTAATCCATGACCGCGTGGACATCCGAGACATCAAGTCTATGACCGACAGGGACTATACCGCCCGGGGTTGCACTGCTCTTCTGGATGCCATCGGCGGAGCAATTCATCACATTGGAAATGTCCATAAGTACGCCCGACCGGAGGATGTCCCGGAGCATACGCTGTTTATCATCACCACGGACGGGATGGAGAACGCGAGCCGGTTTTACAGCAGCGACCGGGTGAAGCAGATGATCGAGCGACAGAAGGCGAAGTATGGCTGGGAGTTCCTGTTCCTCGGTGCAAACATCGACGCGGTGGAAACGGCGCAGCACTTTGGGATCGGGGCTGACCGAGCCGTCAACTACAACTCAGACAGCACCGGGACGCAGCTCAACTATGAGGTGCTGAGCGAGGCAATTTCCGCCGTCCGTTGCAGCGCCCCTCTCGGTGCAGATTGGAAGCGCCGTATCGACGAAGACTACGAGAAACGCGGCAAAGGCAAAAGAAATAAAGATGTACGAGATGAGAAAAGGCGCTTTTAAGCGCCTTTTTCGTTTGAAACCGGACAAACAGTGGATAAATGTCCGTTGTAAAGTGAAGGGGTATTTTACGGGGAGACCTATGAAGGAATACGATTTTGAGAGAATAGCAAGCACAGCCGGTGTCCGTACACACGGCGATTTTCGAGTAAAGGAACCCCGCCCTTACTCTTCAATGCTTGTTGGGATGTCTCCCAAACCCTCTATCTTTACGAAAGGACAGATTGCCTATGGCAAATAGAACAAGGCCAATCCGCATTGAGTTCTGCGTGTCGGAAAATGAGCATCGGATCATCAAATCAAAGATGGCGCAGCTCGGAACAAAGAACATGGGTGCGTATCTCAGGAAAGATGGCGATTGACGGCTACATCATCAAAGTGGACTATACCCAGCAGAAAAAGCTTGCCGCCGCTGTCAGCCGTGCAGCGTCAAATATCAATCAGATTTGCCGCCGTATCAATTCAAAGGGAAACCTTTATGAGGATGATGTCACCGAGCTGAAAGAGAGGCAAAAGGAAATATGGCAGTTACTAAAATCAAGCCAATCCGAGGAACTGTAAACAAGGCGCTTGCCTACATCCTCGACCCAGGGAAAAGACTGACGATCAGCTCTATGTTTCCTCTTTTCGGATGCGCTGCCAGCGACGCGGCGGCAAAGGAATTTGAGTGGACGCGAAACCTCGCCGCCCAGCAAGGAATGCAGATGCCGAAGGTGATTGCCCGACACCTGATTCAATCCTTCGACATCGGAGAAGTCACGCCGGAGATGGCGCATGAAATCGGAAAACAGTTTGCCGACGAATGGCTGAAAGGCAAGTATGAGTATGTGATCGCCACCCACATCGACAAGGGGCATTGCCATAATCATATCATCTTTAACGCTGTCAACTTTGTAGACTACCATGCCTATCGGAGCAACAAGCGGACATATCGGGAAATGCGGCAACTCAGCGATGAAATCTGCAAGGAGCACGGACTTTCCGTGATCCCACCCCTCGCAGAGTAAGGGCATGGACTACAAGGAATACACGGAGGCTAAGCGCGGCACAAGCTGGAAGCAAAAGCTCAAGCAGACCATCGACCGCTGCATCATCACAGCGAAGGATTACGATGAGTTTTGAAGCTCATGCAGGAAGCCGGATATGAAATCAAGACCGGAAAATACATCTCCTTCCGTGCTGAGGGACAGGAGCGTTTTACCCGTGCAAAGACCATCGGAGACAACTACACCGAGGAACGGATCAAAGAGCGTATTCAGGGGCGCGGGAACCGCAAGCGCCAGATGCAAACCTCTCGCCGGGGGTATCTCCTCATCAGCGACATTCAGGAGCGCATCCAGCTCATCGGCAGCAAAGGTTACGAACACAAAGCGAAGCTCACCATTCTCAAAGAGGCTGCGCGTACTCTCAACTACCTGACTGAAAACAACCTTCTGCAATATGCTGACCTTGAAAAGAAAGTCGAGGACATTCACAGCTCCTATGGCCGCACCGGCAGTGAGCTGAAAAATGTTGAAGCCAAACTGCGTGAGGTGCAGCCGCTTATCAAAAACATCTCGAACTACCAGCGGCTCAAACCGGTTTATGATGCCTATATGAAGGCGGCGGACAAACCGGCATACCGTGCCAAACACGAAGCAGAGCTTGTCATCTATGAGGCGGCAAAGAGCACTCTTCTCGCCATACAGGGCGACGGAAAATTGCCGAGCTTGAAATCTCTACAAGCCGAACAGCAACGGCTCGTGGATGAGCAGCAGCGTCTTTATGACGAACGCGCCAAGCTTAAAAAGGAAGCTCGCCTGATTGACACGATGAAGGCGAATGTGGATGATTTCCTCAGTCCCTCGATGGCAAAGGAACAGGAGAAACCCGCAGCGGAGAACTCGAATAAGCAAAAGAAAAGGCTCACCGAAACCTACTGCAAGATTTCGGTGAGCCTTCGTTATTTCAGGACTTAGCTTGTTTTGAATGCTTGATCATCGTGTCGATGACATCATAAATCTGAGAGCGATCCTCCGCAAAAGCTTATCGAGCTTTTGAGCCAGAAGCGAATCTTTTACCAAATACCCATTGTCAAGGACATCCGCAAGGATCATATCCGCTGAAACGCCGAGAGCGTTGATTATGGAAATCAAGGACTCAAGAGAAGGCGTTTTTCGCCGCGCCTCTATTGCGCCCACATAGTTAATACTCAGGTCGGCTTTTTTCCGCAAGGTCCTCTTGACGAAGCTTCCTCATCAGGCGGAATTTGCGGATGTTTTTGCCGATGGACTCAAGCCTCATCACAGCACCTCCTATCAGCGTGGAATACACACTCAATAGTATAGGTGACACGGCTATCGCTATAAACATCCTATATGGAAGTCGCCAACGCTAATAGCGTTGATTTGTTCATGGAGTTGTGCTATTTCTTTTATTTTGAAGAGGTGTATCTTGAGATGGGAAAAGAAGCGACAGCGACCTTCATTGGTCACAAGGAATGCTACGGTGTCCATGAGAGGATGTCCGGCGAGAAGTTGAAAAGCTTTATCGCCTCCGGGTTACTGACTTCTTTAAATGGCGGCATGGGCGGGTTTGATTGGATGTGCGCAAGGGTTGCCTTTGACCTGAGAAAGAGCTATCCGCAGATAAGGAACTACCTTTGTCATCCCTTACCTCACTTTCAACATTGCCGAGCCAAAATACTTGATGACATTATCTATCCAGAAGGCTTTGAGAAGTATCGTTTTAAGGCTGCGATCCCAGCAAGGGAATCGGTATCTCGTCGATAACGCCGCATACGCCTTTGTGCTATGTGACTCACGGCTGGGGGAGGCGCTGCGCAAACACTCGAACGCGCTCAGAAAAAAGGGGCTGACAATAATCAATTTAGGAGCTTAATTTATGTGATATGAATATTTCGAATGACGCAAAGTCCGTAGAGGCGACTCTGCGGATTTTGCACCTTTGTTCGAACAATGTTTACAAACGCATTTCGTCGAAAACGCATTGAAATTCCCGTTCAAACGATGCTATACTATTATAGGTGCCTTTTCGTTTTATTGAGATAAGGAGGATAAAGTGCATGGAAGGCTTTATGACTACAAAGGAAGCCGCTGAGAAATGGAATATTTCGGTGCGTCAAGTCCAGAATCATTGCAAAAGCGGACGCATAAAAGGTGTGCTAAGAGTCGGAACCAACTATTTGATTCCCGAAGATGCCATGAAACCGACATATGTCTATGAGGGAAAAAGTACAGCACGATTAAGTCCGTTATATGGTGCGTATGAAGAGCTATAATAAAGTATGTATTTTATAATTGGAATCTGAAGGGAGGGAATCACTATGTGGTGTACACAATGCAATATTGAAAACCAATGACACTGTATGCCCTATTTGTGGCGCTATTACTATCGAAGACCTCCCTGTTGAAGTGTATTGTGTAATAACTGCGTGCCTGTAATCCAGACAACGAATCAGGCTGATAAGGAATTTGCCCATATGCGGAAGAGCCACGAAATACTTAGCCGCTGATTTAAGACCCGTATTTCCAGAAGAGCGCATTCTTTAGAATCGCTTCTTGGAATGGAGCATGATACACTCCTAAAGAGAAATCAATTTGGGCTAACAATAACCGATATTACATTGACGGAAAATCAATGACTCCTTCCAAATTCAATCTATCAAATTACAGATACGAGTAAAATAACGGAAGAACTTAATAAGCGGCAAAACGAAGTCACCTATTCATTTTTTGATGATAATATCAAAGACTTGCGTCTTTTGCTAATTCGGCACGACTCAACTACATAAAAAGATGAAGCTTTATGCGTTCATTCAAAAGGAAGCCTCAAAGTTTCCAGAGAAAATATTGTTGTTTCATTTTAAGGCGGAAAGGATTCGACTGTAACAGCGGATTTGGCGGTTAAGGCGCTTAGCAACCCTTCGCTTGTTCATATATTCGGGATACGACGCTTGAATTTCCGAGCACTATCGAGTATGCTCATCGATTTAGAGACGCACATCCGGATGCAATTTTTCAGATTGCTAAGAATGACGAACAGAATTTTTATGATGTTTGTGAGGATATCGGACCACCAGCAAGGATGATGAGGTGGTGCTGTTCGATGTTCAAACAGGACCTATAACGAGGATTATAAATAGTCTATATCGTGCAGCCAACAGATTCTTACTTTCTATGGCATAAGGAAATCGGAATCTGTGAGCAGAAGTAAGTACAATAGAATTGAAGATAGCTCGGACTCAGTTAAGATACAGCAACAGACCGTCGCCTCCCCATCTTTTTTGGAAGGATATAGATATTTGGTTATATCTCTTAGCAGAGAAAGTGGATTTCAATGATGCTTACCGTCTGGGATATGACCGAGTTGGATGCTGGTGCTGCCCTAACAATAATAGTCGCGCACAGTTTTTGTCAAAAATCTATATGCCTGAGCAATCAAAACGATGGAGAGACTTTTTGATTGGCTTTGCACAAAAGATCGGAAAGCCTGATCCAGAGGTTTATGTTGACACAGGAAAATGGAAAGCGCGTCAGGGTGGTAATGGTCTCGCCTCTGCAAGTGATGTCAAAATCAAATTTACCAACTGTACCTCAGAAGATCACGCAAAAAGATTTACCGTCTGATTCGTCCGTTTGATGATGAACTTGTGGGAATGTTTGTTCCGTTTGGAAGGGTTGCTCCCGAGCTTGGTAAGAAACTTTTGCATGAAGTCATTGTTTTGGACAGCAAACAAATGTGCCGATCTTATCTCTGCAACCCTACTCCCAAGATGGTTACGAGTATGCGGTGAAGGTACGAACAATGAATGTTGCTGATCACGAGGATTTGCAACGAATGGTAAGTTATCAAATAAGAAAGTTTAATGCTTGCAGAAAGTGTTTGAAATGCGAGTCCCTATGCAGAGTTGGTGCAATTACAATAAACAATTTTGGATACTTCATCGATCCACAGAAATGCGTACACTGCAAGACTTGTATGACGGCAAAGTATCTCGATGGCGGCTGCATGATGGAAAAATATCTGCGGACAAAGTAATCTTGGAGGTTTATTTATGGCAATGAAGTTTTTCGCGCCCATGATACATTCTTCATAAGAAAGGGTTGGCTCAGCAAAGGGGATGAAGTATGTTCAATCTAAACCGGATGTCTTCATTGCCAAAGACGAAAATCCTATGGATGTTCTTGGAATTGGCGCGAACATGGTAAAAGCTCTGAGATATTGGCTTCAAGCCGTGGGGCTAACTACGGAACCTAACAAAGGAAAAAAAAGAACACAAAGCTTTACCCCATTCGGACAGAGTGTTTATGAACACGATAGATATATTGAGGAAATGGGAACTTTATATCTTCTTCATTACAAATTGTCATCGAGCAAGGAAGAAGCAACCGCTTGGTACTACTTTTTCAATGAGTTCAATATGTCCGAATTTACTCGTGATGATTTCGTCAGTTTCTTGCAGCAGCGTATTCGAATGGAAGAAGAAGTAAAGTGATGTGGCTATACGCTCATTAAATGATGACTTTACTTGCATTATAAACACATATTTGCCGCGGTATAAAAACAAGCCCGAATCGCGTTGCACCGGAGAGTAATATAGATTGTCCATTTGGAGAATTAGGGCTAATTGATATTCTTAGCAGAGAGAAGAAAACATATAGAAAAAGCAATCCCTTCTGTGAATACAATAGATCCTTGGGTCGCGTTGGCTGTTATTGTAGATCGTGGGGCTCCGCTAAGGAAATCAGTTTGAATGAATTGTTGACTGCGCCCCGTAATATAGGGAAAACATTCAACCTTGATGCTATCACAATGCTTGATATTCTCTATAAAATAGAAAAGCTTGGGATGATTAAAATAATAAGGACTGCTGGCTTGGATATAATTCGGATTTTGAAAGAAATCTCATTTCAGGATTGTGTGAACTCCTACTACGAAAATATAGACAAGCAGTAAAAGGAGATAAAACGATGAGTCAAATGATTTCTGTTGCATCAGGTTTCCAATATTCGGTCAATATTGGTTATGACCTGAATAGCGACGAAAAACTCAAAAACTTCATACCCACGAAATCTGCGCTGAAGCTTTGAGGAAGTCCTTTTGAGTACATCGGATTCTTTCGACCGAGCGTTCTCGTATCTTGATCGGCGCTTACGGAAAAGGAAAGTCGCATATTGTGCTAATGATTTTGTCTGTACTACTCAAGCGCGATTTTTCCCTATTCGAAAAAATGCAGCCCAAATTGAATGACTACCCCAATCTTCAGCAGTGCATAAAAAATTACTACGAAAGCAAAACAAAATTCTGCCTGTTGTTATTTCGGGAAGTAACACAAGTCTTTCACAGGCATTTTTTAATTGCGCTGCAAAGAACTTTATCTGAAAATGAACTGCTTGATGTAATGCCTGAAACAAACTATGAGGCAGCTATTTCAGTTATAGAACGGTGGAAAAGGACTTTCCTGACACATACACTGCTTTCGAGAAAAGTATAGAAACGCCTGTATCTACATTTATTGACGCTCTTGCCTCTTATGATATTGCCGCTTATGAGAGGTTTGAAAGTGTATCCTACACTTACATCTGGTAGCACATTCAATCCTTTTCTCGGTTTTGATGTTGTGGAGCTTTATGAAAGTGTTGCAAAGAGTTTGATCAGCAAGGGATTTACGGGGATATATGTAGTTTATGATGAGTTTAGCAAATATCTCGAGGCAAACATTACTGAGGCATCTGTAAGCGATACTAAAATGCTTCAGGACTTTGCAGAAAAGTGTAACCGCAGTGGCTCAACTCAGCTTCATTTAATGCTGATTTCTCACAAGGAAATCGCAAACTATATTGACAAGCTTCCCAAACAAAAAGGTTGACGGATGGAGAGGGGTATCAGAGAGATTCAAACACATCCATTTGAACAACAATTTCTCTCAGACCTATGAGATTATATCAAGCTGTAATTCAGAAGGACTCGTCTATGTGGGCGCGATTTGTCAAATCCCATAGTGATGACTTCTGCGCTATGCTTCAAAGATACTCCGCACATCCCTTGTTTGCTGACAGTGTGGAAGAGTTAGATATTGCACTTTATGGATGCTATCCTTTGCATCCGGTTTCAACCTTTATTCTCCCGTCTCTCTGAAAGAGTTGCGCAGAATGAACGGACACTTTTTACTTTCCTATCATCGTCTGGTCCGTCGACGCTTTCCGCTTATTTGGATTGCTATGATGATAGTTCTGTAAAGTTTATAACACCGGATGCGGTTTATGACTATTTCGAACCCCTCTTCAAAAAAAGAGGTCTATGTGGGAGAAGTACATCAGAACTACATTCTCACGGCGAATATCCTTTCAAAATTGGCCGAGGACTCTTTAGAAGCAAAGATTGTAAAAACATTGTCTCTCTTCTATGCGCTCAGTCAATTTGAACTATTGAAACCTACAAAAAGATGAAATTGTCGGCATATATTCCACATCCTATACGGTGCGCGAGATAACAGAAGCGATAGATAATCTTATCGAGCGGGATTATGTTATCTATCTAAAGCGAAGCAATGACTTCTTGAAACTGAAACAAACTTCCGGTACTGATATTCACCAGAAAATACATGATTATGCTGAGTCTCACGCCAAACGGATTTCGGTTAAAGAAACATTAAACGCTTCTAATTTTGACAACTATATGTATCCTTCCCGATACAATGATGAGCGAGAAATGACTCGCTTCTTTTCGTTTATTTTTATTGACGCGAACGAAGTCAGAAAAGATACAAATTGGGTTGTCAAAAGCGAAAGCATTGAGGCTGATGGAATAGTTTATGCTGTAATTCCACATGATGAAGAATCTATCGAAGAACTAAAGAAATTACTCTTGGAGACGAGTAGCGGATGTGAGCGTCACATTTTATTCTACCAAACCACTACTTCAAAATAGATGAAGTTGCTCATGAGTATGAGGCGGTTTCTGTATTAAGGAAAACGCCTCTGATGATCCTGTTTTGTTTGACGAGTATGATGTCGTTTATGAAGATTTGCGAGAAGTGATCAATGACTTTATGGCGTCCTACACTCATCCTGAAAAGTATCAAGCAACTTATATTTATAATGGTACGGTTACGGCTATCCGTCGCAAGGCAGCCCTGACAGAACTGATGGCAAATATCTGCGATACGGTGTATTCACTCACTCCGACTATAAGTAACGAGGCTGTCAACCGAAATGTGATCACAAATATCGCCAATAATAGCCGCAGCAAGATTGTCGCGGCATTATTGAGAAACCAGCTTGAGACAAATCTTGGATTGACTGGGACTGGGCAAGAAGTCTCCATTATGCGAAGCACTCTTATAAGAACAGGAATTTTGACTGACATCGATGGTATGCCTTCCCTGTCCTTGAGACCTTCCGATCCGCTTATTGCTAATATGCTTGAAATGATTGAAAACTTTATTTTAAGTGCAAGACATAATGAAAAGAGTGGGCTTTGATGTTCTGTACGAGACTTTAATTCAGCCGGAACACCATATCGGTCTCCGGAAAGGGCTTATTCCAATTTACTTGGCGGTTGTGCTGCACGAATATAAGCGCCAAGTGATTATCCTTGATGGATACGGTCAAGTTCCAACATCAGCAGATGTTCTAATTCAAGTTAACTCAAATCCGGAAGCATTTTCCCTCTCCTACTTGGACTGGGATCCGGAAAAAGAAACTTTATCCAGCGTCTTTCGGAAGCATTTTCGAAGTACATTGTTGAAGCAGAGAAAGGAGCAAACACTTATGATTATGTCGTAAATGCCATGAGACGATGGGTTATGGCACTTCCTAAGTTTTCTAAGGAAAGCAGAATCACTCCCGAAGGAGAAAAAAGATTGATAATAGATATCTAACTATGCTCAAGCTACTAAAAAGATAACGAAAGCCCCTATAATCTTCTGTTTGAGAAGTTACCTAAAGCTTTTGGGTATACAGGATCTTTTTCTTCGGGTCTTGCTGAAAACATTGTGGCAGCAAAGGACTTCTATGATAAGTTGTTAAACAGGCTGGAGACCTATCTAATTGAGCAGACGAAGGATATCTTCATGCTGAAACAGAATCAAGCGTACAGAAAGAAAATGTCTTTTGTATTCCATAGTTCGGGAATGGTGTGAATCCATTAACCCAGCAGCATTCGAACATCTCTTCCCAGATGGAACAGAAAAATGTCTGTCGCTGTTCAAAGCGGTGACTAACGATGAGTCCACATTTATTTTAAGATTGGCAAAGTGGCGTCCGGCTTGCGGATTGAGGATTGGGATAGCTCGACAATCTCAAAATTCACAAATAGGTTGAAACAATATCGAGAGACCGCAGAAAGCTATAAAAGCGAAAGACTGCAAGTAGAACAAGGGCAAGGCACAAATTATAGAGTTACTTTTTTGTTGATGATGATGGTTCCTCGATTACAAAAAAAGCTTTGAACGAATTGATTGTAGTAGGCGTGGAAAACTGTTGTACAATCAGATTATACAGTCTTTGGAATCAATGGGACACGCTATCTCAGAACAAGAAAAAGCGTCAGGTTATCATGGAAATACTTAAGAACCTATGTTAAGGAGGTGGGCTGGTGGCTTATTTTTGATAATGCCGCAACAACTTTCCAAAACCGGAAGCGGTATATAAAAGCATGGACTTGTTCCAGCGTCACACAGGAGGAAGTTTTGGCAGAGGAAATTACGGTTTTTCCGCATCGATGAAAGGGGTAGTCGACGATACTCGTTCGAAGATCGCTGATCTCTTCCACTGCCCTGCAAAAGAGGTTATCTTTGAGCCATCAGCCACAATTTCCTTGAACATCATAATTCAGGGCATTATCCGGCAGGGTGCGAAAAACATCTACATCAGCCCGTTTGAGCATAATGCGGTGACAAGAACTCTTCACTACTATGAGAACTTGGGACAAATTAAAAGTAACTCAGCTTCATGTCACTTCCAACCTGGAGTTTGATTTTACAACGCATTCGTTTCCAATTTGAGGGAGAAGACCGGACCTTGTGATTTTGAGCCACGCAAGCAATGTTATTGGACTCATTGCACCTGTTGATGAGATCTTTCGTGAGGCAAAGGCGTATGGAGCTATCACGGTTCTTGACATGGCACAATCGGCAGGGCTGGTAGATTGCGATTTGACTAAAGATTATTTTGATTTTGTTGTTTTTGCTGGACATAAAACCCTTCTTGGTCCAACAGGAATATCAGGCTTTGTGATGAAACCCGATTTTAATCTTGAACCCGTCTTCTTTGGCGGAACAGGCTTTGAGTCTGCAAATCAAGATATGCCCCGTTCATTACCTGAAAGATTTGAATTTGGAACGCTTAATACAGTCGGAATTGTCGGACTAAACGCATCAATAAAATGGATTTTAGAACAAGGAATCAATGCAATAGCGCAAAAAAGAAAGCTCAAACCGGAAAAACCTTAATAGAACTTTTTAAGCTCATACGACTTTATCTCCTTAGTTGGTAATGTCGATGGGAAAGACTATGTTGGTATTGTATCTTGCTTGCTTCAGGGTATTAGCGACACCGCGGGTCAGCTTTTCAGTGAGAGAAATATTTCTGTTCGGACTGGGCTGCACTGCGCTCCGTTGGCTCATCAGTTCCTTAAAACCTATCCATCAGGAACAATTCGGTTTAGCGTAAACTGCTTTACAAACTCGGATGACTTCATGGAGTTACAAACAGCACTTAATGATATTGCCGACAACCTATAAGGGGTATGATATATGAGCTTAAAAGATGTGCAAATCAAGGATGAATACCGTTCCCTCATCGACAATGTCGTACAGGACTTTTATATCCCGCTTCTCGAAAGGGCGGTGATGTATAAGCGTGCTGTTGGCTTTTCTCATCCTCTTCACTTGTTGAATTAACAAAAGGTATAGCCACTATGGCGCAAAGAGGTGGAAAGATACAGATTGTTGCTTCACCGTATCTTTCAGAGGAAGATATCGAAGCAATACAAAAGGATATTCCGAGCGTGAAAAAGTAATTGAACAAGCTGTCCTTCGTCAAATCACCGGAGAAACGGTTGATTACTTCTCGATGCAAAGGTTAAATCTTCTTTCGTGTCTTATTGCTGACGGGATTCTGGATATCCGTATCGCGTATACAGAAGGTAAAAACGGAATTGGAATGTATCACGAAAAGATGGGCGTGATTGAGGATGATGAAGGAAATGCAGTTGCATTCTCAGGTTCGATGAATGAGTCTGCTACTGCCATGTCGATCAACCATGAAACGATCGATGTATTCCGGAGCTGGGGTGATGAAAATGAATCCGATAGAGTTAGGCTAAAGCAAAATGCCTTTTGCTCTATCTGGAATGATGGTGAACCGAATATTCGTGTTTTGTCCTTTCCAAGTATATCGCAGGCGTTGATCGAAAAATATAAGAAGTCTCCGCCCAATTTTAATATAGATAGAGAACAATTTCCGCCCGAAGGCAAAAATACAAGAATTATTCAAGACGGCAGTGTCCATCTCACTACTACGGCAGTTGGACCACGCATCCCGCAAAATATATGCTTGCATGACTATCAGAAAGAAGCTATCGCATCATGGGTCGGCGAAACTATCATGGCATTTTTTGATATGGCAACAGGAACAGGAAAAACATTCACCGGACTCGGTGCAATCTCAAAATTGTCGGAAGACCTGAATGATAAACTCGCTGTAATTATTGTTTGTCCATATCAGCATCTTGTGGAACAGTGGGTTGAGGATATTGTCAGATTTAATATGAAGCCTATTATCGGCTTTAGCAGCTCCCCTCAAAGAGATTGGAAGCAGCGTCTCTCAAAGGCTGTGCGGGACCAAAAGCTGCGAGTGGATAAAAGCTTTTTCTGCTTTGTATGCACAAACGCAACCTTTACAAATAAGGATGTCCAAGAGCAGATAAACAAAATTCGCTCACCCATATTGCTTGTTGTAGATGAAGCGCATAATTTCGGCGCTGCTTCGTATGCCTGATTGCTTGATGAGATTCACTTATCGTCTTGCTCTTTCTGCAACATTGGAACGACACAGAGATGAAGAAGGCACCGCTCTTCTATATCACTTTTTGGCAAGAAGTGCATAGAATACACCCTTGAACGAGCAATCAAAGAAGATAAGCTAACCCCATATAAATACTACCCTGTTGTAGTGCATCTTAATGAGGATGAACTTGAAAAGTATGAGCAATTATCTTATGAGATGTCAAAGTGCATTATTAAGGGAAAAACAGGAAGATCAAGCTAAATAAACACGGGGAAATACTTGCTCTAAAGCGAGCAAGGGGTTGTTGCAGGAGCTTCAGAAAAACTCACTGCACTTCGCAGTGAGATTCACCCATATGTGCATGACAATAATATTCTCGTTTATTGTGGGGCGACAAATGTCTATGATGGAAACGAATATGTAGCCGATGCAGAAGATGTAAGACAAATTGAAGCGGTCACTTACATACTTGGAATTGAGATGGGAATGGAAGTTGCAGTTTACATCAAATGAAAACATGGAAACAAGAGCAATGATCAAAGAACAATTCCAACGAGGCGACAGACGTTATTATTGTTGCAATTAAATGCTTGGATGAAGGTGTGAACATACCGGGCATTCGGACAGCGTTTATTCTTCAAGTACGACAAATCCTAAAAGAGTATATTCAGCGGCGGGGGCGAGTGCTTCGAAAAGCTCCCAATAAGCCTTACGCAGAGATATATGACTTCGTTACTCTGCCAAGACCACTTGACTCGGTCGCTTCTTTGACAAAAGAACAAGCACAGCGGGATTTGTCTCTTGTCAAGAATGAGCTTGCAAGGATTAGGAGTTTGGTCGATTGGCGCAGAACTCAATGGATGCAAATAATCTGATATGGGATATTCAGGACGCTTATCACATTTCCGATGAAGAATCGGAGGAAGGAGCATTTGATTATGGAGCAGATTAAAGTTAATCCAAAAGCGGTTGAAAGACTCAAAAGGAAAATAATTCTCCAAGAAAATCAAAATCTCAAAACGAAGGCAATGTCTGATCAGCAAATGGTCGCGTGGATAAAAAGCAGATTGAGGAGGAAGCACAATGCTACTTGAATCAATAACTCTTGAAAACTTCAGACAATTTCGCCATGAGTCCATCGACTTTGCTCAAGGGGAGAATGGTAAGAATGTAACGATTATCATTGGCGATAACGGAACAGGTAAAACTACATTTGCGCAAGCTTTTTTTCTGGTGTATGTATGGTGAAACAGAATTTTCAGATAAGGATATGCTTAATAAGCTTGTTGCAGCAGATTTGAAGCCGGGTCAGGAAGCTAAGGTGCAAGTGAAGCTTTGCTTGAGACATGGCAATGTTAGGTATACCCTTATGCGCGAACAAACTTACCGCAAGGATTATTCCAACCGTGTAAGGAGATAATACCGTTTTTGATATTGCAAGAACCGGTGCAGATGGTAATACCAGCTTCGTAAAAAAGTCTCAGTGTGAGAGCGAGGTCAAAAGTATACTTCCGAAAGAGTTATCCCGATATTTTTTCTTCGATGGCGAGCGCATTGAAAAAATGAGTAAGGATATTTCTACGGGCAAAAAAGCAACTGATTTTGCAGATGCCGTTAAAGGTCTTTTGGGATTAAATGCGATGTATAGCGCTATTCAGCATTTTAACCCGAAATCAAAGTTTGGCGTTATAGGCAGCTATGAGAGCAGTTATGATTCGCATAGCAACTCAAAATCAAGGAATATACGGACACAATCGAACGATGCAAAAATGAAATAGCGGAAATTGACGCGCCTTGATGAATTGGATAATCAGGTGGAACAGGCAACAGCAAGGAAAACGGAAAAATCGGAAGAAATAAAACAGTACGCAGAAGGCGAAGAGCTTCAGCGGAAGAAGGAAACTCTGTTGCGGAAAATTGAAAGCGCAAAGCAAGCTCGTGCAAACACAGTAAAAGCAAATTTGTAAAGATTTCAATGGCGGAATGAGTGCATTTTTCTCGACTGCTCCCAATGCTTTATGCACTGCGTTTCCTTGCAAGTAAGGACTTTACCGGTAAGGACATTCCCTATATGCACGCCAAAACAATCGAATATCTACTTAAGCAAAAAAAGTGTGCATATGTGGAACTCATCTTGATGAAGGATCAGTGCCGTATAATAAGGTCAAGGCGCTAATTGACTACTTGCCTCCGCAGTCAATAAGCACATCGATAAAGGATTTCAAAAGGAAGCCTTACATAGAGCCAACTCAAAAACAGGAATTGCTTGAGCAAGTAAAAACAGTTTAGCTGTTATTAGCCATCAGGACGATGATATAACTGAGTATCAAGACGAATTACAAACAGTAGACAGCAAATTGAGCGGGGACGATGTTAGAGCGAAAGTCCGCGCAATAAACACTGAAATTCAGCTATGCGACAAAACAATTCGTGATAGCCAGGAAGAAAGAGATCGCCTACTGCAAAAGAAAGGCGGACTCTCAACAACGATGGAAAGAGCCGACACAGAGCGCCGAAATCTTACTCTTCTTGATGACAAAAACAAAAGATCGAGATTTATAAAGCGTATGCGGAACAAATCTACAATGAACTTCTTGAAGTCTATGCTACGAGTGAGGCTAAAATTCGTAGCAAGCTTGAAACTACTATAAACGAAATCTTCAAGCAGATTTATGAAGGAGGTCTTTATCTGACCATTGATGACAAGTATCATATTTCCGTCTATGCAAATGACTACGAAGGTGATGTGGAAACCTCTACCGCACAAAGCATTTCTGTAATCTTTGCATTTATCACCGGTATCATCAAGATGGCAAGGGAGAATAGAAATGCCACAGATGACGATGCCAAGCTGCTTTCATCTGAACCATATCCGCTTGTAATGGATGCTCCTTTGTCCGCGTTTGATAAACGGCGTATCAAAACGGTCTGTGAAGCTCTTCCGAATACAGCAGAACAGGTGATCATCTTTATTAAAGACACAGATGGCGAACTTGCTGAAGAATATATGGGTGATAAAATAGGGTGCCGACATCACTTTGACAAGAAGAACGAATTTGAAACCGTTCTTGTATGATAACGGGGAGAGAATAAAATGTTTGATAAACAATATCGATTTAGAGGTCGACACGCTCTCCGTGTCGATGCACTTACGAGCGTATTTGACAGTCTAAGCAAGGCTAAAATATTCGAAAGAAATGTGGATGTATACACGAATGCTCCTTTAGTGGGCTTCTTGTATGGACGCAAAGCTGACTTAGATGACACCAAGAACCCTGAGACCAATCAAGTCTATACTCAAAATGTTATGGGTGATCGAGTGATCTACTCTCAGGAAGAACTCTTATTTAATTTCCGTTTAATTATGCTGCTGGACAAAGAATACGAGCCAGATGAGGAAAAGCGGATTGACAAAGCGTTTCGCCATACCGGAGAGGATCCTGCCGACGAAGAAAGATTCGATAGCTATGTCCGTGGCGGAATTGATCTGCTCTATGAAAAATTGATCGAAGGGGCATCTTCGCCGGAAGAGTATATTTCGCGGTTATATGACTTTATAGAAGAATTTCAGGACAAGTTTAATTCTGAGATAACAAACGATTCTATATTAGAACTATGTTCTAAGTAAAGAAAGAGGTGAAATTGGGGATGGATAGTCGTCAGGCAGCATTTAACGAACTAATACAACTTGCAGAGTCACAGGGATATGTGACATTTGATGATATTATGGATTGCGCCGCCGAATACTCCCTCCCCATTCAGGATTTTGATTGGCTGAGCAATTCCATTACATCTCGAGGTACGATTGTGTATAGTGAAAAGCCATCACAGTCATCACCTGAGACTGAGATGGAATATGATGACTTTGCGCAAAGTGATTATGAAGCTGTTTATAAACGGATAGTCGAGCTAAGTCCTTCTTTAGAGCCATTCGTTTCGTCTATCAAAAACATATTGCCTCCCAGCGAGGGAAATCAAACAGCTTAAGTACCAAATCGTTGACGGCAATACATACGCTCGCACTCGCATGATAGAAATGCACTTGCGATTAGCACTCCGGGTTGCGCTTCAGCGAGCAGAAATTTATGATATGGATATTGAAGATGCCGTCGGATATGCTTGCATTGGTCTTGTTGTAGCAGTGGATCGCTATGATCCAGATACTTCGGGAGCTTTCGCATCCTATGCTTCTCTTTGGATACTACAAAATATCTCTCGTGAGCAAAGTACGCAGCGCCCATTAGTTTATTATCCCGTTCACAAGAAAGAAGGATATTTCACTGCCTATCCGCTTCTTAAGCAAAACGACTGCATTGGATGCGACAAACTTATTGAATGCTCCAAAGCGCTCGATATTATTAAAAAACAAGATTGGGTTGTGATGATGAAGATGCGGAAGATATAATTGAACAGATGATTCCGGATGAGCGGTATGAAGCCTTATATTTGAATGAATGTGAAGAGCAATCTTGTGAAGATACGGATGTCATTCTTGCTGCAATCGCACGGGAAACCATCTCTGATGGAGAAGAAGTTTTTGAATCAGTTTTCGATGCCATTAGAAAAGAGTATGTTGTTGAGCAGCTTATGCGATTAAAACCGCGTGAAAGAGAGGTTCTTAAGAAACGATTTGGGTTCGAAGGTCCGGCACAAACGCTTGAAGAGGTTGGTCAAAATATGAATGTTACTCGCGAGAGAATCAGACAAATTGAGGCTAAAGCGATTCGGAGGTTACGCCATCCTACTTATTCTCTAAAATTAGAAGATTTCATATAAAAAGAGCCTCAGCCGACACCCGCAAGGACATCGACCGAGGCTCTTCGCTTTTGATAGAAAATCAACCTTTATTCTGACATTTTGGGCATTACGGACTTCGACGGGAAAACATACGGGGCTACGCTTCATCTCTGCTCAGAGGGCAGGAAATCAGCGATTTTCGACCTTTATCCCGACAGATTTTGGCTTTGTCCTGAGCGCTTGGAAAAAAGTAATGCGGACAGGCTATGATAACGGCGCGGAAGCTCTGCTTGCAAGGATGAACACAGCGGCGGCACAGGTCATTGTATTTGCGGCGACCGTCGCTGCCTAAAAAGAAGCTCCATTCGAGCTTCCATTTCTTACCCGGCTCATAACTCACGCTCGCTCTTCTTCTCCTTGTGGGGAGAAGGCTTATCCGTCTGCTGGGCGGTTTTGGCGGATTTCAGCCGATCCATGATAGAGGGTTTTCTCGCCCTTCTCGCTCGCTTTGTCTTCCTTCGGACCGTTGTTGATGATCCCGTCAATCATGCCGTAGTCATCCTCAAGCGACATTTCAGCGGCTTTGAGCGGATTCTGTTTTTCCAGCTCGGCTACCCAATCCGCTTTCTCCACACCGAAGATACCACCTTTTGCAGCGTGTTCCTTGATCTCCTTAGCGTCCAGAACCAGCCCTCGGTATCATCACCGTACAGCCGGTAAATCTGGCACGATTTCATGACCTCAGCCGCAGCCTCTTCCCGCATGGGCAACATCCCGCCCCATTTGTAGCCGTACTGCTTCATTTCCTCGATGCTGATGCTGTCATCCGGCATCTTTTCGACCGGCATGATCTCCTGCCGGAGCAGATTGACTGCGTTCTCATCGAAGCCGTCGTAGATATGGGACAGCACCAAGTCACCGCGCTCATCGACTATGATGCAGGAGGCATCGTCACCAAAGGTATCATGCTCCATCAGCCAGAAGGTGTGACCGTCGATTTCCTTGTGATCAATCGTGTGCCATGTGCCGATATGACCATCCACCGCCATGCCGGAAGTGTTCTCATTGACAATGGAGCTTTTCTCTTCAAGGACAGTCTGTTCTGCTGCTCTTCGAGATCATCGGGATAGCAACGATCCTGTCGCCGATTTTTGCAAACTGCTCCGGCATTTTGAACTCCGTCATAAACTGCCGCAACAGATCCGGCGAAAGCGAGCCGAAGCTGTCATCCGTCAGCCCTGTGACAAGGAAGGTACCGGCAACAATGTCATAGATTTCACCGTTGTAATCCCGCAGGGCACGGTTGAGAGGCAGCCCGTTCATCTTGCCTTCTTCGTTGCAGACAATGGCGACCGGCTCTTCAAAGGGATAGACCGCCTCAATGTCCCCGCCAACCTCATGCTGTAAGGACTCAAGGCTGGAAGGGATTTCTTTCACATAGGGCTTCTTGTCCGGCTCAACCACCAGCACAGTGATCGTACTTGGCTGCTCCAATTCCTCGCCGCTTCCGGTGACACGGTACTCATCGGGAATATCCTCAAGCGTACCGTCAAAGTAGCGGTTCCAGCTATCGCCGGTAGGTCGGATGTACCCGGCGTCGGTCAGTGTGCCGCCTTCATTGATTGCGCAGTCTTCCCCGTACCGCTCAAAGTCGATGTAGTCCACAAAGCTGCCGAACTTGTTGTCAATGTTGTAGCCACCCTCAAAGTAGTAACGACCGAGATCGTCATAGTCCTTGATGTCTGGGATAAAATCATAGTTGTCGAGATTGTAGGTCAGGTTAATCAGATCGTCGAGGTCATTCACTTCATCGCAGCCGCTATCCATGATTGCCACAAAATGCTCAAGCTCAGAGCGGGACATCTCATCCAGCCGCGCGGCGAGGTAGTTGAGCTTATCGAGGTTTTCGTATTCGCCAAGGAGATTGCTGACTCCATGAATGGAGCAGTCATAATCTGTGATAAACCATTCCTCATAGACCTGACCAAACTCGCCCTTCGAGCCGATGCCGATCCGCTCGAAGACCTTCTTCATTTCTTCTTCGGTGGTCGGGAAATGCACCCATTCACCGACAAGCTCGCCTTCGTTGTACTTGCCAAGATTGGTCACGAAAGCTTCAAAACTGCCATCAACACGGGCATAGGTATCCTCCTTTCAATCGTCCATCATACTGTCCGGCGCGATGTAGAGCTGGGCAAACGCCTCATCGGTGATACCCTCAAGCTTCCGAACGGTATGAAAAAGCAGCTCCGCCATCTCATCGTCCAGCTCATTGATGGGCAGCGACTTCATTTCAGCAATCAGCCTCTTGCGGCTGGAAGTGTCGAAACAGCACATCAGATTTGTCTCTTCCACAGTAAAAACATAATCACATCTCCATTTCTTTTGATTTCGGTTTCTTTGTTTGTTCAGGCTTTTTCAGCACCTTTGTCCGGCGCAGTCTGGGCGTGTTCTTTGAGCTTTGCGAGGACAGAAGTCTTCTTCTGAGAGGGATGCTCTCTGCGATCCATTGCTTTCCAGAGACCTTCTGCCGGAGCATCCTCCACATAAGAACGGACAATAGACAACCGCTCACGGAATGGAACGGGATTCTTACTGTCCGTGATGTCAGTCAGGCTGACTTCTTCATTTGGAAAATCCACTTTGTCAACGCGGACGGTTTTGCCGTCCATATCCATCACCATGCCAACAGGGATATAGTCCTCAGCGAGAAGGTGCTTGACGGTTTCCTGTCTGCCGTCTTCACCGGGTTGCGTGACAAGGGACATCGTTGCCTTGTCCCCACAGAGCCTTTGCCTTGGCAACCCACCGATCTTCCCGAAAGCCGGTCACGGCGACCTGTCCGCCGCCTTCCAGCTCTATCATCAGGAGCTTTGTGCCGAGCGCGGGCGCTGCCTTCTTCGCATCTTCACCGTAAATCTCGAAGTAACTGTTCTGGGCAAAGCAGACAATCGCTTCGGGATGGGCTTCCTTGACGGCATTGTAGGCGGTCTGCGCTTCAAGGGGCAATATGCCCAGCTTTTCTATCACGCCATGCTGGACGGCAAGCTTGTGAATGTGATCCTCAATATTGCCGGTTTTCGCATGGAAGCTCGTTTTGAAGCGTTCACGGCGGAGAATCATGTCAAGCTCAGTCGCATTCTCAGGCAGATAACTCACCGACACAACCTCGCCGTGCTTTTCTTCCAGCGGGATCGCTTCGCGCCGGTAGCTGCGGAAAGGCAGATAAAAGGTGGCATCGTCCTTAAAGGTGACTGCCACTGTCTCAACCGGAACGGTGAGCTTTTGCATCCTCTCCACATGGGCGGCATAGTCCAGCTCAATGAGGTTACCTCTGACGGTATCGCCCTCTACGCCTTTGATCTCAACCGCGTAGGCAAGGATGGGATCGCGGGTTTGCTCATGATAAAACTCCCACACTTTGTTTTCGTAGGAGTCGTCCACATAGACTTCGCGCTCCGGGAGAAGGTAAGTGCCGTTCGGACGGGACATCCAGAGAAGGTGCTTGTCCTCGGGGATTGGGAACCGGCAAGGCTGTGAAGCAACCCGGCGTCCAGCTCAAAATCCTCTTTGTAGTTCTGGGTATGGATGTCCATAATCCGGCGAAGGGCATCCACAAGATCGATGTTTTCAAACTTCATAGGCATCACTCCAAACCGACATCGTGGGACTTCTGCTTAACCGGCGTTTTCCGCTCAGGCTGGCTCTTTGCCGTAGCACGGAGCTGTTCCCGGATTGAAGGCTTTTCCCGCGCTGCTTCCTGAGTCTTCTCTTTGCCGATATATTCAAGCGTCGGTGTCAGCTCTCGATAGCAGCCTTGCACCTTCTTGGCAGAATGGCGGCGGTGGATAGCGAACATCGGCTCGCCATCCCGGGTAACGGTGTTGCCCTCAATCCTGACATTGTGCTCCATCATCACCTTGAAGGACTGATTGGACGAACGGTAGGTAGCCAGCATCCCGTCGTTGCGACCGGCGATTTGCGCTTTGAGCGTGTCCATGACAGCTTCCTTGATTCTCTTTTTCCTCCGGTGTGAGGCGATGCTTCACCGGTGCCGCTTGTTCCGGCTCTTTGGGAGCCGGGCTTCAGGGACCTTCCTTCGGGACAGCCGTTTTGCTCTGTTCAGCCGGTGCCTGCTCCTGTACCTTACCGATAGCGGTCTGCCGGACGAACTCTTCGGTGAAAAGACTGACCAGCCCCGGATTTTACACTGTCAATAATGAGTTGAGTTGCATGATCCGGGCTGGCATCCATGCCCTTTGCCCATTCCTTGCAATCACGGGAGATACGCCCGTCATGGTCTTTCTGCTGGATGATGGTATTCGCAAGGACATAAGCGACGCGCTCAGGCGAGAATTTCTCAAGGATGCTCTTAACGGCGGACTCCGCCGCAAAAGGCGATTGTTGCCGTAGTAGTCGTTGATGGTCTGCTCAATCGCCTCTTTACAGTCCATGTTGGCTTGCATCGAAGTGCGGTAAGCATCCAGCTCACCGGCTTCAAAGGCATACATCGCAGCTTCTCGGTAAACCGGAATCGCCGCATCCCGCAGCGGCGTAGGGGGCTTCCTGTTCCTTCACGGCAAGCCGCTCTTTGAGCTTTTCATCAATACCGGTGATCATCTCAGCCGCCGTTTTGCGGATGGTTTCAGCGAGCCTTTCAGCTCCTTGGTCTCCTTGTCGGAGGACCAACCGGCGATATAGCCGAAGGAATAATCAGAGGTTTCAATGCCGTACCGCTGGCAGACGGTATAGGCGACGCTTTCTGCCTCGACCTCCTTAGTGCGCCGGTCTTTCTTGTCCTCGGGAGCAACCTTCGCCGGGAGTGACGGCGTGAAGCTTGGCATGGGCAATCTCGTGGATCGCCGTCTTGATGGTCTGGATTTCACTCATGCCCTCCTGAATGGCAATGCGGTTTCTACATGAGAGAAGTAGCCTTTTGCGCCATCGGTGATGTTTTCAAAGGCAATGGGGACCGGAGACAGCTCTTTGAGAGCATCAAAAAGGCGGCGTAGTTTTCCACGCTGCCTGTCAGCTCGTCCACGGCAATATCGGGAAGCTCTTTGCCATCCGTCTGGGACACATCGAACACGCTCACCACCTTGAAGGCGGGACGGGTCACTTCAACCGTCTCGGTGACCGGCTTGCCGTCCTTGTCGAGAACGGGCTTCTGCGTTGCCGGGTCGAGTTTTTCCCGCTCTTCCTGCACCTTGTAAGGTGCAGGGGCAAGGATTTTGATGCCCTTTTCACCCTTCATCACATGGCGGTCGAAGTTGCGCTGCCATGCCGTGTAACCGGCGATCAGCGTCGCATCCGGCTTCTGCATGGCGATGAGAAGCGTATTATTAAACGAGTAGTTGTAGAACTTGGACATCGTTTTCAGGTACTCTTTGAAGCGTTCGGATTCAAACAGCTCCTTGAGTCCCTGTTCCAGCTTGTCGGTGATTTCCCGGACTTGCTGGGCGTGTCTGTTTTCAGCCATTTATGACCTCCTTACTTTTCAAACTCCATCTTGAAGCTGACATACTTGCCGCCGGTGTCATCCAGACGGATCACCGCATCATAGAGCTGCGGGCGCTTTGGCGTATAAAGCCCGGTCACTCTGCACCAACCCTTGTCCAGCAGTTCGGCGGCGATTTTCTTGGTCAGCTTCTTTTTCTTGCTCGTAAAGAACTTATTGTCCTCCCACATACAGAAGGAGCATTCCTTGTTCGAGCAGTAGTAGTTTCCCTTGCCCACATAGACCGGCGAGCCGCAGCGCGGACAGTTCCCGATTGACTCTCTGCCGGTATCGAAGCGGTTTGCCTCAGCCTCAGAGAGGAAGGGATAGGCTTTGACCAACTCGGAGGTCATCCCCACAATGCCGGAAAGAAACTTGTCCGCATCCGCATTGCCGCGCTCAATCTGCATCAGAGTATTTTCCCATTCCGCCGTCATGGAGGGGGAAGTAATCTGCTCGGGCAGGACGCATACAAGGTTGTTACCGTCCTTTGTAGGCACGAGAGATTTGCCCTTGCGCTCAACGAAGCCGCCATTGACCAGCTTTTTCGATGATACCGGCGCGGGTGGCGGGAGTGCCAAGCCCTTTCTTTTTCGGTATCATCGTCGAACTCAGCGTTTCCCGCAGTCTCCATCGCCGACAGAAGGGGAGTCTTCGGTGTAGGGCTTCGGCGGGGATGTATAGTGCTCGGTGACGCTGGAATCGACAGAAGAGAGAATATCCTTCTCATTCAGAGAAGGCAGTGAGCGCTCCGGCTCGTCCTTTTCCTTGCTCTTGAGCGTTTCCTTGAAGCAGCGCTCAATCGCCTTCCACCCATCCTGCACGACCGTTTTGCCTTTTGCCTTGAACTCGTAACCCTCACAAGTGAGCGTAACCGAAGTCTCGTCATAGATGTGCTTCTCACCGGTAGCGCTCAGAAGGCGCATGGCGATAAGCCGGATGATTTTCTGCTCCGACTCCGGCAGCTCGGCGAGATCCTGCTTTTCAAGCTGGGCGGTGGGGGATGATAGCGTGATGGTCAGTGACTTTGGCGTTGTTGGTAATTCGCCCGATGTCCGGCTCATGGGCGATGCCCTTCAAAGAGCGGCAGCTTACGGGAGACAATGCCGATCACCTGACGGGCGGTGCTTTCCATATCCTCCGTAATGAACTGACTGTCCGTTTGGGGATAGGAAAGCAGCTTTTTCTCATAGAGGGACTGCACCAGATCGAGCGACTGCTGGGCGGTAAAGCCATAGTAGCGGTTGGCTTCCCGCTGCAAAGGTGGTCAGATCATCGAGCTTTGGCGGGTTGACCGTCTTCGTCTCCTTCTTGAGATAGGAAACGACGGCTTGCTTTTTTATCGCAAGCCGCCGCAATCGCCTTCGCCTCGTCTTCGGTTTTGACCTTTTCCATATCCGCCGTCAGGTTGTCTTTGCCGATATGGACATTGAAGTATTTCTCCTTGTGGAAGGTGGAGATTTTGCCTTCACGCTCCACCAGCATTGCCAGCGTAGGCGTTTGGACGCGCCCGACCACCAGCTTCTTATGATAGAGTGTCGAGAACAGCCTTGTACCGTTGATGCCGACAATCCAATCTGCCTTGGAACGGGCAAGCGCGGCTTCGTAGAGCCGGTCATACTCGCCGCTGCTTCGCAGATGGGCAAAGCCCTCTCGGATTGCGCTGTCTTCCAACGAGCTGATCCACAGGCGTTTGAAAGGCTTCGTGCAACCGGTTTTCTTGTAGACCAACCGGAAAAATCAGCTCACCCTCGCGCCCCGCATCCGTGGCGCAGACAAGCTCGGTCACACGCTTATCACGCATAAGGTCACGCAGCACCTTGAACTGCTTCTGCTTGTCCTTCGGGACTTCAAACAGCCATTCCTCCGGGACAATGGGGAGGTCGCTGTACCGCCACTTGGCAAAGCGCTCATCGTAGGAGCTTGCGTCCGCAAGCCCCACAAGATGACCGACGCACCATGAGACAATGTAGTTGTTTCCTTCGAGATAACCGTCCTTACGGGAGGAAGCCCCCAGCACATTTGCAATGGATTGGGCGACGCTCGACTTCTCTGCTATCACTAAGATCAATAACCATACCTCCTTCTTTTTATGTTGTAACTGACAAACGATGTCGAAGTTCCGGTTTTATCAGTTGTATCTTATAAATTCACATTTTCTCTATTGTATTTCAGGTGTAGTGGGTTATACTAAGATCAGCCACGAGAAAGGGGGCTGTGAAACCCATGATCAAGCGCGAATTATATATGAGCCGCATCCGTCCCTTTATCGGATCGGACCTCATTAAGGTTATGACCGGTATTCGCCGCTGCGGAAAGTCGGTCATGTTGGAGCTTGTAAAACAGGAGCTTACGGAGTCCGGCGTTCATCCATCTCAGTTTATCTCAATCAATTTTGAAGATATGCGTTATTCCCATCTGCAAACCGCGAAGGCTTTGCACGATGAGATACGGCGAGAGCCGCCGAAATGGAGGGCAAGGTGTATCTCTTCTTTGATGAGATTCAGGAAGTGAAGGATTGGGAGAAGTGCGTCAACTCCCTGCGCGTTTTCCCTTGACTGCGACATTTACATCACCGGCTCCAATGCAAAGCTGCTGTCCGGTGAGCTTGCAACCTACTTGGGAGGACGCTATGTCGAGTTTGTGATTTATCCGTTCTCCTTTGCAGAGTTTTTGGAGCTGTACTGTCCGATTGCGCCGGATGAGCCGGTGCAAAAAGCCTTCCAGAAGTACCTTCTGTCCGGTGGTATGCCGTACCTTGCCAACCTCCGCTTTGCCGATGAGCCGTCCAAACAGTATCTCTATGACCTGTTCAACTCGGTGCAGCTCAAGGACATTGTGAAGCGGAACAAAATCCGTGATGTGGACTTGTTGGAGCGCATCATCGCCTATGTCATGGCGAATGTCGGCACGACCTTTTCGGCGACATCGCTGGCAAAGTTCCTCAAAAGCGAGCAGCGCACCGTAGCGCCGGAGACGATCCTGAACTATCTCAAATACTGCTGCGACGCCTATCTGTTCTATCAGGTGAAGCGCGAAGACCTGCAGGGCAAGCAGATTCTCGCGTCCAACGAAATACTACATTGCCGACCACGGCATCCGCGAAGCGGTGTTCGGGGGCAACACAAAGGACATCAACCTCATCCTTGAGAACATTGTCTATCTGGAACTGCTGCGAAGAGGCTTTGATGTGACCGTTGGCAGAACCGGAGACAAGGAGATCGACTTCGTGTGCGACAAGCGCGGAGAGAAGCTGTATGTTCAGGTGGCGTACCTCCCTTGCATCAGAGGAAACCATTGCCCGGGAGTTTGGGGCTTATGATTCCATCCGTGACAACTTCCCGAAGTATGTCGTATCCCCCGACGAGTTTGACATGAGCCGGGGTGGGATCAAGCATCGGAACATCCGCGATTTCCTTTTGATGGACGAGTGGAACTAAAGAATATGCCCGTCACAGTTTTTTTGAAGGCTGTGACGGGCGTTTTCCTTATTCTTCGTCCTGCGTTTCGTCATCCTCGGCGATGTCCGGCTCTTCATCCTCATTGATATAAGGCTCTTCCTCATAGCCGTCATCATCGAAAAAGTCCAGATCCTCGTCTTTCTTCTTTTTACCGCGCACGAATTTGAAGTAGTAGTAAGCCCTCCGCTGATGCCGACAATGGCAATCACACCGATAATCAAGCCGATATTCGACTTGTTTTTCCGACACTTCCGGCTCAGGTTCCGCCTCTTCTGGTCGGCTCCCGGCTCGGGCGCTGTTCCGCTGCATTCGCTCATATTGTTTTTTTTGCAGACAGGGCATTCCGTGTTGACCGCGCCCGCTTCACACTTGGTATCACAGGTACAGGTTGTCAGCTCGAGCTGCCGCCGTCTCATCCATGAGGGCGAAGGTCTCCTCATCTACCATGTTGAGGAAA
>VOFG01005029.1_pt1 | contig 35121 bp, 46 predicted proteins | sample 5384171 | NCBI WGS metagenome assembly VOFG01 (sample SAMN12384726, study PRJNA508395) | human gut metagenome | isolation source: healthy gut F | host: Homo sapiens
GGAAGTAGTAGCGGCACATCAGCAGGCCGAAGTTGCTCCGGGCTCGAGCCGCCTTCGTGCGCGCCGTTCGCCCTTTGCTGATTTGCCTGCGACGTGTCTTACTTCCTAAGTAAAATCTTGTTAGGAGGAAAGACCTATGGCAGAACATAATTTCTCCGTAGAGAACACGCTGACGCTTCTGCTCGACGACAAGAAGTATCACTCTCTGCGGGACATCCTCAGCACCATGAACCCCGCCGACATCGCCGCGGTTTTCGACGAGCTGCCCGAGAGCAGGCTTCCGCTTCTGTTTCGCCTGCTTCCCAAAGGAGCTGGCAGCGGAAACGTTCGTCGAAATGGGAACAGACGCGCAGGCGCTTCTCATCCGCGGCTTTTCCGACAGCGAGCTGAAAGAGGTCATCGACGAGCTTTACGTCGACGACGCGGTGGATATCGTCGAGGAAATGCCGGCAAACGTCGTCCAGAGAATTCTCACGCAGGCGGACCCCGAGATGCGCAAGCAGATCAACGAAATCCTGCGTTACCCCGAGGATTCCGCAGGCTCGATCATGACCACCGAGTATGTTTCCCTGCGCCCGAACATGACGGTCGGCGAAGCAATTCTCCGCATCCGCCGCACGGGCATCGACAAAGAGACGATCTACACCTGCTACGTCACCAAGGGGCACAAGCTCATCGGACTGGTGTCGGTCAAGGACCTTCTTCTGTGTGAAGACGACAATGCAACGATCGAGTCCATCATGACAGACCACGTCATTACCGTGGGCACGCTAGACGATCAGGAGCAGGTCGCACAGATGTTCTCAAAGTACGACTTTCTGGCATTGCCGGTGGTCGACACAGAAAACCGTCTTGTCGGTATCGTCACCTTCGACGACGCCATGGACGTCATGCAGGACGAGGCGACGGAGGATATGGAAAAAGATGGCAGCTATGCTCCCGTCCGAACACCCGTATCTTCGCTCGTCTCCGTTTGAAATCTGGAAAAACCGTATTCCCTGGCTGATGCTGCTGATGATTTCGGCAACACTGACAGGTCTGGTCATTACAAGCTTTGAAGACGCGCTGGGCGTGCTGCCATGCCTGACGGCGTTCATCCCGATGCTGATGGACACGGGCGGCAACTCCGGCTCGCAGGCGTGCGTCACGGTCATCCGCGGTATCAGCCTGGACGAGATCGAGTTTCGCGACATTTTCAAGGTTGTCTGGAAAGAGATCCGCGTGGCTGTGCTCTGCGGCATTTGCCTTGCTGTCGCCTGCTTCGGCAAAATCATGCTGGTCGACCATCATGCTCTCAAATCCGAATCGGTTAAGGCGTGGGTCGCGCTTGTCGTGAGCCTTTCCATGGCTGTGACGGTCTTCTTGCCAAGCTCGTCGGCGGCACGCTTCCGCTGCTGGCAAAGAAGCTCGGCTTCGACCCGGCGGTCATGGCGTCTCCGATCATCACGACAATTGTAGACTTTTTGTCCCTTCTCGTCTATTTTACCTTTGCAACCACAATTCTTCATATCGGCTGAAAGCATCAAACGCGCCGCACGGTTTTTCCGTGCGGCGCTTCCTATGTAAGGGCTCAAAGATTACATCGGAACGGCAAATTGCGACATGTCCAGCCGTAGCCCAGCAAAGCTCAGAAGCAGGAATCACAATCGCCGCCAGAATGTAGATGCAGAAAAAGCTTCTGGCGTAGTTTCGTTTGTTGATATTCCGGCTCGCCAAAGCGTGGGCAATCAGGAAAATCCAGCCGATCACCGGCACCGAGTATAAAATGCTCAGTCCGAAATATGCCCATGGAGACAGCGGGCGGTAAGCCTCGGAAGATATTGCTGCTCAAATTCGTTCATTTTTACGCCTCCTCAGCTGTGCTGCTTGCAGCTCATCGTTTCCGCCGTCAGGCAGAAGACCGCGACAGCGTCCGCCTGCTCGTCGGTAAAAGAAAACGCGCAGTCCTTACGATAGTGTGCCATAATGGCAGAAAGTGCACGCTTCTTTTCCTCCAGCGTTTCCACCGGACGGACCGTTCCCGTTCCAATAACGCTCTGATAGAAAAAGGTATGCCTGCAGCCGGTTTCCGCTTCGCCGAGCCGGTGCGCACCGTCGAGCTCGAAGCCCGCCTTCGCACCCTGCCCGATCATGTCGACCTTTCTTCCCTCTTTTGCGCTGTGGAAATAGAATTTCGCGGGCTTCCCCGGCACGTAGGCAAAGTTCAAAGGCACAATATACGCGCCGTCTTCTGCGTTCAGCCCCAGCCGCAGGCAATCGCAGCTTTCAATGATCGCGTCAATCTGCTCCGGCTGTAATACTTCCCCTGTCTTGCCTTCTCATTGCTTGTCTCCTCTCCCTGCTTCGCCGCCTGCTCTGGTTCTTCGTCCTTCCAAAGCGGCAGCAGCTGTGTCAGATATGCATACGCCTGACAGTAGCAGGCGATATGGTAGTTCATCACGGTGTCCTGTACACTGTCCGCCGCTGGGGACCTGCAAAGAGTTTTCCGGCAAAGATATCTCCTGCGCAGAATCCAGGGTATCCAATCGTTTCTTGTTTTCCTCCGACACGCGCCCGAAGCTGTCCATCATGCCAAGCGCCGTGACCTCCTGCACCATGCGCCCGGCAAGCTGCGCGCAGCCCGTCTGCCAGGCAAGGCTTCTGCGGCTGCGCCGGGTTTTCAGCAGCGCCGCCTGCTGGCGCATCTGGTCCAGCTCAAAATCCAGCTTCTCCGCAAGTGCGCACGCGCTTAAATCGGATAGCGCCCAAATCTTGTAATCTCCCGCAGTGCGCGCAGACTTTCCTCTCGCAGCTTTTCCAGCAGCGCCAGCACCTGCCGCTCGTTGGCATACGGATGGACGAAGATATTCACTGCCAGACCGAACGCCAAACCAATCGACACATCGCGCACGCGCGCGAGAATGTCCGGCAATTGACTTGCCCCGGAACACACAGAGATAAAATCACCGACGAGAGAAACACCGCATACGACACATGCAGCAAATTGCACAGCCCGATGACACAAACAGGCTCAGCCCGATCACAAGCGCCGGCGGGTCCGGCAGCACATGCAGCAGCAAAAAGCCGAATACGCTTCCCACCAGCACGCCGACCATCTGGTTCAGGCACCCGGTCCACGATTCGCGGATCGTGCGCCCCATCGCGCAGTACGCGCCCATGAGCGCCAGCACCGGGCTCATTTTGGAAAACCGGCTGCACACCAGAAGCGTCAGCGTTGCGGCAATCACCGTCTTCAAAACCCGGTAGCCCGGTCTGTGGAGTCTCCAGAATTTCATAGCGCCTCCATATGTACGCGCTCCTTGCGGAGCGCCGCGCGTCAAAGATCGTCCGCGTCCTGCACGGGCGTTTCCATGGGGTCTGCCGGTTTCCCGGTCCAGCTGCCCTGCGGGTCCGTCTTTGCATGTCCCTGCCACCAGCTGTCGGTTTCTATGCTCTTATCCTTGCGCTTTTTCATACCGCGCCTCCCTTCCTGCAGAATACGCTATTGTCTGCAGAAATGCCGCGCGGCATGCACGATTATGAATGCTTGTGCAGATGGCTTCCCGTCTGGTCGCAGGTCTCCTTCTGATAGGTCGCTGTCGAAAGGTTTTCCAAAAGCGCGGGGCATTGCGCTTCCAGCGCCTGCAGAAAATCTGGGTAGTCCTGCCTTGTGACCGGAATCAGAACCGCCTGCTGCGCATCAAACAGCGTGTCCCGCGCAAGAAGCTCCAGACAGTCGACCGGATGCAGCCGGTCCTCGGTGACGCGCCGCTGGATGGAAACCGCTTCAATTTTGCTGCATGGAAAAAGAATCATCGTCCGCTCGCAGAAAACGCAAACCGCAGCTTCCGCCTCATCCTGCGCGCGCAGCAGCTCGATGCTGTCTTCGGGCAGGAGCATATACCGCTTCATAGCGTCCCCTCCATGTCCATGTGCAAGCTTCCGTCGGTCAGCGGCATTTTATGCAGAATTGCTTCCAATACGCCGCCGGCAATCGCACTTGCCTTATCGGAGACGGTGTAGCAGTTCTCGACCTTTGCGCGCGGATCCACATCGCCGGACTTCATACCCTTCGTTACCGGCGTGCCGTCCGGAAGAATTCCGCGCAGAACGCCCGAAATCGTGCAGATCATCGGAAGCCCATTCACCTCGCCGACCGTCTCGCCGACCGTTACCAGCGCTCCAATGTCCCGCAGCTGATGGAACACGCCCGTATCCGGCGCGCGCAGGACGCGCTCTCCGGCAAAGCCGCCGATCAGACCGGGGATGTTCGTGTTCGGAATTGGCTCGCCGTCCCAGATCACCCTGCCGAGCGTATGGCCGCGCATGGTCTCAATGACCGCATGGCAGTCGCGCCCCGCGCAAAAGCCCGGTCCCAGCGCGATAACCAGCGGCGCATCGGTGATTTTTGTTCCGAGATTTCGTTTTGCCAGAATCCCGTCAACCAGGACTTCCGGATGCAGCCACGTGCGGCAGGACGCCGTCTCGTCCGGCAGGACCGGTATTTCTCCGACAGAAAGCGCCGCTTTTACCTCGCGTGCCGTTTTGCAGCACACGCCCACCGCATCTTCCACCGTTGTTTTTCCGAAACGGATCGCCTGCGAAAAGCAAACCGTTCTTCGAATGGCGGTTGGCTGCGGAAGATCCGTCATGACGACCGGAAAATTTGCCCGGTGCAGCCGCAGCGCAGCGCCCGAGGCAAGGTCTCCGGCTCCCCGAATCAGCACAAGCATATCACATTCTCCTTTAATAGTTCGCCTGCCGCAACCGGGCAGTGCAGATACGCCGCCAGTTCCCGCGCCAGCGCCAGCTCCCCGCTGCGTCTGTGCCTGATTGACCAGCACCCGCGTATGAAAGCCTTCCAGATTTATGAGCCGCGCGGCAAGCTCCGGCGTTACAATCGTATCCTGCGTCACACCGAGCTTTTCGGCGTAGAGCGCCGGTCGGTGCGCCGCGGCAGCAATCGGCTTTCCAAAGCCCGACGCACCGAGAACCAGAATGGTCTGGTTTGCTTCCGGCGGAATCACCGGCTCATGGGCTGCGTGCGCCTTCAGAGGAAGGTGCTTCGAGCCGTCCGCCTCCGCGAGAATGTAATCCGCCATCGGCAGAAGCTTCTCAAACGCAAGCTCCGGCGCGGTGAATTTTCCCTCTTGCGTCCGCGTTCCCACGCAGACGCACTTCGTTTTTTTCAGTGTCCGGCGGATTTCCGTTTCCGTTCCATCCGTCAGGCACGGCAGGTGCTCCGGCGGCAGAATATGCGTCGTGGTACACACAATCACACGCGCCGTCTGAGAAAGCTCGCGCGCCAGCGCATATAAAAGCGTCGTCTTTCCGCCGCCTCCAATGATGGCGGTCAGCCCCGGCTGAATACCGAGCATCCGGCGCAGCTGCATCTTCCGTTCCTGCCTTTCGTTTTTTCTACCTTGATGGTATCACGCACACGGCAAAACGTCAAGCGCGCGCAGTTGACAACGCCGCCCGCATTCTTTACAATACTGCAATACAAGCTTTTCATCAGGAGGTTTCTCATGTCAGACGCTGCCTTCCCATCCCGCCGCGGTCTTACCGGCGACGCACTCAAGCTGCTCGCGATCCTTGCCATGACGCTTGATCATATCGCGTGGCTGCTGTTCCCCGGGTATCCTGCGCAGGCGATGCCGCTTACCATGCACATCATCGGCAGGCTCACCTGCCCCATCATGTGCTATTTTATTGCCGAGGGCTATCATTACACCCGAAATTTCCGGCGCTACGCGCTGCGGCTTTTCCTGCTTGCGATTGTCTCGCACTTTGCTTATATCTACGCCTCCAATGCCTATCAGGATTGGCGCTCATTCATTCCCTTTTATTCCGGAAGCGTTCTCAACCAGACGGGCGTCGTGTGGTCGCTTCTGGGAGGGCTTTTGATGCTGCGCGTGAACGATCTGGACTGCGCGGTCTGGAAGAAGGCGGCGCTGATTCTGCTTCTTTGTCTTCTGACCTTTCCGGCTGACTGGAGCTGCATTGCCGCGCTGTGCATTCTGTCCATCGGCTCAAACCGGGGAAATCCCAAAAAGCAGCTTCTCTGGTGCACGTTCTACGTCAGCCTCTACGGCGCAGTCTATTATTTCTCGCTCGACCGGCTCTACGGTGTTTTACAGCTGTGCGTCTTCCTGTCCGTGCCGCTGCTGCGGCTCTATAACGGCGCACGCAGCAAAAACGCGGCTCTCAGCCGCGTCATGAAGCCGCTGTTTTACCTCTACTATCCCCTGCACCTGTTTGCCATCGGTCTGATCCGTACCTTTTTCCTGTCCTGAGGCTTCCATCATATGTACAAACGGCAGAGCCCACTCGGGCTCTGCCGTTCCGCTTTTATGTATTCCAATGCTGCGCGCCGGTCAATGCGTCGAGAATCAGAGCGCCTGCCGTCACCGCGTCCTCTATCGTCAGATAGTGCGGCGCACTCTCGTCGATCAGCAGCCGCCCGGACGGCGGCAGCTCGTCGTCCGCAAACCAGACCTTAAGCCAGAGGCTGCAGCGCGGCAAAAACGAAAAGTGCGCACAGAAATCCGCATTCGAGGGCAAAAGCTCTGCGCCCATGGAAAGGCAGCGCCGCGCCAGTTCCTCCGGCGGCAGAACACCGAGATCCCGCCTCACGATCAGCTCTGCGTTGCGGTCGAGCCCGCCGCCGCGCACCAGACCGTCCTTATACTGGGAAAACGAGATCATGCACCCGGAAGGAGGCGCCCCGTCGGCAAGGTCAAGATAATGCAGCAGCGTCAGCGTATGCCAGTTGGAAAGCTGAGGCAAGACGGTGCAATCCGGCAGCCGGACCGAGACTTTTTTCCGAGCGTATCGACCAGATACATACCATCTTCATATCGCACGCCCGCCTTCCGGAAGACCTCCTGCGGCGTATGCCGCAGGAGCCGCTCGCGCGCCACGATCCGCATGTTTTCAAATTGCCGATCCGCTTTTTCCATGTCATCACATCCTGCCGCCATCTTATCACGTCCGCTCTCTGTTGTATAGCCCAAACCTGCACGGCAGACTGCGCACCAAAAAAGGAAGACACGCTATGGATATGCTCCCCGCAGCGCAGAGCAGCATGGCAATCCATATGGGAACGGGGCGCAGGCAAGATTTGTCGCGCGGGAACAGTCTATCCTCAATCGGATGTCTGCGCGCCCCGCCTGCGCTTATTCTGGATATAGAGCAGGCATGCGGCTGCTGCAATCAGCAAGGCTCCGCCTGCCGTATACAGCTTTGTGCCGGCACCGCCGGTAGACGGGAGCACCGGTGTTGTGTAGTTCGGCGGACACAGCGGGTCCTCGCTGCTTCCAACTCCGGGGGACCGGTCTCCGAAGGAAATACCATATTCCATCGTGACAGGATTTTGCGTAATTGTCACGGTTATAGAAAGCTTGTTATCCATATATCCTTCCGGGAACCTTGGTTTCCGTCAGAGTATATCTCCCCTCTGTCAGCTCACGGAAGCTGAACATGCCGTCTTCGCCGCTGGTCGCCGTAGCAACGACTTGTCCCTCGGCATCGGTCAGTTCGAATTCCGTGCCGGAGACTGCGCTGCCGCTGATTCCGTCCACCTTTTTACACAGAAGCCCGCGAAGGGGATGCGCGCCCAAACGGTGTTGGACTCCTTCACCGAGGGTGACTCGTTCGTCTGAAAACCAAAGGAGTTGTTTGCTTCCAGCCATGTCGCGGTGCCGGATGTCTGGTCCTGCGAGGTCTTTTCATGCGGCTTCGCCATAGACGCATCGTCCAGTTGATTGGGCACCTGCGCCGGGATGCGAACCTCAAACGTGCTTTCTCCGTCCAAAGCTGTCCCTTCATTGGCAACGATCTTAAATGCTGTGACAGCGGAATCGTCGGAAACGGAACTTGTCCATATACCAGTATTCACCATTTCTATCATGGACTTTTGGTAAACTTCTGCGCTCGTGGTATAGAAGACGGTGTAGCCCTCCGGCGGGGTAATGACCCTGCGCAGATGAATGTCGAACTCAGAACTTCTGTCCGTTGTGTGCCAAAAACATTCTTATCGCCGCTGCGGGGCAGGGTGTCGTACACCGTCAAGTCGCTGTACTCCGTCTTTGTTTCGTTGGTGATCTTGAGCAGATAGTCGAAGTTTGTACCCGTTTTTATGAGCAGACCCTGCTTGCTCCAGTTGTTGGAGCCTTCCTGGGGGCGATGAACTTTTCGGCGTAGATCGACTGGGCGGCGATGATGGTGGCGTCAGAGTAAGGCGCATCCACAGTACTTTAGGGTTGATGATGATGATGGGAATGTTCATGTCAAAAACGATCTGGAAAACTGCGGAGACAACGAAGTTGTGCAGCAAATTCCAGACATTCGCTTCAATACACCGGAGTTGTTCGTGGAATAACCCTTAACCTTTTAATTATTCCGAAATCCGTACACCGCAAGGCTTGAAAACCCCACGCCATCGCTGGCGGTGGATTTTGAGTCCACTACGTCTACCAATTCCATCACACCGGCATTACCGGAATATTATACTATACGCCCCGGCAAAATTCAAGCCTGATTTGCAAAAATCAGCCGTCCTGCCCCTGCATGCGTTCGTTAAGATGCTTACAGAGCAGCGCCAGCGACGCTGCCATGTTCTCGTTCTGCACCAGAATACCGTCCGGTACGTTCAGATGCTTGGGTGCAAAGTTCCAGATGGCAAGAATGCCGTTTTCGATCAGCAGATCGCACACGCCCTGCGCATACTCCCGCGGGCACGGTGATGATGCCGATTTTGATCTTGTAGCGCTGGCAGACCTCGCCGAGCCGCGACAGATGCATGATGGGCTTGCCGCCGTTGGTGGTGCCGATGAGCGTATCGTTGGCGTCGAATGCGGCGACGATGTTGAGTCCGTATTCGGCAAACCCGCCATAGCCCAGAAGCGCCCGACCGAGCTTGCCCGCGCCGATCAGTACGGCATCGTTGCTGTTGCCGTAGCCGAGGAAGTTTTCAATATCCGCAATCAGGTGTTCGCGGTTGTAGCCGATTTTCGGTCTGCCCCCGTCTGATACCAGCGCCAGATCCTTGCGCACCTGCACCTCTCCCATATGCAGACCCGCGGCAAGCGCCGTCGCCGAAATATTCGCCGAAGCCTCCGACGGCAGCGCCTTCAGATACGACAGATAGGTCGGCAGCCGCTTCAAAGTCGCTTTTGAAATTTCTTTTTCCATATGCTGTGTGTCACTCCTGTTGTGCATGCCGTTTAGCTCGATTGATATCGATAAAAGTTATCGATAAAAGAATCGTTATAATAATAGCACAACTTTTGTCAGCAGGCAACCGGAAATATTGCCCAGATTACCCGCACAGCTGACGGGAAATTTCGCGGCGCAGACGTAACATAATCCGCTTTTCCAGCCTGGAAATGTACGATTGTGAGATGCCCATCAGCTCGGCGACCTCCTTCTGCGTTTTCTCCGGTCTTCCCCCGAGTCCAAAACGCATCTGCACAATCTGCATCTCCCGCTCGGAGAGCCGGGACAGCGCCTGACGCAGCAGCTCATGGTCCACGTCGTCCTCCATCGGGCGCATGACCGTATCTGATTCGGTACCCAGAACGTCAGACAGCAGCAGTTCGTTGCCGTCCCAGTCGGTGTTGATCGGTTCGTCGAGCGAGACCTCTGCCTTCTGCCCGGAAATCTTACGGATGTACATCAGAATTTCGTTTTCGATGCAGCGCGAAGCATACGTTGCCAGCTTGATGTTCCGGTCGACGCGGAAGGTTGAAACCGCCTTGATCAGTCCGATCGTTCCGATCGAGATGAGGTCCTCCATACCGATGCCGGTGTTTTCAAAGCGCCGCGCCAGATAGACCACCAGACGTAAATTGCGTTCAATCAGCGTCTGTTTGGCGCTCTCGCTTCCCGCAGCAAGCTCCCGCAGCAGCGCCTGCTCCTGCGCCGGGGCAAGCGGCTGCGGCAGCACATCGCTGCCGCCGATGTAAAAAACGGGGTCCGGCTGCAAAACGCCGAGCATCTGTAGTAGTTTCCGAAGTTCCAATTTCATGCCGCTCCTCCTGTCAAAGCTTCATATTCTCCGCCGCCAGACACCGGCGTGGGGTGAAAAGGCGGCGAGTGCGGGGATATAGCGCCCGTTCTTTCCCTTGCGCTCGCAGCGCACGGCAAGCAGCATCCCCTGCCGGACACCCACCGCGCGGTACGGAATCAGGCGCAGGCGAATCGACGGCTTTTCGCGCGAGAGCCTTTGCGGCAGCTCCGGCGGACGCGCAAAGTCCTGTTCCGAGAGCGCCACACCGGGCAGCAGCCTTGCCGCCGCCTGCCAGTCCAGCACAAAAAAACAGGCTCGTTCGTGATGGGGTCTTTGAGCGCGTTTCCGGTGTCGACCAGCGCGCGCAGCGTGATCTCCCGCTCTTCCAGCCGAAGCGTAAGCTGCTCAAACGAGCGCGCCGGCATGCTGGGCGCAGGCAGAAAAAAGAGCCGGCAAACCGCCACACACAATGCCCCGATGGCGCACAGCGCCAGCGCGCTGACCGGATAATACCCGTCGCCCGGAACGCGCATGAGTCCTGTACCGGTCAGCTGCGTGAACGCCGTCACAGCGCCTGCAAACACGCAGCCCATCGCGCAGAACGCCGCCGTCAGCCGCGCAAGGTATCTGCCGGCTCCGAAGGAAAGCAAGCACATTCCCACCGCCGCGCAGAGCTTCACCAGACCGCTGCGCAGAAATCCCAGCTCCGGCAGCACCGCTGCCACCGCGTACACGCCGCCGAGGCATCCTGCCGCAATCAGCCGCCGCCAGAAAAGCTTCTGCCCGCACAGCCGCGCGCTGCATGCAAGAAGCCCCGTATCAATCGCCGCGTTGAGCGCAAAAAGCGCTTCTGCACAAAGCCGCATGCGCCGCTCCCTTCCCGCTCGTTCTGGACAAAGTATAGTCTCCGCCGCGCAAAAAAGCGGTCGCAATTCCAAAAGGAATTGCGACCGCTCGTTCGTCCTGTTTGGCTTGCTTTTGCGCTCAGCCGTTGGATGAAGTCTGCTCGCGCACAATCTGTCGGATGTTCTTTTTCCGCCTTGGCGCGCGGCAGCATCACCTCATGTCCGCAGCCGAGACAGCGCAGACGAAAATCCATGCCCGTGCGCAGCACCAGCCAGCGCTTGTCACCGCAGGGATGCTCCTTTTTCATAACCAGAATGTCGCCCAGTCGAACGTCCATCTTGCGTCCTCCTATTTCTTAATCTCGTCCCAGTACCGCTTTGCCGCCTGCTCGGTCTTATTGTCTCCATATTCATAGTAGCGCCGGTCCTTGATTTCATCCGGCAGATACTGCTGGCGGACCCAGGCGTGTGGGTAGTTGTGCGGATACAGATACCCCTGCTCACGCTCAAAGCCCGTGCCGTCGGCGTGGACATTCTGAAGCTGGCGCGGAATATTGCCGGTTTTTCCGGTCTTCACGTCGTGAATTGCCCGATCGATGGCGATGCAGCCGGAGTTGGATTTCGGCGCCGTCGCAAGCAGAATCACCGCGTCTGCCAGCGGAAGCCGCGCCTCCGGAAGCCCCAGCTGCAGCGCACTGTCAACGCATGCCTTGACAATCGCAATCGCCTGGGGATAGGCAAGTCCAATGTCCTCGCACGCGGAGCAGAGAATCCGCCGGCACGCGCTGGGCAAATCTCCTGCCTCCAGAAACCGCGCCAGATAGTGAATTGCCGCGTCGGGGTCAGAGCCACGGATGGACTTCATGAGCGCGGACAGATCGTCGTAGTGCTCATCTCCCGCCCGGTCGTAGCGCATCGCTGAGCGCTGGGTGATCTGCTTCGCGTCCGCAAGGGTAAGCGCAACCTCGCCGTCTTTCCTGCCGCTCGCGGAAAACAGCAGCTCCACCGCATTCATCGCCTTGCGGATATCGCCGCCGCACGCCTGCGCGACGTAGGATACGACACCGTCTTCGATCTTTGCCTTCACGCCGTTCTGCTGCTCCAGCGCACGTACCGCCCGCGCAATCGCCTTTTCTGCCTCGTCTGCCGGTACGGGCTTGAATTCAAAAACCGTCGACCGCGACAAAATTGCGTTGTACACATAGAAATATGGATTTTCCGTCGTAGACGCGATGAGCGTGATCTTGCCGTTTTCAATGTACTCGAGCAGCGTCTGCTGCTGCTTTTTGTTGAAGTACTGAATCTCGTCCAGATACAAAAGCACGCCGTTCGGCGCCAGAAACGTATCAAGCTGCGCGTAGATCTCCTTGATATCGCCGGACGACGCTGTCGTGGCGTTGAGCTTGCAGAGCTTGCGGTGCGTACGCTGCGCGATGATGTTGGCGACCGTTGTCTTTCCTGTGCCGGACGGACCATAGAAAATCATATTCGGAATCTTGCCGGAATCGATAATCCGGCGCAGAAGCCCGTTTTCTCCGAGAATGTGCGACTGACCGCACACATCGTCGAGATTCTGCGGTCGGAGCGCGTCTGCCAAAGGCTGATACATGCGAGCGCCTCCTTTTGATCATTTGTTTGAATTATAGCAAATTCCATCTCATATTACAACCGCCGGATTGCTTCCTTTGCATTATGCGAAAAACATGCTATACTGTAGAAAAACGGATTTCCAGGAGGAACTGCCATGGAACTGCAAGAACGTGTCAGCGGTATCATTGCCGCTTTGAAAGACGCCTACCCGGACCCAGTCTGCGCGCTGCAATACAAAAAGGACTATGAGCTGATGATTGCCGTGCGGCTGTCTGCCCAGTGTACCGACGAGCGCGTCAACAAAATCACGCCCGCGCTTTTTGCGCGCTTCCCGACCCTCGACGCCCTTGCCGATGCGGATATCGCGGAGGTCGAGGACTATGTCCGTTCCTGCGGGTTTTACAAGCACAAGGCGCGCGACATCGTTCTGGCATGCCAGCTGCTGCGCGAAAAATACGGCGGCAAGGTTCCCGGCACGATGGAAGCGCTCCTGTCTCTTCCCGGTGTTGGCAGAAAAACTGCGAATCTGCTGCTGGGCGATCTTTACAAAGCTCCCGGCTCGGTCGTCTGCGACACGCACTGCATCCGCATCACAAACCTTCTGGGGCTCTCCGAGGGCAAGGACCCGGCAAAGGTCGAAACGCAGCTGCGCGCGATTCTGCCGCCGGAGGAGTCGTCTGATTTCTGCCACCGGCTGGTGCTGCACGGAAGAGCCGTCTGCATCGCCCGCCGCCCGCAGTGCGGGCGCTGCTGCCTCGCGCCCTACTGCAGAAGCTTTTCGGGACAGTGAGTAGACCTGAGCGGCAGCAACAGCGTGTTGCTTGTCATCGCCTTCGCAGTATGCTACGATGTTCCCAAGGAGATGATCATCATTATGGATACCAAAGATATTTTATTGCAGCTCAGAACCCGGAAGGGACTTTCGCAGGAGCAGCTTGCCGAGAAGCTGTTTGTGACGCGGCAGGCGGTCTCGCGCTGGGAAAACGGCGGGACGGTGCCGAACACGGAGACGCTCAAGCTGCTCTCAAGGCTCTTCGACGTGTCGATCAACACGCTTCTCGGGCTCGCCGCGGCAGCTGATCTGCCAGTGCTGCGGGATGCCACTGGATGATACAAGTCTCAGCCGCGAGCCGGACGGCACGTTCAACGAAGACTATTGCAAGTGGTGCTATACAGACGGCGCATTCACCTACACAAGCCAGGAGCAGCTGATTGCGTTCTGCGCCGAGCATATGGCAAGCGACGCCTTCCCAAAAGAGCAGGTCCGCGCGCATATGCAGGCGCTTCTGCCGCAGCTGAAGCACTGGAAAAAGTAGCGCGCATTTACCCAAATCAACCCAGCAGCCCGTCGGATTTTTTCTCCGGCGGGCATTTTTTGCGGAAATTGGACGTGCTGCGGCTGAATACAGTAGCATATGGAGGTGATTCATATGCTATGCGCCAGCGTTTGGCTGATGCTCAGCGGTATGCTCTATTCGCTCAGACTCTCTTCCGGCGGCTCGTTTCCCAAGCCGCTGACACTGGAAGAAGAACGCTATTACCTCGAAAAAAGCGCAAACGGCGATCTGGAGGCGCGCAATATCCTGATCGAGCGAAATCTCCGCCTCGTCGCGCACATTATGAAAAAGTACTACACTCAGACTTCCGACCAGGAGGACCTCATTTCCATCGGAACCATCGGGCTGATCAAGGGCATCTCCACGTTTGATGCCAGTAAAGGCGCCCGCCTTGCAACCTATGCTGCCAGATGTGTAGAAAATGAAATCCTGATGCATTTCCGGTCGCAGAAGAAGACTGCTTCAGACGTTTCGCTCTCGGAGTGCATCGAAACCGGCAAGGACGGCACGTCGCTTTCTCTGATGGACGTGATCGACTCAGAGGAGGATCTTTTTGAGGACCTGAGCACACGGGAAATGCATGGAAAGCTGCATGAAATCATGGACCAGGTGCTATCATCGCGCGAAAAAGAAATTCTCTCGCTGCGCTATGGGCTGTCAAATCGTCCGCCGCAGACGCAGCGCGAAATTGCCGCCCGCTGTGGCATCAGCCGGAGCTATGTATCGCGCATTGAAAAGAAGGCGCTTAAAAAGCTCGAAGAGGCGCTCTCCCCGTTCCGCCCGGATGGCTGATGCGCCACACGGCAAAAATCCTCTGCATGCGCTCGTCATGCAGAGGATTCTTTAAATCTTCCGAACCATATGATAAAATACGCCGTCGCCCACCGAAGTCGTCTGGCGAATCGGCTCGCCTGTGATGCGGAAACCCGCTCTTTCATAGCACCGGACAGCTCTGGCATTCCACGTTCTGACCTCCAGATAGAGCGGCTTCCCCGGAAACAGCCTGCCGGACAGATCACATGCCGCTTTCGTCATCTGCTGCCCATATCCCCTGCCGCATGCATCCGGGCGCACGCCAATGCCAAAGAAGACCTCGGTTGGCTCTTCATACAGATTGATAAAGCCAACAAGCGTGTCATGATCAAAGAACGAATAGAAATTGTTTTTGGGGTTGGCAAAGCCCACGCCCTGCTTTTTTTCTGCTCGGCGTATGGCGTGGTGTTATAAATCGCGTACTGCCCCGCATACTGCCACGCGGTGATGATTTCTTTTTCTTCCTCCGTCGTCTTGTGATAGGTCAGCATCTGCTCCTCCTGTGCCTGTTCCGTTTGTCCTGCGATGCTGCAATTTGTCAATGCCCCTTGTGCTTTTCGAGCTTTTTTCGCTGCTTCTGCTCGAAACGGCGCTGCTGCTCCGCTTCCTGCTGGGCGCGGCTTTGCTGCTTACGCTCGGTTTTCAGCTGCTCGCGCTGCGCGGCAAGCGCCTGCATGGATTTTGTGCCGACCCCTGCGCCGCTCAGCTGCTTTTGCACCTGCCTCTGGCGGCGTTTGGGATTGCTGCATTGCACATGCTGCCTGGCAGAAAGCGCCGGGCTGAAACGCAGCTCGTAAAAATGGCGCAGCACGTATGCATGCATCGCATAGTCCTTCGGTTCCGCGCCAAAGGTGATTTTGCACACAGACAGCGTGCCGTTTTGCGTCCGCTCGAAGACGCCGACCCAGAACGGGTCTTCAAAGTATACCGTGAGCTTCAGTTCCTCCATGTCCAGTCCTCCTGCTTGTGTCAGTTGACAAGGAATGGACAACCAGGACTGGCAGGTTACTTACCCCGCAGAAGCGGGACGGCCGGGCTACCTACCGGCTCTGGCATGCATTATCGCATGCGTTGCGTTTTTATCCTTGCATATTTGATTCTACTGCGGTTTCTTTTTGCGTTTGGAAACCGGTGTGACGCGGTCGATCACTTCCAGAACCTGCCGCGTGAGCGCGTGGTTTTCAATGTCCAACGCCAGATGCACCTTTGCGCCCGCATAGGGATAGACGTCCGGCGCTCCCTGCATGAGCTCCAGCAGCTCCGGAAGCTTTTTAACCATCGGCGTATTGTCGCAGACCATGATTGCCGGCTTGTTGTTGATGTAGATCAGATATTCGCCGAACATCTTTTTGTAGTCGATGCCGGAGATTCCCTCCAATTGTTCCAGCACGAAGTCCAGATATTCCCGACTGCTTGCCATGCGCCGCCTCCTTCCTGCGTTTTCCGGCTGTATCAGCCTGCAGCCGTTTTAAAACTCGTGTTTCAAAACGAAAGCTTTTTTTAACAGCAACTATACTATACAGCCATTTTGCAGCCCGTCAAGTATCCTCTGCGGCTTCCGACTGCTTTGCCCGGATGCGGCTGAGCGTCACAGGCGTCATGCCGAGAAACGACGCCACATCCTTGAGCTGCATCACGTTCTGTAGATCCGGATACGTGTTCTGAAACCCGCGCCAGCGCACAACTAATTTCCAGTATTGTCATGTTCTTCCGGCACGCGAAAACGGCGCAGCAACCGCTGCGCCGTTCAAAATCGCTATGAATTTGTTCAGATTCTTGCCGCGCCGGATTTTCTTGCCGCCTCGGCGACCGCCTTTGCAACCGCCGGTCCCACGCGCTTGTCAAACGCCTTGGGGATAATATACTCTGCCGACAGCTCGTCGTCGGAAATCAGCTCTGCCAGCGCCTTCGCAGCCGCCATCTTCATCTCCTCGTTGATATCCGATGCGCGCACATCGAACGCACTGCGGAAGATGCCGGGGAACGCGAGAACGTTGTTGATCTGGTTCGGGAAGTCGCTTCGGCCGGTCGAGACAACAGCTGCGCCGCCTGCCTTTGCGTCGTCCGGGAAAATTTCCGGCGTTGGGTTCGCGCAGGCGAAGATAATCGCGTCCTTGTTCATCGTCCTGACCATCTCGGTCGTGACCATACCCGGCGCGGAGACGCCGATGAACACGTCGGCGCCGACCAGCATATCGGCAAGAGAACCGGACTTGTGCTCGAGATTCGTGACCTCGGCCATCTCTTCTTTGATCCAGTTGAGGCCGTCACGGCCCTTATAAATCGCGCCCTTGCGGTCGCACATTGTAATATTCTTGAAGCCCGCGGAAAGAAGCAGCTTCACGATCGAGATCGCCGCCGCGCCCGCGCCGGAGGTGACGACCTTCACGTCCTCTTTTTTCTTACCGACGACTTTAAGCGCATTCGTCAGACCTGCCAGCGTAATAACCGCCGTGCCGTGCTGATCGTCGTGGAAGATCGGAATGTCGCACTTTTTCTTGAGTTTGCGCTCGATCTCAAAGCACCGGGGCGCGGAAATGTCCTCCAGGTTGATGCCGCCGAAGCTGCCGGAGATCAGGTAAACGGCGTTTACAAACTCGTCGACGTCGTGCGTCTTCACGCAAAGCGGGAACGCATCCACGTCGCCGAACGACTTAAAGAGCACGCACTTGCCTTCCATGACCGGCATGCCTGCCTCGGGTCCGATGTCGCCGAGACCGAGAACCGCCGAGCCGTCGGTGATGACCGCGCAGAGGTTCCAGCGGCGCGTTAAGTCGTAGCTCTTGTTAATATCCTTCTGAATTTCCAGGCACGGCTGCGCCACGCCCGGCGTATACGCAAGGCTCAGATCGTCCTTTGTTTCGACCGGAACCGTCGCCTTGACTTCAATTTTGCCCTTCCATTCGGCATGCAGCCGAAGAGATTCTTTGCGTAGTCCATAGTGTTTCTCCTTAGTAATTGCCTTTGAAAACGTCTTTTTTGACGGGCGGCAGGTAGCTGCCGAAGTACTTGCCAAAGTCAAGCCCCAGATAGTTGCACAGGTCCAGCACCTCGACCATCGTGTTGTCGTTGACCGGAATACCGTTTTCCATGCGGTCCTTCACAGCCGCGACTTCCTTCTCTCCGTGCGTATAAATCCGCTCCTGCCCGTCTGCCTTCGGGCTCTCGCGCAGCTCCTCGAGGAAGGTCGACAGGTGATTTTGATCGCCGAAGAACGCCGGGTTGATTGCCATGAAGCCGTGGCAGATATTCCCGCGCCCGCCGGTCATGCAGTAGTTGGACGTGCCGCCCATGGAGAGAATCGACGAGAAAATCTCGCACAGCATGCCGTAGCCGTAGCCCTTGTGGCTGCCGAGCTTTTCCGTGCTGCCGCCAAGCGGCATGATACCGCCGCCGTTCTTTGCCACGATGTTGGCAAGAACGTCCGGTGCGTTCGTCGACGGATGCTCATCCTTATCCAGTGCCCAGCCCTCGGGAAGAGGCTTTTCCGCCTTGTTGTACATCTCCAGCTTGCCGCGCGTGACGACCGTGGTGGATGCATCGAAGAAGAAGTTATACGGCTCTGCCGGCATCGCGCAGGCAATCGGGTTCGAGCCGATCATTGCCTTGCGTCCGAACGTCGGAACCATGATCGCTTCACTGTTCGTGCAGCTGAAGCCGATCAAGCCCTCCTTGCACGCCATATTCGCATAGTAACCCGCAATGCCGTAATGATTGGAGTTGCGCGCGGAGACGATGCCCACGCCGGACTTCTTTGCCTTCTCGATTGCCAGCTCCATCGCAAAATGACCGATCAGCTGACCCATGCCGTCGTGCCCGTCGACGACGGCGGAGACCGGCGTCTCAAACACAACCTCGGGCTTTGCATCGACATGAATCATGCCCTTTTCGATGCACTTGTGGTAGCGCACCATGCGCTGCATGCCGTGCGACTCGATGCCGTACAGATCTGCAGTCAGAAGCACATCCTGAATGATGTTTGCTTCCGCTTCCGTGAAGCCAAATTTTTCAAATGCGTCCATGCAGAATCCATGGAGCAGCTCATATGACCACTTCTGGTATCCCATTTTGCAGGCTCTCCCTTCGTTTGTCAAGACTTACGCAGGCAATTCCAAAAACTTCTGCGTATTGTCTATTTTAGTATGTCCGGTTCATCCGGGCAATGTGAGATTTCGCCGGAAAATTCCGAAAAATTTGACTGGTCAGCGCTGTACTCTTCCCGTGCCGTCGCCGCCCATGAGCTTTTCGACATCGCAAACGCCCACGCGGTTAAAGTCGCCGATGACGCTGTGCTTGAGGCAGCTTGCCGCAACTGCGAATTCGAGCGCCAGCTGCTTGTCCTCATAGTGGTTCACCGTAGATCAAGCCGCCCGCGAAGCTGTCGCCGCCGCCAACGCGGTCGATAATGTCCCGAATTTCGTATTTTTTAGACACATAGAAGTCCCTGCCGTCATTGAGGCACGCCGCCCAGCCGTTCCAGTCGGCACTGTGGCTCTCGCGCAGCGTGATGGCAATACACTGCATGTTCGGATAGGCTTCGAGCACCTTGTTTCCAAGCGCACGATATTTCTCGCGGTCCAGTTCGCCGGACTCGACGTTCACATCGACCGTAATTTCAAGCGACTTCTGCACGTCCTCCTCGTTGGCAATTGCCACATCGACGTACTTGGCCATCTCGCGCATAACCTCGGACGCCTTCTTTCCATACTTCCAGAGATTCTTGCGGTAGTTGAGGTCGCAAGAAACGGTGATGTTCCGCTTCTTCGCTTCCTTCACAGACTCAAGAGACAACTCCATCGCGGATTTGGAAATCGCAGGTGTGATACCTGTAATGTGGAACCAACCAACGCCTTCAAACGCCTTGTCCCAATCAATATCGCCGGGCCTTGCCATAGCAATGGAGGAATGTGCACGGTCGTAGACGACCTTGCTCGGCAGCTGGTTCGCGCCGCTCTCTAAGTAATAAATACCCATGCGCCCCTCGCCGCGGACGATCTTCTTTGTGTCCACGCCGAAATAGCGCAGCTCGCGGATGCAGCATTCTGCAATATCGTTCTGCGGCAGAACGGTCAGGAATTCCGCGTCCATGCCGTAGTTTGCAAGGCTCACCGCCACGTTCGCCTCGCCGCCGCCGAAGGTTGCCTCCAGCATCGGGGACTGGAAAAAGCGCTCACGTCCCGGTGCTTTCAGCCGGAGCATAATTTCGCCAAACGTTAAAACCTTCATTTGCGCACCCCCTGAATGGCAGCCCTTGCCTGCTTGCAAAGCGTGGTGATTTTCTCAAAATTGCCTGCCGCGATATCTGCCTTCGGGCAGACCCAGCTGCCGCCGACCGCATGAATGAACGGCGCTGCGATAAATTCCCCGATATTCTGGCCATTGACGCCACCCGTTGGGATAAACTTGATCCCGCCGAACGGACCTGAGAGCGCCTTCATGGCAGAAAGTCCGCCATATACGCCAGCCGGGAAGAACTTGACCACGGTCAAGCCCAGCTTCATCGCTGCCATGATCTCGCTCGGGGTCACGCAGCCGGGTGTGACGGCAATGCCGTTCTCTACGCACCAGCGGACGACCTCTTCGTCAAAGCCAGGCGAGACGATAAACCTTGCGCCGCACTCGACCGCTTTTTTGCACTGATCGAGCGTAATGACCGTGCCCGCGCCAACGAGCATGTCGGGGCAGTTTTCCGCGACGGCTTTGATCGAATCTGCCGCGCTGCTGTGCGGAAGGTAATTTCCATTACGTCCACGCCGCCGGCAAGCAAAGCCTTTGCCGTTGCGACCGCGTCTTTTACATCGTCCAATACCACAACCGGCACAACGCCGCAGCCATGGAGCCTATCCAAAACTTTCATATTCTTCATCTCCTAAGATGTTTCTTTCCAATTCAAGACGCAGACTGGCTCCGGAATATCCGAAATCGTCTGGAGCTTCGAGAGCGCGCCGGTCTGTTCGTTTCGTTTCCACAGAATGATCGTTTCTTCCCGCTGACCGGCGCTCACGAGATACTGCCCATCCCGGCTGAGCGCGAAATCGCGCGGGAAGAAAAGACCGTCCGAAACCGTTCCGACGTGCTGCGGGTGCATCGGGTCTTCGAGCGAAAACCAGTCGATTCTGCCGCCGCTGTCCGAGCGGTTCGAACAATAAAGAAATTTTCCGTCCGGGCTTATCCGGATTGCCGCACCGCCGCGCTGCTCCGGCGGCAGCTTCTGGCACGCATCCACATGTCCCATGTGCATGGGTGCAAGTGAATCCGTCAGATCCAATGTATAGATGCTGCACCCCATCTCCGTCAGAAGATAGTGTCACTATGCTTACCAAGCCTCCGTTCGATAAGCCTCTAAGCTTTACCAGGTTGTTTGATAAAAAGATGCAGATGGAAATTATGGCTGCGATTAACAAAGTTAAAGATAATGCAGTTGTTATTGCAGCTTGAGAAAGCGTACAACATCAGTTTAACGATTACCGCTGTGATTTAACGATTACTCCAGCCGTTTAACGATTACAACGTCACAGAAAGCCGCAATCTCCATAAAACGTACGAAACCCCGCCGCAGAATTGCTCTGCAGCGGGGTTCGTAATACGCTGAAACAGTCCAAAAGCCTTATTTCATGCGGTTTTCAGGCATAGAAAAAATCCACCGTAATTCTATCAAAATTACGGTGGACTTATGGTGGAGCTGAGGGGAATCGAACCCCTGTCCGAAAGCAACTTGACTGGACTTTCTCCGGGCGCAGTCTGTTATTTACATTCCCTTGCCGAAGCGGGAACAAACACTCTCATCGGCTTAGTAGAGTCATTATGCATGGGCGAGTCAACTCTTTCCCGCCGCACGGTCACCACTCAGATCACACCCTAGCCCGGCTCGTGGTCCTTCCGGGGAGGATGGGCGCCTAATTAGGCAGCCAGAGCAACTTTAGTGTTGTCAGTTAATTTAAGAAAAATTGCCCGTTTTATGGAGGCCAGGCGCCTCCGCCCGCTTATCCAGCCTCACTGCCCCCGTCGAAACCAGTGCAGCCCCGTGTGCGGCGCGGGTTTCCCACGCCGGGAAAAGCTTTTTTGATATTAAAATCTGCCATACGGGTCGCGGAGCTTGTCGGGTTCGGGGATATTCCTCGCCCTTCGTGTCGACGCGGATCGAGGCGATTTTTCTGCTCGCTGAGCGGACGGTCGTTGCCGTCGGTTTTCACGGCCGCGATCTTGTCGACCACATCCATCCCTTCGAGCACCTTGCCGAACGCCGCGTACTGCCCGTCGAGGAACTCGCCGTCTTCATGCATGATGAAGAACTGACTGCCGGCGGAATTCGGCGACTGCGCACGTGCCATGGAAAGTACGCCGCGCTTGTGGCTTAAGTTATTTTTCACGCCGTTGAGCTTGAACTCTCCTTTGATGCAGTAGCCGGGACCGCCCATGCCGGTTCCCTGCGGGCAGCCACCCTGGATCATGAAGCCGGAGATGACGCGGTGAAAAATCAGGCCGTCGTAGAAGCCCTTATTTGCAAGGCTGATGAAATTGCGCACCGACTGCGGCGCTTTTTCGGGGTAGAGCTCGGCGACAATCTTGCCGCCGTCTTCCATGGTGAGCGTCATAATGGGATTTTCCATGGTTATCTTCCTTTCATGGCGCGGTCGATCTGGCGCTTTGCGTCCTTCTTTGCCGCGTCGTCGCGTTTATCATAGAGCTTTTTGCCCTTGGCCAGCGCAATTTCAACCTTTACAAGCGACCCCTTGAAATAGACCGAAATCGGAACGAGCGCGTAGCCGTCCTGCTTGACCTTGCCGAACAGGCGCGCGATCTCCCGCTTGTGCATCAGAAGCCGCCGCGGGCGCAGGGGGTCTTTGTTGAAAATATTACCCTGCTCGTAGGGCGCAATGTGCATTTGGCGGATGAAAAGCTCGCCGTCCTTGATCTGGCACCACGCCTCTTTGAGGCTGAGGTTTCCCAGACGGATGGACTTGACCTCGGTGCCGGAGAGCTCGATGCCGGTTTCAAATTTTTCCTCGATGAAATACTCGTGGTACGCCTTCTGGTTCTTCGCCACGATTTTGACGCCGGTTGCAGCCACGCTGGCACCTCCTTCCATCCATTGCAGTATCATTATATCACACCTGTCAAGCCGTTACACCACTCAGACGGAACATCCTGCCTTTTTTCGGAAAAGGGCTTGCGCGCGTGTTTCTTTCATGCTATAATAAAACAAATGTTCCAGAAAGGAGACGAACAGCTATGCCGAACCGGAACCTTCCCGTGCAGGTGCTTGCCGCCTGCGGTGTCGATGGGCAGATGCAGCCGCTGCGCTTCCGCTTTGAAGACAGCGAGCACCAGCTCCACACCGTCCACATCACGGAGATCATCGACAGCCGCTTTGTCGAATATGTCGGCATTGAGACGTTCGTCTTTCTCTGCAAGGCGCTGTTCGAAGGCGCGGAAAAGCTCTACGAGCTGCGCTACACCGTCCGCACCCACCGCTGGACGCTCTTTCGGGAGGTCTACTGATGGCAGAGCCTGTCTGGTTTCACATTGACGTGAACAGTGCGTTTTTGTCCTGGACCGCTGCGTACCGAACGCTCGTCGAGGGACGAACGCCCGACCTGCGCGAGATTCCGGCGGTCATTGCAAACGACAAAAACCTCCGCACGAGCATCGTGCTGGCAAAAAGCACACCTGCGAAAAAATACGGTGTAAAAACCGGCGAGCCCCTCGGCATGGCGCGCGACAAGTGCCCGAACCTCGTCGTGGCGGAGCCGGATTACGCGCTCTATGTCGCCTCCTCGCGCCGCCTGATGGCGCTTTTGCGGGAGGTTTCGCCCGTGGTCGAGCAGTATTCGATCGACGAAGCGTGGGTCGATATGACAGGCATGGAGGGACTTTACGGTCCTCCCGTGCTGGCGGCGCAGCATCTGCGCGACCGGATTTTTCAGCACACTCGGCTTCACGGTCAACATCGGCATCTCCTGCAACAAGCTGCTGGCAAAGATGGCAGGCGAGCTGGAAAAGCCCAACAAGGTCATCACGCTCTTTCCCCGGGAACTGGAGCAAAAGCTCTGGCACCTTCCGGTGGGCGAGCTGTTCATGGTCGGGCGCGCCACCTCCGCCCGCCTCACTGCCATGGGTATCCGCACCATCGGAGACCTGGCGCGCGCAGACCCTGCGTTTCTAATTCGAAAACTCGGCAAGCAGGGCAGCATGATCTGGCAGTTTGCCAACGGAAAAGACGCTGGCGTCATATCGAGCGCGCCCGCACCAAACAAAGGGCTACAGCAACGCCGTGACCACGCCGCGCGATGTGACGGATTTTTCGTCTGCCGATCAGGTGCTGCTGTCTCTTTGTGAGACAGTCGGCGCGCGGCTGCGCAGAGACGAGCAGGCGGGCTCGTGCCTGACGGTGCATCTTCGTTCGAGCAGCTTCGAAAACTGGTCGCACCAGAAGCAGCTTGCCAACGCAACCAACGTCACGCAGGAGCTTTACCATGCCGCGCGGGAACTGCTGCGCGCGATGTGGGACGGAAAAACGCCCCTTCGCCAGCTCGGCATCCAGATCACGCGCCTGATGGACACCAGCGCGCGGCAGGTGAGCCTGTTTGACGCGGCAGACTACGAAAAGCTCTCGAAGCTCGACAAAACGGTCGACGCACTGCGGGAAAAATACGGCGAGCAAGCGCTGTTCCGCGCGGCATTTTGTCCGGCGATACGCCCAATATGGCAGGCGGACTCAGCAAGCACCGCCGCACCGGCATCACCAAGCCCGTCGACGAGCCCGAGCAGTACGTGCTCGCGCATTTAAAAGACGGAAAATCAAAATTTAGGGTCTGCCGTACTCACACAGCAGACCCGTTTTTATTTTGCAATATTCCAGATGATCGTTGCCAGCAGTTCGGTGATTTTTTCCATGTCCTCAACGGGGACATACTCAAATCTGCCGTGGAAATTTTCGCCGCCGGCGCAGAGATTCGGGCACGGAAGCCCCTCAAACGAAAGCCGCGCACCGTCCGTGCCGCCGCGAATCGGCTGCACCTTCGGGGTAATGCCCAGCTCGAGCATGGCGCTTTTTGCCTGCTCGACGAGGAACATGCACGGTTCGATTTTCTCGCGCATGTTGAAATAGCTGTCACGGACGTTAAGCGTTACGGTTCCCTTTCCGTAGCGTCTGTCCATCTCCTGCGCCGCCTTTTCCATTACTGCTTTGCGCGCTTCAAATTTTTCCCGGTCGTGGTCGCGGATGATATAGGAGAGCTTCGCATGCTCCACCTCGCCCTCCATGCCGGTCAGATGGAAAAAGCCCTCGTAGCCGTCGGTAAAATACGGTGTTTCCAGTGCGGGAAGAAGCGCGGCAAACTCCATCGCAACCAGGCTGGCGTTGACCATCTTTCCATAGGCAGAGCCCGGATGGATGGAAAGCCCCGTGATCTCGACCGACGCAGACGCGGCGTTAAAGTTTTCGTACTCCAGCTCGCCGATTGCCCCGCCGTCTACCGTATAAGCGTAGTCCGCACCGAAGCCCGTGACGTCAAACCGGTCTGCGCCCTCGCCGATTTCCTCGTCCGGCGTGAAGGCGATTTTCACCGTGCCGTGCGGGCGGTCGGAGGTCAGAAGTTTTTCCGGCGGCCGACAAAATCTCTGCCACGCCCGCCTTATCGTCCGCGCCGAGCAGCGTCGTGCCGTCGGTCACGATCAGGCGCTTGCCGACGTGCTTCTGCAAGGAAGCATAGTCCTGCGGCGAAAGAACAATGCCCTGCGCCTCGTTGAGAACAATGTCTCCGCCATCGTAGGCTTCTGTGATTCTCGCGTGAATCGGACCGCCGGGCGCATCCGGCGAGGTATCCATGTGGGCAATCAGCCCGTAGACCGGAAGGTCTTTGGCGCAGTTGCGGGAATCGTGCCGTAGACGTAGCCGGCGTCATCCATGTGCGCGTCGCGGATGCCAAGAGCAAGCATCTGCCGGACCAGCTCCTCGCCCAGCACCTTCTGATTATGCGTGGACGGTTGCTGCCCGCTTGTTTCGCTGGAGGTTGTATCAAAGCTAACAAGCTTCAAGAATCGTTCGATCACCGTCATGAAAAAATGTCTCCTTTTGTTTCAGTTCTCCCCTATTTTACTATTGAAACTCGCAAAAAGCAAGCAAAATCCGGCGCAACTTTCCGCACTGCGCCGGGCTTTACGTCATGTTTCGGGTTCTTCCTTCTTTTTTAACTCGGCGGCAACCTGCTCCAACAGTTCGCGGATGGGCAGATGCTGCGGACATCCATCGGTGCAGCAGCGGCAAGCAGTACAGGCAATCCGGTGCATGAAACGGAAAATATCCTGTACTTTGCGGACTGCCTCCATCTCCGCGTCGGTCAGCGGCTGGAAGTTCTGCATGCAAGCTGATTATTGTCTTTCATCGGTCCTCATGCCGGATCAGTTTCCATGATCAGCAAAACTGTTTTTTGCCCCGCCGTGCAGCTCAGGAACGTATCGATTCACCTGGTCTGCCTGATGTTTCCGTCCTTCATCGGAAGGCGCGTCCGAAGCCGAAGTTCTTTTTGATCCTGTCCCACTCCTTTCCGGTATTGCCGCCCTTTCGCGCACAACCTGATTTCCTTCTCATTCAGATCAGTTTCCTGATCGAACTGTTCTTTTTCGCTCAGCGGGAAAGATAACTGTCGCAGACAGCCCGCTTCGCGGGCGGTCCGTTCCTCGTCGATGGTGACAAGGCACCCGTCTTTAACGACAATACGCCCATTAACAACCGTATAATCGACCGGTCCGCGCACACCGACGGTGGCAAGCACGGATTTCGGGTCATAGCACGCGCCGGTCAGCTCCAGTCTGCGGCTGTCAATCAGAAACAGGTCGCAGCATTCGCCGGTGCTCAATTCCCCGATATCCTTCCGCCCCAGAAGGCGCGCACTGCCCTTTGTTGCCATTTTGAGAATATCATAGCCCGAAGGCGCCTTACGGCTGGCGTTGAGCCTGTGCAGCAGGAACGCCACGCGCAGCTCTGCCATCAGGCTCGACCCGTCGTTGGACGCAGAGCCGTCTACGCCCAAACCCACCGGCACGCCGAGCGCGAGCATTTCCGGGATGCGCGCAATGCCGGACGCGAGTTTCATGTTGGAAATCGGGCAGTGGCACACGCCGGTGCCCGTATCTGCCAGCAGCTTCAGCTCTTCGTCGTTAAAGTGGATGCCGTGCGCGTACCACACGTCGGGCCCGACCCAGCCGAGCGTCTGCATGAACGCCAGCGGGCGCATGCCCTCGCGCGCGAGCATGTAGTTTTCTTCGTCCTTCGTCTCGCACAGGTGCGTGTGCAGCCGCACATGGTACTGCCGCGCGAGAATCGCGCTCTGCCGCAGCAGCTCTGCCGAAACCGAGAACGGCGAGCACGGCGCCAGCGCCACCTGCCGCATGGAGCCGAACGATGCGTCGTGATACGTTTCAATCAGCTGCATGGAGTCTTTCATAATCTCGTCTACCGTCTGCACCACGGAGTCGGGCGGCAGTCCCCCATCCTTGACGGACAGGTCCATCGAGCCGCGCGAGCAGTGCATGCGGATGCCGAGCGCAGATGCCGCTTCGAACTGCGTGCCGATCAGGTCCCCCGCACCTGCCGGGAAGACGTAGTGATGGTCGAAGCAGGTTGTGCAGCCGTGCTTCAATAGCTCTCCCATGCCGGTAAGGCTCGAAAGCCGGATGACGTCTGTATCGAGGTTCTTCCAGATCTCATAGAGCGTCTTGAGCCAGTCGAACAGCTCCATATTCTGCACCTGCGGCAGATTCCGGGAAAACTGCTGATACAGGTGGTGGTGCGTGTTGACAAGCCCCGGATAGCAGAGCATATGGCTTGCGTCGATGGTTTCATCGGCAGGTTTCTTAAAATTATGCCCGATGGCGCGAATCACGCCGTCCTCCGCGTAGAGGTCGACGTTTTCATATACCCGGTCCTGCTCGTCGCACGAGACAAGACTTGCGATGTTTTTTGATCAGAAGCGTCTTCATGTTTGTCCGTTCTCCCATTTCGTTTTCGCGCAGGATCTGCGCACCTGTACTTCTATTATACCGGGTCAGGCGATAATTGCAAGGCTTGCCTTTTCCGCGCAAAAAGAACCGGACGCCCGCATTTTTTTGCAAAAAACATACCCGCCGCACTTTTTGCGGCAGGTATAGGTTTTGCCTTTCGTTCCTTTGCACAATCAGATGCGCCCCGTTAACTTACCGCAGCGTTTTCCTTTGCCAGCTCTGCTGCCGGACGGTAGAAAAGCAGCGCGCCCAGCAGCAGCGCCGCCGTCACCGCCAGACTCAGCGGATACGCCAGCAATAGCGTATCAAAGGTCCGGTTTGCCGCGAACGCCGTATAGACCCACACAATGCGCACGCCGCACACGCCCAGCATCATCAGCACTGCCGGTACCATGGAGATACCAAAGCCACGCAGATACCCGCGATCATTTCATAGGTCATGGGAAACGCATAGGCGAAGAATATGACGACCAGCCGCGTATAGCCACACGCAATGACCTCCCGGGCCGGCGGTTAAAGAGCGCCAGCAGCGTCCTGCCCGCCGCCAGCACCAGCGCAATTGCCGCGCCCGCCGGAAGTCCGATCTTCATCACCCAGCGGAAGCTTCCGCGGTCGAGGCGCAGCTTTCCAATGTGGACGCGAAGCACCCCTTCTGTACGCAGCAGCCCCTGGGCAAAAAGAATCGCCGAGCTTGACCGCGTTGGAAATCACCGTCGCAATTGCCACGCCTCTACGTTCATCCCCAGCGCCAGCACAAAAAAAGAGGTTCAGAAACACATTCAATACGCCGGACAGACTCAGCGCCAGCAAGCGGCAGTTTTTTCTCCGGCGCTTCATGAAAATCGCCGCCTCGAAGTTATAGAGCAGAATCACAGGCATGCCGAGCAGATATCCGCAGATAATGAAGCGCCGGGTCAAAGACGTCCTCCGGCACATGGAACGAGCGCAGCAGCCAGCTCGCCAGCTCACCCAAAAGCGCCACCAGCACGCCGCCCAGAACCGCAATCACGATAGAGGTATGGACCGTCTTTCGATGGCGCTTTCGTCACTTCTTCCGATGGCGTTTGCGATGACGACATTGCTGCCGAGCGAAATGCCAATGAACAGGTTCACAATCAAACTGACAATCGGAGAATTTGCCCGACTGCGGCAATACGCCGCAATGCGTATCTGCGCCGCAAAATTGCCGACCATCGCGATATCCGAGGCGTTGAACAGCTGCCCGAGAATCGCTGTCGCTGCAATCGGCAGTGCAAAGCGCGGCAGCCCCGCCAGATGGACCCCTGCAGCATGTCGTTTTTCTGTTTGCACATAAAATTCTTTCTCCGAATCCCCTGCATATCTGCAGCCATCATAGCGCCGGAGGCTTCAAAAGCAAACGTTCTGCCCTGCTATTTTCTTTTTTGTCCGGTTCTTCGTTGAAAATCCTAACCGCCGGTTAATCGCCTGCGTTTCTGCGCGCTTTTATAATGGATACAGATCATTTCCAACATTTTCTTTTGAGAGAGGAATTGCACATGAAAAAGAACTTGCGATTTTTGACCGTTATTTTGCTGGCAGCGCTCTGCCTGCTGTTTGCAGGCTGCGCCGAGCAGGCAGCAGAGCCGGACAGCTCTGCGCAGGATGTTCTCAAGCTGAACGACGGCGCAGATGAAGTTCCCGCGGACGACGGGCTCGACGACACAGCAGATGAGAGCTACCCCCGCCGAAGAAGATCTCGCCGCCTTCGCCGGAACCTACACCTGCCGCACACAGGGCGCAGAATGGAGCGATCTTGAGATCTATGACGACGGCAGCTGGACGCTCTACGGAACCGACGCCACACGCACCGGCACGCTTGTCTACGAGGAGGAGTATGAAATGTACTACGCCTACAACGACGCCGACAATTCCGGCTGCCAGCTCAGCCGGGACGAATCCGGCGAAATTTACATGGGCGCCTACGGCTACTTTGTCCCCACCAGCGCGCCTTCCAACGAGGACGCGGGCGGCGACGGCGAGTATGTCGACTACGAGGATACCGGTGATTCCGGCGGCTATTATATTGACGACGACTACCACGTCGATATTTCCAGCTTCGAGGGCTGCTGGTATTACGACGGCGATCTGTCCGCCGACCGCTACATTTCTCATCGATGCCTACGGCGAATGGTTCTATTACGCGCGAAATGAAGGCGACGCCGAAGCGTCCGAGATCGACTGCGGCGACCTGCGCATCGCAGAGGGCGAAACCAGCACCTATTATGCCGATTCCGACTGGTACAGCAATGTATCCTACCGGGTCTTCGAGTTCGATACCGGCGTTCTGACCTGGGACGAGGAAGGCGTGTTCTACCGTATGGTGAGGTGCGCGGCACAAGGTTCTCCACCGGAACCATGTCTGCGAAAACACTGCCTTTTCCCGTAAAACTCCGGCTTATTTTCCACCATTCATACATTACTGTGCAGAATTCCTCCGCTGGGGGATTGACTTTTCCGGGTCTTCTGAGTATACTGTAGTTCGATTTGGGATGTGCCCTGCGGCATGCCCTGTCATATCGAGATAGAAGGAAGATTCTTATGCCTCGTATTTGTCCGAAATGCGGCGCGCAGATTCCGGCTGGCTTCGATTCCTGCCCGGTCTGCAGCAAAACGCCGGAGGACGATGTCCAGATTTATACGCCCCGCGCCGATGCGCCCGTGCAGCCGAAAAGCAGCAAGTGCCGCGTCCTTGCCGCTGCCCTGTGTGCGGCGGTTCTTGCAGGCGGCGGTCTGACGCTCTGGCGGCTCTCCCGGGAAAACACGCCCGAAAAAACCGCCGAGGAATTCCGCGCAGCGCTGGCAGACGGCGATTTTGCGCGTCTTTGCGCGGTGGCAGAGCCGTCCGGTGAGCTTTCTTTACCGAGGAGTCTCTTGCGCCGATGTTCTCTCTTTACCGCGAAAGCGCAGCATTTCGCCAGCAGGCGGCAGAGCTTGCCAGCACCGACTCGGCATGCCTGCATGTGGAAAAGCGCGGCGGCTTCCCGTTTGCAACCTACCGTGTGCGCATTGACCCCTGCCGGCTGAACGTTACCACGAACGTCGCCGGTGCAAGCGTCAGCGCGGGAGACGAACAAACCGCGAGCGTCGCGACCGAGCTTTCCGAAGCGCTCGACGGTGCAGGCTACACGCAGGACGCTCTGAACCTCGTCCGCTCGGAGGCAGCGTTTGATACGCTTCTTCCCGGGCTTTACGACGTGGAGGTGTCTTATACCACCGCATTCGGGCAGAGCTTTGATGCAGCCGATACCGTCAGCCTTTTCCAGCCTGCGCAGGTCTCGCTCGACCTCGACTACACAAGTCTGTACGTCTGGAACAGTTCGAGCATGCGCGTGGATCTGTCTGTCGACGGCGCTTACTGCACGACGCTTGCCGCAGGCGACTCTTTGCAGCTTGCCCCGCTGCACGCCGACTCCGTCGTCACCGCCAGCTGCACAACCGACGCAGGCGAAACGCTCACCCAGCAGCGTCACTGCCGCAAACCGCTCGTTTGAGGTATTGTTCAGCCTCGGAACCGTGGATGTGTACAATGACTACAACGCCGACATGCTCGTACAGCTCAACGGCGCGGACTACTGCACCATCCCTGCCCAAACGCTGCAGACCATTAACGACATCTCTCTTGGCAGCACGCTCAGCTTCACACTGACAGGGGAGGAAGTTTTCAGTCCCTATGACTACCAGCTCATCTACGATTACGACTCCATCTGCCCGATTCTGGATCTCAGTGAGGACGCTGAGCTTGCCGTTTCGGCAGTGCTGCAGGATGAACTGACCACTGCGCCGCTCACAGGCGAAGACAATGGTTTGCTTGGCGGCTTCGACCGGCTGCTGCTGGCAAACGGCTGGTCTCGCAGCGAAGTGGTTGTCTCCGACGTGACGGTAGAAAACGTCTATGCGATGGATCTGGTAGACGGCGGCATCCTTCTGGGTGTCAGCGGCTACTACACCTGCACGAACATCTCTCTTCCCACCGCCGATGCGCAGTCGCAGGCGTCCGCAGAATCTTCGCAGGACAGTGAGGTCCCGCAGGAATCTCCGCAGGACGGCGATGACGCACAGCAGCCGGATGCAGCTTCTGCGCCTGCCTTCGAACCGATTCAAAACCCGCAGCTTCAGAGCTTCTACGCCTCGGTCTTCTTCGACGGCGAAAGCTGGTCCGTTGCAGAATAAGATTTCAAATGCCGCCCCGGCTTGCCGGGGCGGCATTCTTTGTTACAGGATGATTTCGGATGGGTAATCTCCCAGCAGGCGGACGGTCTCCAGCTCTGCAGGATAGCGCCCGCGCAGCCGCTCCAGCTTCCGCCGAAAGCCGTCCTGCGGGTCACCCGGAATATGATAGATGAAATTTTGCGCCGCGAACCGGCAAAGCGCTTCGCGCTCGGGCTTATAAAGAAGCATCTCCCCGTTCCAGAATGCCGCGTCCATTCTTCGTCCATGCAGCACAGACTCGTGCAGCGATACCTCTGGCGCAGAATCGGAGGCAACGTAGACGCTTTTTCCTTCTGCCGAGATGATCATGGCATCGACCGTCGATTTTCCGTAGCCCGCGACCTGCGTGTGCCGCACACGGTGCAGCTCCACGGTGAAGCCTCCGATGGTCAGGCGCTACGGCGGGAGCTCGCGCCGGTTCGGAACATACAGTGCAGCGCGCGGATGATACTGTGCAAACGCCTGCGCCGCTTCTTTGTCATAATGGTCCGGGTGCAGGTGTGAACAAAAGCCCGCAGGTCTTTTCGTATGCGCCGGTTCCCGTTACAATTTCCTGCCGGACCGATTCCGGCGCGCGGTAAAACGGCGCAAGCTCCTGCGTCAGTGCGTCGATCAGCAGAAGCGTTTCCCCGGACGAAAAGACCAGCCCGCAGTTACAGATCAGAGTTATCTTCATTGCAGCATGTCCAGAAATTCCTGTTCAGAGAGAACCGGAATGCCCAGCTCGTTCGCCTTTTTGAGCTTGCTGCCTGCATTCTCTCCGGCGACGACGTAGCTCGTCTTTTTGGAGACCGAGCCTGCGGCCTTCCCGCCAAACGACTCGATTTTTGCCGTCGCCTCGTCGCGGGTGAACAGGCGCAAAGCGCCCGTCAGCACGAAGGTCTTTCCGGCAAAGCGCGTGTCCGTGACCTGATTGTGAGAGGTGAAGTTGACGTTTGCCTCGCGCAGCCGCGCGATCAAGTCCTGCGACTGCGGGCTCTGGAACCAGGCACGCAGCGCGTCCGCCGTCGTCTTGCCCACATCCGGAACCTCCAGAAGCGCTTCTTCCGTCGCGTTCATCAGCGCGTCGAGCGTTCCGAAATGGCTCGCCAGCACCTTTGCAGCCTTCACGCCGACCTGCCGGATACCAAAGGCGCAAAGTAAACGCGACAGGTCGTTCTCCCGGCTCTTGTCGATCGCGGCTTTGAGATTGTCCGCCGACTTCTGCCCGAGCCCCGGCAGCGTCGCCAGCTTTTCAAAATCGAGCGAGTACAGATCCGCCGGATTTGCAAGCATCTTTTCTTCAATCAGCTGATCAATGATCGCGCTTCCCAGCCCGTCGATGTTCATCGCCTCGCGCGAGACAAAGTGCGCCAGATTGCGCGACAGCTGCGCCGGGCACTCTGCGCCCGTACACCGAAGCGCTGCGCCGTCCTCGTCGCGCTCTACCGCCGCGCCGCAGACCGGGCACTTCGCCGGCAGGAAATACGGCGTCGTTCCCGCTGGGCGCTTCTCCAACACGACCTCGAGAATTTCGGGAATAATCTCCCCTGCCTTGCGGATCTTTACGGTATCGCCGATGCGGATATCCTTCTGCGAGATGAAATCCTGATTGTGAAGCGTCGCCGCCGTCACAGTCGTCCCTGCCAAATGCACGGGCGCGACAATCGCGCGCGGGGTCAGAACGCCGGTTCTTCCGACCTGCACAACGATGTCCTGCAGAACCGTCTGCTTGACCTCGGGCGGATACTTGAACGCCGCCGCCCAGCGCGGAAATTTTGCCGTGCTGCCCATGCGGATGCGTCCGGCAAGGCTGTCGAGCTTGACGACCGCGCCGTCGATATCGTAAGGAAGATCATACCGCGTTTCGCCGATTGCCGCGATGGTATGAACCGCCTCATCGATGGTCTTGCAGCGCGTGTAATCGATAACCTTAAAGGAAAGCGCACGCAGATAGTCGAGCGTCTCGGTGTGCGTCCTGAAGGACACACCCTCTGCCAGCTGCAGATTGAACACCAGAATGTCGAGCTTACGCTGCGCGGCGATTTTGGGGTCCAGCTGCCGAAGAGAGCCCGCCGCCGCGTTTCTGGGGTTGGCGAAGAGCGGCTTTCCGAGCTTTTCCTGCGCCTCGTTGAGCGCTTCAAAACTGGCCCGCGGCATATAAACCTCGCCCCGGACGATGAGCCTTGCGGGCGCGTTCTCGAGATGCAGCGGGATGGAACGCACGGTCTTGAGATTCTCCGTCACGTCTTCGCCGATGAGCCCGTCGCCTCTCGTCGCACCGCGGACAAACTCGCCGTTTACATACTCGAGTGCCACCGAGAGCCCATCGATTTTTGGCTCAACACTGTACGCAGCCTCCGGCTCATCTTTTCGGAGCCGCTCGTCAAATTCCCGCAGCTCGTCGTACGAAAACACGTCCTGCAGGCTCTCGAGCGGCACCTCGTGGCGGACCTTCACAAACTGCGAAAGCGCCGCGCCGCCAACGCGCCTCGTCGGGCTGTTGGGCAGCGCATACTCCGGGTGCTGCGCCTCAAGCTCCTCGAGTCTGCGGAGCTTGTGGTCATAGTCGTAGTCCGACATCTCCGGCGCGTCCTTCACATAGTATAAAAAGCCTGCGTGTTCCAGCTCTTTGGTGAGCTGCTGTATCTCTTTGCGGTTCCATAAATAACCTCTGTTTCTCCTGTCAACGGATGCTATCCCAGATAAAGATAGCTCTCGGGCACATCGCCGAGAAGAATGGTCTGCGCCGCCAGCACATCGCTCGTCACGTCCGTATCCGAAATGCCCACGGGCGTCAGAAAGGACAGGCTGATGGTAAAGGTAATGCGAATCTGCTGCACGCTCTGGTTGATGCCGACAGACTCGATGCTGCTGTAAAAATCGGCGTTCGTACTGTTGAGGGCAAGCACGCGCACGGGAATCGAAAATCCGCGCCCGGCAAAAAACGTCGGAAACAGCAGGCTTCCCACGGGCACGGACAGCGCCTCGTCGTCCATGTTCGAGATTTCCTCGTCCAGAAACGCCAGCACCTCCGATTTGAGCTTTGCCACCGCTTCCGGTTTGCAGCTGGCGCGCGACGGCGCGGAAAATGGCGTCGGACGCCGCGTTCCAACCTGGTTTTCCGCAATTCTGCGGAGCGTCGGCGCAATGCGCAGCTGCAGCAGCACAACGCTTCCGATCATTAGAAGCAGCAAGCCTACAAGCGCCAGACGGCGCCTGCGCCGTTTTAGCCGGTTCATTGCCACCACCTCCGGCTAACAGCCTATGCCGGCAGGCGGCGCAATATGCTGGGGAGATTCTGATTGAGTCAGTCGCCCGCTAAAGCTTT
>VOFG01003441.1_pt1 | contig 35109 bp, 67 predicted proteins | sample 5384171 | NCBI WGS metagenome assembly VOFG01 (sample SAMN12384726, study PRJNA508395) | human gut metagenome | isolation source: healthy gut F | host: Homo sapiens
AGTCGCTCCAGCCTGATAAATAAAGGCTTTAGAGCGACTTTTTGGATTCTAAGTATCAAACTTGGGATTTTATCATCTACCAGAAAAATCACAAGTGCCGTTTTTCAAACGCAGATATACGACTTCCCGGAATATCGTATAAAATACAGATACCATAGGGATAAATACAAGCATTCCTACGATCCCCATCAGATTTCCACCAATGGTTACCGCTGCAAGCACCCAGATGGACGGAAGACCTACGGAGCCTCCAACCACATGTGGATAGATCAGATTACCCTCGATCTGCTGCAAAGTAAAAATACAATGATAAATAAAATTGCCTGCCTTGGGCTTACCATAAAGATCAAAAAAAACAGCCCATCCCACATCCAATCAAAGCTCCGAAGATCGGAACTAAAGCAGTAAATGCAATCAGCACTCCGATCAAAAGCGCGTATGGCATGCGTAAGAGACTTAATGTGACGACAAACATGCTTCCAAGTATCACTGCTTCCAGGCACTGCCCGGTAAGAAAGCTTGCAAATGTCCGGTAGGTTAGGGAACAGATCTTCAAAAAGCATCTGCTTTTTGTCCTGGCACAAATGCAAAAACTACTTTTTTCATCTGCTGCTGCAATTTCTCTTTCTCAAAAAAAGGATATAGCAGGCAAACGAAAAGGCGATAAAAAAGGTTGTTAATCATTCACAATCGTTCCCACTGCAGATACGGTCGTGTTCATCATATTTCCTGCGCCATTTCCCAGAATACCGATTCCCCACTTGATCGCCTGGTCAGGATCAAACTGCAGCTGGTTTACCAGCTGCATCATCTCCTGATTATTATGAGAAAATTCCCGGACCCAGTTCTGCAGCTCCGGAATAAAATCCGCGATACTCAGCATCAGGCTTCCCATGGTCCGTGTCAGCTGTGGAACCACGCCAAGCATCACTAAGGCGATCACACCAAACAGTAACACCACAGTAAGAATGAGACTGACCGGTCTTGCCAGTTTTTCTGCCTGTCTTATTGCTTTTTTTGCTCTTATCAAACAGCTTCTTCTCCAGAAAACTCATGGGCACATTGATCACAAATGCAATCGCTCCGCCAAGCGCAAACGGAAATACGATGTTCCATATGGTTCTGATCACATCGAGCACAACATCAAACTTCCACAGAGCCACAACAAGAAGTGCTGTAAACACGATCAGTTCCCGAAGTTTTTTCATAGACATGTTTGCTAAAATCCAATATATTTTCCCACCTTTTCTCAACTTTATACGGATCCATTTCAGTAATTGGATGACCAGCATACTGGCAAATGCATACAGATATACAAAACCAAGCTGTAGAAGATCCAGAGTCTCCACTTTAAACACATGATGAAGTCCCGGAAACGTCAGTACTGCCGTAATAAATACTGCCCCAACTGCAAATGCACCCAGAAGCCATGGATTGTTCAAAAACTGCTTTTTTCAAGATAACCGGATGATCTGATTTACAGTTGAATCCATGGAACAAACGTGCCAGGCAAAGTGTTGCAAATGCATAAGTGCTTCCAAGCAGCGCACCGTCCTGATGATATCCAGTCAGGAATCCGACCATCGTCATTGCCCCAATCACCAGACCTTCCAAACCGATCTTGCTAAGAAAATTTCTGGTCAGTATTGACTCGTCAGCAGATCTTGGTTTTTCTTTCATCACTTCCCCATGATCTGGTTCCATTCCCAGCGCAATCGCCGGAAGGCTGTCTGTCAAAAGATTGATAAACAGCAGATGTACCGGTGCAAAGGGAACCGGAAGTCCAAAAACCGATGCACATAGAACCGTAAGAATTGCTCCAAAATTTCCAGATAAAAGAAACTGGATCGCATACTTGATATTCTGATATAAATTGCGTCCGTTTTCCACTGCTTTTACAATTGTTGCAAAGTTATCATCTGTAAGAACCATAGCTGCAGCATCCTTTGGCAACCTCGGTTCCAGTCACTCCCATTGCAACACCTATGTCTGCCTGCTTTAATGCCGGAGCATCATTCACGCCATCCCCGGTCATTGCCACAATTTTCCCTCTCTGCTGCCATGCACGGACAATACGGATCTTATGCTCCGGTGAGACTCTCGCATATACGGAAATAGTGGGGAACCAATTCCTTCAGCTGATCATCACTCATCTTTTCAATATCGGCACCCTCACAGGCTTCCGACAGATCATGGAGAATACCAATTCGCTTCGCTATCGCAGCTGCCGTGATTTTATGATCCCCGGTAATCATAACCGGCCGGATTCCTGCCTTTATACATTCTTCTACTGCAGCTTTTGACTCTTCCCTCGGCGGATCCATCATCGCGATCATTCCGAGAAATACCAGATGGTCCTCATCCTCTGCCGTTAATCTATGCTTATCTGGAATATCCCGGTAGGCAAACGCCAGTACCCGGAGTCCTTCCATTGAAAAATCCTGATTCTGCTGCCGGATGATCTCCTTGTCCTTCTCCGTTAGTTCCCGAACCCCGGCACTGGTCCAGATCCATTCTGTCCGTGCCATCAGACAGTCGATCGCACCTTTGACGATCATCCGGTTTTCGCCGTCTATCCGGTGAAGCGTCGACATCATTTTCCGGTCACTGTCAAATGGGATTTCTCCTTTTCTAGGGGTAAAGCCTTCTTACCTCTGCAGCCTCGACCCCATATCGTTTTCCCAGATTGATCAATGCTGTTTCCGTTGGATCTCCGATCTCCACCCCATTTTCATTGGTAGAATCATTGCACAAAATACTATCATATAAGAGACAGCTTTGGGCCGGATCTGAGACATCAACTGCAGCTGCCAATCCGTTTCCCATCAATATAATAATCTTCTACTGTCATTTTGTTCTGTGTGAGCGTTCCTGTCTTATCCGAACAGATAACAGATACACTCCCAAGGCCTTCCACAGCCTGAAGTTTCCGGATGATCGCATGCTCTTTTGCCATCTTCTGTGTCCCAAAAGAAAGAACGATTGTCACAATAGAGCTTAACGCTTCCGGGATTGCTGCAACTGCAAGAGCTACTGCAAACATAAATGCACTGCTGATCTTCTCACCACGAAATACATTGACCGCAAACAAAATACCACAGAAGACCAGGATCAAAATCGACAGCTTCTTTCCAAATTCTTCCAGACTCACCTGAAGTGGCGTTTGTTTTTCAGAAGTCGATTTCAGAAGTCCCGCAATCTTTCCAACCTCTGTCTGCATTCCGATATCTGTTACAACCACTCTGCCATGTCCATATGTCACAAAACTGCCGGAGAACATCATATTAGAACGATCTCCCAGCGCTGCTTCCTCTAAAATTGGATCTATGCTTTTTCTCAACAGCAAGGCTTTCCCCGGTAAGAGCACTCTCATCCACCTTCAGGCTTGCATTTTCGATCAGCCTTCCATCTGCCGGGATCATATCGCCTGCCTCTAAGAGGATCACATCACCAACAACCAGTTCTCTTGCAGGAAGCAGGACAACTGCATCATCGCGCAATACCTTTGCCTGGGGACCAGAAAGCTTTTTTAGGCTCTGCAGGGACTGTTCCGCTTTTTACCGTCTGCACAGTTCCCCAAAACTGCATTCATGGTGATCACGATCATGATCACTGCTGCACTCTCCACATCTCCGAGTATGCCGGATATAACTGCCGATGCGATCAGGATCAGTACCAGGAAATCCTTATATTGTTCACCGAAAATCTGCAGGATGCTTTTCTTTTTTCCTTCAGTCAGCTCATTCCAGCCACAGGCTTCCCTGGATCTTTTTACTTCTTCATCTGTAAGACCTGATTCTCTGCTTTTTACACGATCCAAAACTTCTTTACCGTCTGTTGGTATATTTTTTTCATTATCTTCTTCCTCCTTTTCTAAATACACACCAACTGTATCTCTTATGCAATGAAGAATTCCTTCGATAATGAAAAAAGAAACCTTTATTGCATAGAACATGCAATAAAAGTCTCACCATTTTCTTGTGGCACCGGATGTTTCCATCGTACTGACGATACCACAAACACAGATCACCAAGTGTAGGTTACTCCCTTTTATTTAGGATATAATCATATATCAAAAGCATTCACTCTGTCAAGCCCCTTAACCAGAAATTGCCTGGTCGATCGTAACAGTTCATCCAAGGCCATTCATAAGCTGCCGGATTGTGCAGATTGGCTAACAAATATACGTGCTTTCCGGCAACTTATTTCATGTCGGGCCTCAAAAAGTTATAGACTTCTTCTGGACTCTATTCGGTGTTCTGAATAGTTACCTTTTCTAAAATAATTCCTCTACCTTACAGGAATGTTCTTTCGTTTCTTTGTCATAACTGATTCTACCGCCAGAATCCGTCCGGTATACCTTTCCGCTTCTGACATTTTGCCTTTAAAGCGCAAAGCATACTGTTTTTCTTTAATCTGTGCAATGGCCTCTTCCGGCGTATGATCCACTTTCAATTCCAGTATGATGCAATCCTGATCATGACGGATCGGATAAAAAACGAAATCTACATACCCTTTTCCTGCCTTATCCTCGCGTTCTACCCGGTACTGGTCTCTCGCAGCCAGATACACAAGATTAATAATGGCCGAAAGTTCCACCTCGTTATTATAGGATAAAATCGGGACTTCTGTATTATGCGCATACTGAATGATCTGCGTCATGGTATCTGTATCGCCTGCAAAAGAGTAGCCTGCAGCATCTGTGAAGACGCATTGGCCAGACGATAAACATATCCCAGTGATGTTTCCTTTTTTCATCATTGCTGCGTAACTTCCCATGAGCTCCCGGTTTGGAATAAACACCCTTCCGTTGTCATAGGTCAGTAACCCCATAAACAACCATAGCAGAATATATTTCCTCTTTCGTTTTCAATTCCTGCGCAGTCGCTGCATATTCCTGAATGCCAGATGATATCTTTTCTCCGCGAACATCAATGCCAGATCATTCTGTATCTGATCCACATTGTATCGGATGTAAGTAAAAATCGAATCATATTTGCCGGAACTTACCCAGTAATTAGATAACTGATTATCCGTCAGTGCGCATACCACTGAGCGTGGATTATATAACCGTTCTCCGGATGCCGTGTGATATCCGTCATACCACTCACGAAGATTTTCCCGCGTAATCTGCGGCTTTTTGGTTCTGCTCAGATAACGCTGATACAGCATATCAACCTCTTCATCCGTAAAACCAAAATACTCACTGAACCGAATTCGCGTTGCCATATTATATTCCAAAAAACATATTCAATTCAGAACCATCCGAATATTTTGCAATCGGAAGGACACCTGTCATGTAAGCCAGCTCCACATAGCTCTTTCCCTTCAAAAGAAGTTTCAGAAAAAAGTAAAATAGTTTTCCCGATCCCGTTCTGTGATAAAAGACATATGGAAAACCGCATCCCACTCATCCATCACAAAAATAAACTTATGCCCGGTCTTATCAAAACCAATGAAAGAATATCCCAGACCGCTTCGCTCTTTTCTATCATAAGTTCCGGATACGCTTCCTGAATATCCCGCACCAGACCATCCTGGATTCTGCTTATATATTCCTGATACGCATGGCATTCCTGTGGCATCTCACTGAAATCAATATAAATCACATCATGATGTCCAACATGCTTCCGATACTGCTCCTGTTTTGCTACTGACAGGTTTTCAAATAATGACGGCTCCTTTGTATTCGAAAAAAAATGCCGCAATCATATTGGCCATAACTGTTTTTCCAAAACGTCTCGGACGTGTAATGCAGAAGAAACGCTGCTCCTGTTCCAACGCCGGAATCAGTTCTTCCAGTATTTCCGTTTTATCCACAAAGTAAGGCCCATTCATAACCGTTTTATACTGGTCGTATGGTTCTTTACTGTTCAAATACTGTCCCATGCTTTACGCCCCTTTCCAAAGCTTCTGCCCCTGAAATCAATTGTATTCCGTAACTGTGAGGGTACTGAACAGTTACACCAACGAATATATTTTGATTTTATCATTGCCACACAGAAATAGCAAGTTTCATCGTCATTTTGCCCACAGTACGCTTTGTGAATTTCGTACAATTCGGTCTTTGAATTTTGTTGATTTTTATGCTAAAAATTTGATTATGGAACAGAAAATGCCAGGTGGCGCCAATTCGGCGCCCCTGGCATTTCGTGCATTTCATAACTGTTCAGTACCCTCACAGTTACGGGCAAAAATCCATTGAAAATTGCCTTCGGCAATGGGATTTTTGCCTGCAAGCCCATGTTTTCATACGGTCAGCGCAGTGAATGCGCAGACCTACTGAACAGTTACGTTACTTCATAGTATTGCTATTTACAGTCTTACGATCATAGCCTCGCGTCCAGCGCCGGTTCCGATGAACTTCACCGGAGTCTTGGTGTCCTCCTCAATGAAGTTGATGTAAGTCTTTGCGTTCTCCGGGAGATCCTCGAAGGTCTTGCAGCCGGACAGATCACCGAAGTTACCGTCGAACTCTTTGTAAACCGGCTTGCAGTTCTCTAAGAACTTTAAGTTAGTGGAGAAGTCCTCGGTCTCTACGCCGTTGTGGTCGTATGCTACACAGACTTTGATCTTGTCGAACTTGCCGATGGTATCTAAGTGGTTTACGGAAATACCGGTCAGTCCATTCAGACGCTTTGCGTATTTTAAGGTTACCAGATCCAGCCAGCCGCAGCGTCTCGGTCTGCCGCTTACGGTGCCGTACTCATGGCCCAGGTCACGGATCTTGTCGCCGGTTTCGTCAAGCAGCTCGGTTACGAACGGGCCTCGCCAACACGGCTGGAGTAAGCCTTGATGATACCGTATACGTTGCCGATATCGGATGCGCTTAAACCGGTACCGGTAATGATGCCGCCGATAGTCGGTTGGGAGGAGGTTTACATACGGATAGGAACCGAAGTCGATATCAAGCAGGGTTGCCTGGGCACCCTCTACGATGACCTTCTTATCCTCTTCCAGTGCCTTGTGCAGATAGGTTACGGTATCGCACACATACGGCTTTAACTGCTCTGCGTACTCAGAGTAGGTCTTGTATACATCCTCAAATTCAGTTTCTCATCGATGGTGGTGTCTTCGGATCGTAGAACTTTTAAGAGTGCTTTTCTGGACTCTACCAGTTCTTCCAGATGGCTCTTGAAGTTATCTGCGTACAGATCCTCCACTCTCGTAAGCCGGCACGCTCGTACTTATCACAGTAGGTCGGTCCGATACCTCTGCAGGTGGTACCGATTTTGGATGCCTTTCTTGCTTTCTCTAACGCGCGGTCCAGCATCGGATAGGTACGGCAGGATGACATGGGTCTTGTCGCTGATCTTTAAATGGTTGTCGATATCATATCCGTGTGCCTTTAAGTTCTCGATCTCTCTAACAGCACCTGCGGGTTCATAACAACTCCGTTGCCGATTACGCCAATGGTATGACCGGACAGAATTCCTGACGGAATCAGACGCATCGCGTATTTTACTCCGTTTACTTCAATGGTATGGCCAGCGTTATCACCACCGGTTGCGCGAACTGCAATATCTGCATCCGTTGCAAGATAATCGATTACTTTGCCTTTTCCTTCATCACCATAAAAACATCCAATCACTACATCTACTTTTGACATAATCAGTCTCCTTCGTTATAACTGCTGCCGTAACTGTTCTTTGCTGTTCCAGTTACCTGCCTTCTTTAAATTCAGGCGGAGCTTTCTGCTCCGCAAACATTAACAGTATATAAGATTCCTGCACTAAAATCAATACGCAAACACAAAAGGCGGACAGATTTTCTAATCTGCCAGCCTTTTATTATCAGTGTATCTTATTAATATTTATTAGTTTGAAAGGTTTATACCGTAATCTCGGCGGTCATGCCCAGATCCTCTTTGTTTGCTTCCAGAATCGGATTTACCACTTCGCTTAAGAACTCATCCACCTGCTTCGGCGCGCGGCCCACATAGCGGGACGGCTCCATGCATGCTTCAGCTCGTCTAAGGAAAGTCCGAATGCGGATCTGCAACAATGAGCTCTAACAAGTTGTTGTCCAGGCCTTCTCTTTTACATTTCTGCCTGCTTCCATAGACAGCTGACGGATACGTTCGTGAAGCTCCTGGCGATCTCCGCCTGCCTTTACAGCATCCATCATAATGTTCTCCGTTGCCATAAACGGAAGCTCTGCCATTAAGTGTTTCTCGATCACCTTCGGATATACCACCAGGCCATCTACCACATTCAGGTACAGATCCAGGATACCATCAATGGCAAGGAAGCCCTCTCTGGGATGCTCAGGCGCTTGTTGGCGGAATCGTCCAGAGTACGCTCAAACCACTGGGTAGAAGCCACCATCATCGGGCTCATGACATCACTCATCACATAGTTGGAAAGGGAAGCGATACGCTCGCTGCGCATCAGGATTTCTCTTGTATGCCATAGCGGAAGAACCGATCTGGTTCTTCTCAAAAGGCTCTTCCACTTCTTTTTTAATGCTGTAACAGACGGATGTCGTTGCTGAACTTATGGGCGCTCTGGGCAATGCCTGCCAGAATATTTAACACACGGGTGTCCACCTTACGGGGAGTAGGTCTGGCCGGATACCGGGTAGCATGCGGAAAAGCCCATCTTCTCCGCGATCATCTGGATCTGCCTTGCGGCACTTTGCGTGATCCCCCTCAAAGAGCTCCAGGAAGCTTGCCTGTGTACCAGTTGTTCCCTTGGAGCCAAAAGTTTCATATGTAGAAAGCACATGATCCAGATCTTCAAGATCCAGACAAACTCGTTTAACCACAACGTTGCGGCTTGCCCACGGTAGTCGGCTGGGCCGGCTGGAAATGGGTAAATGCCAGGGTCGGCTGGTTTTTGTATTTGTCTGCGAATTTTGCCAGCTCTGCCATCACGTTGATGAGTTTTTTGCGGACCAGTCTTAAGCCTCTGTCATGATGATGATATCTGTGTTATCTCCAACATAGCAGGAAGTTGCTCCTAAATGGATGATTCCTTTTGCCTTCGGGCACTGCTGGCCGTATGCGTATACGTGGGACATCACATCGTGACGCACCAGACGCTCTCGCTCCTTTGCCACCTCGTAGTTGATATCCTCCGCGTGTGCCTTCATCTCATCGATCTGCTCCTGAGTGATCGGCGGTCCCAGCTCCTTCTCGGTCTCTGCCAGCGCGATCCACAGTTTTCTCCAGGTTTTGAATTTCTTGTCCGGGGAAAAAAGATGTACTGCATCTCTTTGCTTGCATAACGCTCGGACAACGGGCTTTGGTATCTGTCGTTCATAAGAACCCTCCAATATTTTTCTGATTGATAGTTGTTTTTGCTGACTGCGGCCTGCGCAGCCTTTCTTTATTTGGTGTATTCGCCGCGGATGTCCTCCTGCGGCGGGTCTAACGGATAATCTCCGCTGAAGCATGCAGTGCAGATCGGAAGTCCTGCAGACAGCTCCTGCAAACGCTCCATCTTTAAATAAGATAAGGAATCTGCCCCAATGATCTGGCGGATTTCCTCAATGGTACGGCCACTGGCGATCAGCTGGTCCTCGGATGGAATATCAGTTCCGAAATAGCACGGGTAAGAACGGCGGCGCACTGATCTTCACATGAACCTCTTTCGCTCCGGCATCCGCAGCATCTTGACAATGAGATGGCTGGTGGTACCGCGGACAATGGAGTCATCAATCATGATGACGCGTTTTCCGCTACTGCTTCCTTTAATACATTTAATTTTACGCGGACACTGGATTCCCGGCTGCTCTGTTTTGGTTCGATAAAGGTTCTGCCCACATAACTGTTCTTCAACAAACGCCGTTCCGTAAGGGAATGCCGGACTGCATGCGTAAGCCCAAGGGCCGCCGCATTGCCGGATTCCGGAACACCCACCACCAGGTCTGCATCCACCGGGGAGTCCATGGCAGGAACGGCCCGTCCTGCGGATGCGGGCATGGTAAACGCTGACGCCGTCAAACACGCTGTCGGTCTTGCAAAATAAATATATTCAAAAACACGCATCTGGCCTTCTTTTTCCCGGATCCGATGCACAGTTCCTTATCGGATTTGGATGCCATCCTTTGTGATGGTAACGATCTCACCCGGCTCTACGTCACGGACAAACTCGCGTCGATGGTAGCCAGAGCGCAGCTCTCGGATACCAGAATGTAGGCATTCTCCTTTTTACCGATACAGAGACGCTTAAAGCCAAACGGATCTCTGGCGCCAATCATTTTGCGCGGGCTCATGATGACCAGGGAGTAAGCGCCCTTGATCTTCTTCATGGCATTGGCTACCGCTTCCTCTACGGAAGAAGTACGCACACGCTCTCTGGCAATGTGGTACGCAATGACCTCGAGTCAATGGTAGTCTGGAAGATTGCTCCGGTGTATTCCAGTTCTCTTCGCAGCTCCGGCGCGTTGACCAGGTTTCCGTTGTGGGCCAGCGCCAGGGTTCCTTTGACATAGTTCAGTACCAGCGGCTGGGCATTCTCGCGGGTACTGCTTCCCGCGGTGGAATAACGCACATGTCCCACACCAATATTTCCATGTAACCCCTCTAAGATGTCCGGTGTGAACACCTCATTTGCAAACCCCATCCCTTATACGCATTTACCTTCCCCTTCGGTCCCTCTGTGTCACTGACCGCAATACCGCAGCTTTTCCTGCCCCCGGTGCTGCAATGCGAACAGTCCGTAATAGATCTCGGATGCCACATCATTGCCGTCAAAATCGTACATTCCGAATACGCCCCATTCTTCATGCAGCTCATCTGGATTCACAAGCGTTTTTCTTCCATCGGCTTTTCTTATTCCTCTCTGTGTATTTATAAAGTGTCATAAATAAAAGAAGTTAATTTCAGAAGAAATTATAATACACAGGTATCTGAATTGCAATATATTTTTTCGTCTGCCTGTTCTTTGCATGCACAAAGTTTCAAACAGGCCCTATTTTCGCTGCACTGGAATCGATCCGGTGGTAAGAACTGAACCTCCAGTGCCTCAGATTCAGGCGGACGCCGTAAATATCCTGTTCTTTTGCGCTTGCCGCTTCCCCGGCGGCATTGCCTTTCCCGTCCTTCCGGCATCCGCTATCCTCCATCTATCCAGGCTGGTCTTTGGGATCAGCTCCACCTCGCAGAATTTCTTCCCTGCGCACCAGATTCAGCTCCGGCCGGTTCTGGTTCCCAGTACAGGCCTGCGCCAGCCAGAAGCTCCGCACAAAGCGCTGCTGCCAGACAGGTCCGGAAACGCGGATCCGCTGCGCACGCTGAAATTTTTGTGCCAGCCGCCGGATACCTTGTTTTCTCCAGCGTCTGCATGCACGATTCCATTTTCCGATCAAGAATCCTCCTATATGGCTCCCGCGAAATAGCGTGGAACTTTGTAAAAGCGAAGGACACCGCCCGCAGCGTATTCTTTTCCCCTGCTGCGCTGCAGCAAAAGGGAATGTGACTCGTTTTGCTTAAGACGGTGTCTCTCTTGTTTGTTACTCTGCCGTACGGAATTTTCGGTTCAGAAAATTCCTATCTGTCAACACTGCACGCTCCACATCATTCACCAGACCATCTACCACGCCGGTGCTCTCCGCACGTTGCTGCGGTTTCCGCCTGCCGGGTTTGCGGTCTCGCCGGTTCCTGCTGTATTGCCCGGATTTCCGATATTATCGTTTCCGGTCATGTTGCCAGTGCCAGTCATGCCATTTCGGTTGTTCCCGCCGGTTCCTCCGGTGCCATTACCGGCTCCTCCATTTTCCATGGAACCATTGCTTTCCATTCCGTTTGCGGCAGTGCCGCTCTCTCCCATGCTGCCGTTTGTCTCCGTCGGACGCGCTCTGGGAAGCGGTGGTGGCTTCGTCTGCCACATGCCGGTGTTGTTCTTATTGCTGCATCCGGCCAGGCGCAGACGACCAGCGCCAGGATGAGCACACATGCGGTCATTCTGATTTTTTCATCATCATATTCTCCTTTCTTTCCTGTTGCTAGTATGGGAAAAAAGGGAGGTTTTATAAAAAATCAGAATTTCCTTTTTATCAAATTTTCAGCCGGTTTTCTCTCGGCATAAATGCCTTGCTATTGCCAGCTGCCTAGCCGATTACATCCTGCATATCGGCTGCCCCGGCTCCTTTCGGCCAGAAACAGTGCTGCCCGCGCGCGGCCTTTTTCCGAATTGCCTTGGAATATGCGGTGTGGCTGAAGGTGATGACTCGTCAGTTCTGCAAAGATCACATCGTGGTCGCCTACAATGGTACCGCCGCGCACAGCGGAAATACCGATTCGTTTTCATCGTCTCCACACGCGCTCTGTACTGCGGTCGTATTTGTAGTGATAGCGGTTGTCCATCGCCTCGTTGATGGAATCAGCCAGCGCCAGCGCGGTTCCGCTCGGAGCATCCAGCTTCTTGTTGTGGTGTTTTCTCCACAATCTCAATATCAAAAGCCTGCGTTAGCCAGAACCTTAGCCGCATCCTGTACCAGCTTCATCAACAGGTTGATGCCTAAAGGGACATATTGGCAGAGCGCAGAATTGCGGTCTTTTTGCTGGTCTCTTTACTTTTCAATCTGCTCCGGGAAAGTCCGGTGGTGCAGAGTACTAACGGCATCTTGTGAGCGCCGCAGTAATCTAACAGATGGTCCACCTGCCTTTGCGGATGCGAAATCTACGATCTCTGCCTCCACATTGCATTCCTCCAGGGATGCAAATACCGGGTAGTCCTTAACACAACACCGGGTTACGTCAATTCCTGCTACGATCTCAATGCCGTCCATCTCTTTAGCCAGGCCGGTAATGGTGCGTCCCATAGCGCCATTACAGCCATGCATGATTATTTTTACCATATTCTTTTTCTCCTCCTGTGCAAGTCTCATTCCATTTTTCTGCACTGTTTCTGTTGCCTTTTGCGATCAGCCCATGATGCTGTTTCGCAGGCTTCTTTTCTTAAAATTTTCCCGTAAGACACCTGCATAGCCTTTTCGGGCGCTCCTGGTTCATTGGCTCTTCCATCTCGGTCAGCAGCAGTCTTAACGGAACGCCTTTGCCCCATTCCCCATCAGGTTCAGCGCAGCCTTCACCGGAATCGGATTTACCTCGCAGAACAGGGCGTTGATCAGCGGAAGAGCATCTAACTGCATCTGACAGCTCTTTCAATATCGCCCTGAAGAACTTCTCGCAGATCTCGTGGGTCTGTCTCGGGCTACGTTGGACAGAACGGAAATCACGCCCTTGCCGCCCATAGCCAGCAGCGGAACGATCTGGTCATCATTACCGGAATATATATCCACATCCGTTTGCCATGATGCATGGTCAGCGATGGCGGAGAAGTTACCGCTTGCTTCCTTCACGCCGACGATGTTCGGAACCTCGCGGCAGAGCTTTACGATGGTTTCCGGCTTCATGGTCAGGCCGGTACGAGTCGGAACATGATATAACAGGCACGGGATTTACAGCCTCCGCAACGTTGCGGTGTAGTGAGCAATCAGGCCATTCTGGGTTGCCTTGTTGTAGTAAGGAGTTACCAGCAGCAGTCCGTCTGCACCAGCCTTCTCAGCCTCTCTTTGGAACAGATGGATTGCCTCTCTTACAGTTGGAACCGGTACCTGCAATGACCGGAATCCGCTTGTTTACTACGCGCAGGTGAAACGGATCACATCCAGATGCTCCTCGTGGCTCATGGTGGCGGACTCACCTGTGGTGCCGCATGCGATGATCGCGTCGGTGCCCCCTGCGATCTGCTCCTCTAACAGTGCCTCAAGTTTCTCGTAATTTACCTCTCCAGATTCTGTAAACGGGGTTACCAGCGCAACGCCAGCGCCTTCAAAAATAGCCATGTGATTTTCCTCCTTCTATTCTTCCTCGTAATCTTAAAACCGGCACAATCGTTCGGATATTATTCAGAGCATGCGCATAAGTGCTTTTACAGACAAAACAAAGGAGACTGACAAATTCGGTCCAGCCTCCTTAAAGTCGTTCTTTGCTTTCTGCTTTAAGTAGCTCTCCATCCGGTTGGATGACAGTTACAGGATTCTTCACCCTGTCCCCAGATAAATGACGTCCAGACCGCCCCTATCTTCGGCGCCTGCCCTTTCAAGAAACCCTCTTCTGCTTCTGGTGCATCAGATCCTCTACTCATGCTTCGCGCAACCTCTACTTGCCTGTTTGTATTGTATAATAGTAGCATTAACCTATTTAATTGTCAAGTTATCTGCAATCCACTTCTTCCACTTTCTTGTCTCGATGCGGCAGATGCCTTCCGGCAGTACCTTGCCGGTCACAATGACCTGGACCTGGTCGCGGCATTTCAGCAGACCCTCCAGTTCCTCTTCCGTCACGATGTTTCTGGTCCACCAGGGCCAGGGCCCTCGTCAAGCACCAGAAGATCGCACTCTTCCGTGGTCAGCACCTTTTTTGCATAGTTCAGTCCATTGCGGATGATTTCTTCATCTTTTCTCTTTTCCGCATCGCTCAGTCCGCAAAATAACGGTCTGACTTTTTTCAAACCGGAATACTTTTGAGTTCCGCCCATGCGCTTTAATACCTCCAGATTTCCTGTTTTTTCACTGCCTTTTAAAAAACTGGATCACGATCACGGTTTTTCTGCTCTTGTGAGCGCCTGAGCGCTCTGCCAAGGAGCCATCGCTGTCTTTCCTGAGCTGTCTTTGCCGCAGATGACCTCTAGTCTTCCTGTACTCATCGCTTTTTGCACCTCTGTTTTTCTTAGCATTTGGGAACCTTCTGCCTAAGCAGACGCTCCGTCGAAATCATTCATCTCGTTGATACAAGCGTCATTATCCTCATCACATTCCCCTGCCATTTGCAAGTCCGTATACCGTAAACCGTTTATACAGCGTCATCCTCCGGCTCTCCACACTCCCAATTTGCTGATGGAAACCTCATAGGCCACGCGCTTTTCGCACTCCGTCTCACTGAGCTTTTTCGGTGTATTCCCGGCTCTGGACACGCCCCCAGACTCTCACCCGGGTTCCCACCTCAAAGCGGATGCAAACCTTGCGTTTCTGCCCCAGGCAATGCAGGAATGTAGTCAGACTTGCCATACGGACGGTTCACTGCCGAGAAGATCCGCGATCTCACGGCCCAGCGGCGTTTTTCCGGTAGACCGGTGCCTTGCAGATATAGCCGTCCAGAAAAATCTGGTTCGTTTGGTATAATCCGTGAACTTTTCCATAAAATGAATCTCCCGGACAAATACCGACAGCACCAGGCGGTTTTTGATACCCTCATGCCGGTTATAGGAACGGAACTGGCCAATGGCCTCCACCGTGCAGCCAATGTAATCTTCCTTTACGTCCAGAAGACGCTCAGAAATCATGAGCGGGATAATGTCAGCCTGTTCGCTCAGGCGGCTCACCGCCACATTTACCAGATAGAAGCCCTCTCCGAACACCTCATGACTGAAGGTAAATCCGGAAATGATCTCCCGATCACACTCACCTTATTGTTTTTCAATCACTTTTTCTGACATAGTATTTTCTCTCCTCTTCCCATTTCATTTCTTTTAGCTTGCTCTCAGCTATTATCATATGTATGGGAAAATGAGAAAATTTATTCAGTGTTCGCTCGACAAATGGCGGCAAATCGCGCCACCAGACAGCCGGAAACGACAGCAGAGATCCACTCACTGATCCAGAATCCGTGCCATACCCCCACCGGACCCAGAAAATGGTTTAAAATCCAGGCCGCCGGGAGGATCACAACCAGATAGCGGCACAGGGAAATGATGAGGGAGGACATGCCCATTCCAAGTCCCTCAAAGTCATGCCGCTGGTCGTTACCGACACGGAGGAGATCAGGAATCCCATGCTGATCAGCCGGAGGGCCTGCGCCCCGGCCTCCACGGTCTCCGGATTTGTGGTAAACAGCTGCATGAGTCCCCGGGAGAAAAACATGCAGCCCAGGGTTCCCACCGCCATGATGGCGGCGCTCATCACCAGAGTCAGCTCAAATAGCCGCCATACGCGCTTCATTTCCTTTGCGCCATAATTGTAACCAATGAGCGGGCGCAGGCCCTGCACAATGCCGCTGGCCGGAAGGTAAAGGAAGGTCTGGAGCTTGTAATAAATGCCAAGCACCAGCACGTAACTGGCAGAGGATGCCGCCAGAATCCCTGTTTAACGCAGAGATCAAAGGGATGGCAGCGCCAGGTTTAAGATGGCCGGAACGCCGATTCCGTAAAGCCGCTTAAGGATCGGCGGATTTGGCCGCAGATCCCGCCCAGAAAATTTAACCGGGAACGGTTTTCCCACATACATCACCAGATAAACCGCCAGGGAAACCATCTGTCCAACACAGGTGGCAATGGCCGCGCCGAAATTCCCAATTCCGAGAAACCTCCGATTCCAAAGATCATGACCGGATCTAACACAATGTTGGTGACAGCGCCGCACAAAAAAAGGCTCACCATGGCCACCTTCATACGGCCCACTGCCTGGAAAATCTTCAAAAAAAACAGTTCTGCCATAATGACCGGCGCAAACGAAAATGTAATCCATACATAGCGCATAGCCAGCGCTTTTACCTGTTCATCGTCCGTAAACATGGCTAAAAAATGCGGCATAAATAAGAGGGAAATCACTGCCAGCACCACGCCGTGCACCAGGCAGCATAACAGCCCCTGTCCGGCCGCATTTCCGGCCTTTCCTTTCCCCGCCCCCAGATAAAGGGACACCAGCGCGTTGATACCCACGCCAAAACCAATGGCTGCCGCGTTGATAAAAATTCTGGACCGGATATACCAGAGAAAGCGCCGTCATGGCATCTTCACTGATTTTCGCCACGTAAAAGCTGTCGATGATGTTGTAAAGGGAGTTCACCAGCATGGACACCACCATCGGCAGTGCCATGGATACCAAAAGTGGGAACACCGGTTTTTCTTTCATGAATGTATCTGTCATGTTCGTCTCCTTTCGTAAATGAGTTTGTCCAATGAAACCAAAAACGCCACACAGCCGCCCTCTCAGAAACGAAAAGGAGCTGTGTGGCGAAAAGTAGTCAAAGCTAGAAAATTCCACACCAGGTTTATCCTCGGTCTTCGGGTTCTGGCCGATGACCATACCGGAATAAACCTTCTCGCCCGGTCCTACAAAGAGGATACCGCGCTCCTGTGCGTTGAACAGACCGTAGGTGATGGTCTCGCCGCTCTCTAAGCGATCAGAGAACCGGTGCTTACGGTAGCTTAAGTCACCCTTGTACGGGCCATAGCCATCGAAGATGGTGTTAAGATACCGTTACCCTTTGTATCTGTCATAAACTCACCGCGGTAACCGATGAGGCATCTGGACGGGATGGAGAACTCAAGCCTTGTGTAGCCGCCGTTTGTCGGGCTCATGCCCTGCAGCTCGCCTTTACGGTGGTCAGCTTCTGGATAACAGCACCGGTAAAGTCATCCGGTACATCAACGTAAGCTAACTCCATAGGCTCTAACTTCTGGTTGCGCTCATTATACTTATACAGAACCTCTGCCTTGCTGACTGCAAACTCAAAGCCCTCACGGCGCATGTTCTCGATGAGGACAGACAGATGCAGCTCACCACGGCCGGAAACCTTGAAGCAGTCCGGAGACTCAGTCTCCTCTACACGCAGGCTGACATCGGTGTTCAGCTCACGGAACAGACGCTCTCTTAAATGACGGAGGTCACAAACTTACCTTCCTGGCCTGCCAGCGGGCTGTCGTTTACCATGAAATCCATGGAAATGGTCGGCTCAGAAATCTTCTGGAACGGAATGGATTCCGGATTTTCCGGGGAGCAGATGGTATCACCGATGTGAATGTCCGCAATACCGGAAACAGCAACGATAGAACCGATGGTTGCTTCCTGTACAACACTTTTTCAGACCATCAAACTCATACAATTTACCGATCTTTACACTGCGGAACTTGTCCGGCTCATGATGGTTGACGATGACGCAGTCCTGATTTACTTTCAGGCTAACCGTTGTCGATCTTACCAACGCCGATACGCCCTACATACTCGTTGTAATCAATGGTGCTGATCAGAACCTGGGTATCTGCATCCGGATCTCCCTCCGGAGCCGGGATGTAGTCCACGATGGTCTCAAACAGCGGGCTCATGTTCACATTCGGATCGTCCAGTTCCTTCTTTGCATAACCTGCTTTTGCAGACGCGAACAGGAATGGGCAGTCTAACTGCGCGTCAGAAGCGTCCAGATCCATGAAAGCTCTAATACCTCATCGATAACAGCTCTCCGGTCTTGCCTCCGGACGATCAATCTTGTTGATGCAGACGATAACGGACAGGTCCAGATCCAGGGCTTCTACGCAGAACGAACTTGGTCTGCGGCATCGGCCCTCGTAGGCGTCTACCACCAGGATAACGCCGTTTACCATCTTTAAGAACACGCTCACCTCGCCGCCGAAGTCTGCATGTCCTCGGGGTATCGATGATGTTGATCTTGGTGTCTTTATAAAATACAGCTGTATTCTTGGACAGAATCGTGATTCCACGCTTTTTCTAAATATCGTTGGAGTCCATGACGCGCTCTTCTACTTCCTGGTTGGCACGGAACACACCGCTCTGACGGAGTAACTCGTCTACCAGGGTAGTTTTGCCGTGGTCTACATGGGCAATGATCGCAACGTTTCGGATATCTTCTCTCTTCATCTTCATAATCGTAATTTCCTCTTTCTTTAGGCGAAAATGCGCATCGGCGCACTCTCTTGCTTTAAAAAAAACTAAGGACTTGTTGCCAGGTCCTTAGTTCACGTCTATCATCACAATTTATTAATATAGCATCACGCATAGCGGATTGCAAGACTTTTTTCCGCAATCCCAGGCTTTTTCTGTTTAAAAAAAACAGCACCAGTTCTCCATCCGCAAAGCCATAATAACATTCTTTTTTCCCGGGTCATGACCGCTTTTCCACCGGTTTTCTCGGTGATCTGAGCCACCAGGGGATCCTTCTTTTTCCAGCGGCACCATACAGACTACATCCACCGCGTCCGTGTACTGGGTATCCAGAACCGGAATCTCCATCTGGGCGGTGATGTACTGGATCTTGCCGATGCCATTGTAATCGGTGGATCTTTAATATCCCACGCCCGGGCATTTCTCCACGATCACGCTGTTTTTAAGCCCTTCCTGCACCGCGCCGGAGTAAGCCCGCACCAGGCCGCCGGTTCCAAGGAGTTCCACCAAAATAACGGGTCACCACCACGCAGATATTCTTGAACTTCTGCGCCCAGAAGCACATCCAACATCGGGCGGCCTGCCGTCTGGGCCGGCTCGCCGTCATCACTGCACCGCTGCAGCTGTTTTTGTCGCCAATGACATAAGCCGAGCAGTTGTGTCTGGCATCCCAGTATTTCTTTTTCATCTCATCGATGAAGGCCACCGCCTCAGATTCCTCCTCAGTTTCCACCGGTCTTGTGGTGGCAATGAAGCGGGATTTTTCTCGGTCAGTTCGCCCTCTCCGCCCTCGAAGAGGATTTTATAATCGTTCCATCATGGGTTTACTTCCTATATATCATTAATCTCGTTTGAATCCTATCTTACCAGTAAATGCGGCTTCTTGCAAGGAGTTATGCTGTTCCAACGTCATACGTTGCATTGTAACGCCTGTTTTTGAATCATAAACCAACATTTTTATAAAAAATCCTGACAACAAAGGAGGATTCCCACATGAATTATGGAAAAGACGCGACAGAAAAAAATTGCCCAGGCCGTAAACTTCCAAAAGCCCAAATACCCTCCCGGCTTTTTCTTACCTTTATAAAGACCTGCTGCGTGATCTGTCTGTTTAGCGTTCTGGTCATATCCAGTATCGGCATCGGTATTGTCATGGGCATCATCGACAATTCCCCGAGATGAATGGACAGCATCGTCCCATCGGCTATGCCACCACCGTATATGACCGCGACGGTAATTTAACCGACACTCTGGTAACCGCAGGTTCCAACCGGGAAGAAGCTACCTACGATGAACTCCCGCAGGACCTGATCAACGCTTTCGTTGCCATCGAGGACTCCGCTTCTGGACCCACAACGGCATCGACCTGCGCTCCATCTCCCGTGCCGCGGTCGGCGTTGACCGGCGAGAACCGCGGAGGCGGAAGTACCATCACCCAGCAGCTCATCAAGAACAACATGTTCAATGGCGGTATGGAGACCAGCTTCGGTGAGAGTTAGAGCGAAAAAGCTCCAGGAGCAGTATCTGGCCTTACAGCTCACAAAATCCATGGACCGCAAGCTGATTTTAACCAACTACTTAAACACCATCAACTTAGGTAACAATGCCCTGGGCGTCAAGGTAGCGGCAAGGCGGTATTTTTAATAAGGATATTTCTGACCTGACGCTCTCCGAGTGTGCGGTCATTGCCGGAATCACCCAGAATCCGTCCCGCTTAAACCCCATCAGCGGCCAGGAAGCCAACGCGGAAAAGCGCAAGGTCATCCTGCAGTATATGTTTGAGCAGGGGTACATTACCAAAGCGCAGCAGGAGGAAGCCCTGGCAGACGACGTATACGCCCGCATCCAGATGGTGGACAATGTCTCCAAAGAGAACTCCACTCCGTACAGCTATTTTACCGACGAGCTGACCCAGCAGGTAAAGGATACGCTGATGGAAAAACTGGGCTACACCGAGACGCAGGCCCACAACCTGCTCTACAGCGGCGGACTTCAGATCTACACCACCCAGGATCCGCCATCCAGGCCATTGTAGATGAGGAAGTCAACGATCCGTCCAACTACTCGGCTGCCCGCTACAGCCTGGAATACCGTCTCTCCGTAACCCATGCGGATGGCTCCACCGAACATTTCTCGGGAAAAAGAACTTAAAATCCTGGCACGCGTCCACCTTAAACGCAGGCTGGGAAGGCCTTTACAACAGCGAAGCCGAGGCGGACGCCGATATTGAAGCCTATAAGGCGGCTATCCTGCAGGAAGATGACACCATCATCGGAGAACGTTCCAGCAACACTGCAGCCTCAGGTTTCTTTTCGTGATCATGGACCAGAAAAACCGGACAGGTCAAAGCCATCAGCGGCGGCCGCGGTACCAAGACGGCCAGCCTGACCTTAAACCGTGCCACTGATACTACCAGACAGCCGGGTTCCACCTTCAAGGTCATCACCGCCTTTGCCCCGGCGCTGGATACCTGCGGCGCTACCCTGGGAAGCGTTTATTACGACGCGCCATTCACGGTAGGAACCAAAACCTTTAAAAACTGGTATAAGCAGGGTTATCTCGGCTACTCCAGCATCCGCGACGGTATTATCTACTCCATGAACATCGTTGCCGTGCGCACCATGATGGAAACCGTAAGCCCGCAACTGGGCGTGGAATACGCCAAGAACTTCGGCATCACCACTCTGACCGACACCGACATGAACGCGGCAACTGCCCTGGGCGGCATCACCAAAGGCGTAACCAACCTGGAGCTTACCTCGGCCTTTGCTTCCATTGCAAACGGAGGTCTTTACACCAAGCCGGTATTCTTTACCAAGATCCTGGATCACGATGGAAAGCTGCTCATTGACAATGAGCCGGAGACAAAACGTGTTCTCAAGGATTCCACCGCATTCCTTCTGACCGATGCCATGAAGGATTCCATGCAGGCCAACCGCATCTTCGCAAGCTCCGGTGTCAGCGTCAGCTCCACCAGCACCCGCGCGGCACTGCCGAACATGTCCGCGGCCGGCAAGAGTGGTACCACCAGCAACAACAACGATATCTGGTTTATCGGCTACACCCCTTACTACACCGCCGGTATCTGGGGCGGCTGCGATGAAAACCAGAAGCTCACCGTTCCCAGAACGGCGGCACCTCTTACCACAAAAGATATCTGGCGCAAGATCATGACCCGCGTGCGAAGGCTTAGTGATCCGGGCTTCACCGTGCCGGACAGCGTGGAAACCGCCGAGATCTGCCGCAATCCGCAAGCTCGCGATTCTGGTGTCTGCTCCCATGATCCGCGCGGAGACGCCGTCTACACAGAATATTTCGCCAAGGGAAACCGTTCCGACCGAAATGTGCAACACCCATGTGCTTGCCACCGTCTGCAAGCGTCACCGGACTTCTTCCGGGTGCCAACTGCCCGAAGACCTCCCGCGCGCATTGCCCTCCCGGCAGATGAGGAAGGCGAAACAGACGATTCCAAATACGCAATGCCCACCAGGCACTGTTCCGGTCACACCAGTGTGACGGTTGATCCGTCTTACTTAGGTCCGGGATGAAGCCGGCGATGGCCCGGCAGAACCGGTGTTGTCCCCGGTCTTGGACCAGGCGGCGCCAGCACCGGCCTTCTTCGGGGTGTCGAACGGCCCCGGACGGGACTGATCGTTTTCTTTTATTCTTTATACCAAAAACGCTGAGGCATTTTAGCCCCAGCGTTTTTTGATGTCCCTCATATTCTGTTTTTGTTCTTTTTACAGCATGGTTCCAATGCTGTATCCAATCAGTGTTACTACAAGCTTGTAAGAATCATCATGAGAATACCATATTTGTAAATCTGATTCTTGCTGCTGTACTCATTGCCATGGAGCATTGCAATAACGGCAAACTGGACGGCATCAGATAAGCGGGCTGATATAGGCGGACATAAACGCGTTCACGCCGATTTCTCTGCGCAGATTACACTTCCGAAATATACACCGATACTGATGAAGATCAGGATGCCCCAGTTGATGTGCCTGTTCACGATATCGCGCTCATCAATAAGCGGCTTGTTGTCAATGCTGATGATACCCATCAGAACGACCGATAAGGTTGCCCAGAAGGTAATGCCATAGCTGTTCAGGGCAGTCACGAATGCAGCGTCCGGAATAAAGAGCTTTAACTAAACACTGCAAGAATTCCCCATCCTCTTTAGGTAGTGGGATGAATTGCCTGCTTTTGATTTCTGATATTGCAATAACTGGCATGATTCTACATTGCACATAGCTGCGCTAACAAAAAAAAGAACTTATGTTCTGCAAAGCATGGACATATAGAAAAATATATAGTAAAATATAATCAGCCGAGATAATAGGAAAGGCTGATTATTATGAAAAAAATGGATAGCAATGCGCACTCGGTATTTTTATTCTATTATCATCTGATTCTGGTCGTAAAGTACCGGAAAAAGGTCCTGAATGATCCGATTTCAAATCGGGCGAGAGAAATATTTGAGCATATTGCTCTGAACTATCATATTACCCTGGAAGAATGGAATTATGATCAGGACCATGTTCACATCATGTTCCGTGCTCATCCCAAATCAGAACTGAGCAAGTTCATCAATGCATATAAAAGCGCAAGCAGCCGCCTGATAAAAAGGAGTATCGGAAGTCCGGCAAAAGCTATGGAAGGAAATGTTCTGGAGCCAGAGCTTTTGTTGAGTGCTGGAGGTGCCCCACTGAGGTCATCCGCCAGTACATTGAACACAGGAGAGGGTCAAAAGTGAACACTTGTATACCGTTTTGGGATTTATCCGAATAAAGCACAAAGGGAATTATTCGCAAAGACGTTTGGCTGCGTTCGTTTTGTCTATAACCGGATGCTTTCTGAGAAAAAAAGCGCATTATGAGAAAACCGGGAAGAACTTAAGCGTGACACCGGCCAGGTATAAGTCGGAGTTTCCATGGCTGAAGGAAGTAGACAGTCTGGCATTGTGCAATGCACAGCTGCATCTGCAGACAGCATACAAAAAATTTCTTTTCGTGATGCTTCTGTAGGTTTTCCAAAATTCAAATCAAAAAAAGAAGCCAGTAAGAAGCTATACAACCAATTATGTGAATGGAAACATCGTTTTACAAAATGGAAAGTTAAAACTTCCAAAAGCTGGCTGGGTACGCATCAGACAACACCGGAAGATGGATGAACGTTATCAATTAAAAGATGAACGATATTACAAACCTGTTATATTCCACGCAGGAAGCAGATGAACGATAACGTTGTCTGTTATATTCCTGTGAGAACCGGTGAATGAAAAGGAAAGCAGAATTCGCCATTGGTCTTGATTTTTCCATGAAGGAGTTGTATGGGATTCAATGGATCGACGAAAACGCAGCAATCAATATATGCAGAAGGGATTCGAATATCGGAATGATGCCTGATATAGGAAAGAAAATTTCCTGATCTTTGCAACCAAAATTCCAACAATATCATTCTAAAACCGTGGGACACACGGGGATAGCTTTCGCTTATGCTTTGCCCTATCGGGCAATCGAACGAGAAGCCCCCACTTCAAGCACTAGCTAAGTGGTGGGAGTATGTCACGAAGCCCGGTATAATCAGAGAAGGACGGTCAGGAAAAATACAAATAAATCCATCGGTCCCTGCTGATCCAGGACTTTATTTACGTCAAAGTCCTTAAATCTGCTGAAATCTGGTTTTGCCAGCAGACGCACAATCAGTGCCATCAAAATGAACAGGACAATACCGGCGGACAATATCATGGCTCTGGTCTCCCTGAATATGGGAGTTGCGCTGCTGTCGCAGAATTTCTACGAGTATTACAAACGGGAAAATACAGTCGGAGTCCGTATTATGCCAACTGCTTCCACCTCTATCCGGCTAATCCGGAAAAGGGCCATAAACTTTCCAGACCAGCACAGATTTTCTGGAATTTCATCAAAGAAGATTCAAAAATATACATAAATAATCAGGGGGTATTCACATGCAAAAGAAATTTGAATCTGGCACTTTTCTCCCGGACAGTCTCATCTCCTGCCGCACCCTTTACAAGGCCAACGGCTTCTCCAACGATGACATGTCCCGTCCCATCATCGGTGTCTGTAATTCCTTCACGGACATTGTTCCCGGCCACCGTCATTTGAAAGAGCTGGCTGAGCAGGTCAAATACGGTGTTTACCGCGCTGGCGGCACACCGGTCGAATTCGGCTGCATTGCCGTATGCGACGGTGTCTGCACCACCCACAGCGGTGCCCGCTACTCTCTGCCATCCCGCGAGCTTGTGGCAGACAGCATTGAGACCATGGCACGGCTCACCGGCTGGACGGTCTGGTACTCATCGGTTCCTGCGATAAAACTGTTCCGGGCATGCTGATGGCAGCCGCAAGACTGGATATTCCGTGTATCTTCCTGGCCGGCGGCTGCATGCTGGGCAGGCCAGTCCTTCGGCGGCAAACGCAAATCCGACTCCACCTCCATCGAGGAAGCCTATGGTATGTACCAGGTCGGCAAGATCGACCACGACGTTCTGGAAGACATCACCGAGCTCTGCTGCCCGACCGTCGGTTCCTGCCAGCATATGGCCACTGCAAACTCCATGTGCTGCATGGCAGAGGCTCTGGGCTTAAGCCTGCCGGGTTCCGCGGCAATTCCGGCTGTCTATAACGACCGTATCCGCGCGGCACTTCTCTCTGGCAGACGGCTGTTCATATGGTATTAAATGGCATCACATCCCGGGATATCCTGACTCCGGAGTGGGGGCCATCCGCAACGCCATCATGGTCCTTATGGCAACCGAGGCTCACCAACTGCGCGTCATCCACCCTTGCCATTGCCCCACGAGATCGGTCTGGATTCTAAGACTGTCATGGGATGGTTTGAAGAATACGGAAACAACATCCCACTCATCTGCCGCATCAATCCGACTTCCATGAATTCGACGCCGAGGACTTCTACAAAGCAGGCGGCATTCCGGAGGTTCAGCGCCAGATGAAGCCGCTTCTGTACAACGACTGTATGACCGTGACCGGCAAAACCATCGGCGAAAAACGCCGCAGCCTGTCGCAGTCTCTACCCGAAGAACGGAGGTCATCACCTCCCTGGAGAAGCCATTCTCCACCCTGGCAGGACTTGCCATCATGCACGGCAACCTGGCTCCGGACACCGCTGTAGCCAAACCTGCTGCTGTCGCGGAGGAAGTGCGCCACTTCACCGGCAAAGCCATCTGCTTCGATAGTGAGGACGCAGTCAGCGATGCCATCGCAAAAACAGCTCATCAAGCCAGGTCATGTAGTGGTAGTCCGCTACGAGGGACCGAAAGGCGCTCCGGGCATGCGGAAATGTTCAAGCCGATGAAGCTGCCTCTACGGCCAGGGCTTAAACAAGTGCACTGCCCTCATCACCGACGGACGCTTCTCCGGCACCAACAACGGCTGCTTCGTGGGCCACATTTCCCCGGAAGCCGCAGCCGGCGGCCCTATTGCCCCTCATTGAGGACGGCGACGAAATCGAGATCGACATCCCGAATAAAAAACTGGAACTCCATGTCTCCGATGAAGAGCTTGCCCGCAGAAAAGCTGCATTCCACTATGAACCAAAGGAAGCGTGGACGGATATCTGAAACGATATGCGTTGCACGCGAAAGCGCGGACCAGGGCGGAGTGATTGTGGATTAACAAACTATCTGTACACAAAAGGCGCGGAAACTGTCTGGCTTCCGCGCCCTTTCTTTGATTATTCGGTTCTTTAGAAAAAATCATCCTCATCCACGTCTTCCGGTTCCTCTGTATCCGGTCTGCTCTGAATCCCTCCATATACATCACTATTAGAAACTACAAAAAGGTGGAATTTACTCACAGCCAGAGCTTCTCATAAATAACTTGTCTTTTTCTCATCTAAGGGAAATCATGGTAATTGATGATGCCTTTGAAAAGATTTTTTTATGAAACAGAATGTATCAAATGTAACTGGAGTGTCCGAGAACTTCGCAGGCAGATAAAACGAACCTTTTATGTCCGGGCAGGTATCAGTAAAAACCTGGTTTCTGAGGCTGGATGCCAAAGATGCCGTTTCTGAATCAGATTTAGAACAGGCCCTTATAGATCACCTGCAAGAATTCATGCTTGAACTTGGACACGGCTTCTGCTTTGAGGCAAGACAAAACGCATTATTATTGATGATAAATACTATTTCATAGACTTAATATTTTATAACAGACTGTTGCACTGCAATGTAATAATTGAGCTGAAAAACGATGAGTTTAAACATGAAAATCTAGATTTCATTTTCCTTTTCAGAACTTTTTCTCCATTTACTCTTTCATCTTCGGCTTAAACACCAGCGCCCCCCAGATACCGGAACACCAGTGCCGCGGCGATTCCAGCAGAAGCGGCGGTCAGACTGCCTTTGAAGATTCCAATGGTTCCCTCTTCTCCGAATGCTTTTCTACACCCTTCCACAGGGTATTTCCAAAAGCCGAGAAGCGGCACCCATGCCCCGGCTCCGGCCCATTTCAAAAAGGGTTCGTAAAGGCCCAGCCAGCCCTAAGATATTGCCCGCCACGACCAGCGTTACCATGACCCGACCAGGCATCATTTTGGTACGGTCTAACAGAATCTGCGCCAGGGGCACAGATGATACCGCCCACCAGAAAGGCACGGATCAGCTCCATCACCACACCGCCACAAAAACTTCCCGGTCCGCCTTCTGCTGCGCCAGCCATCATACTGATTATGCTATGATTCAGAATCATTTCACACCTCCATCCGTTCCAGCATCACCGCATGAGCGATTCCCGGGATGCTCTGTCCTTCGTTATAGCTGACGGTGGAGAGCAGCGCACCGGTTGGCACCCCATACGTGATGTGGGCGCACAGGGTAACCCGCCAGAGTGAACATCCATCGTAGGAACCCGCATCGGAACCAAGGCAGCCATAAAATCGCTTTCTGCCCACCGCTCCCTGGTGACGGTCATAGTACATCCCGCCCCAGTTTTTAGCAAGACTGCTGGAAAACTCCCATTGCTTGACGTCAATGCCGGAATCATCGAGGCGGCGCAGGCCATGGGGCCAATACACTCCAGATCGTCATTCATTTCGTACTGCCGGAGGCATTTGCTTCCATCATCCTGGCGCTGACCACCGGAACCATCGCACTGATCGGAGCCACCGCCATGGCCGGTTACATCGGAGGCGGCGGTATCAAACATCGCTTTGACCTATGGATACCAGACCTTTAACTTCCGCTGATGTTTTCCACTGTTTTCATCCTGATCGCTTTTGTATGGCTGATCCAGAGTCTGGGAAATCTGCTGTCACAGAAACGCCGGACACACCAGGAAATTTCCCATCATAGTATACAAGAACTGTTCCCCCACATCTGAGCAGTTCTTCAATTCAAATCAAAACACAAAAAGGAGACAACGATTATGAAAACTTCAAAGCCTATGTAAGAACCACCTTAGCAGCATCCTTAATACTAACCACCGGACTTTTTAACCGCCTGCTCCGGTAGCGCCTCCAGCACCTCCACTTCCACAGCCGCAGATACCACCACAGCTGCCAATAACACCACTTCCGAGAAAAGGAATTAAAATACGGCAAGGCCGCAGGCCCATACACCGTTCTTTTTCGAGGACGCCATCAAAGCCGATCCTGGAAGAGCAGGGCTACACCTTCACCGAAGTGGATTTCTCCGATCTTCTGCAGAATGATCTGGCATTAAATGAGGGAGAGATCGATTTTAACGTGGAGCAGCATACCGCTTATGCGGAGAACTTTAACCAGGCCCAGAACGGCGACCTGGTACCAATCTCCCCGATTCCAACCGTTCCGACAGCGATCTTTTCCGCAACCGAAACCTCTCTTGACAACATCCATGACGGAGCCAGGGTAGCCGTACCAAACGATGCAGCGAATACCGCAAGAGCTTATGTCCTGCTTCAGAAAGCCGGATGGATCACCCTGAATCCGGATGTGGAACCTTCCACCGTGACCCAGGATGATATTGCAGCGAATCCTTATAACATCGAATTTACAGAAATGAGTTCCACCAACATCCCTGGCGTACTAGATGATTTTGACTATGCAGTTATCACAGGAAGTATCGTATACAACGCAGGAATGGACGCTTCTACCGCACTGCTGCAGGAAGATATCTTACCGCACTTACTGCTTCAGGTTGTCGTGAAAGAGGAAAATAAGGACGCTCAGTGGGCAAAAGACATTGTGGCGGCTTACCACTCTGATGCATTTAAAGAATACTTAGACAAGAACAACAACGGTTTATGGTATGTTCCTGATGAATTATTTGTAACTATTCAGTAGGTTGCGCACATGCTGCGCTGACCGTAAGAACACATAATGAAACAAAAATCCCAATATGGATTTTTGCTTTATGAAGGACTGAATAGTTACAAATAATTGCAAAATAAAGGAGACCTGCATATGGCACAGAATGAAGCACCAATCATTTTAGACGAAACCGAACAGAAGATCATCGACATCATTGATGCCCACCGGGATCAGATCATTGACTTCGCCAAAGACATTTACACTCACGCGGAGCTTGGCTACAAAGAATTCCGAACTGCTGAAAAATTCGCGAATTTCATGAAAGCTCTTGGTCTGCCAACCAAAGAGCATCTGGCAGTTACCGGCGTGAAAGCCTACTTAAATGAAGAAAAGAAGGATAACGTCAGCCTTGCCCTTATCGGCAATTAGACGCCCTCCGCATCCCGGAGCACAAATACGCAAACCGGAAACCCAGGGAGCCCACTGCTGTGGACATCACGCCCAGTTAGCCGGAGTCATCGGTGCCGCCATTGCCCTGACGAACCCAGAAGTAAAAGAAAACTGGACGGCCAGGTAGTCCTTTTCGCCGTTCCTGCTGAAGAATATGGTGAGATCGAGTTCAAGAACAAACTGACCGACGAGGGAAAGATCAAATACGGCGGCGGTAAATGCGAACTGATCCGCATCGGCGCTTTTGACGACATCGACCTTAGATATCGTCCACCATATCGGTGACAAAGATATCAGCGTCGGTTCCAACCCAACAACGGCTTGTCTCCAAGGTAATCCGTTACAAGGGTGTCGCTGCCCATGCCGCAGGTGCGCCACATAAGGGCGTCAATGCCTTAAATGCCGCCTCCTTTGACTTTCCGCCCTGGCTTACCAGCGTGAGTGAACATGACCGACCATGTCCGCATCCATCCGATCATCACCAAAGGCGGAAACTTAGTTAATGTCGTTCCAGATGATATCGAACCCTGGTACGCGCAGCCAATAAAAGACGCCATCGCAGATGCCGCAGCCAAGACGACGGGCCTTCAGATCCGGCGCCTATGCCATTGGCGCCCAGTGCCAGATCACCACAATGCCTGGCTATCTGCCGGCGTTAAGTGGAGGCTAATGAGGAAGTCCTGGCCGCCGCCCAGATTGCCTCCCAGTCCAGCAAAAAAAGACTACGAAGTAGTAAAACAAGGATACTACCGCCCACAGCGGAGGCTCCACCGACGTCGGTGACGTCCAGCACATCCAGCCGGTTCTCACCTTCAACACCGGTGGAAAAGTAAGCGGACTCCGTAGACTTTGACATTGTGGACGATGAACTGGCTTATGTAGTCACCGCAAAAATCTTTGCTCTTTTCCGCTTACCGCCTGCTGAAAAATGGCGCAGAAAAAAGCAAAAAAGAGGTAGTAGAAAAACTACCACCCATCTTTACAAAAGATGCTTATATCCAGTACATGGATTCCTTTTTATTTCGAAAGATACAGACTTCAGAAACAATTTCCGCCCGCGGGGGATAACTCCGCGGACGGCTCTCATAGCAACGATATGTTCAAGTGCCTCAATTCGTTCATACTTGCAGGGTTCCCAGCCACCACCTCCGAACCTTGTTAGATGCCACTTGGATATTTACAGCAGCAGCTTCCCTTTTCACTTCCAGTCCGGTGATCCACGGCTGCTTTAATTCCAACAGCTCCGCAATATTCTTCTGTTTTGGAACACCAAGGATAATGCTTGCCTTGACGATTCCCTTTTTCCTTTTGGGAAAATTCGATGCTGGGTGGATATGAAATCCCATTTCCCCCGATACACGCCTTCAATTCCAGAAGCTCCTTCTGTCCACCGGAGATCTCCACGTTCACTGCAGACATCGCCTCCCGGTGCAGCCCCATGATGCCTCCCCGTCCTAAAAAACATCTCCACTACGATCACAGAAGTTGCAATCCCCAGATAGATCATCCCAGAGCCAACTGCCAGTCCGACACCTACAGTAGCCCAGATTCCTGCCGATGGTGATACCACCGCTGACACTCTTATTTCTTGCGATAATCATGCCCGAACCTAAGAAACCAATCGCTGTAACCACTCAGCCGCCACTCGTGACGGGTCCAGCTTCTGCATACTCATTCAGCACATCATTGAAGCCATACTTGGAAATCAGCATCATCAATGCCGACGCCACACCGACTACCGTATGGGTCCGGACACCCGCCGGTTTCCGCCGGTTCTCCTTTTCATGTCCAATCACGCCGCAGTAATCCTGCGATCAGCAGCCTGCCGATCATCATCAGTTCCTTCTCCAGTGCAAATTCCATGTAGCTCCATCTCCCGTCTTTTTTATACACACGCCCACATATATTGTTTGTAAATATGTTAACAGGTACATTTGCACAGGTCAATGTTCAATTTTCGGAAATTTTTGAACTATTTTTAGAAATCTTACGAGGCCTCTTATAGCAACTCCAAAAATGCTTTTGCCGCCGGAGTCAGATATTTATTTTTCAGATACGCATACTGGATATTCCGTTCAATGGTGGTTTCTTTCAGATCCAGCGCCGCTAAAGCCCCATCTCTATCTCACGCTCCACCGGCCAGTTCTGACATGATGGAAATGCCCGTGATTTACCACCGCTTCTTTGATAGCATCCTGGGTACTGATGAAAAATTTTTTTTGGTGAAATCGAAATCGTACTGCTTAAAAATCTGATCTAAGAATTTATACTGGGAAGACTGCTTCTTTTTGTAATGTAGAGATCGTCCTTTACATCAAAAAGGGAGCAGCTTTTTCGTGGAACAGCCGATGCTCATTGCCTACCACTAACTTCAGATGATCCTTCCAGTAGTCCTCAATCACGTAAACGTCCCGGTTCTCAATGATGTAGTCGGACAGAAATACGAACTCCAGCTGATTCTTATGAAGCATTTCAGGATATTTTTCGAAGAATTGATGTTCATGTTAATGGTGATATTGGGTATTTTTTCGTAAACCGCGCCACAATGGCCGGAAGCATATACACACCGATGAAATTAGTAGCGCCGAAGTTCAAGGTACCGTGTTCCATATGCTCGATCTGGCGGATGTACTCCCTGGCGCTGTTGTAGGTGGCCACCAGGCTCTCAGCATAGGGGCTTAAAGGCTTCGCCGTGGACCGTCAGAAAGGTCTGGTTTCCCATCCGGTTAAATAACGGCACGCCCAGTTCCTGCTCCATAGCATGGATCCGTTTGCTTAAGGCTGGCTGGGAAATATATAATTCGTCCGCCGTTTTCGTGAAATGCTGTAATTTTGCTAACATTAAAAATGATTCCAGTTTTCGATATCCTTTCGTTCCCCTCGTATCCACACATTCACCGGGCATTTGGCCTGCGCCTTCTGCCCCAGTCTTTCCACCCCTGTCTTTTTCCAATATTTGCCCATTTTCCCCGGCGCCCGTCGCGGAACGCTCTTCATTTTCTTCATCATAACAAAAAGTTATTACTTTTGTAAACTTTATTCGATTGAGTTACTATGAGAAATTTTATATAATAAAATCAACAAAAATACATCGGAAAACGTACCGGTACAGGGGCGCGGCCTGGAACGTACAGGAAAACATGAGGTATGTTATGTCAACGAATGAAAAGAAAAACTGGGGTCCCTATCATCAGCACCATCGCTGCAATCGTTGTATTCCTGGTTTTATATTTTATGCCTCTGCCTGAAGGACTGACTCCGGAAGCGCAGAAAAGCATGGCGCTTTTTGCCTTTGCACTGATCATGTGGATCGCCAAACCGATCCCGATTTACCAGACATCCCTAATTTTGATACTCCTTCTTCCTATGCTCGGCGCTGTGGAAAACAGAAAACTGCTTTCGGTGCCCTGGGCTTGACATTATCTGGTCTAATGGTCGCGGCATTTGTCCTAACCTCCGCCATGAGTGCCACAAACTTAGGAAAACGAATTGCCTCTATCTGACCACGAAATTTACAAAACACCAACCCAGGTATTGGTTGTATTCGCAATCGTGAACTTTATCCTGGCATTCTTCGTTCCATCTACCACAGCCTCGCGCTTCCCTGATCGTCCTGATTGCACTGGTGATCCTGGAGATCTACAAAGCTGCACCTGGTAAGAGTAAATTCGGTAAATTGATGATGCTTCAGGGTGTGCAGAACAACGCATTTGCCACCTCCCGTGGTTATGACTGCTACATCCGCACAGGTTCTGGCAGTTGGGTTTATCAACGAGCAGGCTGGTGGAAACGTAGGTTATATGCAGTGGCTGTTAGGCTCCATTCCACAGGCAGTCTTAACCACAGTCATCGCATTTCTAGTTGGTTTAAAAATGTTTTAATTACAAAGGAGAAATGGGCGATGTCATGAACAACGCCACCGTTTCTCTGAAAAAACAGTTAGAAGACATGGGACCGATCTCCACAAAAGAAAAGAAAGCCCTGTTCATTTTCCTTCTGACTCTGACCCTTTGGGCAACCGGCGACTACCAGAAAGCCTGGTTCGATTTAAGATCAGCACCGAACAGACAGCAGTTTTAGGTATGCTTCTGTGCCTGCTTCCAGGAATCGGTGTCATCAAAATGGAAAGAAGCCAATATTAAATGGGATCTGATGCTGTTCTCCGCAGGCGCTTACGCCGTGGGAAATGCAGTAGATGACACAGGGGGCCGCTACCTGGGCCATCAACCATCTGGTACAGGCCATCGGACTGGACAAATGAATCCTGCTATGGTTGCAGTGATCCTGATCTTCATCACGTATTCAGCCATCTGATTTTCACCAGCAAGACAGTCCGTACTACCATTCTGATCCCGGCGATCATCAGTCTGGCAAAAAAGGCATCGGCATTGACCCGGTTCCACTGGCTCTGGTTTGTGCCTTTGGTATTTCCACCACCATCACACTGCCACCTCACCCAAGGTAAACACCTTATACTTCGGAACTGGCTATTTCAGTGTAAAAGACGAGTTGATCTTCGGACTGGTATCCTGCTTTATCGCAGCCTGCTCCATGTCACTAATCTACTTTACCTGGATCAATGTAATTTTATAAATGATGATCACTGTATTATAGCGATTTTCCATTTCGGAAACTCCGATCCATGCGTAGTAACTATACACCAGTTTACATGAGGAGATCCCCACTATGAAAAAATAAAATTTTACTTGCCATCGCCGACGGTGTCGGCGACCGTCCCTGTGAGATTCTTGACTGAACACCCCACTCCAGTATGCCCATACCTCTAATTTAGACCAGCTTGCTCTCCAATGGTTCCTGCGGTATCATGGACTTATACCATGCAGGGGAATCCCGGTAGGCACCGATCTTGGACACCTGATTCTCTTCGGATACGGCCTGAAGATTATCCGGGCCGCGGTCCCATCGAAGCATTTGGGGACGGCATGGAACTGATCGGCGGAGACATCGCATTCCGCTGCAATTTTGCCACCGTAGACAACCAGGGACTGATTTCTGACCGGAGAGCGGACGGATTCGCCTCGGCACCGATGAGCTTGCTGCTGCTTTAAATGGCTTAATGATCGATGGAATCCAGGTGTTTTTTAAAGAAGCCACTGAACACCGTGCAGTACTGGTATTTCGTGGCCCTGGTCTTTCTGCCGGTTTCCGACACAGACCCTAAAAAAGAAGGTCAGCTTCCATCAAAAAAAGCGGTTCCCAAAGACGATCCCCGGAAGCCGCATTTACCGCCAATATTTTAAATCTGTTTTTACAGAAAGCCCAGAGATTTTAAAAAGATCTCCCTTAAATAAAAAAACCGGGAACGGCTTGGTCTCCCACCTGCCAACGCCATCGTCACCAGAGGCGCCGGACAGATGACTGAAAACGGAGAAGATCACCGAACGCCTTTGGCTTTTTCTGCCTGCTGCGTCGCCTCTGGAGCGACTGTCTAGGTGCCAGAATGGCTGGATTCGACATACTCACCGACCCGGCATTTACCGAAACCTAGATACCGACATCCACAAAAAGCCCGATTCGCTATAGAAGCCTTAAAACCTATGATTTCGTTGTCCTCCACTACAAAGCCACCGGACCTTATGGGGGCATGACAACAATCCCGTTGGCAGTCCAAGCTATCAACTGCTACAATGACCTGATTGGCGAGGTAATGAAAGGAATCAAGGAACAGACTGAGGCCTCGTCATCACGGCCCTGGCATGACCAGCAATACGTAACTGAACGTAGCGGCTACCGA
>VOFG01000427.1_pt1 | contig 35098 bp, 54 predicted proteins | sample 5384171 | NCBI WGS metagenome assembly VOFG01 (sample SAMN12384726, study PRJNA508395) | human gut metagenome | isolation source: healthy gut F | host: Homo sapiens
GGCTGATTTTCGTGGAAAAGTAAGACTTTTCTTTGTCTGAGCAGTCTCCCGGGATCGCTCTTCCGGGAGATAGAAATGCAGTGTGCCGGGCAGCGGAGATGCTGCTGTTTTCGCTCGTTCGCCCTCCCCGGCAGAGCCGCAAAAACAAAGGCATCTGCAGCAAATTTGCTGAGCTTCAGAAGCTCAGAAGCGATCGTTGCAGATGCCTTCTTATTTTATATGATTGCGATAGGTGCTTTGTGTTTTACAGGGCAGCAACCGCAGCCTTCAGGGCGTCCACCCGGTCGGTCTTTTCCCAGGATACGCCCAGATCCTCGCGGCCCATGTGGCCGTATGCCGCCAGCTTGCGATAGATGGGCTTGCGCAGGTCAAGTTCGCGGATGATGGCGGTGGGCCGCAGGTCAAAGACCTTCTTCACAGCCTGCTCGATCTTCTCATCCGAGACGGTGCCGGTGCCAAAGGTATCCACCATGATGGACACAGGCTTTGCCACGCCGATGGCGTAGGCCACCTGCACTTCGCACTGCTTTGCCAGACCCGCAGCCACAATGTTCTTTGCCACCCAGCGGGTCGCGTAGGCTGCGCTGCGGTCGACCTTCGTGGGGTCCTTGCCGGAAAAAGCTCCGCCGCCGTGACGGGCATATCCGCCGTAGGTATCCACGATTATCTTGCTTCCGGTAAGACGCCTGTCCCCGTGCGGGCCGCCCACCACAAACCGGCCGGTGGGGTTGATATAGTACTTGGTGTTCTCGTCCAGCAGCTCGGCGGGGATGGTGGCCTTGATGACCTTTTCCATCACGTCTGCGCGCAGCTGTTCCATGCTCACGCTCTCGCTGTGCTGGCTGGAGATGACCACGGCATCCACGCGCACGGGCTTGTTGTTCTCGTCGTATTCCACCGTTACCTGGGTCTTGCCGTCCGGCCGCAGATAGTCCATCTCGCCGTTCTTGCGCACCTCGGTCAGGCGCTTTGCCAGCTTGTGGGCCAGGCTGATGGGCATAGGCATCAGCTCGGGGTCTCGTCGCAGGCATAACCGAACATCATGCCCTGATCGCCTGCACCGCCCACCTGATCGTTGGTGCCCAGTGCAATATCGGGGCTCTGGCCGTCAATGTTGGAGATGACGGCGCAGGTGTCGGCGTCAAAGCCGAACTTTGCGCGGGTGTAGCCGATATCGGCCACCACCTCGCGGACGACCTTCTGGAAGTCCACATAGCAGTTGGTGGTGATCTCGCCCATAATGTGCACAAGGCCGGTGGATGCGCAGGTCTCGCAGGCCACGCGGGCATCGGGGTCGTGGGTCAGGATTTCGTCCAGAATGGCATCCGAGATCTGGTCGCAGATCTTGTCGGGATGTCCTTCGGTGACGGACTCAGAAGTAAACAGGTGTCTTGCCATTTTTTTGCCTCCTAAAGTTTTTGCAGGGTGTGTATTTCCAACATTCCATCAAGCTTTTTTGTTCTGAAAAATAAAAGCGCCCAGAGCCGAAAGCTCTGAGCGTTGCACTCTTATCTCTCGGTTACCCGCAGGATTTGGCACCTTGCGCAAACGCGCAGGTTGTCGGGCTTCACAGGGCCTGTCCCTCAGCCGCTCTTGATAAGTCGGTATTCAATTGGTACGCTCCATATTCTATCATTGCAGCGTCAGATTGTCAAGAAAAGTCGCACTTATTTTAGACATTCCTCTGAAATTGATGGAGCATTTCCCTGCTCCGGTGCGGCATGGCCATCCCGGGCGGCGTGGAAAGCGCGCTTTTCCGCATACATCCGCTGATCCAGCTCCACCAGAAACTTCTCCACGCTGCCGCCCTCGTACTTTGCCACACCGGTGGAGAAAGGACAGCTGAAAGCTGCCCGCCGGAGCGGCGGCGTTATAGTGCTGCACCCGCTGCTCGATGGCGGCACAGATCTTATTCAGGATCTCCTCCGAGCCGTGCCGGATCAGCACCATGAACTCATCGCCGCTTATGCGGATAGCTACCGAGTTTGCCACCAGCGCCCCGGACAGGATGTGACCGATCTCCTGAATGGCGCGGTCGCCCGCACCATGACCGTAGGTGTCGTTGATCTCCTTGAAGCAGTTCACGTCCATCATGATGCCGTAAATATCCTTTTCCTGCGTGGCATGGATGCGCTCCAGACAGTAGTTCATGTACTTACGGCCAAACAGGCCGGACAGCTCGTCGATATAGCTGCGCAGACTGCGGAGCTGACTGTCCACAAACACAAAGGCGATGGCCACCGACAGCCAGCCGAAGGCCATACCGTAGAACGCACCCTGCAGCACCGTGCCCACCGCACAGGTGATCACAAAGTAGTACACCGAGAAAAACTCCACCGTAACGCCATCGCGCTTGGCCTTATGCACCTGCCACACGCTCTCGGCATAATAGCCGAACAGCAGCAGATAAAGCAAAATGTTCAGCGGACCGCGATGGTAAACGTTGTCCGCCGGAAATGGAAAAAGATCCATCCTGTGCCAAAAGGTTTGCCACCAGCAGCGCCAAACGCCAGCAGCGGCGCGCCCAGCAGCAGATGCCTTCTGCGCAGGCGTCCAATGCTGCGGTAGACCCGGAAGTCCACATACAAACACCACGCAAAGCCCACGCTCACGGTAGCGCCGGTGCAGACGGTGTTCATGAGGTACAGCCAGAACCGGCTTGCCGCACCGGGCACGCCGTCCAGCAGAAAGCTGATCGTCTCTGTCGCCTGTGCCAGCAGAGTCACCACCAGAATCCGGCAGAACAGCTCTGTTCCCACGCTGTTTTTACTCTCGCCGCGCACCCGCAGCAGAAACAGAAAGCATACCAGCACCGCCCCTGTGCCATTGGCCACAAGGATCTCGGGTATATTCATTGCGTTTCCTCCTCTGCCCGCCTTACCCCATAAAGCGGGCAGCCCCTGTTTTATACAGTATCTATTTTATTATACACCCTGCCGCACCCTGCTTGCAAGGCTTGGGCGCAAAAAAGGCCGCTGCACAGCAATTGGTGCAGCGGCCCTTGGGGGATCATCCTTTGCAGTTCAGCCAAGCCCAGGGCTTTGCCGAAATATTATTTATAATTTTTCGCAGAAAGATCAATAGCCCTTTGCCTGCTCGCCGTTCAGAATTTTGACAGCGCGGGAGGTGCCCAGACGGTCAGCACCCAGCGCAAGGAAGGTCTCCATGTCCTCCACGGTAGAAATGCCGCCGGCAGCCTTGACCTTGCAGCGGCCATGCACGCCCTTGACCATCAGCTCCACATCGTGGAAGTTGGCACCGGCGGTCGAGAAGCCGGTGGAGGTCTTGATGAAGTCGGCACCGGCCTCGGGGACGATGTCGCACATCTTGATCTTCTCCTCCTCGGTCAGCAGGCAGGTCTCGATGATGACCTTCAAAATCTTATCGCCCACAGCCTGCTTCACGGCACGGATGTCCTCGCGGACAGCATCGTACTCCTTGTTCTTCAGGCGGCCGATGTTGATGACCATATCCACCTCGGCTGCGCCGTTGGCGATGGCAGTCTTGGCTTCAAAGGCCTTGCTGGCGGTATCCATGGCACCCAGAGGGAAGCCCACCACGCAGCACACGGGGATGCGGCCTGCCATATACTCCACAGCCTGCTTGACGTAGCAGGTGTTGATGCAGACGGATGCGGTGTGGTTTGCAATGGCTTCGTCACACAGCTGCTGGATCTGGGGCCAGGTGGCCTCCGGCTTCAGCAGGGTATGATCGACATGGGACAGGATCTCTTCGCGGTTCATGCTCGTTCCTCCGTTTTTTTTACTTGCTGGCACGGCGCACCTTTGCCATGCCCACAGCGCTCAGTGCGATCGCAGTCACCGATGCCGTTGCACCAATGATGCCCAGCACCAGACCGGAAACCAGGAATGCGAACCCTTTCAGACCACGTTTCATAATACCGTACCTCCTGAAAATTATTGTTTCTTTTTAAAGATAATGAGCTTGCTGAACACATAGTTCAGCAAGATCACCAGTACTTGGAAAAGACCTTCACGGCAAGGCCCCACATTGCCTGAGCATCGTAGGCGCTGGTGACGAAAATGGCTGTGGGGCCGTCCGCCCCGCCGATGACGGCAATGGCAGCGGAGCCATCTGCCACGGCGGCATGGCTCCCGGCTAAGCTGTTTGCCATGTAGAGGGTAGTATCCGGACCCAGCCAGCCCGCCACGGCGCCCAGCAGACCCTGCATGGCGGTGTCCACCAGCGCCGCGCCCTGCGCAGCCAGCAGGTTGCCGCCCACCATCATGATGGCGGCATCCAGCACCATAGTGCCCAGACGGCAGGTGACAAAGGTGCCGAACTCCTTTCGCCATGGCTTTGCCGGTGGTCTTGCTGCGGAACACGAACGCCCGGTTGGTGCAGTAGGCAAACAGGATGCACAAGGCGTTATCCAGCACATTGCCCCAGCTGTTGGCGGCGGTATAGCCGAACAGCTGGCTGAACAGCGCGTACAGCAGGATGTTCAGCAGGGTGGTCAGCACGCCAAAGATCAGGTAACTGAGCACTTCCCAGTGTTTTTGAAAAATTTTATCATGGCTTTGTTAACAAAAACAGCCCCGCCGCCGTTTTCCCGGCAACGGGGCTGTAGTTCGCATTGTGTCAGAAGCTATGCTTTTTGCACGAAGGGCTGATTACTCAGCGTCGTCGTTCAGCAGAGCCTTCATGGACAGGCTGATGCGCTTCTTGTCGAAGTCAACATCCAGCAGCTCCACGTCGACCATATCGCCGACCTTCAGTGCGTCAGAGACCTTCTCAACGCGGTCATTGCTGATCTCGCTGATGTGGACCAGACCGTCAACACCCGGCAGGATGCGGACGAATGCACCAAACTTGGTCAGAGAAACGACCGGAGCATGGAAGGTGCTGCCGATGGGGTAGTTGTTCTTCAGCTGCTCCCAGGGGTTGTCCTCGGCCTTCTTGTAGCCCAGAGAAACCTTGTGGTTCTCGGTGTCGATGTCCTTGACATACACTTCGATGGTGTCACCAACGGAGACGACCTCGGAGGGGTGCTTGATGCGGTTCCAGCTCAGCTCGCTGATGTGGCACAGGCCGTCGACACCACCGATGTCAACGAATGCACCATAAGAGGTCAGGCTCTTGACAACGCCGGTGTAGGTCTTGCCCACCTCAACGTTTGCCCAGAACTCCTCGCGCTTTGCCTTGTTCTGCTCAGCGGTCACCTTGTTGATGCTGCCCACGATCTTGCGGCCAGAGCACTCGGTGACGACCAGCTGAACGTGCTGGCCGACCAGAGCAGTGTAGTCCTCGTCGCGGCGCATAGTGGCCTGAGAACGGGGAACGAACACCTTGACGCCCTTGACGTTGACGACAACGCCGCCCTTATTGAACTCGGTAACATCGCCCTCGACGACTTCACCGGATTCTGCTGCCTTGGCGATCTCTTCCATGCCCTTGCGAGATGCGAGCTTCTTGCGGGAGAGCTGGATGACGCCATCCTGATCCATAACCTTCTCGACGATGAGGTCCAGCTCATCGCCAACCTTCACCAGGTCTTCGACCTTGGCGGAGGAATCATCGGTCAGCTCGCTCAGCTTGACAAAGCCGGTCTGCTTCGCACCGATATCCACCTGGATCTCGTTGGCAGAGATGCTGGTCACGATTCCTTTCACAATACTGCCTGCATGAACCCGCTTTTCTTCGGATGCGTTCAGCATCTCCTCAAAGCTCATGCTGTCATTGATTTCTGCGCTCATACTGTTAAGTACCTCCTCAATAATAGACGATGGCGTTGAAGCCCCGGCTGTCACGCCCGCCACTTTAACATCTGCAAACCATTCCGGCCGAAGTTCGCTCGCTGTCTCGACCGTTACGGCACGCGTGTGTTTTGCGGCGACCTGTACCAGCTTTTGGGTATTGGAAGAATGATGACCGCCAATGACAACAACAATGTCGCATTTTTGGCTGAGGTCTTCCGCTTCCTGTTGCCTCGCCCACGTCGCATTACATATTGTATCAAAAATTCGGGCGTTTGTATAGGCTTTTTGAGAAACTCCGAACTTTCTTTCCATTTTGTTACCTGAAATGTGGTCTGTGCAACTGCAAAAAGGGGTTTTTGCGGGTCCGAGGGGCCTTTCCAGGCCGCCAGTTCCTCCAAATCGGCAAAAAACGAACACCTCTCCGCGGGTGTGCCCCACGATGCCCTGCACCTCCGGGTGGGTCTTATCACCCGCCACCAGCAGCACCGCACCCTCTTTTTTCGGCCTGTGCGGCAATGCGCTGGATCTTCTGCACAAAGGGACAGGTGGCATCGTGGTAGGCGATGCCGTTTGCCTCCAGCTCATCGTAGACGCTGCGGGGTACGCCGTGGCTGCGGATGACCACCTCGCACCCGGCGGGCACATCCTGCACGGTGTCCACTACCTGTGCACCCCTTGCGCCGCATATCCTCCACCGCCTGCGGGTTGTGGATCAGCGGGCCCAGCGTTGCCACCCTGTGCCCCTCGTCCAGCAGCTTATAGGTCAGTTCCACGGCACGGTTCACGCCAAAGCAGAATCCCGCCGTTTTAGCCAAACGGATCTCCATTTTTTACGCCCCATCTTTTCCCATGCTTCCAGCAATGCCTGCTTGTTGGCACGGAGTTTTTGGTGTCCCGGCGGCCTTTCCATGGCAAACTGTGCTGCGGGTATCGGCTCGCCGTAGATCACCCGCACCCTGCAGAACAGGTGCATTTTTCCGTCCGGGGTGTCGTACAGGATGCGGCAGGGCACAACGTCCACCCCGGCCTCGGCGGCAATGACGAAAAGACCGCTCTTGGGGGCAGCAGTTTGCCCTCCTTTTCGCGGGTGCCCTCCGGGAAGATGAGCAGTGTTCTGCCCTGCTTGCAGGCTTCCACCGTCTGGGAGATGACCGCCATCTCGTCCTTGGTGCCGCGGACGCACACGCCGCCGCAGCAGCGGAAGAACCAGGTCAGAAAGGCGTTGATCTCGAACAGTTCCTTTTTGGCGAACACCACCATCCGCCTGCCCCACCGGGTAACGACGATGAACACCGGGTCGATGGCAGACACATGGGTGGGCGCAAGGATGCAGCCCTTCGTCTGCACCTTTTTCAGGTTTTCGCGTCCCTCCACCCGGATGCGGAAGCCGATGTGCCACACAAGCCACGCAAGGGGCACCAGAATATAATATAGTACCATTTTCTATTCCTGTCCTGTTTGTTTTATCCGCCGATCTTTTGGGCAATGATCTGCTTCATGGCCTCAAAGCTCTGCTCGAAGTTCAGCTCCGAAGTGTCCAGCAGCACGGCGTCCTCCGCCTGCTTCAGCGGGGCGGCGGCGCGGTGGGTGTCCTGATAATCGCGCTGCTTGACGTCGGCCAGCACATCTTCGTAGGGGGTATCGATGCCCTTCTGCTGGTACTCCTTCCAGCGGCGGGTGGCGCGGGCCTCCGGGCTGGCGGTCAGGAAGATCTTCACCGTAGCATCCGGCAGCACCACCGTGCCGATATCCCGGCCATCCATCAGCACATCCTGCTTTTTGGCCATGCTGCGCTGCAAGTCCAGCAGAAATGCCCGCACGGCGGGGTTTGCACCTACGGCAGAGGCTGCCATACCCGCGGCTTCGGTGCGGATGGCGGTGCTCACGTCCTCGTCCTTCAAGTAGATGTGCTGCTCGCCCGCAATGGAGGCCAGCCGCAGCTCGATTTCCGGCAGCAGGGCATCCACCGCCGCGTTGTCCTTGGGGTCCTTGCCCGCGCGCAGGGCGTACAGGCCGATGGCGCGGTACATTGCACCGGTGTCCACATAGATATAGCCCAGCTCTGCCGCCAGACGGCGTGCCAGAGTGGATTTGCCTGCACCCGCAGGCCCATCAATTGCAACAGATACCATAATATGTTCTCCTTATTTATATAATAGTACACGGGAATGGACTGCACTGCTTTTTTACAGGTTATTCGCAAAGCTCTGCGCGGTGCAGAAAGCGATCTGCAGGTTGTAGCCGCCGGTGTAGGCGTCCACGTCCAGCACCTCGCCTGCAAAGTACAGCCCCAGGGCCTTTTTGCTCTGCATGGTCTTGGGGTCCACCTCCCGCACCGATACGCCGCCGCTGGTGATCACCGCGTGGGCAAGGTCGCCCCGGGCGTCAATGGACACCTGCCAGTGCTTGACCAGCTGCACCAGTTCCCGCTTCTGCTCCCGGGTGATCTGGTTTGCCTTGGTGGCGGGGTCGATGCCCCAGCGCGCCACCATCACCGGCTGCATACTGGAGGGCAGCAGCTTGACCAGCGCCCCTGCGCCGCGTGGTTTGCCAGCAGGGCAAAGTCCCGGGTGATGCGGTCGTACAGCTGCTCCTCGCTCAGGGCGGGCTTCAGGTCGATCTCCGCGATGTACCTGTGCTTTTTCATGTCCCCCAGATGGCTGGACGCGCTCAGGGTCAGCGGCCCGCTGATGCCAAAGTGGGTAAACAGCATCTCGCCCTGCTCATCAAAGACGGCCTTGCCGTCCTCCAGCAGGGTCAGGGTAACGTTTTTCAGTGCCAGACCCATCATCTTTTTTGCAGTCCGGGTCCCGGCTGACAAGGCTGACCAGACTGGGCACCGGCTGCACAAGAGTGTGCCCCGCCTGCTGCGCCAGCTTGTAGCCGTCACCGGTAGAACCGGTGGTGGGATAGCTTACGCCGCCGGTGGCCACCAGCACGGCATCCGCCCGGTATTCCCGGCCGGAGGTGCCCCGCACGCCCACGCAGCGCAGCGCTGGGCCAGCCTTTTTCTTTTTGGGGTGACGCGGGTTTTCCGCTGCCGCCGGGGCGGGGGCTCTGCCTCGGGAACGATGTCCTCCAGCAGCAGCTTTTTGCGCCGTCATAGACGATGTCCGCATCCTGCGCATAGCGCAGCAGCGCCTGCCGGATCTCCTCGGCCTTATCCGATACCGGGAACACCCGGCGGCCGCGCTCCACCTTCAGCTCCACGCCCAAGGCCTTCGAACAGTTCCATGGTCTTTGCCGGGGGAACGCTCCCAGCGAGGAGTACAAAAAGCGCGGGTTCGTGCGCACATGGCGCAAAAATTCCTCTGCCGGGCAGTCGTTGGTCACATTGCAGCGCCCCTTGCCGGTGACAAGGATCTTCTGCCCGGGCTTCTCGGTATGCTCCAGCACCGTTACTTGATGTCCCTGCCGCACGGCGGCACCCGCCGCCATCAGTCCGGCTGCCCCGGCTCCCACGATCAAAAACCCTTGCCATCTGTCATCCTCCCAAAATCGCCTGTTGATTCTATTGTATCATACCAGAAACCCCGCACAAAAAGCAATGCAGCGCCGCAGGAAATGAATGGATTTTCGGTTCCATGCCCCTCTTGACAAAGCCGCCGGGCTGCGGTATTCTTTTTACAGACCGTTAGTTTGTAAAAAGGAGCATCTGCCATGCCGCGCAACAAATACCCGGAACAGACCGTGGAAAAGATCTTAGACGCCGCTGCCCTGCTCTTCACCCAGAAGGGCTACCAGAATACCACCCTGCAGGACATCATTGATGCCACAAAGCTTTCCAAAGGGGCGGTGTACCATCACTTCCGCTCCAAGGAGGAGATCGCGCAGCGCGTCGGTGACCGTTTGGGCGACCAGATGGGAGCCGCTGCGCCATATCCGGGACGACCCGGCCCTGACCGGGCTGCAGAAGCTGCAGGCGGTGTTTGCAGTTTCCTTTGCCGGGCAGCGGCAGCAGCAGATCGCGCAGACTTTGCCGCACCTGTGCAGCAACCCGCAGTTCCTTGCCATGGAGCTGACCAACATTGAAGCGCATCTGGCCCCGGAGTGCATTGCACCCATGATCCGGCAGGGCATGGCAGACGGCTCCATCCACACCGCCAACGCCAATGCGCTGGCCGAAGCGCTGTTCGTGCTGGCAGACATCTGGCTTTCCCCCAGACGCGCCCCACCACGCCGGCCCAGCAGCGGGCGCGGAACCTCGTGTTTCAGCAAATGACCCATGCACTTGGGCTGGACCTTTTGACGGATGCACAGGCCGAACAGCTGGTGCAGCTGTGCACACCGGTCAAGGGCTGAATTTTCCGGGCGGAACGCTCCGCCCTTTTTTTGTGCGCTTTTACAGACCAATGGTCTGTATTCAAAAAACAGGAGGTTCCCATGAACACTATTTTTCCTCATCGTCCTCGGGCAGATCATCTCCCTGTTCGGCAATGCCGCCCTGCGGTTTGCGCTGCCGCTGTATCTGCTGCGGCAGACCGGTTCTGCCGCGCTGTACGGCGGCATCACCGCGCTGGCTATGCTGCCTGCTCTGGCCGGAATGCTGACCGGCGGCGCGCTGGCAGACCGCTGCCGTAAAGCCCGCCTGATGGCACTGCTGGATCTGGTGACCACCGGTATTGCGGCTGCAGCCGCTGCCGGACTGCCGCATCTGCCGCTGCTTCCGCTGGTCCTGACCGTGCTGGGCAGTCTGTACGCCATTCAGGGGCTTTACCAGCCCGTGGTACGCGCCTGCCTGCCCCTGCTGCTGAACGGCACCCAGCTGCTGCGCGGCAACGCAGTCATCCAGCTGGTGGATACCGTGGACGAACTTCTCGGCCCCTTGCTGGGTGCTGTTCTGCTGGAGCACTTCGGCATCCGGGGTCTGCTGGCGCTCTGCAGCTGCTGCTTTGCACTTTCCGCCGGAATAGAGCTGTGCCTGTGCATTCCACAGGATGTCCCCGGGACACAAAGCTCTCCGTCCGTTCTCTGTGGACCGACCTGCGGGAAAGTGCGCGGTTTCTCACCGGGCAGGCTGCGGTGCTGCGGCTAGCTGCCGCCATGGCGGCTGTAAACCTGCTGGAAGTCCCGGCTCTCACCGTGGGTGTCCCGGTGCTGGTGGTACAGACCCTGCAGAAAAGTGATGCCTCCCTTGGCCTTGTGCAGGCGGTGCTGAGCGCGGGCGGCATTTTAGGCGGCGTACTGGCCGGAACCGTCTTTGTCCGGCATCCCATCCGCAGCGGCACAGGCCTTTTGCTGGCGCTCAGCGGCGTGTGCGCGCGCTGGGGCTTACCCTCCGGGTGCCCGCGCTCCAGTTCGGCAGCATTCTGGTGCTGGGAGCCGTGTTTATGGCCGTGGCGGCGCTGTTCAATGTGTGGTTCTTTGCGCAGCTGCAGGTGTTAGTGCCGCAGGCACAGCTGGGCAAAACTACCGCCTGCCTCTCCGTGCTGGCCTGCCTGACCCAGCCCATCGGACAGGCAGCCTATGGCAGCGCCTTCCAGCACTGGGCTGCGCACCCGGCAGATGTCCTGCTGGCAGCCGGGGTACTTTCGGCGCTGGTTCTCTGGCTGCTGCAAACGCGCCGTACCGCCTGACGCACCAAAAAAGGAGCCGCTGTTGCAGCCCCTTTTATGGTTTGCTTACTCCGGCAGCTTTGCCGGGTCGAGGTAGCTTTCGCCCTGCTTTACCTCCACATGGATGTGGCTCTCCTCGGCGCACTCGCAGCCGACCGTGCCCACCGCACCAATCTTCTGCCCGGCGGTCACGGTGTCCCCGGCCTTCGCCGCACAGCCGCCAACTGCGGCCAGCGGCATCCTCCAGCACCACCACAGTGCCCCAGTTGCCCTCTGCCCCGGCAGAGACTACCTTGCCCGCCACAGGCGCCGCTACCGCAGCGCCCTGCGTGCAGGCGTAGTCCACACCGTTGTGGGTGCGCCAGTCGCCAAGGGTGCTGCTGTACACCAGCTCATCGCCGCTGTAGGCGTTCAAGACGCCTGCCCTGAGACGGGCTGCGTGGAGACAGGCGCAGCTGAACTGCTGGCAGGCGAGGATGCGCCCTGCAGTGCCGGAGGGTTCGCACCAAACCAGAGCCAGACTGCGCCCCAGAAGAGGATGCCCCAGGGGCGTCTGCTGCGGCACATCTGCCTTGCTGATTTGCAACGTCGGTCACGGGCTGCTGCCATACATCGTCCTCCTGTGGGTCAAGGGTGAGCGGTGCGGCTCCGGGGCAGGTTCTTCCTGCGGGGTGCCGGGGGCGTTCAGGTCGTCGTAGCTTTTTCAGTTCATCCCGCACGGTGCGCACTGCCCACACGCCCGCCGCTGCGGCTGCGACAGACAGGCCAGCAGTGCCAGTGTAAAGCCCCTGCTGCGCAAAAATTTTTGATCTGCTCCATGTCGTTACTCCCATCTGCCCATCTGTCCGTTTTGTGTGGGACAGCAGGGGGTTTTTTTCTTGGGTTTAAATGCCCTCCGCGTTGACTGGGCGGGCAGATATTTTTTATACAAAGGGATAAAAAAGGGCCGCAGCCGGAAAATGCATCTTCCCTCTGTGGCCTTCTGTGTTGATACCCGGGCGAAGCGGAGGATATTTAAATGATATTACCAAACAAAAAGCCCTCCCTTTTCGGGAGAGCCTTTGCAGATCAAAAATCAGTTGCGGCGGCGGCTGTTCATGCCCAGCAGGCGCACAACATACAGGAAGATGTTGATGAAGTCCAGATACAATGTCAGTGCGCCGTAGATGGAAGCCTTCTCTGCCAGCTCACTGTCATCGGCGTAGTAGGAGTACATCTGGCTCAGCTTCTGGGTGTCGTAGGCGGTCAGCAGCATGAACACCACCAAACCGATGCCGGAATACAGCACCGTGCCCATAAAGCCCATGCCGAACAGCATGCCGACGAAACCGGTGATGATGAGCGCAAACAGCGCCATCATCAGCTTGGGACCCCAGCCGGACAGATCCTTGTGGGTGGTGGTGCCGTAAACCGCCATCAGGCCGAAGTACAGCGAGGTGGCAAGGAAGGCCAGCACCAGCGTGCCCAGATCAAAAGGCAAGGAAATAATAGCTCAGCACCATGCCGTTGAGCAGGGCGTAGCAAAAAATACTCCTCTTGCCGCGCCCACGGACATATTCTGCACCCGGGCGCTCAGCACGAACACCAGCGCCAGCTCGGCAATGGTGAACAGCAGATACAGCGAGTTGACCACATAGAACAGCGGGGTGGTGGCGGTGACAAACGCCGCTGCAAAGGTGACCAGCAGTCCCAGCGCCATCCAGCGGTAGGTGCGGGTCATATAATCAGCCGAGGTCATTGTAGGCTCTGCATAGCCACGGTTGTAATTGTTGTAACTCATCTGGGTTCCTCCAGTCTATTCTGCCGGAGCATTTTCTCTTGCTCCGGTCTACGGAATATAGTATACTGCATAGAAATGAACGTTTCATGAAAAAGGCTGTGATATTGTATGTCCCTTGGACTTTATCTGCATATTCCCTACTGTTTTTCCAAATGCCGGTACTGCGATTTTTATTCCCACCCCGGGGAGCGGGGCGTACCGGACGCCTATGTGGACGCGCTGCTGCGGGAGCTGCACCGCTTTGCGCCGGATGCGCCCCTGCGGCCGGACACCCTCTATTTCGGCGGCGGCACGCCCAGCCTGCTCACCCCGGCGCAGGCAGAGCGGCTCATCCGGGCAGCAGACCCCGTGCCCGGTGCGGAGATCACCTTGGAAGCAAACCCCGAGACCGTCACCGAGGAGAGCCTGCGGGGCTTCCGGGCGGCAGGGGTGAACCGCATCTCCTTCGGGGTGCAGTCTGCCCGGGACACCCAGCTGCGCACCCTTGGCCGTCCCCACAGCGCCAAGCAGGCGCGGGCAGCCTTTGCCGCCGCCCGGCGCGCCGGGTTCGAGAACATCAGCGGCGATATCATGCTGGCGCTGCCCCATTATACGCAGGCCGAGTTTGACGAGACACTGGAGCTGATCGAAAAAGGCGGTGCCACCCACATCTCGGCTTACCTTTTAAAGATCGAGCCGGACTCTGCCTTTGGCAAGCACCCGCCGGAGGGTCTGCCCACAAGCGATGAAGCCGCCGATTTCTATCTTTACGCCGTGGAGCAGCTGGAACACCACGGCTACCGCCAGTACGAGATCTCCAACTTTGCAAAGCCGGGCTATGAGGGCAGGCACAACCTCATCTACTGGGACTGCGGCGACTATTGGCCTTGGCCCTGCGGCACACTCCTGCATGGGCGGCAAGCGGTTCTGCTACGCGCCGGATACCGCCGCCTTTCTGCAGGACGCCGCCGCACCCATCATGGACGGCAGCTGCGGCGCAGAGGACTACCTGATCTTACAGCTGCGGCTGCGCAAGGGGCTTGACCTTGCAGCCTACAAAACCATATACGGCAAGCAGTTTTCCACCGCACAGCTGGCCTTTGTGCAAAACTGCGTCCGCGCCGGGTACGCCACCTTCGATGGCAGTACCCTCGCTCTGACCCCCGCCGGGCTTATTGTTCAGAACAGCATCCTTGCCCAGCTGCTGTAAGCCCTCTCAGGCTTTGGCTCTTGTCCCCAGCTTTTCCAGTTCCACCACCCGCCAGCCAAGGGCGCGGATAGCGCTTTCATCGTGGGTAGCCAGCAGCACCGGCTTGCCCGCGCAGCGCTGCCGCAGCAGTGCCGCTGCCCGCTGCAAGGTGTCCGGGTCCATGCCGGTAAAGGGCTCGTCCAATAGCAGGGTGTCGCTGGGTGCCCACAGCGCCCGCAGCAGCGCCACCCGCCGCTTTTGCCCGCCGGAAAGCCTGCGGGCAGGCAGCTGCGCTGCAATGTCCATTCCAAGTTGTTGAAAACCGCTTATAATTTGCTCTTTGTACTGGTTTTCTGCCCCCGGAAGCACCAAGGTGACGTTCTGCACGGCGTTCAGCTGGGGACAAAGGCGGTCTTCCTGAAAGACCGCCGCCACCCGGCCCACGCCCTCCACACTGCCGGTGGTGGGACGTTCCAGCCCCATCAGGATGCGCAGCAGGGTGGTCTTGCCCCAGCCGCTGGGTGCCCACAGCACCACAGGGGTGTCCACCTCCATGCACAGGTCGGTGAAGAGCGGGCTGTGCCGAACCGTTTTGTCAGGTGTTGACGCTTCAGCATTTTGTCCCCTCCTCTCCCAGCACTGCGCCAACGGCCTTATCCAATGCAAACAGGAACAGCTTTTTCAAAGCCTGCGCTCAGCAGAATGATGACAAAGGTCCACGCAAACAGTTCCCCGGTGGAAAGGGTGATCTTGGCACGGTATAGTGCATCGCCGATGCTGCCATTGGGCAGGCCGATCACCTCAGCGGCTACGCCGCTCTTCCAGCAGATGCCCAGCGCCACGCTGCACCCCTGCCGGAAGGCCGGCAGCACCGCAGGCAGCCAGATCGCCCGCAGACGGCGACCCGGCGGCAGACGGAACACCGCCGCCATCTCCAGCAGCTGTGGGTCTGCACCGGCAATGCCGGTGCGCACCGCGCCGTACAGCACTGGCAGCACCATCAGAAACCTGATGAGCACCGAAAGCGCACTGCCCCCGCACCCAGACCAGCGCCAGAATGATAAAGCTTGCCACCGGCGTGGCCTTGACCAGCTGCATCACCGGAGCCAGCAGTGCATCGGCGGCGCTCCACCGGGCGGCGCACACCGCCAGCACCACGCTGACCACTGCGCCCAGCACAAAACCCAGCAAAATGCGCCCTGAGCTGAAGCCCACCCGCTGCCAGAAATCTGCCTGCGGCAATTGCATTGAAAAAAGTGCGCAGCGCCTGCACCGGCGATACCAAAAACACCTCCTGCCCGATGGCCATAGCTGCGGCCTGCCACACCGCCAGCCAGAACGCCACCGCCAGCAAACGGTGAAAAAATTGCTTGTTCTGCTTCATAAACTGCCCTCTTCCACTTGCCTATTATAAGGTATAGTATACCATACCGTCCCGCAAAGGGGAATGACCTGTGCACCACCTGCGGCGGGTCGGCTTTCAATGTATATACTTTCATTCAACCGTTGTATGCTTGACATGAATTTACATCCAGTGTAAACTGGGTACAATACACGGTGCATCTTTGCGCCGGCGCAGGAAAGAGAGGACGGTATTGACAAAAGCGCTCAAGGGCCGCAAGCTGTTGCTCGTCGGTTTTACGTTGTTTTCCATGTTTTTCGGGGCAGGCAACCTGATCTTCCCGCCCGATCTTGGCGCAAAGGCAGGGACAAACTTCTGGCCCGCCTTTCTGGGGCTTTGCCATCAGTGCCGTGGGTCTGCCCGTGGCAGGGGTCATCGCGGTGGCACGGGCAGGCGGTCTGGACAAGCTGGCCGGGCGGGTGCATCCGGTGTTCGCACAGGTGTTCATGATCTTGATCTACCTGTCCATCGGGCCGTGTCTGGCTATTCCGCGCACCGCAAGCACCTCCTTTGCCATGCTTACCCCGCTGCTGGGCAGCAGCGCCGGGCTGCAGCTGGGGTACTCCGTGCTGTTCTTCGGCGCGGCCTTTCTGGTAGCGCTGCGCCCGGACAGGCTCACCCGCTGGCTGGGCAGGCTGCTCTGCCCCTGCCTGCTGGTTCTGATTTTGATCCTGTTCGGCGGCTGTTTGCTGCACCCGCTGGCGGCGCAGTACGGTGCGCCCACCGATGCGTATCGTTCAGCGGTCATTTTACAGGGCGTATTGTACGGTTACCAGACCATGGACGCCCTTGCCGCGCTGAACTTTGGCGCGGTCATCGCCATGAACATCCGGGCGCAGGGCGTTGCCCGGGAGCAGGACGTGCAGCGCAGTGCCATCCGTTCCGGTCTTGTGGCAGGCGGGCTGTTGCTGGCGGTCTATGCCATGCTGGGGCACGCCGGAGCGTTGACCGGTGCCGCCGTGCCCGGTCTTGCCACCGGTGCCGAGGTGCTGACCGTGCTGGCGGAGCGGCTGTTCGGTAAAGGGGGCTGGTGCTGCTTGCGGCCATCTTTATGCTGGCCTGCTTCAACACCTGTGTGGGGCTGATCGCCTGTGTGGGAGAGTATTTCCACACCCTGCTGCCCCGCATCCCCTACCCTGCCCTTGCCGCCTTTTTTTGCCGCTGCCAGTATGCTGATCGCAAATCTGGGGCTGGCAGAGATCCTGCGCTTGTCCATCCCGGTGCTCAACGCGCTGTACCCGGTGGCCATTGTGCTGATTGCACTTTCCTTCGTGCCCGGGCTGGAACAGCGCCACCGAGTTTACCCGCTGTGTATCGGCTGCACCGCCGTGCAGAGCATTGCCGCTGCGCTGCCGCTCGCGGACGATGAACTTGGACAAAGCAGCAGGTACACGATGATGACGGGCAGAATGGCGATAGCCACCATCATGTAAACCTTGCCCATATCAAACTTGAGGAAGTCCTGCACTGCGCAGTGCAATCAGGATGGGCAGGGTCTTTTTGTCGGCGCTGTCCAGCACCAGAGCGGGATGAAGTAGTTGTTCCAGCTGGCCACGAAGGAGAAAATGGCCTGCACTGCCAGAGCGGGCTTCATAATGGGCAGCACGATCTTGTTGAAGGTGTAGAACTCGCCTGCACCGTCGATGCGGGCAGCCTCCACGATCTCATGGGAAGGGAAGCGTCCAGATACTGCTTCATGAAGAAGAACACGGTGGGCGCTGCAATGCTGGGAAGGATCAGCGGGACAAAGCTGTTTTTCAGGCCCATCTTGGTGATGAGCTGCAAAAGCCCAGAGCGGACACCTGCGTGGGCATGGTCATGATGAGCAGGATGATGGCAAAGGCGGCCTTTTTGAACCGGAAATTGTAGGCGTAGATGCCGTAAGCCGTCAGGCCGCCGAGAAATACACGCTGAGGGCTGCCGAGCAGGCGGAGATGATCAGGCTGTTGCGGATGCCGGTGCCCACAGGGATGTTGGCGTCGGCCAGCACGTTCGGAAGTTGGTGATGATGGACTTGCCCGGCAGCAGGGAGAAGCCTTTCTGGATCTCAGAAGTGGGTACGGGTGGAGTTGATGACCAGAATGTAGAAGAAGAACAGACACAGAAAGCTGATGAGCACCAGCACCAGATAGCACCAGGCGCGGCGTGCCGCCAGTGTTGCTTTTTCAGATTGCGTTCTCGGAGTGCGTGCCATAATCATTTCCCTCCTTTCGCTGCTGCCTTTTTGGCGGCGTTCAGTTCCTGTTTGCGCTGGGCGCGGGTCAGGCCGTCATCCTCCTTGGTGAGGGAGAAGTAGACCACGACGCACAGCACTGCGCACACGAGGAACAGCACCACAGAGACTGCACCGGCCATGCCGTAGTTCTTGCTGAACAGGTGGTTGTTCAGGTACATGATCATGGTGGTGGATGTGCGGTCGGGGCCACCCTTACCGTTGGTCAAGAATCTGCGGCACATCGAACATCTGCAGACCGCCGATCATGGAGGTGATCATGACGTAAACAAGGATGGGCCGGATGAGCGGGATGGTGATCTTCCAGAACATCTGGTTCGGGGTGCAGCCGTCCAGCTTCCGCAGCCTCGTACAGGGTGGGGTCCACACCCATGATGGCTGCCATCAGCATGATGGTGGTGTTGCCAAACCACATCAGGAAGTTCATCAGGCCCACAAGCCACGGTTGCCCCACACGGTATTCAAAAAGCTGATGGGTGTCTTGATCCAGCCCATGCTCAGCAGCACCGCGTTCACCGGGCCGTTATCCGAGAACAGCGCGAAAAACAGCATGGCAAAGGCCGAGGCCATAATGAGGTTGGGCATGTAGATGACCGTTTTGAAGAAGGTCTGCCCCTTCAGCTTCAGCCGCAGGTCGGTGAACCATGCCGCCAGCAGCAGCGAGACGATGATCTGCGGGACGAAACCGATGATCCACAGGAGCAGCGTGTTGCCAAAGTACTTGGGCAGATCGGTTGCGAACAGGGTAATGTAGTTTTTCAGGCCCACAAAGCTGGGGCCAATGATCTTCAGGCCGCTGCGGTAATACTCAAAAAAGCTGTAATAAATGGTGGAGGCCAGAGGGATCAGCTGAAAGACCGCGAAGATGATGAAAAACGGCGCAATGAAGATGTAGCCCCACTTCGCGTAGCTGATCGACCCTTTTTCTTTGTCTTTTCTCCCATAAGGATCGCCTCCTGATAAATGGTTGCAAAGCAAAACCAAAGGGGCGGGCGAGATACGCCGCCCGCCCCCCTGTATTCATTTTCAGTTCAGCGGTAATGCCGCAATCATGCCGGCCAGACCACATCGGTCAGCTCGGGGTACTTCTCCTTGATGGCGGTCTCGAAGTTTGCCTTTGCGGTATCCTCGTCCACGTTGCCGGTGAAGTAGTCCTTGAACGCGGTCTGGAAGCTCTCGTTCAGGCCCTGATCGTAGGGGCCTGCGTTGGACATATCGATCTTCTTTGCAGCCTCGGCAAACAGAGCGATATGGTTCTGGCCGCCCAGGAAAGTCGGACTTGTAATCGCTGTTTGGCGATCTCGTTCCATAGCCTTCTCGTTGTTGGTGTAATCCTGCGTATCCATGGTGATCTGCTTCATGATGGCTTCATCGCAGGTCAGCTTCTGCATAACATCCCGAATGATCTCGATGTTGTCACTTCCGGCTGCGCCGCAGATCCAGGTGCCGCCCCAGTAGTAGGGCTGAGGGCCTTCGCACACGGCGTAGTCGCCGGATGCCGTTGCCCACTTCCTCCTTGCCGCCCTCGGCCACAGGGTCTCCAGCGAGTTGCCCAGCAGGGTGAAGTTGATGCCCCATGTGGAGTAGAAGAAGCCGAAAACCTTGCCGGCAGGGCCCTGATCGGCCGCCCACTGGCTGTCCCACAGGCTGGACTTGTTGTTGTAGCCCTTATCGGTGTATTCTTTGGTCTGATCGACCCACTTCATAATGTTCTCATCAACGGTAACGGTAGTGCCGGTGACCCCGGAGCTGCGGACACGTTGTTGGAGAAGGTGCGGTATGCATCGTCAAAGCCGGACAGCATCTTGTAGCCCTTGGCGGCTGCCTTCTCAGCTACATCATTGAACTTATCCCAGTCGGACAGATGTGCCTGCACCTCGGTGGGATCGTCGGTGCCGAGAACATCCTTGGCAATGCTGCGGCGGTATGCGAACAGGCCGGGCGTTGCCTGCCAGGTGGTGCCGCGCTGGCTGCCGTCCACAGAAACGATGTCCTTGGTGTACTGGTACTGACCGGCCAGATCGGAATCGGTCAGGCCGATGTCTGCCTTGACATCCAGAACGTAGTCGGAATCCACATACTTGAGCGCGTAGTCAGCCTCAATCAGGAAGATGTCGATCTTGTCGTCATCGGCAGCGGCTGTCCTGATTCAGCAGGGCCTCGTCCAGCTTGTTCTGGTAGTTGTTGTTCTCGTTGGCATTGATGGTCCACTTGACAACGGTGCCATCGTTCAGGGTGGTGGTGGACTTATCGGCCGCGATCTCGGAAACTTCGGGGTAATAATCGTTGAAGCGGCTCTGGAACTCATCATTCCAGCACCAGATGTTCAGCACCTTGCCCCCGGCGGCAGCAGCCGGAGCAGAAGCAGCAGCGGAGGATGCGGGAGAGCAGAGAAGAAGCGGTGCTGGTGGAAGAAGAACCGCCGGAGGCAGCCAGAGCTGCACCAATGGTCACGGCACCGGAAGCGAGCAGGAAATTACGGCGAGAGATCTTTTTCATAAGAGTAAACCTCCTTCATGGTTTTCCATCCAAAAAAATTCATTCTTCAAAAACTCCGCGCCGGGAGCCTTTGGGCCTTTGTTAAAGGATGCGGACGGAGCCGCCGTCCAGCAATTTGCCGGAAACCGGATCTGTTCGGGCAGGGTCACTCTTGGATGCTCGATCAGCTCGATCAGCTTATCGGCTGCCAGCCGGCCCAGGATTTGGTGTTCTGCTGGTAAGTCACCAGCTGAGGGCTTGACCACCCGCGAGAGGTAGATGCCGTCGTAGCCCATCACCGAGATATCGTCCGGGATGCGTCAGCCCCGCCTCCGCAATGGCATTGTAGCCGCCCAACGCGGAGAAATCATCGGGGAAGAGGATGCAGGTGGGCCGCTGCGGCAGCGCCAGCAACGCCCGGGTCTCTTCAGCGCAGCGATCCATCGTCGTGGTACACGCCGCGCGGACGTACTGCTCCGGCATCTTCAAGCCAAGCTCCTCGCAGGCTTGATAGAAACCTGCCAACGCGGTTCTCGGTAACGGCGGTTTTTTCGCCATGGATAAAGGCGATGCGCCGGTGGCCGCAGGCCCATGCCTGCCGCACCAGTGCCTTCAGGCCCAAAACGTTGTCTGAAAGGATCGCCATCCGGTTGTTGAACACATGGTCGATGGTGACCACCGGCACATCGCTGTTGACCAGCTCCACCACCTGCGGATCGTAAAAAGTTCACGCAGGCGATCACCACGCCGTCCACATTGCGGTAGTGGCAATGCTCCAGATAGCTCATGGACTTGCCGCTGATGTTGTGGTTGATAAAGGTGATATCATAGCCGCGCTTTTCTGCTTCCACCTTGAAGCTGTCCAGCACGGCAGAAAAATATTCGTGGGTCAGGCCGCTCTGCTCGTTCGTCCACGAACAAAACGCCCCGATTGTAGGTGCGGTTGGTCTTCACCGCCCGAGCCGCGGCATTGGGCAGGTAGCCCATGCGGCGGGCCGCTGCGTGCATCCGCTCCCGGGTAGCGGCCGAGATGTCCGGCTGGTCGTTCAAAGCTTTACTGACCGTTGCCACCGATACGCCGCATTCCTTGGCCAGATCTTTCAGGGACGGCATCTTTTGCCTCCTTCCAAGGAAAGGAGCTGCGGAATGTTTCTCGCAAGTTCCTTAATCGTTTTCGCAATTTCAATATAGCGCATTCTGCACCAAAAATCAAGCGAAAACGAAAAAGTTTTAGCTTTTGCATCACTTTTGGCATTTTGTTTCAATTTGAAGAACCTGTAAAATTGTGCATCTTCGATTCACTTTCGTTACATTTCGATTAAAATAGAAAAATTTTCGTTGCAGTTTCGTTATGGTTTTCGGTGCCAAAGGCCGTATGTATATATTACTTTTAAAATGGGGTTTCGGGGCTTTGGTTCTGTCTTTCGCCGGTATGTGCTTGAAAGAAAGCCGTCGCAAAAAATGCCGGGGCTGCGCAGATTATTTTAAAATTTCCGCCGAATTTTTTTGCAAAAAGCCCTTGCATTTTTGCGAGATACGGTATGCTTAACGTGATAAGATTGCTTCTTTCACAGTGCCTTAATCGTTTTCGCACCATCGATGTGCTGCCCACCCTACAAGGCGCAGTTTTAAGGAGGAAGCATTATGAAATTCGGCCATTTTGATGACGCACGCAAAGAATATGTCATCACCACCCCGCAAACGCCCCTGCCCTGGATCAACTACCTTGGCAGCGAGGATTTCTTCAGTCTTGTCTCAAATACGGCGGGCGGCTACAGCTTTTACCGCGATGCGCGGATGCGCCGCCTGACCCGCTACCGCTATAACAGCTCCCCGCTGGACATGGACGGCCACCACATCTACATCAAGGATGGCGGCACCGTCTGGAACCCGGGCTGGCAGCCCACCAAGACGAGCTGGACAGCTACGCCTGCCGCCACGGTCTGGGCTATACCATTCTGGAGGGTGAGAAGAACGGTGTTTCCGCTGCGCAGGAGCTGTTCGTGCCCACCGGCGATGCCTGTGAGCTGGACCGCCTGACCGTTTGAAAATAAGACGGATGCCATAAAAGAGCTGGAGTGTTCAGCTATGTGGAGTTCTGCCTGTGGGATGCCATTGACGACAGCTCCAACTTCCAGCGCAACTTCTCCACCGGCGAGGTGGAGGTGGAGCCGGCATCATCTACCATAAGACGGAATACCGTGAGCGCCGCAATCACTACGCCGTGTTCTGGGCAAAACTGCCCGGTGGACAGCTTTGATACCACCCGCGATGCCTTCTGCGGTGTGTATGGCGGCCCTGCAGACCCGCAGGCCGTCCGCGCCGGGCACTGCTCCGGCAGCATTGCCCACGGCTGGGCACCGGTGGGTGCGCTGCACATCCATGTCACCCTGCCCCCGGCGAAAAAAGAAGCATCCTCTTCGGTCTGGGCTACATCGAGAACCCGCAGGAGGAAAAGTTCACGGCCGGGCGTCATCAACAAGACCCGCGCCCATGCCATGATGGCGCGCTACGCCACCGATGCACAGGTGGATGCCGCCCGCCGCCCTGTTGCCGACCACTGGGACCGCCTGCTCTCCACCTACCATCTGGAATCCGGCGATGAGAAGCTGGACCGTATGGTAAACATCTGGAATCAGTATCAGTGTATGGTTACGTTCAATATGAGCCGTAGCGCCAGCTACTTACGAAAGCGGCACCGGCCGGGGCATGGGCTTTCGGGATTGCTGCCAGGATCTTTTGGGCTTTGTGCATCATCATCCCTCCCGTGCCCGGAGCGCATTCTGGATATCGCCGCCACCCAGTTTGAGGATGGCAGCGCCTATCACCAGTACCAGCCCCTGACCAAGAAAGGGCAACCGCGATATCGGCACCGGCTTCAACGATGACCCGCTGTGGCTCATTGCCGGTACCGCCGCCTACCTGCGGGAGACCGGCGACTGGTCCATTTTGGAGGAGCAGGTACCCTTTGATAACGATGCCGCCAAGGCGCAGCCGCTGATGGAGCATCTGCGCCGCAGCTTCAACTTTACCTGCACCCATCTGGGTCCCCACGGTCTGCCGCTCATCGGCCGCGCCGACTGGAACGACTGCCTGAACCTGAACTGCTTCTCCGAGCACCCGGGCGAGAGCTTCCAGATCACCGGTCCCAGCGAAGGTCCTGTGGCTGAAAGCGTTTTCATTGCCGGTATGTTCGTCAAGTACGGTCACGAATACGCCCAACTGTGCGACCATCTGAATCTGACCGAGGAGGCCGCTGCCGCCCGCAAGGAGTCCATCGACGCCGTGGAGCAGGCGGCCCTGACCGCCGGCTGGGACGGCGCATGGTTCCGCCGTGCCTACGATGCTTTCGGCAAGCCTGTGGGCAGCAAGGAGTGCACCGAGGGACAGATCTTCATCGAGCCGCAGGGTTTCTGCGTCATGGCGGGCATCGGCAAGGGAGACCGGGCAGGCCGCGCAGGCATTGAAGAGCGTGGAGGAGCGGCTGGACACCAAATACGGTGTGGTGCTGCTGCAGCCCGCTGCCTACACCAGCTACCAGCTGAATTTGGGCGAGATCTCCAGCTATCCTCCGGGATACAAGGAGAACGCAGGTATCTTCTGCCACAACAACCCGTGGATCACCTGCGCTGAGACGGTGCTGGGACACGGCACACGCGCCTTCGAGGTCTACCGCAAGACCTGTCCCGCCTATATTGAGGACATTTCGGAAATTCATCGCACGGAGCCCTACGTCTACAGCCAGATGGTAGCCGGGAAGGACGCCCCCACCTTTGGCGAGGCGAAGAACAGCTGGCTGACCGGTACAGCGGCATGGACGTTCTTCAACATCAGCCAGTACATTCTGGGCATATGCGCTCCGCATTCAAATCGATCATTCCCTTCCCTCTTGCATTTTTGGGGAAAGAGGTGTAGAATACAGTCACAATCAAACACAGGGGAGCTCGTGCAGCGGGCTGAGAGGAAGTATCAGCAACTTCGACCCTTTTACCTGATGCGGATAATGCCGCCGTAGGAAGTCATCCTTTATGATTTTTTGCAGGAGGGCCGCGCCGGGTGTCTCCTGTTTTTTTTTTGTACCTACTGTTCGGAGGAGGATGCCTTGTACCTTTCTGCGGGGGACTGCCGCCCTGAGGGGAGCGCCCTGGATGAATCGTCAGCGATGGGAAGCCGTGTTCCGGCGTGAGAGGAAACCAGTAAGTTTCGACCGCACCTTCCGTACCTGTTTGCCTTGCCGTCCGGGCACGGGCTGTTTTTTGCGGGGGCGCTGTACGGTTTTTGCTGCTGCCGCAGATGGTTGAAAAGGAGCCTTAATTTTATGAAAAATCTCTCTGCAAAAAAAGCTGGCCCTCGCCGGTATGTTCTGTGCGCCTGTGCGTGGTGGGCAGCGTGTTCAGCTTCCCCATGTTCGGCAGCAAATGTGCACCCATCCAGCACATGGTCAACGTGACCTGCGCGGTGCTGCTGGGGCCCGTGGTGGGGCGTGGGCGTGGCTTTTGTCGCTTCCCTGCTGCGCAATCTGCTGGGTCTGGGCAGTCTGATGGCTTTTCCCGGGCAGTATGTTCGGTGCGCTGCTGTGCGGCCTTGCATACCACAAGACCAAAAACATCTTTGCCACCATGGTGGGTGAGGTGTTCGGCACCAGCATTCTGGGCGGCCTGTGCGCATGGCCCGTGGCCATCTTCCTGATGGGCAAGAGCGCTGCGGATATCGCTTTCTACGCCTACATCGTGCCCTTCCTCATCTCCACCTGCCGTGGGTTCCATCATTGCGGGCGTGCTGGTGTACAGCCTGCAGCGCTCCGGCGCACTGCGCTCCATGCAGAACAGTCTTTCCTGACAGAGGTGCACCCGAATGTTCAAAACCTTTCGAGAACCTGCGCCGCACCTGCCCGCTCATCCATAACATTACCAACTACGTCACCGTGAACGACTGCGCCAACATGGTGCTGGCCTGCGGTGCTTCGCCCATCATGGCCGACGATGCCGCCGAGGTGGAGGACATCACCACCATCTGCGGCGGACTGAACATCAACATCGGCACCCTGAACAGCCGCACCATCACCAGCATGCTGCTGGCGGGCAAAAAAGGCAAACCAGCTGGGCCATCCTGTGGTGCTGGACCCGGTGGGTGCGGGTGCTTCCCAGCTGCGCACCGACACCGCTTTCAGCCTGCTCAGGGAGGTACAGTTCACAGTGATCCGGGGCAACATCTCGGAGATCAAGACCCTTGCCTCCGGCGCGGGAACCACCAAGGGTGTGGATGCAGATGTAGCCGATAAAGTTACTGAGGAAAATCTGGATTCTGCCGTGGCCTTTGCCAAGGCCTTTGCAGCCCAGACGGGTGCCGTTATTGCCATTACCGGTGCCATCGACATCGTGGCCGATGCCGAAAAAGCCTACTGCATCCGCAACGGCAATGCCATGATGAGCAGCATCACCGGCACTGGCTGTCAGCTTTCGGCCCTGACGGCGGCTTTCGTCACCGCCAACCCCGGCCATCCGCTGGAAGCCGCCGCGGCTGCGGTGTGCGCCATGGGTCTGGCGGGCGAGACTGCCCACCAGCGCCTGACCCCGCTGGACGGCAACTCCACCTACCGCAATTATATCATCGACGCGATCTTCAACATGACCCCCGAACAGCTCGAGGAAGGAGCACGCTATGAAGTGCGATAAACACACCATGCTCCTGTACGCGGTGACCGACCGCGCATGGGCGGGCGAGCAGACGTTGTATCAACAGGTAGAGAGCGCCCTGAAGGGCGGTGCTACCTGTGTGCAGCTGCGAGAAAAGCAGCTGGGCGACGAGATTTTTTCTGAAAGAGGCTGTGGAGATCCATGCTCTGTGCCAGCGCTACGGCGTGCCGTTCTTCATGAACGACAACGTGGACATTGCCATCCGCTGCCACGCCGAGGGCGTGCATGTGGGGCAGGAGGATATGGCCGCAGCGCAGGTGCGCGCCCGCGTGGGCGAGGGAATGATGATCGGCGTTTCCGTCCACAGTGTGGAGGAAGCACGGGAAGCCGTCAAGCACGGCGCGGACTACCTTGGCGTGGGTGCAGTATTTGCCACCCACACCAAGACCGATGTGGATGTTCTGCCCCACGAGACCCTGAAGGCCATCTGTGACGCCGTGGACATCCCGGTGGTGGCCATTGGCGGCATCCACAAGGAGAACATCCTGCAGCTCAAGGGCACCGGCGTGGACGGCGTGGCGCTTGGTAAGCGCCATCTTTGCAGCAGACGACATCGAGACCGAGTGCAGGGAACTGAAAGCCCTCTCGGAGCAGATCATCTGACCGATCCCGCGGCAAACCGGGGCACCACCTTGGGCCGCGTTATAAAATTCATGGGAAAACCAACATGAAAAGCGTTTTTTACGCAGGTGCCGGCATCCAGAGCGTACTGTTTTTTCTGAATGACGGCTGCCTGGCCCCTACCCTTTGTATGACCAGCACCCTGCTGTTCAGAGATAAACTGTCATTTGGAGGAACAGAGCGTATGCAGACTTACACCACTCAGATGGATGCTGCCCGCAAGGGCATCGTCACGCCCCAGATGGAGATCGTGGCTAAAAAAAGGAGTATCGCACCACCGAGGAGATCCGCCAGTGGGTGGCCGAGGGCAAGGTCGCCATCCCGGCCAACAAGCACCACGAGTGTTTGAACCCCGAGGGTGTCGGCTCCATGCTGCGCACCAAGATCAACGTGAACCTTGGTGTCTCCCGCGACTGCAAGGACTACAACGTGGAGATGCAGAAGGTGATGAGCGCCGTCAACATGGGTGCCGAAGCCATTATGGATCTGTCTAGCCACGGCAACACCCAGCCCTTCCGCCAGAAGCTGACCCACGAGTGCCCGGTGATGATCGGCACTGTGCCGGTGTACGATTCAGTCATCCACTACCAGCGGGATCTGGCCGAGCTGACTGCACAGGACTTCATCGATGTGGTGCGTCTGCACGCAGAGGACGGCGTGGACTTTGTCACCCTGCACTGCGGCATCACCCGCAAGACCATCGAGCAGATCCGCAAGCACAAGCGCAAGATGAACATCGTGAGCCGCGGCGGTTCGCTGGTGTTTGCCTGGATGAGCATGACCGGCAACGAAAACCCCTTCTACGAGCACTTTGATGAGATCTGCGAGATCTGCGCCGAGCACGATGTGACCATCTCGCTGGGCGACGCCTGCCGCCCCGGCTGTCTGGCTGACGCCACCGACGTGTGCCAGATCGAGGAGCTGGTGCGTCTGGGCGAGCTGACCAAGCGCGCATGGGCACACAACGTGCAGGTGATGGTGGAAGGCCCCGGCCATGTGCCCCTGAATCAGGTGGCTGCCAACATGGAAGTGCAGAAGAGCATCTGCATGGGCGCACCCTTCTATGTGCTGGGACCCCTCGTCACCGATATCGCCCCCGGTTACGACCACATCACCGCTGCCATCGGCGGCGCTGTGGCTGCCGCCAGCGGTGCAGCTTTCCTGTGCTATGTGACCCCCGCCGAGCATCTGGCTCTGCCCAATGTGGACGATGTGAAGCAGGGCATCGTGGCCTCCAAGATCGCTGCCCACGCCGCCGATATCGCCAAGGGCATCCCCCACGCCCGGGACATCGACGACAAGATGGGCGATGCCCGCCGCGTGCTGGACTGGGATGCACAGTTCGCCTGCGCACTGGACCCCGAGACCGCCAAAGGCCATCCGCGACGCCCGCCTGCCCGAGGACGACCACAGCGACACCTGCAGTATGTGCGGCAAGTTCTGCGCCGTGCGCAGCATGAACAAGGCGCTGGCCGGTGAATACATCGACATTCTGTAACTTTCCCCGCGCTGAAAGGCGCTTCTTCCTCCGGGACTGCCCGGCATGACCGTGCGCCGGGCGGCTTTTTGTGGTAACAAAAGATTGTTTAAAATAACCCTCCGCAAAATCGGGTTGGTCATGCCTAGCATCCTGGTTTTCGTATTTCTGGGCGGCAGAGGTCCGGGAGGAAACTTTTTTTTTGCTGGCCGCTGCCCCAGCCTTTCCCTGAAGGGAGGGATATCGAATGAATCTCGCTGGAGACTCGTCGCATTGCTCACGTTCCTTCTCGCGTTGCGGTCGTCGTGGATTGATCCGTCTGGGCATATTCAGCGGAAAATTTATTTTAATTTCGTGGTTCAAAAAGATCTGCGGACTTTCCTGAACCACATTCGAGCGGTCAATCTTTTTTGACTAACGGGATGGAAAGGTCGTGAAGGAAACTACATTTGCAACAAAGCGTTCGGTTTAGTCAATCCATGTTCTATCAATATTTTAGATTTTACAATTCTTCTGTGCTGTACTATAATGAAGTTATCGTCTTCATTCCATTGATCTACAGGAGGAATCTGCCTTGCTGGTAAATCTTATCGAATCCGTCTATCGCCTGCTGTGGGGCGACCTGTTCACCTCCCGCTGGGCGGCGGCATTGGCATTTCCTTTATGGTGGTGCTGCTGTTCACGGCGGGCATCTGGTTCACCTGCCGCACCCGTCTGCTGCCGGTGCGGCTGTTCCGGGATATGATCGCCGCCGTGTGCGAAAAAAGCAGGCAGGGACGGCCTTTCCTCCTTCCAGACCCTGGTCATTTCCACCGCCACCCGCGTGGGCATGGGCAACCTTGTGGGCGTGGTGGCCGCTGTTTCCGCTGGCGGTGCCGGGCGCTGTGTTCTGGATGTGGGTCACGGCCCTGCTGGGCGCATCCACCTCCTTTGTGGAGTCTACTCTTGCCCAGAAATACCGCCAGCCCGATCCGCTGTATGGCGGTTGGCGGGGCGGCCCTGCCTATTACCTGCATGTGCTGGCAGAGCGCAAGCGGGGCAAAAAGCTCAAACGCTCTGTGGTGCGGCGCTGTTTGCGGTGTCTGGCCTCATCTGCTGGTGCGGCATCAGTCAGGTGATCTCTAACTCGGTCAGTTCCGCGTTTGAAAATGCGTTCCATATCCCGCCGCTTACTACAACGCTGGTGCTCACGGCCATTGCAGCGGTCATCGTGCTGCGCCGGAACGCCACCGTGAAAAGTCTGGACGTGATGGTGCCCATCATGGCGGTGTGCTATTTTGTCATCACCGTGGGCATCGTGCTGTTCAACCTGCCCAAGCTGCCCGGCGGTGTTCGGGCGCATTTTTGCCGAGGCCTTTGGTCTGCGGCAGATAGCGGCCGGCGGCTTTGGTGCCGTGCTGATGAACGGCGTCAAGCGCGGGCTTTTCTCCAACGAGGCCGGCAGCGGCTCTGCCCCTGCGCCGCTGCCGCTGCGGAGTGCGACGATCCGGTAAAGATGGGTCTTGTACAGGCGCTGGGCGTACTGATCGATACCGTGGTCATCTGCAGCTGCACCGCCTTTCTGATGTTGCTGGTGCCGCAGGGATCACCGCCGGGACTTGGCGGGCATGGACCTTTGCAGAAGGCGATGCAGTACCATCTGGGCGGCTTTGGTGTCGTGTTCATTGCGTTCACGCTGGCGCTGTTCAGCTTTTCCACCTTTCTGGGGGTGCTGTACTATGCCCGGGGCAATGTGGCCTACCTGTGCGGCGACAACTGGTGGAGCCAGACCGTGTATAAGCTGATCGCGCTGGTCATGCTGGTGATCGGCGGAATGCAGGAAAGCCCCTGTGGTGGTACAGGCAGCACTTAGGCTTTTCCGGCGCGGCATCAGCGGCTTCAATAGCCTGACACTGCTCACCGTCCAGCACGGTGACCATGCCCTCCGGCAGATGGTAGGCTTCGGTAATATGCCGCGCCGTCAGGCTGGGGTCCTTGCTGGTGACCAGCAGACGGATGTTCTCCCTTTGCAGAGAAGCAAGGCTGCGTGCCACATTGCGGCCGCCCACATAGCGCAGCACAAACATGGCGTGCAGGTTGCCGGACACTGCCAGATACAAAATTTGCAGTTCACCGTTTTTGGAATGGCTGTCCTCGTAATCCTGCTCCGGCAGGGTAACACCCTCCTGCTCCATGTAGCGGCGGGTGCCGATGAGGATGCGGTTATTGTCGCACCATGCCGAGAAGCCCAGCCCGGTGTGCTGCTCCAGATCCTTGACCGGGAACAGGATATCGGTGCGGTCCTCGATGATCTGGCGGAACAGCCCGCGCAGAGTGTCGCAGCTTTCGTTCAGCACACTGGCCGCATACAGGATGGCGCGGTCGATGCGGCCGCCCTTGAAGATGCGGATATCCTCCAGCGTTACGCTGTCGGCGGTAAACAGGTCATCGGCGTCCAGCTCAATGGTGTCGATGCCGCCCAGCTCCTCAATGGCTGCCCAGCCGGGCACCACAGCGCCCACAGCGGCGGCCGCTCTTTGCAGCCGCAGCGCCGCCAGACCGGGCACCAGCACCGAGGAAAGGGGCGCGCCCATGCACAGCACGGCAGCAGCCGCAGCCACGGCGCAGTTGATCCCGCCGCCAAACAGCAGGAAGGCCACGCCGCTGAGCACTGCCGCCGCCAGCAGAACACAGGCCACCTTCCGGGCACGGCGCTCGCTGGCGCGCTCGCTGAGGCTCTGCTCCACAAAATCATCGCTGGCGGTCTGCACCGGGCGGCTCAGCAGCACCCACGGATCCTTCTGCTCCAGATCCCGGGCGAGGGCGCGGATCAGATCTTTATCGCGGGTGCGGTAAGCGCCCCGCAGTTCGCCGCCCTCTGCCGCCAGCGCGTAGCCGCACCTGCACGGCAGACAGAATCACCCGGCTGCCCACCAGAGCCAGAAACAAACACAGCGCCGCCATACCGGTCAGCCGACCGATGCCCTCGGTGCTGCGGTAGGCGTTGGCATTCAGCATGGCCACCACTGCCTGCAGCAGCGCTGCCACAGCGGCCAGCGCGGGCATGGTGTCTGCACTGGGACGGCCGCGCAAGCCGGTCAGACCGTCCCGCAGCACCGGGTAGCCCACAAACAGGCTGGCGGCAAACAGCAGCAGATTGGCGGCATAGAACGCCGCCGGGGCAGCGTCCGGGTCCAGCACCGAAAGCGGCGGCAGCAGACGCTCTGCCGTCAGCCCAAGGTGCAGCAGCACCACAGCCAGAATGCCCGCCAGCACACACCGCAAGGTCAGCTCTGCGGCCATGTGGTGCAGCTTGTCGGCGGTGGATTCCGGCACAGTATCCTCGGCAGGGGCAGCGGTTTCTGCTGCGGGTGCGTCCTCCGGCTGTGCCGGGGCGGCGGGGCAGCATCTGCCGGTGCGGGCACTGTTTCATCAGCAGGAGCGCCGTCCTGCTCCAGCGGGAGCAGGGGCAGGCTCATAGTATCCTCTTTTTCCGGCTTGCGGGCAGCGGGCTTTTCGTCCTCTGCCGTGCCGAACATCTGGAAAATAGACTTTTTCTCAGGCTTTTTTTCGGCAGCGTTTCCGGGTCTGCCGGAGCGCTGGCAAACACCACCGGCGGCAGTTCCTCGGCAGGCTTTGTGCTGCCTTTGCCGGGGCTTTTTCCGGCTCTGCCGCAGGCTGTGCAGGCGCGGGCTGCACCTTTGGGCTGCGGCGTTGTCTGCACGGGTTTTGCGGGCTGCAGGGGCAGGCTTTGCCTTGCCGCTCATGCCGTTGAGCATATCCTTCAGCTGCTGCATCTCCCGCTGCTCCAGCTCCTCCTGTGGCAGCAGCGTCTCCGGGGCGTTCTTCGCCTTGGGCTTTTTGGGGTGCTGCAGCGGGCTGCGGCTTTGGCTGCGGTACAGGCTTTTTCGGCTGTGGCTTCACGGCAGCAGCCGCCTTGGTGCAGACACCGGCTCTGCCGGCGACGGCCTTGACAGGCTCGGGCGGGCGGGCTGCATCGGCATTACCGGAACAGGGTCTGCGGTACGCAGTTCCAGCGCCATGTCCTCCTGCTCCGGCTGTACCGGCTTTGCATCTGCCCCAAGCAGGATCTCGCCGGTGGGGATCTCCAGCACCGGCTGTGCCGGGGCGGGCGTTTCTTCTTTGTCGTGGCCGAACAGCTTGCCCAGCAGCCCGGCCTTGGGCTTTTCCTCCACCGGAGCAGGCTCGTCCCGGTGGGTCATCTCCTCGGGCAGATCGATCACACTGGTGCTGAAAAAGTTGCGGAACCGCTCCTCTGCCGAGAGCTCTCCCCGTCTGCTTGCCCTTGCGTTCATTTTTATTGTTCGGCATCCTTGTCCCTCCCACTGTTCTGGATGGAGTTTACCGCTTGTTTTATTCCTCTACGGCGCGCTGCGACTGGATCTCGTACAGAATGATGCCTGCCGCCACCGAAACGTTATAACTGTCCACGCCGGTGCCGGGTGCAGCCATATCCAGCCGCACCACGCCGTCACACAGCTTCTTTGACCAGCTGGGATACGCCGCTGCCCTCGCTGCCCAGTACCAGCGCGATGGGGCCGGTCAGGTTATTCTTGCGCAGGGAGACGCCGTCCATGTCGGCGCAGTAGACGAACACGCCCCTGCTCCTTCAGGCGGCGGATGGTCTCGCCGATATTGGCCACCGTGCCACCGGCAGACGCTCGGCAGCGCCTGCGCTGGACTTGATGACAGTGGGGGTGACGGACGCGCCGCCCCGCTTGGGGATGACGATGCCGTGGGCACCGCACAGCAGGGCGCTGCGCATGACTGCGCCCAGATTGTGGGGATCCTCAATGCCGTCGCTCAGCACCAAAAAGGGCGGCTCGCCCTTGGCTTTGGCTGCTGCCAGCAGATCCTCCACGGTCGCGTACTCGATCTCGCTGGCAAAGGCCGCCACGCCCTGATGGCTCTCGGTGCCGGTCATCAGACGCAGCTTGTTAGGGTGCACCCGCTTGACCGTTGCTCCGGCCTCCTTGGCCAGTGCCTTATAGGAGGCCGCCACTGCCGGGGCCATCCCCTCGGCAATGAGCACGGTATCCACACCGGAGCCGCTCTTGAGCAGCTCGGTCACAGGGTTTTTGCCGTAGATCAGGCTCTCGCTTTTCTGCTGCGGCTGCTCTGCATCGCGGCGCGGACGGCGCGGCTGGTTACGTTCTTCCATCTTTTTATGCTCCTTCCGTTCCGGGCGGGCAGTGCCGCGCCGGAGCGTTTTATTTTGTTTATGATAATCCAAGATAAAGTATACCATATCTCGCCCGGCTTCGCCACAAATTGCAGGGATTTTATTGCCCGGCGCCTAAAATTTTTTCGGTAAAAGCGTTCCTTCCTGCCGGTTTCGGCAGCTGTAAAAATGTTTTGCCCGCTGCCCGGTCGGCAGGGGTGCAATTCCGCCGTTTTGCCAAGGTCAAAAGTTTTCCACAAAAAAACGTCTATACATTCCTTAAACGTTCCGCAGTTTTTTCCACAAGTTGAAAACTCCGTGGAAAGTGTAAAAGTCCAGCCGCAGCGCCCGTTTTCCGGGTGGAATTAAACAGTTTCCACCGGGTTTTCAACAGCAGATTCCTCCACATCTTGGCAAAAGCCTTACAATTTGTAAAATTCAAGTCGGAATTATGACAATTTTTTGAACCGGAAATTGTCCGTTTTTGCAATTTTCTCCAACATCATTTTGACGAATGTTAAAATGTGTTGAAAACCCACGTCATCGATGCGCAAGGCAGATGTTGCAGCGTATATGGATTTTTGTCGCCAGGCGCAGAACATTTCTGCCGCTGCTGCATCAGCCGCTTTGTGCCGTGCCTGTTCCGCAGCAGCTCTATGCAAGAAAAAGCGCCTGTTCGGATTGATTTTAGGCGCAGTTTGGGGTATACTAACCATGTGGGCTTGTTAAACCATGCACAATGCGGTGTGTGGCAGAGCCGGAACCCCGATAATTTTGGAGGTAATGAATAATGTTGGTAAATGCAACCGAAATGCTGCTCAAGGCACGCGATGGCCACTACGGTGTGCCGCAGTTCAACATCAATAATCTGGAGTGGACCAAGGCAGTCCTGACCGCCTGCGAGGAAATGAAGAGCCCCGTCATTCTGGGTGTTTCCGAGGGTGCAGGTAAGTACATGACCGGCTTCAAGACTGTTGCCGCTATGGTCAGCGCCATGGTCGATTCCATGGGCATCACCGTTCCCGTTGCGCTGCATCTGGATCACGGCACCTACGAGGGCGCTAAGGCCTGCGTCGCCGCCGGTTTCACCTCCATCATGTTCGATGGCAGCCACTACTCCATCGAGGAGAACGTGGAAAAGACCAAGGAGCTGGTTGCTCTGGCACACGCTCACGGCATGAGCATCGAAGCCGAGGTCGGCTCCATCGGCGGCGTTGAGGACGGCGTTGTAGGCGCTGGCGAGATTGCTGATCCCGCCGAGTGCGCCAAGATCGCTTCTCTGGGCATCGACTTCCTGGCTGCCGGTATCGGCAACATCCACGGCAAGTACCCCGCCAACTGGAAGGGTCTGGACTTCGAGGCTCTGGACCGCATCCACAAGGCCACCAACAACATTCCTCTGGTTCTGCACGGCGGCACCGGCATCCCCGATGAGATGATCGCAAAGGCCATCAGTCTGGGCGTTTCAAGATCAACATCAACACCGAGTGCCAGCTGGTGTTTGCTGAGGCCACCCGTAAGTACATCGAAGAAGGCAAGGATCAGCAGGGCAAGGGCTTCGACCCCCGCAAGCTGCTGGCTCCCGGCGCAAAGGCCATCGAGGCTAAGTGCAAGGAGAAGATTGAGCTGTTCGGCTGCGCAGGCAAGGGCTAAGCATGAGGCTTGTATCGTAACCGGTACACCACCCAATAAAGTATGCGGCTCCGCCGCACTGTTATGCACAGTGCAGCGGGGCCGCTTTTTGGTTTATATGCGAGCACTCAGCCGTGGGTCGTTTTCCATATCGCCAGAAATGGATTGCATACAG
>VOFG01001843.1_pt1 | contig 35084 bp, 67 predicted proteins | sample 5384171 | NCBI WGS metagenome assembly VOFG01 (sample SAMN12384726, study PRJNA508395) | human gut metagenome | isolation source: healthy gut F | host: Homo sapiens
GAAGGTTTTGATCGGATCCCAATGTGGGTAGCCGACATGAATTTCCCAACCGCACCAACGGTTGTGGAGGCCATGATGGAGCGCGTGCAGCATTCGGCATACGGATATTTTGATCCGTCTGAGGAGTATTACCGGTCTATCATCCGGTGGCAGGAGAAGCGCAACGGAGTGACCGGACTCAAGCCGGAGCATATTGGATATGAGAAATGGCGTGCTGGGCGGCGCGATCAGTGCGTTAAACGTGATGTGCTCCAAAAGGCGACAATGTGCTGCTCCATTCCCCGACTTACATTGGTTTTCTACCAGATGTATTGAAAACAACGGGATATAATATTGTACATTCTCAGCTGGTGAAAGATGAAAAATGGTACCTGGCGCATGGATTTTTGACGATATGGAGAAGAAAATCGTGGAGAACCACATTCATGCTGCTGTTTTTCTGTTCCCCGCACTAACCCGTGCGGCCGTGTGTGGGAGCGCTGGGAGATTGAGAAGGTTATGGTTTCTTACAAAAAGCACGATGTTTTGGTTTCCGATGAAATCTGGTCTGACCTGATCCTGAAGGACACAAACATATTCCAACCCCAGTCCGTATGAGGATGCCAGAAACCGCACTGTGGCTATGGCGCTGACGTCCAAGACCTTCAACCTGGCTGGCCTGCGGTTACCATTATTATTTATAACAAGCTGCGCGTTCTGAAGGAATCTTCTTTATCCCATTATAATGAAATGAATGTGCTTTCCATGCATGCGCTGATCGGAGCGTACAAACCAAGAGGGCTACGAGTGGGTGGATGAGCTGCCAGGTACTGACCGGAAATGTAGAGTTTGCCTGCAAGTATATTCAGGATCATTTTGAGGGCGTTGAGGTGTCAAAACCGGAAGGAACCTACATGCTGTTTCTGGACTGCAAAATGGTGTGAGGCATGGAAAGACGATCGATGAACTACAGAGAGCCGGGGTGGAGGTCGGGTCATCTGGCAGGACGGCAGACCGTTCCACGGCCCATGCCATATCCGCATGAATCTGGCGCTGCCACTGAGCCGGGTGCAGGAGGCATTTGAACGGCTGGAAAAAGTATGTGTTCTGTTATTAAAATTTGAAACAAGTTGTTGACAAAATAAAAATCATCTGCTATATTAATATCAGTAACAATTACTAATATTAATCAAGAAAACAAGTTAGAATATCACATCAAATAAGAAAAGGAGATCTGAGTTATGAAGAAATGGGTTTGTACTGTATGCGGTTATGTTTACGAGGGTGAGGCTGCTCCGGAGTTCTGCCCGGTATGTAAGGCACCGGCTTCCAAGTTCAAAAGAGCCGGAGGGTGAGATGACCTGGGCTGCTGAGCACGTTGTAGGTGTTGCACAGGGCGTGAGCGAGGACATTCTGGCAGATCTTCGTGCAAATTTCGAGGGCGAGTGCTCTGAGGTTGGCATGTACCTGGCTATGGCAAGAGTTGCTCACAGAGAGGGCTATCCGGAGATTGGTCTTTACTGGGAGAAAGCAGCATTTGAGGAAGCAGAGCACGCTGCAATGTTCGCAGAGCTGTTAGGTGAGGTTGTAACCGACTCCACCAAGAAGAACCTGGAGATGAGAGTTGTTGCTGAGCACGGCGCAACCGAGGGTAAGTTTGACCTGGCTAAGCGTGCGAAAGCTGCAAACCTTGACGCAATCCATGACACGGTTCATGAGATGGCAAAAGACGAGGCAAGACATGGCCGTGCATTTGAGGGTCTGTTAAAGAGATACTTTGGCTAATCACACAAGATTATAAAGACAAGAGGGGCCGCAGGAGCATATCGCATCCTGCGGCCTCTTTCTGCTTGGCACGCGGACAGCGCCCATCTACCGTTCTTTCATAAAGTCCAGAAACTTCTCCACGCTTCCATTGATATATTTTCTTTTTTTTCCCACACAATTCTCACCTTCTGCTGGATTACCGGGGTGATCGGAATGCCCTTCACGCCCCTGCATGTTTTCGCCAGAGAGGAGTACATTACGGCGCCGCAGGTGCCGCCTCTGCAAAAACTGTTCAATGGTGTAGAGCTGGCTGGCGTGCATGATGACATTCGGGTAATGTCGGAATTTTCAAAACGGGAACTTAGGGCGGTATGGGTCCGAACACCGAGTATGCCTGCAAGAATTACAAAGCAATTCACTGTGTATTCCCGGCTGGAAACGCAGTTGTAGCAGCTACCGAGGTAGAAGAGATCTGCAAGCACGTAAGCTTCATTAAATAAGCTTTATTCGATTAGAATTTATTTCAACCAGCCAAACGTAATGTTCAAAATGTAAGCTGTCGATTGACAAAAATCAGATTCCTGAGTGTATAGTAAAATTTAGCGGATTACAGTGGTGAAGATGCAAAAACAACCATGATTCGCAATCTATTCAAAAAATTGGAGGTAGACATCTATGGAAAATCTGATATTCAGCCTGAATGCCACCATGCCGGTCTTTCTGATGATGGTGCTGGGCATGCTGTTTCGGAAAACTGGAATCCTGAAGGAGAATATGATTGACGGGCTCAATCAGTTTGTATTTAAGATAGCCCTTCCGGTGCTCTTGTTTGGGGATCTGGCAAAACAGGATTTTGTCAGGCATGGGATGGAAAGTTTGTGGCGTTCTGTTTCGTGGTGACGTTGTTGAGCATTGGCCTGGCAACTCTCATGTCCGTGGCGCTGAAAGATAAATCTCTGCGTGGTGAATTCATTCAGGGCGCGTACCGCAGTAGCGCGGCAATCCTGGGCATTGCGTTTATCACCAATATTTATGGCAATTCCGGAATGGCGCCGCTGATGATCATTGGAAGTGTGCCCCTTTATAATGTGATGGCAGTTATTGTCCTATCCTTTACCAGACCAGGGCAGGGAAGGCATGAGCTCGACGATGTTAAAGAAAAAACGTTGAAGGGAATCGTGACGAACCCGATCATTCTCGGTATTTTGTTTGGAGGTCTCTGGTCCGTGATTCATCTGCCGATGCCGGCTATCCTTTCAAAGACCGTCTCAATCTTGGAGGCATGGCAACACCCCTTGGCCTGATGGCTATGGGTGCGGCATTTGACTGGAAGGAAGCGAAAAAGGGTATGGGCCCGGCTTTTGTGGCCAGCTTTATGAAACTGTTTGGACTGTGCACCATCTTTCTTCCGGTGGCAGTGCTGCTGGGATTTCGCGAAGCAAAGCTGATCGCAATCCTGGTTATGCTGGGGTCCAGCACCACTGTCGCTGCTACGTCATGTCCCGGAACATGGGCCACGCCGGAGTCCTTACCTCCAGCATCGTAGCGCTGACAACCTGCGGCAGCGCATTTTCCCTGACCTTCTGGCTGTATGTGCTGAAGTCGCTGGCATTGATTTAGTGTCAGCAGAATGTCAGTGATGATAAGAAACACCCGAGCACAGCTTTTACACTGCGTTCCGGGTGTTTTATTTCCCTGCCTATCGGTATTTATTTGGATTTGACTTCTTTCCATGCCTCATTGTAGATCTCATCTACATCATCGCCCAGGTACTTCAATACCTCAGCATTCTTGATGGAGTCGATATCCGGGGAAGACTGCCTTGTTGTTCTGCATCTCCTCGTCTAACAGATCAAAGGCACCCTTGTTTGGGGTGGAGTAGGTAATGTACTCGAAATTCTTCTTTGCGATGTCCGGTCTGCACAGAAAGTTGATCCACTTCTCAGCGTTTTCCTTGTTCTTCGCGTTTTCGGGATGACCCAGCAGTCGATGAAGAGGTCGGTGCCCTCCTCCGGAATCACGTATTCCAGATTGTCGGTGCCGTCTTCACCCCTGAATGTAGAGCATCTCACCGGGTAGATGATGCCGACAGCAGCTTCGCCGCCGATCATCTTGTCACGCACCTGGTCTACGACATAAGCCTGAACCAGCGGTTTCTGGTCGATCAGATCCTGCTTGGCCTTATTGATCTCATCCGGGTTGGTGCTGTTTAAGGAGTAGCCGTTTTTCTTTAAGCCGGTCATGAAAGCACTGCGGATGCTGTCCTGCATGAGAATCTCACCGCTTAAGCGCTCATCCCAGAGGTCTGCCCATTTGGTCGGAGCCGAACGCCAAGCTCCTGTAGGCGTTCTTTGTTATAAAAGGATGCCGATGGTTCCCCAGGTGTACGGAACCGCGTATTTGTTTTCGGGTCAAAAGGACTTGGAAAGTTCCATATAAAGCGGATCAATCTGGTCGATATTCGGCACGTTGTCGAAGTTGATCTCGGCCAGAAGGTCATGCTCGCGCATTTTCTGGATCATGAAATCAGACGGACATACTGCATCGTAGGCAATGCCGCCGGCCTCGATAACCGGGTACATCTCCTCGTTGGTTTCATAAAGGTCATAGACAACTTTAATTCCGGTCTCTTCCTCGAATTCATCAATGACGCTCTCATCAATGTATTCGCCCCAGTTGTAAACATAGAGCTCGCCGGCATCGCCGGATGCGGCGGAATCACCGGAATTGCCGGAAGCGGAACTGCGGAGGCGGAAGCGCCGCAGCCGGTTACAGCAAGTGCCGCTGCGGACAGTGCCGCAGCAGATACGATCCATCTTTTTTCATTTCCTCAATCTCCTTTTATGTGTAATAGTAACTGTTCAGTAGGTCTGCGCATTCACTGCGCTGACCGTATGAAAACATGGGCTTGCAGGCAAAAATCCCATTGCCGAAGGCAATTTTCAATGGATTTTGCCCGTAACCGTGAAGGTACTGAACAGTTACGTGTAATATTAGTTTGCTTTGACTTCCTTCCAAAGCTCATTATAAATAGCATCGGTGTCATCACCCAGGTACTTATAGACCTCGGAATTTTTCAGGGAATCCATATCCGGGAAGACCGCTTTATTGTTCTGCATTTCTTCGTCTAACAGATCGAAGGCTCCCTTGTTCGGGGTTGGGTAGGTGATGTACTCAAAGTTTGCTTTTGCAATTTCCGGACGGCACATAAAGTCAATCCATTTCTCAGCGTTTTCTTTGTTCTTCGCGTTTTGAATGACCCAGGAATCTACCCACAGGTTGGTTCCTTCTTCCGGGATCACGTATTCCAGATCGTAATCCAGGCCCAGGTTTGCGACTTCATCCTGAATGTAAAGCATCTCGCCGAGTAGATGACGCCCACAGGCTTCGCCGCCGATCATCTTATCGCGAACCTGGTCAATGACATAAGCCTGAACCAGCGGTTTCTGGTCGATCAGATCCTGTTTTGCCTGCTGAAGCTCGTCTCGCTCTCGCTGTTCATGGAGTAGCCGTTTTCTTTAATGCTACCATGAAATGGCGTCACGGACACTGTCCTGCATGAGAATCTGTCGGCTTATTTTTCATCCCAAAGGTCGACCATTTGGTCGGAGCCGGAATGCCCAGCTCCTCTAACATGTTTGGTGTTGTACAGGATCCCCACAGTTCCCCAGCAGTAAGGAACAGAGTATTTGTTTTCCGGGTCAAATGCCTGGACTGGACATTCCATGTAAGCCGATCGATTGGTCCACATTGGGATGTTGTCGAAGTTCAGCTCTGAGCAGATCGTTTTCAATCATTTTTGAATCATGTAATCATGTACGGACGGACAGAGATGACATCGTAGTTGACGCCGCCGGCTTCGATGACCGGATACATCTCCTCGTTGGTCTCAAATAAGTCATAAACAACCTTAATGCCGGTTTCGTCCTCAAACTGGGAAATGACATCCTCGTCAATATATTCGCCCCAGTTGTAGACGTACAGTTCGCCGCCGTCGGAACTGCCAGAGTTACCGGAATTTGCGTCGGAACGTCAAGCACCGCAGCCAGACCGGTGCACAGGGTGGAAGCGGCAGTAAGGCCTGCCATGGAATGCAAATACTCTTTTTTTTCATAAGTCATCTCCTCTTTTATGGTTTTGCTAAATTCACAGGCCCGCAAAAATATTGGCAGGCCTGTCGTTTGCATTTCCTGATTTTTCCTGCTTTTTCTTTGGAGCAAAATTGCTGATCAGAAGTAAAACCAGGACAGTCATAAAAATCACAGTGGACAGCGCGTACATGGACGGCTTGATTCCGCGGCGCACTTCACTGTAGATCAGGGTGGACAGGGTGTTGATGCCGGCACCTCTGGTAAAGTGGGTGATGATGAAATCATCCAGGGACATGGTGAAGGCCAGCAAAAGCCGGAAAGGACGCCCGGTAAGATATCCGGGAATACTACCTTGAAAGAATGCCCGCAGCGGGCTTGCGCCAAGGTCCAGCGCCGCCTCGTAGGTGAAGCGGTTGGTCTGTTTTAATTTCGGCATGACGCTTAAGATCACATAGGGAATGTTAAATGTGATGTGGGCAATCAGCACGGTTTTAAAACCCGGGAAATGCCGAAGGCGATAAAGGCCAGCATCAGGGAGATACCGGTCACGATATCGGCATTTAACATCGGGATGTTGGTGATTCCCATGACGATGGTCTGAGGAACCTGTTTCATGCTGCTGATGGCAATGGATGCCGCAGTGCCGATGACGGTAGCGATCAGTGCGGACAAAAACGCGATCAACAGGGTGTTGTTAAAGAGCAGCCATGATGTTGGGCTGGCAAACATCTGGGTATACCACTGCAATGTAAACCCGCCCCACTGGGTACGGGATTTTGGAACTGTTGAAGGATAAGACCACCATGGTAGCGATCGGCGCGTACAAAAAACAGCATAATGAGCACCAGGTAGAAATCCTGGAAGGAATCGTCTGTTTCTGTCGGATCTTATTCATTAGAATGTATTCCCTTCGCCGTTTTTATCGTATTTTGCGATCAGCGCCATGCTGATCAGGATGAAAACCATAAGAACCAGGGAAAGACCGGATCCTAAGTTCCAGTTGCTTCCCTTGGTGAACTCCTGCTCGATGACATTTCCGATGAGCAGGAATCTTGCTGCCGCCCAGTAAGCTGGAGATTACGAAGGTTGTCAGCGCCGGGACAAATACCATGGTAATGCCGCTGATGATGCCCGGGATGCTGAGCGGGGAACCACATGTGAAAAAGTGTCTGGGTGAAGCTTGCACCTAAGTCTCTTGCCGCGTTGATGGTGTTGTCATCAATCTTGCAAAGCACATTGTAAATAGGAGCACCATGAAAGGCAGGAAGTTGTATACCATGCCGAGGATGATGGCGCCCGGGGTGTTGATGATGGTTCTGGTTTGGCAGATGCAGCGCGGAAGAATGCCGTTGATGACGCCACTTTTCTCCAGCAGCGTCTGCCACGCGAGGGTACGGAGCAGGAAATTCATCCACATCGGAAGGATGAAGATGAAAACGATAAAGCTGCCCTGCCCCAATGCCGCGGCGGCGAAGGATCATGGCCAGCGGATAGGACAAAAGCAGGCAGATGGCGGTCGCAGCCAGAGACAGACCCAGGGATAAGCCACAGGGCTTTCATATGCTCCGGTGTCGTGATGGAACAGACATTTGCCAGGGTAAATGCCCCGCTTTTGGTTGTCAGACCGTAGTATACGATCATGCAGAAGCGGGATGATGGTAAAAACCGATCATCCAGAGAATATAAGGACCGGCGAAGAGCCGTTTCGTTTGATTTCATTCCGACTCCTTTCTATTCATTGACGCCCACAGCTTCCTCGTCCTCTGATGCCGGTTTGTTCATGATCTGGATATCGAAGGGATCGACGCGGATGCCGACCTCTGTCGCCCACCGGGAACATATCGGTGGAGTGTACCAGCCATTCAAAGCCGTCCGGGGTGGTAACTTCCATCTCGTAGTGAACTCCCTTGAAGATCAGGTGCGTGACAGGTGCCGACCAGAGTGCCCTCAGACGGTTCTACCAGGTCGATGTCCTCCGGGCGGATGACAACGTCGACCGGTTTGTTGTTGCCGAAGCCCTTGTCCACGCAGGCAAACTTGGCACCGAAGATCTCTACCAGCTCGTCGCGGAGCATGATGCCCGTGGACGATATTGCTCTCGCCGATGAAGTCAGCCACGAACGCGTTCTCCGGCTCGTTGTAGATCTGTTCCGGGGAACCCATCTGCTGGATATAACCCTGGTTCATGACAACGATGGTATCGGACATCGTCAACGCCTCTTCCTGATCGTGGGTGACGTATACGAAAGTAATGCCTAGCTCATTCTTTAAGCGGATCAGCTCGTACTGCATGTCCTGACGCAGTTTTAAATCTAGGGCTCCGAAGGGCTCGTCGAGAAGCAGCAGGCGTGGCTCGTTTACAATCGCACGCGCAATGGCAATACGCTGCTGCTGACCGCCGCTTAAGGAGTCTACACTGCGCTGCTCTAACCGTTTAGGTTTACCAAGCTTTCAAAGCGTACTTAATTTTGTCATCAATATATGCTTTTGATTTATTCTTAATTTTAAGCCCAAAGGCGATATTATCTGCGATGCTCATATGGGAAACAGGGCGTATTTCTGGAATACGGTGTTTACGGTGTTTAACTCGCCGCCGCTTTTCCTGTGGCTCATGGGTTTCCTCCGTAAATAGTAAAATAATGTGTAGTATTAGAAACTTGGCGGCGAGCTGACCCAGAGGATCGTCGCGCCGGAGCGGCTTTCAAGGTAATGCGTCTTGTCGCTCGTATAGTAAAAAAGATTCGCCCTTTTTTGGCTTTGTACGTCCGGTTCCCCAGATGAATCAGGATGCTGCCGGAAAGAACGTAGCCAAATTCCTCACCCTCATGCGGGCTGTCCGGATAGGTGGAGCCGCCGGCACCGAGTGTCAGGCGGATTGGTTCCATCGTGTTCTTCTGGGCGTTCAGGGATGATCCACTGAATCTCATTTTTAGTTCCGGATCTTCCTTGATAAAATAGTCGTTTTTTTTCAAATACAATCTGCTCTTCCGAGCCTCGTTGAAAAACTCCCCTATGGTTGTGCCGAGACACTGGAGAATATCCATCAAAGTAGCGATGGACGGGGAGGTCAGATCGCGCTCTACCTGGGAGATAAATCCCTTCGAAAGCTCTGCGCGGTCAGCCAGCTCTTCCTGCGTCAGACCCTTTAAAATTCGCAGTTCCTTTAATTTTCCTCCTATACTCAACAGAGGGAACCTCCTTTCCTGGTTTCATAGGAAATTGCGTCCTATTCCGCGAGGATGCGCACTTGCGCGAAGCAAAAACATGTCGCAAAGCGACGCGCGAGACGCCCGAATGTGCCAGGGCACATCCTTTTTATAAAAACCGGGTGGGAAAACCATCCGTCCGGCGTTTTTAGAAACATACAAAAGTAAGATGAAAGTTTAGAAATTCTAAAATGAATATAAAATTAATCTTTTGTTTAGAAATAATAAACTTGCTTCCGAGTATCTATTATACAGAATGTGGGGAAGGTGTCACTAAAAAAAACGGAAAATCCGGGGGTTCTCAAATTGTGTGAAAAAAAGGGTGCAAAAATGGCGGTATGATGATAAAATAGGGGCAGATAATTTGATAGAAACCGTTATAACGGTTCTGGGGGATCAAAGGAGGAACATTTCATGCAGGATAAGTATATGGCATATGTGGGTTCTTACTCATACAACGGTCAGGCAAAGGGAATTACCGTGTATGATGTGGATGTAAAAAGGGAAAATTTATCTACCGGTGCGAGGTGGAAGTGGACAACTCTTCCTATTTAACTGTTTCACATGACGGGCGGATGCTCTATTCCATCGCGGACGAGGGCGTTGTGGCGTTCCGGATTCTGGAAAACGGCGCACTCAGCCGTGTGAACAGCGCAAATATCAAGGCGATGCGCGGCTGCCATATCGCGACCGATGCGGAGGACAAGTTTATCTTTGTATCCGGCTATCATGACGGCAAGGAGACGGTGGTCCGCCTGAAACCGGACGGTTCTATCGGGGAAGTGACCGACGGCGTTTACCACAAGGGACTTGGAAGCGTGGCAGAGCGCACGTTCCGCCCGCATGTGAGCTGTGCGGAGCGCACGCCGGATGGCAGATTCCTGCTGGTAGCCGATCTGGGGAATTGACCAGGTCAAGATTTACAGGTTTGATGGCGAGAAGGGAACCCTTTCATTGGTGGACGCGATCCGCTGTGATTTGGAATCTGGTCCGAGACATTTCATGTTCAGCAAGGATGGAAAATTCTTGTATTTGATGTATGAAATCAAAAATGTGATTGATGTATACACGTATGAAACGGGCGATCGTGTGCCGAAGATCGAGAAGATCCAGACGATTCCATCGACCGCACCGGAGCGCACCAGCCAGCTGACTGCAGCGTGCACGATCCGGATGTCCGAGGACGAGACACATCTGTTCTGCAGCAATGCGGGCGATAATTCAGTCAGTGTCTACGAGCGCGATGCACAGACGGGGCTTTGAAGCTGCTCTGCTGTCTGCCGATCAGTGGAGATTACCCGAAGGATATCGCGATTTTCCCGGATGGAAACCATCTGGCGTCGATCAACCACGGCAGTAACAGCATTTCTTTCTTCCAGGTGGAATATAAGGAGAAACTGCTGGTGATGAGCGGACGCAGTATTTCGGTGAATGAGCCGAACTGCTGTGTGATTACAAAGGTACCTACGCGAGGAAAGAAAGCAGACTAAATGGCAGAAGGAGTTAATAGCGAGAATGGCAGGGTCAACATACGGAAAAATACTGACAATGACAACGTGGGGCGAATCCCACGGAGCAGGCGTGGGCGTGGTCGTAGATGGCTGTCCGGCGGGGCTTGCGCTTTGTGAGGAAGACGTTCAGCGTTATCTGGACCGCCGCAAACCGGGGCAGAGCCGTTTTACGACGAAGCGCAGCGAGAGCGATACGGTGGAGATCCTGTCAGGCGTTTTTGAAGGGCGGACGACGGGCACGCCGATCTCGATGCTGGTGCGGAACCAGGATCAGCATTCGAAGGATTACAGTGAGATCGCCAGTTATTACCGTCCCGGACATGCAGATTATACCTTCGATGAAAAATACGGTTTCCGGGATTACCGGGGCGGCGGACGTTCTTCGGGACGCGAGACGATCGGACGAGTGGCAGCAGGCGCTATCGCGGCAAAGCTGCTGGAATCCTTGAACATCCGGGTAAAAGCATACACGAAAGCGATCGGACCGGTGGAAGTGGCGCCGGATCGGTTTGATCTGGCAGAATGTGAAAAGAATAAGCTGTATATGCCGGATGCTGTCGCAGTCGCAGAGGCAGAGCAGTATCTGGAAAGGAAGATGGCGGAGAAAGATTCTGCTGGCGGTATCGTGGAATGCGTGATTGCCGGTCTTCCGGCAGGGCTTGGTGAACCGGTTTTTGATAAATTTAATGCGAATCTGGCAAAGGCAATCCTCTCGATCGGTGCCGTTAAAGGCTTCGAGATCGGAGAGGGTTTCCATGCGGCGCAGATGGCAGGAAGCGAGAACAACGACGCATTTGTCATGGAGGCGGATGGAAGCGTTGGCAAGGCGACGAACCATGCAGGCGGCATTTTAGGCGGTATGACGGATGGAAGCGAAGTTGTGTTCCGTGCGGCATTTAAACCGACCCCGTCGATTGCCGCAGAGCAGAGAACCGTCAATAAGAGCGGCGAGGAGATCGGCATCAGCATCAAGGGACGCCATGATCCGATCATTGTGCCGAGAGCGGTTGTCGTGGTTGAGACGATGGCGGCATTTGCGGCGGCGGATATGCTGCTGGGCGGCATGACGGCGAGGCTGGATCGGATTCAGGAGTTTTACCGGAAGTAAGGGAAATGTAAATAAAAATTTTGGAAAAGCTGCGGCGGGCTCAGCCTGTTTGGTCCGCGGCTTTTCTGGCATTAAATCAGGAGGCAGCAGGATGAGTGCAACAGGAATTTCAAAAGAAATAGAGACAGCAGGACAGTTAGAGGAGCTGCGCCAGGAGGTACGGATTGCCGCAGAGGAACTTCTCAGTGCGGCAAATATGAAGCCGGGACAGATTTTGGTGGTCGGATGCTCGTCCAGCGAGATTGCATCGCATAAGATCGGTTCCTATTCCAGCGCCGAGATCGGAAAAGCGGTGTTTGAGGAGCTGTATGCAGTCACCAAGTCGCAGGGGCTTTATCTGGCGGCACAGTGCTGTGAACATCTGAACCGGGCGCTGATTGTGGAAGAAGAAGCGGCGGAAAAATATGGTCTGGAGATGGTAAACGTCGTGCCGCAGCTAAAAGCAGGCGGTTCCTTTGCAACGGCAGCCTATGCGGGATTTGAACATCCGACAGCCGTAGAGCGGATTCAGGCACACGCGGGCATCGATATCGGAGACACTTTCATCGGTATGCACCTGCGCCCGGTTGCAGTTCCGGTGCGGACCTCGATCCGTGCGATCGGCGGCGCCCATGTGACGTGTGCGAGAACGAGGCTGAAATATATTGGCGGAGAGCGGGCGCATTATCTGGATGCGAAATAAAGAAAATGAGGAGTACAAAAAACGTGGAAATCAGGAAAAATGATGAATTTGAACTGACAATCGAAGATATGAGCGAAGATGGAGCCGGGATCGGAAAAGCAGGACGGCTATATCTGGTTTGTAAAAGATGCCGTGATCGGGGATCGGATCCGGGCGCGGGCGATGAAAATGAAGAAAAATTACGGCTTTGCCCGTCTGATGGAGGTGCTGGAAGCATCCAAAGACCGCGTGATGCCGGAATGCCCGGTCGCAAGACAGTGCGGCGGCTGCCAGCTTCAGATGATGAGTTATGAGGCGCAGCTTCATTTTAAGGAGCGCAAGGTCTACAATAACCTGCGCCGGATCGGCGGGATGGAGAACCTGCGGCTGCCGGAGCAGGCGGATAGTGTGATTGTGGATAAAACCATCGTGATGGAGCCGATCCTGGGGATGGAGCATCCGTGGCGCTACCGCAACAAGGCACAGTTTCCGTTTGGACGCGATAAGGATGGAAGAATCATTGCCGGATTTTACGCGGGACGCACCCACCATATTGTGGAAGCGGAGGATTGCCTGCTGGGTGTCGAAGAAAATGCGGTAATTCTGGATATTATCAAGAAAATCATGGAAGAATATCAGATTGCGCCATATGACGAGGGGAGACACACAAGGGTCTGATTCGCCATGCATTGATTCGGAAGGGATTTTCAAACGGCGAGCTGATGGTCTGTCTCGTCATCAATGGAAAGAAGCTGCCGCATGCGGATATTTTTGTGGAACGCTTAAAAGAAGTCCCTGGCATGACCAGTATTTCCTACAACATCAATCAGGAAAAAACAAACGTGATTCTTGGTGCGGAGCTTGTAAACTTATACGGACCAGGCTATATCACAGATAAAATCGGAAATGTATCGTACCAGATTTCGCCGCTTTCTTTCTATCAGGTCAATCCGGTGCAGACGGAAAAACTCTATGGAACGGCGCTGGAATACGCGGGGGGCTGACCGGTGGGGGAGACTGTATGGGATCTGTACTGCGGAATCGGAACCATTTCCCTGTTTCTGGCGCAGAAAGCGAAGAAAGTGTACGGTGTAGAGATCGTCCCTCCGGCGATCGAGGATGCCCGCCGGAACGCGGCATTAAATGGCATGGAAAAATGTCGAGTTTTTCGTCGGAAAAGCTGAAGAGGTACTTCCAAGGGAGTATGAAAAAATCAGGTCTATGCCGATGTCATCGTCGTCGATCCGCCGCGCAAAGGCTGTGACAGCGTCTGCCTCGACACGATCGTCCGGATGCAGCCAAAGCGGGTAGTCTATGTCAGCTGCGATTCCGCCACATTGGCGCGCGATGTGAAGTATCTGGATGAAAGAGGATACGCGGTGGAGCGCGTGAGATGCTGTGGATATGTTCGGGATGAGCGGGCATGTGGAGACGGTAGCTCTTTTGTCCCAACATTGAGACAAGAGTACTTGTCTCGATGAACGCGGCAGTCGGCAAATCGAGATGCAAGCATCTCGGCTTGCCTCGTTGCTCGCGCAAAAACCAGATGACACGATAGAGATCGATTTAGACCTGAACGAGCTGGATGCAACCAGTGCAGAGCCGAAAGCGACCTATCAGGAAATCAAAGATTATGTGCTGAAAGAATTTGTCTTGAAGGTTTCAAATTTATATATTTATCAAATCAAAAGGAAATGTGGAATCGAAGTAGGAGAGAACTATAATCTGCCAAGTAGGACGAAAAATCCTGTTTGTTCAGCTTTTTGTGTTTATAAGGGTCAAAGAAGAAGCAAATTACAATTCTATAGCAAGTGATCTTTTCTAAGTTTTGGAAGGCTGGTTTTTCCGTCATAGCTAGTTAAGATTGAGTATATTTATCATAACACGAACATATATTTGATTTAAGAAAATGCGGATATTTTTAAAGTGATTGTGTCAATTTACAATCAATTTCTATTCAATGTGGTTTTCAGGCAGGTTCTGTAAAATAAGCACAGATCAAAACAATAACGGGGGGAGCTTATGCAACAGAATATTGAATTTGAGCGGTGTATTGATTTTCTGGTACGGATGATTGATAAGTACGGCGCTGAAGTCCTCCGGGAGTTGGAGGAAGAAAAACAGAATAAAGAAGAAAAAAAGCGGCAGTTTCCTGATATACAAAATGTAAATCAGACTGTCGCTTTTTGTGAAATTATTCGGTTGCGTTATCTTTACTTCTGCAAGCATATAAGAATTATATTTACTTTACGCTTAAATATAATATAATTTAAGCACAAAAGCAAATATCAAGGATAAGGAGGACAACTATGTCAATATCAGATATTTTGGAATCGCTAATTGAAAAAAGACAATGGATATTTGATTACATCGAAGGCCGTTGAATCAGGTGTATCAAAAGCCATCTGTCTCAAAAATACGTCAGAGAGCATGATATGGAAAAAAGTGGCACATGGCATTTATATTTTAGATAATGTGTGGCCAGATGAGTTGTTTGTACTCCAGCAACGAAATAAGAATATTATTTATTCGGGCGAGACCGCCCTTTATTTGCATGGTCTTATCGACAGAGAATACAGTCATATTTGTTTCACTGTTAATGCAACACATATCAAAAAGAAAAACAAAAAGTTCGTTATGCAAACCCAGAGATTCTTGATATGGGGACCTGTGAAATCCCGTCAAGCAGCGGTAACTTGGTTAAAGTATATGACAAGGAAAGATGTATTTGTGATTTGATTAAAGATCGAAAGAAATATGAAATTCAGTTATATCAGACAGCAATTAAGGAATATATGTCTTCGAAGGAAAAGAATCTTTCAAGATTGATTGAGTATGCGGTTAAACTTGGAGTAAGGGATGAAGTGATGATGTATGTGGAGGTAATGGTATGATTCATACAGCGAAACAACTTAAAGACAAAGTAAAAAACATGTCCGGGAATAGTGAAGTTGCGCAAGCACTAATTAGAATATATTTTATGGAAAGGTTCTTAGAAAGAGTTTCTGTTTTCTGAATACAGGAATAATTTTATTTTGAAAGGCGGAATGCTTGTTGCTTCTATTGTTGGTGTAGACATGAGAGCTACAATGGATATCGATACCACTGTCATTACCTCTTAATGAGAAGGATGCTAGAGCAGTCATTGAGAGAATCGGTGAGCTTCAGCTTGAAGATGGGGGTAAACTTTTAAGATTACATCAGTAAAAGAAATCATGGAAGAATTTGATTATCCTGGCATTAGGATGATGATAGAAGCTAATCTGGAACGAATGAGACAACCTTTTAAGATCGATATTTCTACGGATGATGCAATCACGCCAGGTGCAGTAGAGTATAAATACAAGCTTATGTTTGAAGACAGATCAATTTCAGTTTTGTCGTATAATCTTTGAAACTCTTCTTGCAGAAAAGATGCAGACGATTTTGGCAAGAGGACTTGCGAATACCAGAATGAGGGATTTTTTGATGATATATGAGATTATGAATTCAAAGGCTGATCAGATAAGCTTTGATGTTTTGAAAAAGGCATTTGCGGCTACTTGCATGAAGCGTGAAACTTCTTTTTGGTGAGGAGGAAGTGAGAGAAACCTTAGACAAGATTAAAGATGATTCTGGACTCGAAGAAATGTGGAATCGTTTTAAGCGTGTAAACTATTTTGTTGATGCTTTCGAAACAATAGTAGATAAGATTGAAAAAAATTGCAGTCAGTTAATTCGAGGCAAACCAGATTGAAACATCAATCCAATAATATGAATGTGCTGATGGAATTTATCAGAAGAATAATGAATTGGATGAAAAGGGAATAAAATAAAAGACAGGAACAAGTTTTGAAGAAATATCCTCTAAAGAGATAGTGAAATATCTATTGTCTTAGAGGATTTTTGTTGAAGAATTTTAATATTCAAAGTTTGTTTTTTTCCTCTTTGACATTAAGCTATGGTTTAAGCCGTAGCTGGCTTTATGTTAGTAATTTTGGAGTAGGATTCGTGAGTTCTACCCTGTTGTTGATTTTGACAGTGATGTAAGAGAACGCCGGATATGCAGTGAAACCATAATACAATAAAAAAGAATATTTGCTGATTTCTCATGAACGTGATACACTTATAGATAAGCTGTATCGGCTGTCGATCACGACCGTTTCGGCGGTGTGAAAATGAAATTCCGGCACCGGAGGCTTTCGGAGTCACGATCATGCGACCGTGCGAAAGTTCCGGTGCCTTTTATTTCAAAGGAAAGTGCGCCCTGATGAAAGCGGCAGAGAATATTTTGAGCGGTATTTGAGAAAGGAAACAGGAGATGGATGACAAAAAAAATAGCCGTACTGATCGATGCGGAAAATGTGTCCGGCAAGTATATCAAGCTGATTTTAGATGAGGTCAGCAATTATGGAAGTGCGACGTACAAAGCGCCTTTACGGCGATTTTCAGACGCCGAGCGTGCGGGCGTGGATGAAGAACCTGCGCGACTATGCGATCACGCCGGTTTTCCAGTACAATTATACGCAGGGGAAAAATGCCTCCGATTCGGCGCTGATCATCGATGCGATGGATATTTTATATTCGGGCAATGTGGATGGCTTCTGTATCGTCACCTCGGACAGTGATTTTACGAAGCTGGTGCTGCGCCTGCGTGAGTCAGGCATGACGGTGATCGGCATGGGAGAGCGCAAGACGCCGAATGCATTTGTTTCGGCGTGTGAGACATTTAAATTCCTGGATATTTTATTAAACGATGAAAATCCGTCGCAGAATCCGTCCCTGCCGCAGACGCGCAAGGAGAGTGAGGCGGATGGTTCCAGAAAAGAGGCAGAGAAAGAAAGCGATCCGAATGCAGTCAGCAATATTCCGAACATGGAGGAGATGGAGAAAGAGATTATCTCGATCATCAAACACATGCGGACGATGACGGATGGGTGGATTTATCGGGAGACTGGGAGACAACCTTCCAAAGCGTGTGCCGGGGATTTGACCCGCGAAATTATAAATGCACGAAGTTAAAGCAGTTTATCGAGCTGTTTGATTCCGTTGAGGTTCGGTCAGCGCGCAATCCGCACAATAAGATTCTGTCGATCATCTATGTGCGTGTCAAACAGAAAGAAGAAAAGCCGGTACTTTCAAGGTACGGCGTGGCGGAAAACGGAAGAAGGATGCGGACGCGGAAGAATAGTAAGCATATGCGGTTCGTATGAGAATAAAAAGTTGCAGAAGCGGCTGTGATTCGTATGGAGGCTGGAAGAATGCAGCAGTGGTTGTAGTGTTGTGTCAGCTGTTACAAAGACAGACTGTAAATTGAAAAGTGAAGGATAGCAGATAGGAGAGACAGGAACATGACAAAGGAAGAGCTTGCATTAGAGGTAATTGACCGCCTGAAGAAAGAATATCCGGATGCGGGTTGTACGCTGGACTACAATCAGGCGTGGAAGCTGCTGGTCAGTGTCCGTCTGGCGGCGCAGTGTACCGATGCGCGTGTCAATGTGGTAGTCAAGGGATTGTTTGAAATATCCAAATGTGGCGGCATTGGCGGATGCCCCCGGTGGAAGACATCGAGGCGATTGTGAAGCCGTGCGGTCTGGGACACAGCAAGGCGCGGGACATCAGCGCCTGTATGAAGATGCTGCGCGACAGTACGGCGGGCATGTGCCGGATGATTTTAACGCTCTGTTAAAGCTTCCGGGAGTCGGCAGAAAAAGCGCCAACCTCATTATGGGGGATGTGTTTGGAAAACCGGCGATCGTCACGGATACGCAGCATCCGTCTGGTCAACCGGATAGGGCTGGTGGAAGGAATCAAGGACCCGAAGCGCGTGGAAATGGCACTCTGGAAGCTGATTCCACCGGAGGAGGGCAGCGATTTCTGCCACCGCCTGGTGTATCACGGCGTGAAGTCTGTACGGCGCGGACCAAAGCCGTACTGTGACAAAGTGCTGTCTGCAGGATATCTGCGCGAAGGCAGGCGTGGAGTAGAAAGTCTGAAAAGTCATGAAAAACAGATGCAGATAGGAAAAGGATGACAGGAGGCAGAAAAATGGACGAAGAACGGCAGGGAGACAGCGGATTGGCGTATCGTCTGGCAGATGTTTTTCCGTGCGTCATCAGCGATTTAATCGGCGGATGTGTGGAGGTGCTGGGACATCTGGAGGGAAATGCGGGAAGAACCGTGTCGTCGTTTCTTACATTTGCCGTGATTTATCCATTTTACTGGCGGAGGATCAGAAAAGAAAGAAAACAGGCGCATAGCAGAGGCAGACGGGATGAAAGAGCAGGTCTCTCCACAGATAAAGACGACAAAGGAAGAGAAATGTGGATATTTCTGGGAAAAAGTGCCGGATGTGGAAAATCCTGCTGGGGGCAGCTGCGTTCAGTGCTGTGTTTAACATGATTTTCTGGGCATTAGAAAAAAAGAGATTTTCCTGGGAGTGCTGCATATTGCAGTGCAAAAGGTTCGGATGACTGGGCAGGCAGCTGAAGCGGTGTCTCTGTGTTTGAAAATGCCTCGGGGGATATGCTTGCGGCAACTCTGGGAAAAGGTGCGTCGGAGGGGCGCCGCCGCTTTATTTTCTGGCGCCCTGTGGCAGCAGTTTTTCTCATGGGCATTGCCGCCCCACTTTCCGAAGAGCTGCTGTTTCGCGGCATTTTATTTGAGCGCCTGCGTATGGCGCTCCCATTTTCTGGGCGGCACTTGGATCGGCGGCATTTTTCGGGTTGGTGCATGGAAACTGGGCGCAGATTTATGCGGCGCTCATGGGACTTATACTGGCGTGGCTGTATGAAAAAAAGAACCGTCTGTGGGAACCTGTGTTATTTCACAGTGCAGCAAATTTGACGGCGATGCTGATGCGGGTGCTTCTCTGGCACTGGTGAGGACAAAATACAAACAATTTCGAGAACGCAGGATTGTGTTTGCTCGAAGAAAGAACAGGAGGAGATACTACGATGCTTTCATTTGCAAGCGATTATACAGAGGGCGCCTGCGAGGAGATACTTCAGAAGCTGGCGGAGACGAAACCGGGAGAGTCTGCCGGGATATGGCATGGACCGGTACTGCCAGAGTGCCGCCAGAAAAATACAGGAGGCGACCGGATGCCCGGAGGCGGAGGTTTATTTTCTGGTGGGCGGTACCTGAGACGAATGCGGTCGTGATCAGAAAGCATGCTTGCACAAATATGAGGGCGTAGTGGCAGCGCAGACAGGGCACGTGGTATTCATGAAGCCGGGGCGATCGAGTACACCGGGCATAGGTGTTGCAGCTTCCGGAAAAAGATGGGAAGATTGATCCGGCGGATCTGCAGGAATATCTGCAAAATTTCGAGGCGGACGCAAACCATGATCATATGGTATTCGGGAATGGTGTATCTTTCCCATCCGACGGAATACGGAACCTTATACAGCCGGAAGGAGCTGCAGGCGATCTCGGAGATCTGCCGTTCGTATGAAATCCCGCTCTATCTGGACGGGGCGCGTCTTGGATATGGTCTGGCGGGGGGAGGAAAATGACCTGAGTCTTTCGGAGATCGCGCATCTGTGTGATGTATTTTATATCGGCGGCACGAAGATGGGCGCATTCTGCGGAGAGGCAGTTGTATTTGGTGAGAAGAAGAATGTTCCGGCGCATTTTATTACCCGGATCAAGCAGCAGGGCGCGCTGCTGGCAAAGGGACGCCTGCTGGGAATCCAGTTTGACGTGCTGTTTACAGACGGGCTGTACGAGCGCCTGGGACGCCATGCGGTAGAGATGGCGCGGCTTTAAAGAAAGGGTTAAAACAGCGCGGTTATACGTTTTCCGTGAGTCCCCGACCAACCAGCAGTTTGTGATCTTGGAAAATGACCGGATGGAGCAGATTGAAAAAGAGGTTTCGTGAGCTTCTGGGAGCGGTATGACGAGGATCACACCGTTGTCCGTTTTGCGACGAGCTGGGCGACCAGAGAGGCGGATCTGGAACATTTGTGGGAGATTTTAGATCGGATTGAGGCAGAAAGAGAGAAGTAGAGATGGAGCGTAATGTAACGATGGCGGAGATTTCAGATGGAAAGCTGTACAGCCGGGACGATATGGTAAAAGCCGGATGCGATGATTGCCGGGGCTGTTCGGCGTGCTGCCACGGAATGGGTAATTCGATCGTGCTGATCCATATGATGTGTACCGTCTGACCACCTTGCGCGGGGACACGCTGGAACATCTGCTGGAGGAGAAAAAGGTGGAGTGGAACGTCGTGGACGGACAGATTCTGCCAAATCTGGCGCTCCGGAGCGGGGCGGATGAAGCCTGTGGGTTTTCGATGAAAGGGCGCTGCCGGATCCATGCATACCGGCCGGGTATCTGCCGCCTGTTTCCACTGGGGCGCTTTTTATGAAAATGGAAGTTTCCAGTATTTTCTCCAGATTCATGAGTGTAAAAAGGAAAACCGGACGAAAGTCAAAGTGAAAAATGGATCGATACGCCAGATTTAAAGCGGTATGAGGCGTATATCAGCCGGTGGCATTATTTCTTAAAAGATATAAGAAGGGCGGAAACGGAGGCGGCGCAGAACCTTTGGCAGAACCATGTATCGGAACACCGGAGGAACAGGAGATACAGAAGAAAAACCGTGCCGCTGCGGCAGCCGAGCGCGAAAACGGCGCAATCTGTTGATTATGAAATTGTTCTATCTGCTTCCGTATGATGGAGAGAAGGACTTTTACGAGCAGTTTGAAAAGCGGATGCAGAGATGGCGGAGCGGGAGTTTGCGATAAATCCTTTGTTGAAAGACCGAAGTTTTGACAGAGTGAATAGGTAATTGCAAACTCGCAGAAAAAATTAAAAAAAGTCACACGGCGCTAAGGAGGCTTTAAGTCATGATTGATTTTGTCTGAACAACAGTAATGAGTTGTGTGATACCGGCAAGAATCAGATCACCATGCAGAGTCTTTTTTCATTTTGAGTCCGGCGCCCGGCAGATTATCCCTTGATGTGATTGATCTCTTTCCACTACAGTCCTGAAGGTATCATCCCATTTCTTCAGTTTACGGATTGTCCCGGGATAAGTACGAAGGTTTCAGGAAATGCCATGCCGCATTTGAAGAAGTACAATTGGTTTTCACAAAACATTGGCGATGTGCTTTTCGGAGTCGTCTTGTCATAGACCCATTTCATTTTGGACAGACAAACTTGAACGTTGGTATACCGCTTCGTAAGTTTGATTTACTGCCCTCGGGTTTCATAGGCAGAGAAGGGTCGAGGGCACGGCAAGGAACCCCATTTTATTAATGGAATAATCCTTATTTTCAAGACCCGCAGCGAAATGTTTATCGTCACCGAAGGTGTCACCGAGGCTCTTTAAAGCTCAACGGTATCAAAAAGCTGCATCTGCGAGGAAGGTTTTCGGACGGAGAGTGATGTTGGAATCAAAAGCTTTTGAATCATGAACACATTTATCTTCGTCAGGGAATCGGATTTCTTTTTCGACAACGATATCCGGATGAACAGCATAATTTTTGTTATAAAGAGATGATAATGCCCAGTCTGTTGGTGACAATGCCAAATTTGAAGAACATAGCAAATGCCATTGATATATAGCTGTTTGATCTCACGCTTGGGGGCATGGGAAGGCATGGAGCCATAGGCAGCTTTGTAGGGATCATAAGATTTATCAAAGCCTGAGTTTCGCATGCGCCTTAAGCTGTTTAATGATCCGTTCGCATAAGATTTTCGGTAACACTTCAATACCGGAAGAATCAAAGATGGTCATATTTTTTGCAGAATCAATTGCACGGCAGATCGGTTCGGTAACATCAACAAACCGAACTCAGGTCATCAAAAAGTCCTGTTTGAATGATTTTGGAAGCGTCAGGATTTTGGTGGTTTGAATAAGCGAGAAAAAGTCAAGAGAAGCTGATCTGTGGGGATAGAGAAAATACGTTGTATAATGTATTTACAGGTTCTGCCCGTCGATGCATAGAAATGATTTCTGAAAGAAATCGGAATAAATTCATCAATATCGATATGGGTTTCCAATAGAGAAAGAAACGCAGGTTTGTCATGTTCAAATTTTTCTTGGCAATCTTGAAAAATATCTTTCAAAGAAAGCTGTTTATATGGTATCATATGTATCAGAATAACTCCTTTCTTGGATACATGGTTTTTAGTTTTAGTCAACTCTATTATACCATATCCGGTGAGGAGTTATTTGTTTTAGGTAACAAAAATGCCGTATTTATGCGGTGGCGTAGCGTTTTCGCAAACGCCTAACAAGTGAAATAAGAAAGGAGATTACCGATGCTTCATACGGATTTTCACACCCACACCACGTTCTGCGACGGAAAGAGTACGCCGCGGAGATGGTGGAGGCGGCATACCGGATGGGAATGACCGATTTTGGTGTTTCAGGACATGCTGATTTTTCGATGTTTGACGGGATTGGATGGACGACGAGAAGCTTTCGCCAGTATACCGAAGAACTTCAAGAACTCCGGGAGGAATACCGGGGAAGATGAATCTCTATATCGGGATCGAGCTGGATGGACTGGGACCGGTGCAGAAAGCAGAGTACGCGATCGGCTCGACCCATGCGCTCATCAAGGATGGCGAGTATGTTTGTGTGGATGATACGGAAGAGAACTGGTAAAGCAGTCGAGACGCTGTGGCATGGTGACTGGTACGCCTTTACACGGGAGTATTTCGAGGCAGAGGCGCAGATTTATGACCGGACAAAATGCGATTTCATCGGACATTTTGACCTGTTGACAAAATTTAACGAGGGATATAAACATTTTGACGAGACGAAAGACGCCTATCTGGAACCGGCGATCACGGCGATGCACAAACTGGCGGCTCTGGGGATTCCGTTTGAGATCAACACAGGCGCCATGTCCCGCGGCTATCGGAGTGCGCCGTACCCGTCCGCAGCTCTGTTAAAAGAGCTGTGTGCCTGCGGCGGACGTATCCTCATCAACTCCGACAGCCACAGTACCGACACGATCGGATATGGGTTTAAGCAGGCGCAGGAGCTGGCGGTGGCGTGTGGATTTAAAAGTGTGTGTGCCCTGAAACCGGGTGGCGGATTTAGGGAGATACTTTTGTATAAAAAGACAGAAAGAAAATATACAAATTCTAAATTTCAACCTTAAAAATGCTGAAAATAAAGCCGAAATATTTTTTTTTTTAGTGAATCGTTTTCAGGAGAACCCACCATAATATGAGCTGTAACAAGGAGATAGATACTTAACAAAAACCCATGGCTGAGGGCTGCTAAGCACAATGTGTTTTCCACAGGGCGTGCGGAAGGCGCAGATCAGATTTTTGGAGGAAAAGACAAATGACTACTTTAAAAAAGCTGAAAAAGAAGCATGGATGTTAAGGCAAAGAGACTCAGAAGAGAAGGCTATGTAACAGGCAACGTATTTGGCAAGAAGATTCAGGGCTCCATTCCTGTTAAGATGGAAAAGAAAGACGTGGATCGTCTGCTGAAGAACGAGACCAAGGGCGGACAGATTATGCTGGATGTAGAAGGCGAAGTCTACGATGTCCTGATCAAGGAAGTTGACTATGATGCAATGGCAAATCAGGTTGTAGAAATAGATTTCCAGGCGCTGGTAAGCAATGAGAAGGTTCATTCCGTTGCTGAGATTATCTTCGAGAACCACGACAAAGGTAGTAACTGGCGTTCTGCAGGAGGTACTGAAAGAAGTATCGTACCGCGCATTACCGGCTGCACTGGTTGAGAAAGTAAAAGTTGATGTTGGTGAGATGGAGATTGGTGATACAATTCGTGTCAAAGACCTTTCGATCGCAAAAGATAAAGACGTTGATATTCTGACCGATCTGGAGGCAGTAGTTGCTACCGTCACAGCGGTTCACAACAATGTACCGGAGACCGATGAAGAGGCTGACGCAGAAGAAGCTAAATAATTGAAGCGCAGTGCCAGGATGAAGCGAAACGGGATGCTGTCCGCAAGGCAGATAAAAGTTTCGCGGAATGATTGAAACATGAGAAAAGGCGGATGTACTGACCAGATGGTCGGTATATCCGCTTTTGAATTTGGTATGAACTTTTTACAGACGGTAAAAGAAGATGAGGTTATGGCTCCATATATGCGTCATAAATTTCCGGATCAATATTCTCGCGGATACTCATACGCTTCCAGCCGCCTCCCGGATGGCATCGCGCGTTTCATCCGAGAGAGTTAAAAAATCGCGGTGCCGCTCGCTTCGATCGTAGCGATACGGTCAAAGATGCGCGCGTCGGACTGTTCTCTGGCATACTCGGTCGCGGTTTTGGCTGCCTGCGTCATGATTTCCTGTTCTTCCGGATTTAGGTTCTGGAAGAAATCGTCATTGACAATCAGGGAGATCAGATGCGGCAGGTGGTTCGTATCGACCACATAATCCTGCTGTTCGTAAAGACGGTTGGAGACGATGACCTCATACGGGTTCTCCTGCGCGTCGATCGTGTGCTGCTGGAGACCGATATACACCTCGCTGAAGGTCATTGGCGTCGGATTGGCGCCGATTGCTTTCAGAATGCGAGATGATAGCTGTTTTCCATGGTACGGATTTTCTGCCCTTTGAAATCCGCCAGAGAGTAAACCGGTTTATTTGTGCTCATGATGCGGAATCCTTGATCTGCCATGCCGAGCAGGTGGTAACCGCCGTCGGTGTACACCTGGCTGATGAGATTGTAAAAATCCGGATCATCCAGCTTTTTGCGGCAGTCATCCAGCGAATCAAAGACGCATGGAAGGTCAAAAACGGCGAGATCCTTCATGAAAGAAACCTGAGGGGCGGTGTTCTGCACGACAAATGGGATATCGCCGTCCGCGCACGTTTCGAGCAGGTCGCGGTCACCGCCGAGTGTGGAGTTGGCGTAAACCTGAATCCGCATTGCGCCGTTGCTTAAGTCATGTACTTCCTCCGCAAATTTTTCGGCAAACAGCTGCGTTACCGTGTCCTCCGGGCTGGCGGTCGCCAGTGGCCAGGAATAGCGCTGTTCTTCCTTGCTGGAGGCGCAGCCGCTCAGCGCGAGCGAGGCACCGAATAAAAAAGAACCGACGAAGAAATGAGCGCCGCAGCGAATCGGAAAGAAGTCCGGCATCGGCGGGACACTAGGTTTGAAATATAAATCATAATGGGAGATCCTTTCAAATTTAAAATATCCATTTCATATGTGAAATATTCCATTCACAGCCTGAAAGCGTGAAGCAGGTCGTTATATGAAATCTTTCAGAGCTTCAACATTTCCAAGCGTCCATTCAGCATTATAACAATCCCAGCGACAAAGCCGGTATAAACGTAATCAGCAGCAGCGCCACTCAGAAACAAGCCAATCATCGGCATCGCTTTTTGGCGATCGCCATGCGATCGGGACGTCGGTCAGGAGCTGGCGACAAAGAGGTTGACGCCGATCGGCGGGGTTACGAAGCCGATTGCCAGATTGACAACCATGATCACACCGAACTGGACCGGATCCATGTTGATCGCTGTCACGATCGGGGAGCAGGATCGGGGTCAAGAATCAGGATCGCCGGGGTTGTATCCATGACCATTCCCACGATAAGCAGGAACAGGTTGATGACAAGCAGATCATGACAGGGCTGTTGAAATGTTCCAGGATAAAGCTGCTGACCGCCTGCGGCACCTGCATCAGGTCAGGACTCTGGAAAATGCCGTGGAAGCTGCCAGAATAAAGAGGATCGGTGTGAATGTGCGGATCGCTTCCACAAAAAATCGGCGGGATATCCCGGAATTTCATGGTCCGGTAGAGGAACAGGCTGACAAACAGGGCATAGAAAAACGGAGATAACTGCTGCTTCACGTGGGGGAGGCGATGCCGCTGTAGATACAGCCAAGGATGATGACCGGGCTTAAGAGAGCGAAAAGCTTTCGCGCAGCACCCGGAACAGCCCTTTTCGCGCAGCAGATGGATTTCAGCGTGGATTTTTCTCTATCTTCGCCGTAACGCCGGCAGTGATAGATGGCATACAGCATCAGGAGCAGACCAATCATCAGACCCGGAATGACGCCGGCTAAGAACAGGCTGCTGACAGAGGCACCGGACGCCATGCCGTACATGATAAACGGATACTGCGGAATGATAACGCCCAGACCGCCTGCGACTGCCACGATCGCGGTAGAGAAAGTCCGGTCATAGCCGAGGGCGCTTAAAATCGGGATCGTCATGCCCCGACGGCTGCGACGGTTGCCGGGGCAGAGCCGGAGATAGCGCCGTAGAAGAGGCAGGTCACGATGACCGCGCATGGCATACCGGCGGTAAAATTGCCAAGAAAGAAGGCGAATACGTCAAACAGCTTCTTGGAAATACCGCCCTTTTGCCATGATGATGCCGGATAAGACGAACATCGGCACGGCGAGCAGGGGAAAAGAATCCAGTCCGCCGAACATGGCGCGGATCAGATACTTAGCGCCGACCGTGAAGGACGGGTCAAAAAACGGAAGGGAGAACCGAGGCGATACCGAGCGTGATCGATACCGGGATCGCGATGACAAGCAGCACGACAAAGATAACAAATAAAGAGCAGCAGGCATCAGTGTTCCTCCTTTCCAGATGGTGTATTTGCCTCGATGAGATTCGATTTCATTGGATTCCTTTTCCAGCATATCTGCATTTGCATGGATAAAGATTCCGGTGTATTGCGCTCCGGGTGGGCCGGATCGTAGACATCTTCGCCGCGGGCAACCTTAAATTCGATGATCCAGCGCTGCAGAATGCGGAATGTTACCAGAAGAAAGGGAAACAAACGGCGCTGCCTGAATATAGTACATCGGAATCCCGCAGGCGGGGATAACTGTCCGCTGTGAATGGCGGACATCATGTAAAGTATGCAAATGGGATCATATAGAGGAAAAAAATCAGCTCAAAGGTGTGGTTGACAACCTTAAAAGAGCCTTACCTCTGCGTGGAAAGGCAGCGACGAACTGTTCGATCTTGATAGACAGGCACTTTTTGCTGCAATAGCTGACGCTTAAAAAAACCGCCCAGATAAAGAGAAAACAGGTAACCTCCTCGGACCAGGACAGAGACTGCCCAAGCGCGTAGCGGGAAAATATCTGGATTCCCATAATGAGTGTCATCGCAGCCAGCATGACAACCAGCAGAAATTCTTCCAGGTTTTCATCCAGCCAGTGAAGTGTTTTTTTCATGAATAATCCCTTGTAAATACGGATAATAGGTTGCTGTTTATGCAGGCACGTTTGAAAACGGATGTGCCGCTTGATAACAATAATAGACCTGCGATGGAGGTAGCAGGTCTTGAGTGCCCTCGCGGAGAAATCCCACGTACCCGCAGGCACAGGGATTTCGGGAGTAAAAAATAGGTGGCTAAAAGTATAATATAGGCACTTTTGGAACCGAAAGTGCCGTAAGATAGCGTGGTGGCAGCTGGAATTTGCCGTATTTAAATGCGAAGCCACGGCAAATTCAGTTACTGGGCACGTTAGCGTGAACAGTAACCGAATAACTGGATAAGCCAGATATTACATCGCACTGTGAAGCAGTCCCAGTACAGTCTCCAGCTCCTTTACGCCCATCTGACCCGGTGCGGATGCCTTCTTGGCAGCGCCGAAGGTCATGGAAGAACCAAATACCTCGCCGCAGAGACGGCTGATAACGCCGGTGCCAGCCATCGACATGGTAATGATTGGACGGTCCGCATAGAGGGAAGTCATTTCCTCAGTGGCAGAGAGAAGTGTTAAAACATCTTTCTTGTTCTGCGGCATAACTGCGATCTTTGGGATATCTGCATTCATATCCTGCATCTTACGCAGGCGGTAGATGATGTCGGATTTCTCCGGCGTCTTGTGGAAGTCATGGTTGGAAGCGATGACTTTCACGCCAGCCGCATGTGCGCCGTCGATGATCTTGGTTACAATCGCGTCGCCGGTAAAGATCTCTACGTCAATGAAATCAACATAGCCGGTCTGAGCTGCCTTGATGTTCAGCTTTTGCGTAATCTTCCGGCTCGATGGATTTTCGCCGCCCTCTTTGGAGGTACGGAAAGTCATCAGAATCGGAGTCTCGCCGAGAACGGCACGCAGTTCCTTTAAGACGTCTTCTACCTTCTCAAAATCAAAGACACCCTCGAACCAGTCTGCACGCCATTCTACCACATCAACCGGAATAGAATCAAACGTTTTTGACCTCGTCGATGATTTCCTGTTTGGTAACGCCTACGATCGGAACGATGATCTTCGGTGTGCCGGAGCCGATTTCGATATTTCTAACTTTGATAGTATTCATAATCAGAGAATCCTTTCATTTTATCAATAAATATTTATTTGTCGCTTTTGCCAGAGACACCATTTTTCGCGTAGCGGGCATTGACAAAGAGTCCTAAGAGAACGCCGATGGCAGTCAGTACGATATTCATTATCATAACATGGGATGGTGCCATTTTGGAAGCGGCAGTCAAAATTGTGTAATTACATAAGGAAGAAGCAATCATAACCAGTGCGGTTACGGTCCCCTTGATCTTCGGGAACAGCATGTTGCAGACGGAGGTTACAATCTGTAACAGACCGCCCGCGCCTGCCCAGCCGATGATGAAAGCGCCTGCAATCATAAGGGTCTGGCTGTGACCGATGAGTACGGCAACCAAAGTAACGAGGCAGATAACCGGGTAAACGAGGATGAAACGTACATCCTTGATTTTACGGGTCAGCAGGGAGGTGACAACGAGCGCCATCAGGGTACCTGCGGAATAGTAGGTCTGCATGATGGACGGGTTCGCCCAGCCTGCATTTTCTTTTTGCGAAGTTCTGCGTGCAGTTTAACCATAACTGGAAGGTACCGGTGCAGGTGAAACCAATCACGATCATGGCGATGGACTCAAACGAAAAATTTGTGTGTTTTAAGCTGGCGATGAGTCCCTCGGATTTGCCCTCTGCCTTCTGCTCAGAATCTGGCAGCGGGAACAGGAAAAATAAGTACAAATAAAACAGCGTAAATAATACCGCATCCGATAAATAACGGATTGTAAGATACCATGCCGGTGGCGGTGGTTGTCACAGCAACACCGAGTACGAACGGCAGAAGCATCTGCGCGATCGCAATGAAAAAATTTGATTCCCATGGTAGCGACACCCGGGCGCTGCTGATAATCTCGGCAACCGCCGGATAGATACCGGTATCAAGGAACGAGTTGGAGATACCTCGATGATTGCACATACATAAGCAATTTGATAGCCGCCGTTTTGTCCGGCGCTGAAAGCGAAAGCAAGTCCAATCAGGTAAACCGCATAGGAGGCGCTGCCGATCGCGGTTGAGATGCGGCGTCCCAGTTTGTCGGAAAGTGGTCCGGCAAATGGAAGTGCAATCAGACGCCCGAGTCCTAAAGCAGCGGAAATCGCGGTGATCGCCATTGCCTCAACGCCCCAGGCTGCGGCAAGCGCTTTCCTTGATGACTGCCTGTCCGAGAATCGAACAGCCGACGCCATGGATAAAGTAGTTTAAGTACATGATAAGTGCACTTTTTGGCAGATATTTCTTGTTCATGATTTTCTCCTTAATTCAAGATCCGCCTGTCGGGCTGCCGTTTCGGAAACCGGGCGGATGATGGCTGATGTTCTGTCACAAACACAAAGGAGATGCCGATATAAAAACTTCTGTTTTAGTGTTAGAAAAATAACACGTTTGATGCCTTTATTCTAATAATTATTATAGCCGAAGTCTAATACTTTTTATAGCAAAAAACAATGCATTTTAAGCATTAATGTGTTATAAATATGATTATGGAAGTTTGGTGTGATGCATTTACGGCTGATATTGCGTGAAGGGTTAATACGAAGATACATAAAGATGGGGGACGTTAGGAATGACATTGAATCAGATTTTATATTTTCAGAAGATAGCGAATCTGGAAAATTATCATCAGGCGGCGGAAGAATTATATATATCACAGCCATCCCTGAGCCGGTCGATGGCGTCACTGGAAAATGAGCTGGGCGTGACGCTCTTTGAAAAAGAAGGACGCGGGGTGACCCTGACGAAGGCGGGGAGGATGTTTTGGAGTACGCGGATCGGATTCTCACAGACTGCCACATCGCGGTCGGGAAAATGCGGGAGATTTCGATGGATGGAGGAAAGATCGATATCGGTTATGTCTTTCCACTGGCCGGTCACTATATCCCGCACCGGGTCAAGCTCTTTTTAGAACAGCCGGAAAATCAAAAGGTTGTGTTTAATTTCTGGCAGAATCACACACCGGCGATTGCAAAAAGGTAAAAACGGGTGAATTAGATGTAGGCTTTGGCGGCTGTCTGGAAAAGGATGACATGGAATTTTTCCCGGTGGCGAACCAGAAGCTTGTCATCATCACGCCGAAGGATCATCCGCTGGCGCAGCGGGAGAATTCCATTTGCGGAGCTGAACCGGTATCGGTAATTGGATACGATAAGGACTCCTGGATGGGGACGCGCACCCGCGCGCTCTATGCAATACAACATCCAGCCGGACATTGTCGTGGAGTGCCCGGACGAATATTCGATCGTCGCGCTGGTGCGGGAGGGTTTTGGCATCGCATTGATGCCGCGCACGGACATTCTGGAGCTTTCTCAGGGGAGTCTGCATTCATCCGATTGAAAATCTGGACATTTATCACCCGATTTTTATGTTCTGGATGAAAGAACGCTACCGGCTTCCGGCGGTGGAACGTTTTATTGAATATATGAAACAGCAGGCGCGTCAGGATGGTCTGCAGGCGGAACGGGAAACCGATAGCAAAAACGTATTGAAAATTTACTTGAAAGATATTGTTAATTTTAAGCAAAACGGTTATGATAAAAAGTGTCACAAACACAGGGATGCCTCTCATGCAATGGAGAAGGAGAATTTCATCATGAAGAGCAAATACCCGAAAATTTTTGAACCGATTACCATTAAGCGCATGACGATCAAAAACCGTGTTGCCATGACGCCGATGGGTACTAACTATGGCGAGACGAGCGGTGAGATGAGCAACCGCCATATGAATTATTATTCCCCTGCGTGCCAAGGGAGGAACTGGTCTGATTATTCTGGAGAATGCCAATATTGAATATCCGGTTGGTTCCAATGGCACAAGCCAGATCCGCATCGATCACGACAGCTTTATGCCGCGTTACTATCAGTTAGTCGAGAATCTTCACAAGAATGGCGCGATGGTAGCGATTCAGGTCAACCATGCGGGTCTTCCATCCTCTGCCAGAACCGGTATGGAGACGGTGTCTTCCTCAATATCCCGACCAAGGCAGGCGGCGAGATTCCGCGTCCGATGACAAAGGAAGAGAGATCCTGACGACCGTAAAAAATACGGCGAGGCGGCGAAACGTGTACAGGCGATTGGATTTGATGCGATTGAGATCCACTGCGGTCATTCTTATCTGATGGTCAGTTTATTTCCCGTATTACAACAAAAGAACCGATGAATTCGGCGGCTCCGTCGAGAATCGTCTCCGTTTCCCGAAGATGGTTCTGGAAGAGGTGCGGAAAAATGTAGGTCCGTGGTTCCCGATCATCGTCCGTATCTCTGCGGAAGAGCGCGTGCCGGGCGGCAACACGCTGGAAGCCACACTGGAATACCTCGAATATCTGGATGAGTACGTAGATATGTACGATGTATCCTGCGGTCTGAACCCGTCCTTACAGTATCAGATTGACTCGAATTTCCTGCCGGATGGCTGGCGTTCCCCATGGCAAGAGCCGTGAAAGATAAATTTGGTAAAACCGGTTATCAATGCGGGCAACTACCGCGATCCGGAGGTCGTTGAGAAAGTATTGGAGAGCGGCGATGTCGATATTGTCGGCATGGGACGCGGACTCATTGCAGAGCCGAACTGGGTCAGCAAGGTGCAGAACGGTGAGGAAGAGATTCTCCGTAAAATGTATCTCCTGTAACGTCGGCTGTGCGGGCAACCAGACGGCGTCAACCGCCCGATCCGCTGTACCGTCAACCCGGCTGTTCCGGAGGGCGATATCTACAAGAAGATGAAAGTCAATAAAACTGCAACGTAGTTGTAGTCGGCGGCGGTACAGCCGGTCTGGAAGCAGCCTGCACGGCAGCCGAGGTTGGATGCAACGTATTCTTATTAGAAAAGAGTGGTAAATTAGGCGGACTTTTCCACTTTCATCTCCGACCTGCAAGCAAGAACTGTATGAAAGACTTCCCGAAATATCTGGAAGCACGTGCGAAGAGACTGAAAACCGTATGTTTTCTCTGAACTGCGAAGGCAACCGTGGACAAGATCAAACAGTTCAAGCCGGATCATTGTCAACGCAAACCGGTTCCGTTCCAGTCGTTCCGCCGATCAAGCGACCTCAAAGCGAAAACACGCAGCCGGTCATGTCGATACCATTTTCGAGATGTGATTCAGAGTAAAGCCGGAGAATACCCGGATGATTTCGCAAGGCAAAAAGTGGTTGTAGTCGGCGGCGCTCCGTTGGTCTGGATGTTGTGGGTATTTCGCACCGCTGCGGCGCAGGTGTACCATCGATGGATGCTCCCGCAGATTGGTATGCTGGCGGATCCGATCACGAAATGTTCCATGCGTGAGACACACGACAAATATGGTGTGAAAGAGTATGTGAATACTGCGCTGCAGGAAGTCAAAGAAAACGCATTTACCGTAGAGCTGCCGGATGCTGATCTGAATCTGAACTTTGACCTCGGCTTCCAACTGTCTGGGAATGCGTAACAATCGATTCTGGCACAGCTTGAGGCATTTGATAACACAGATACCTTCATTTGCCGATCGGAGACTCTGTCCGCGCCCGCCGTATCATGGAGGAACGATGGAAGGACGTGCGATTCTGAACGTGCTGCTGGAAGCGAGGAAGGATTTTTAGAGCTGGCACCGTTGGAGTAAGAAATTGAATATCGTATTTGAAGATTCTGACTGTTCGCTGAACGAATGATATCATTTATTTGATTATAAAAAGTAGAGAAGAAAAAGAGGAAATTATCAAATAAACACACAGGACATACCGAATTAGTAGGATTAATGGCTTACCTGGATCCGTCATACACAGTCTCGACCACCCACAACCTTGCCTATGACAAGAATGGCGACGATGTTATCCAGCTTGCGTTCGAGGTGAACAACGATACCCTGGAAGCAGCGGTTGAGAGTATCCGTGCGCTGAAGATGCTGGGTTCCAACATCTCCATGCCGAACAAGACCGTCGTTCACAAATATCTGGATGAGGTAGACGAGGCTGCAAAGCTGTGCGGCGCGATCAACACTGTAGTCAACACCCGTGACAAAGACGGCAATGTAACCGGATACCTGAAGGGTTACAACACTGACGGTATGGGTTACTGGCAGGGAATCAAGGAAGAAGGCATTGATTTCAAGGAATGAAGATGGTTCTCATCGGTACCGGCGGTGCAGCAACCGCTATCGCAGTGCGGCGCACTGGACGGCATTACCAGAGCTGCATATCTTCAATATCAAAGATAAATTCTATGCACGCGGCGAGGAGATCGTTGATATCATCAACAAGAACTCTAACTGCAAAGGCCGAGATGCATGACCCAGGCGATCTGGCACTCTTTAAAAGAGAAAATGCACGAAGCAGACATTTTCTGTGATGCAACCGGCGTTGGTATGCACCCGCTGGAGGATCTGTCAATATCCCGGATCCGTCCTATTTCCGCAAGGATCTGATCGTAACTGATACGGTATATGCACCGCGTGAGACCGTGATGATGAAGCAGGCCAAAGAAGCTGGCTGCACCCGTGTATACAACGGCATGAGCATGATGCTGTTCCAGGCGCTGATCCGTGAACTGTATACAGGAAAATCAACACCGGTGGATTACATGAAGGAGAAGCTGGGAATCTAATTAAACGATAGCCCCCCACAGTTATACCTGCTATTCCGCATTAGCACTTGCGTTCATATCCTGATTCGGGTATAATAATAAAACACACTTTCAATGTAAAGTGCAAAGTGATCTGAATGAATACAAGTGAAGAAGGATGAGACAGATGGATGAATTAAAAGAAGCTGCGAAATGATTTGGACATGTGCGACGAGATTCTGATCGATGCCTGCGGATGCGCTGCCAGATTATCAGGAGATTACAAATTATAAAACAGAAAAACGGACTTCCGATTTATCAGGCAGAGGAGGAAGAGCGCAAGAAGAGCAAGATGCTTGCGAAGCTGGATATTATGAATACAAAAAGTCAATCATGGCAGTTTACGACTAGCGTCCTCTACGGAGCAAACGGATCAGTCCCATGAGTTGTTTGGATTCAATATTTTCCTGATCGGATTTATGGGAGTCGGAAAGAGCACCGTTTCGAATTCACTGCGAATCTATTTTGCGATGGATAATGTGGTGGAAATGGATGAAAATGATCGCGAAAAGAACAACATGAGCATTTCCGGATCTTCGATCTGCACGGCTTGAGAATATTTCACCGCAGGGGAGACAAACACCTGCTTAAAGAGGTAGAAACGAGAGAACAAGATTGTATCCTGGCGGCGGCGTGATGCGCGGGTCAATGTGGGAGATGCGAAAGAGCGGCAAGGTTATGCTTCCTGACCTTGAGAGCGGAGACAGGCGTGTCAAAGAGAACCATGACCGTCCACTTCTGGAAAATAATAAGACAGTGGAATATGTTTCCGAACTGATGGAGAAGCGCAGACCGGCGTATGGAAGCGGCAGCAGATATTGTGATCGCGACCGATGGAAAATCAGCGAATGAGATCTGCGAGGAGATCATTACTGCGGGTGAAGAAGTTTAAATAATGTGACTGCTCAGAAAGTTCTGACAGAGAAAACGA
>VOFG01003252.1_pt1 | contig 35080 bp, 53 predicted proteins | sample 5384171 | NCBI WGS metagenome assembly VOFG01 (sample SAMN12384726, study PRJNA508395) | human gut metagenome | isolation source: healthy gut F | host: Homo sapiens
GTGGCGCAGTTGTTTAGCGAGATCAGATGAACAAAATCTCTCCGGATCATGAAGGCTTATAGCCGGATTTTGTTACAACATGAACGCAGGAAACGGAAAATCTCTATTTCACAAAATTTCATAACCTTTTTCGTGTGCTTTCTGGTACACTATAAAGACAGGCTGCAGGCGTTTGGCTGCAGAACAGAAGAAAGAAATGAAAAGGAGGACTGTTATGTTTTCCTGTATTTTATTTGAAGGAAGCCTTTGGACGGAACGATCAGCGATCGAAACAGAATTTGCGGCTGTGTGCAGTATGCGCTCAGAAGCTTTAGGAATTGAAAGAATTGGAACTGGATCGGCTGGAGTAGTTTATCAGACCGCCGCTTGCAGAAGCTTTTGAAATATTATATAACTTTACGGCGGAACGAGCGCAGCAGAGGCAGTTGAAGTACCAGGGAGCGGTTTTCTGTAACCAGCAAATAAAAAATGTGCTGTATCCCGGAATGGGAGCGCTTTTGCATGATCCTGAAGGCATCGGTGCGACGCTGGCGATTATCGAGCAAACCGATACGTTTAATGTGGAGGATATTCTGGTGCATTTCGGATCCGGGAATATTTCGACATCGTGGTCGGAAGCGAGCTGGACGGAAGAGCGACCGGCTCAAATTCCCTTTCAGAGCGCTACCGCGGCAGCGCTGCCAAAATGAAGACCAAATCCGGGCAGTTCTGGAGTGCAGTTGGAGCCAGCGCACTGGCGATGTTTGCCTATTATGTAATCAGTCTCTAATCAGCAGCGTAATTTTGACGGCGGTATCGATTGTGTATGCCATCGGGCTGCAGGAGCTGGAGGCCTCCTGCCACCCCTGGCTGAATGCGGCGAGCCTCGACGTTCGGTGACGAGTAATCTGTTACGGAATCTGGGCAAAAAGATCCTACTCCATTCGATAAAAGCAACCGTTCCTGATGGTGATTGGCGGCGGCAATTGCAATCGGCATGAACGGTGTTCTGATTGACACAGAATGTATCGGTTTCCCAATCTTTCAGAGGGTTTCGGAGATGCAGTTCGATACGCCGGTGCGGCTGGGAAATCATCCCGCGCCGCTGGGTGAAGAGATCGTTTTCCGCGGCGTGGTCTATGGACAGCTGCGCAAGGTGTTGAAAGTGCCGTATGCGGTGGTGCTTTCCGGACTGGCGTTCGGTCTGTTCCATGGAAATCTGGTTCAGGCGGTCTATGCGACCGTAATCGGCATCACTACTGCTGGCGCTGGTGTATGAATGGTATGGAACGATTGCAGCGCCGATGCTGTTCCAGCGTTGCGAACCTGTTTGTGCTGTGATGCTGTTGCCCTTTTTGGCGGCGTATTTTTAAGCGTTCCGTCGTGTGTGCTGTTTTGGTGCTGTCAGCAGGAAGCCTGTTTTTTTATTGTGGATGCTGCGGGAAAAGGCAGCATCGCGGCTTAAAGGATGAGCAGAAGAAGTTAAGATTAGCTGGGTGACAGCGCCAGCAATGCGATGAAGAAGATCTCTTTGTGTGATGTGTTGATCAAAAAGGAGCGAGGAAGTTTATGATGCAGCTTCTCGCTCTTTTATGACAATGAAAGGTTCACGGAGCGTGCATTCATAATATGACAACGCGCAGCCATTATCTCATTCATGACAATAGCTCGCAGAGCGCGTATCTATTGCTGTTTCATAGCAGCTGATCTCGTGGCTTCTTGCGGATTTCCTTCTGGCTGATGGAGCACTTTCCGATGTGCGCCTTTGCGCGAAGAACATACAGATACGGACCGACCGATACTGCCGCCGATGGCGTAGGGCAGCCTTCGAGTGACTGCTTTCTGGAACGGAAGCTCTGCACGCCTGGCAATGGCTTTTTCCAGCTGACAGCAGTGCCTCTTTCGTCCACGCGGATACCCATAGAGGACAGCTCAGGGCGATGTCCAGAACAGGATGGTAAACAAGGATGTGTCCATGATTTAATGCCCAGTCATCGTAAGTCGTGGGTGACGGCCGTCGGGCTCTGTTTTCGAGTTTATCGCCGATCTGCATGATGCAGACAGCGCCCTTTGCTTTGGTGATGAAATATCTACGTCCTTGGGCGTGTTCCGGGAACATGTCTGCAAGCTCCTGGGTGGTGATGAAGAAAATCTCACGGGCAGAATCTCTTCGATGTAATCATACTGGATCGCCATGTACATTTCACCGTTTAGCAGCGCCTTCGTAAACGTCGCGGACGGTTGCTTTTAAGGTTTCAGGTTGCGGTCGCTTTTTTGTCGATGACCTTTTCCCAGTCCCACTGATCGACGAAATGGAATGGATGTTGTCGTTTCGTCGCGGCGGATGGCGTTCATCCGTGTAAAGACCTTCGCCAAGAGAAAATCCGTATTCATGAGGCGTAGCGTTTCCATTTTGCAAGGGACTGGTACAACCTCTGCGCGGTAATCGTTCTGCTCGAGAATGCCGAAGCGAAACCGGGCGCTCATAACCGTTTAAGTTATCGTTCATGCCGGAAGCAGGATCGACGAATAACGGAACAGAGACACGCAGAAGGTTAAATGACGGATCAGAAGACTCTGGAAAAGTCTACCGTCTTAATACCGATCTGGGTATCGATGCAGGTTCAGGGCGGAGGAATATTCTCCGGGATGATTAAGTGTTCCATATTACCTCTTTTTCTGCCGCAGGGCGGCATATTTCAATAATCTTAGGAAGCTGTAAAAAAGTGCAGCGGACGTTGACTTCGCTCAGGAAATCAGGAATCAAACGTCTTATGGTGCAGCTGCAAAAATTGCGCATAAAATCAGTCGGGTGTCCGGGATTTTTTTCCCAAACGCTTTGGAGCAACTCCGATTCCGACTAACACAAGCAGGCAGATCAGGCTGACGATCAGGCCGGCAGTCAGACCTGCAGGGCGGTAGGAAAACTCAATCGTGTGGCTGCCCTCCGTCAGCGGAACGGATGAAATACACCATCATACACGTCGTAGTCTGCGGCTCTCCGTCCACCTTCATCGTCCAGCCGGGTTCGTTTGCGATGGATAAAATCAGCCGACCGGCTTTGGTGACGTCGACATGTCCGGTCACATGGCTGGAATCATAAGAATCTACCGTAAGGGCTGCTCAGAGAGCGTCTGCAGTGTGGGACAAAACCACTTCATCCAGGCGCACGACAACGGCATTCAGCACGCTATCTTCGTCGTTGGTCAGTGTTACATGGTCGCCGGTTTCGTGACGGCCGAGATCGAGAATATAGTCATGTTGACTTTTTATACGTTTTGTTGACGCTGGCGGAAGAGATCGAAACGGTATCGATTTTGGAGCTTTTACAGTAAGCGTAGTAATGCCCCTCCGTGTATACATCAAAGAAAGCCTGATTGCCGGATTCCTCTGATTCGATGGGAACAAAGAGCGGATCTGAGGTTGAAACAGAAGCCGCCATCTGATTCTGTACCTCGAACGGGTCGGAGGTCTCTTCAGAAAAATCAGAGGAAGCAAAATCCTGTCCATCCTGCAGGATAAATCCCGCAGGCAGCGTATAGTTGTTTTGGTACAGGTAAACGCCGTCCTGCTCGTCGATCAGCGTGTAGAGGCTGGAATCCTCTGCATCGGGCAGGGAAAACAGGTAGCGGACATTTAGAAGTGCTGCGGAAAGCGGCGTCTGACCGTCAAAGCAGTAAAATACCTTGCTTTCGCTCATGCCCATGCGGTCGTACCAGTCCTGAACCGCCGCGTTGGAGGTGGAAGAAAACAGCGACGCTGTCGGATAGCCTGCCAGCGCACCGTCATTTTGGTGACGCGGCTGAGCTTTTCGTAGCTGGGTAAAATCGGAATCTTTTTCTTCATTACGAGCAACTAACTCCCGGTAGGCGGGAATGCTTTCCAGATAGCTGCTGCGGCTGGTGGTGGAAACGCTCGTCAGCGCCATGTTGTAGGTGGATTCAAAAGCGACCAGCGCCAGCACGGCGATTGCAATCGCTCGCTGATACGGGAGGCTGTCTGCAGGCTGTTTTTTCTTTCCCTTTTTCCAGGCATAGACAGCAGCGCGTAGACAGCAAGCAGGCAGGCGTCAGCACAAAGGTGCCTGGGTAAAGGCGTCGTCCTCCACGAGCTTTCCTGCCAGCAAAGATAACCGAGCCCGCAGGCGAGGGAGACAAACAGCTCGCGCATGGTAAAGCCGTCGAGCTTTTGAAAAACGCCTCATAGCACATCAGCAGCACGAGCAGGATGTACAAAGGGACTGACGTGTGCCGGAAGCGAATCCGGTAGTTGAAACCGTGCCAGATGAAATTCAGGGTATTGACCGAGAAGCTGACGATGAAAAAGGCGCATAATACCAGTCTGCCGAGCTTTTCCTTCAGAGGGATTTTTCGGTTGACGATATAGAGCGGAATCGAAAAAAGACTGCGCTGGAGCAGAAAATATTCGGCCAGTGATCCAGACCGGTTTCCTGGATACACCGGTCGCATGCCGCGCGATTACGTCGAAGAAGGAAAAGTACCAGTTGATCTTTTCCGGAAAGTTGAATTCGAAAATTCAGTCGCATGCAGGGCAGCGATTTCCGGGATCAACAGCACGGAGGCAGACCGCCAGCCAACAGGAAAAATAAAGCAAAACGTCCGATTGCGCCAAGCAGCCTTGCGCGGAACGCTTTCCAGCCATCAGAGCCAAACAGGTTCGGCACGAGCACGAGAAAATACCGGCACAGGAAGATGCAGACCATGATGGAAAGGTAATAGTTCGATAAAATGCATAGCCCGAGGGTGATGCAGTAGAGGCTGTATTTTTTTTTTCGAAGACCAGCTTTTTCGGACTAAAGAGAACGATCAGCGGGCGGGACGAGGTATCCATCCACATGACGTTCCAGTTATATGCGGCAACGAAGCCGGACATCGCATAAAATGTGGAAAAGAACAGGACAGAAAGGTCGTTTGTGTGGAATTTTTTCTGTCAAAGCGAGGAAAAGGTGAAGCCCGCACAGACCGATTTTGAAAACGACCATGTAGCTCATAAATTCGATTAAATATTTTTCGGGTTGGCATCAGCCAGTTGAACGGGCTTGCGCTGTAGTAGCCGTAAAGAGACAGGTAATTGGGCCCATACCGATGCGCCAGGAGTAGTAGAGCAGTTCGCCGTCGCGCACTTTCGGACAAATTCTTCCAGAAAGGGGACGTACTGATGGCACATGTCGGAGTGCATGAGCTCCGATCTCCGAAGGATAAATGCCGTTGCCGATAAAATCGCCATCATGGAAAGAAACGGCGGCAGGAAGGAAAAGAAACAGATCTTTTTTTCATAAAAAAAAGGAAATCCTCCGCGGTTTAGTCAAAAGCAGGTAATACTGCGGGTCTGATAATCATAAAGCAGATCTTTTGTTGGATGCAGTGGTAAAAGGTTGTCGGACAGCGTTACATGGTTGGCCGAAATGACGGGTACTTCCGTGCGCAGCTGCGACAGGAAGTTATCATCGATTTTGGAAGCGGCGGCGTCCAGCGTCTTTGCAGCAAGATAGTTTGCGCTGATTTCGGTCGCTTTCCGCTTCGATATCGAAGTTTGCCCAGATAAAGAACGGAAAGCAGCGCAAGCGCCTCTTCCTCGTCGGTTAAGTCCGCGTCATCTTTGCCGTTTAATTTCCAGACCGGACGTACGACGGAATCGGCAGGCTGATGATCTCGAAAAAGACGATCATGGTAGTTATCCTGGTGCTTCAAAGTAAGAAACCAGGTTCTGGATGGCGCTGTCGGACAGCCTGATCAAGGACAGGTACGCCGAAGCAGCTTGGAATCGAGCCTTCTACCGTGATATCAGGAGAAAAGTTGTCGTAATCCGCCCAGTCGCTGTAGGAGGAATGGTTCTGCATCGTCACGTTGAATAAAAACAGCGGCGTGTCCGCATCTTTTCCTCGTAGAGCTTTATGATCTTTTCATAGCGTTGCCCTCGTCACTGACATATTTGCGCACAAGGGGAGAATCTGTGAAAACTCCTGAAAGTGCATCTCGTCGAAGCCGAGCTTGGGATAAACGAGATTTTCTGTCCCAGCCGGCGGCGCGGTACGGTGCATCGCAATCGTGTAGCAGCCGAGGGAGGAAAGATAGAGGCCATCGAAGGCGTCTCTTTTTCACATACTGCTGATACGGGATACTCCCATAAGGAAGAAACGCCATTGAAGCGCCGGTCAGGTATTCAAATTCTGTGTTGGCAGTATTGCCGCCCTTGACGGAGACATTTAAGTGACCGGAAATCGTGTTATCCGCGCCGTCGAGCAGGCTGTGCACGAAGGGCATATAATCCTCGTTCGTTGTAAAATCGCCGAGCACGGACGGATCGGAAAAACGCCTCGTTCATGATGACGATAATGTTCGGCTTTTGTGCATTGTCCGAGGATGTTCCAGCGGCTTCCTGAGAGCCGGTATCATAGGATGCCAGCAGCTCTTTGGCGTTTTCTGCGCTGTAACCGGAGGCTTATCGACAGAAATGTACTGAAGCTCCATTAAAAACGCAGTTACAGTACCATTTTTTAAATTGAATCGTCGTCAGTGAAAAGCTTGTTGTAAAGGTGAAGCTTCTGTTCGACGATGTCCTCGCTGTGCAGCATTTTCGTGTAGCCAAAGCATAAAGACCGCAGGAAAGCGCGAGGCAGACGCGGGCAATCCGGGCTTTTTTTTTTTTTCGGAAAGCCTTTTTCAGGAAAAATTCCAGAACCAGAAGCAGGACAAAACAGATCAGCACGATTACTGCGGTGCGGTTCAATTTGTATTCGTAGTTGTCCGCGACGCTGGCAGCAGTCGAGATCGAAAGAATGTCCCACGGCTGGATGGGCGCGCCGCGAAATTCAGGACGACGAAATAGTTTGCAAGACCGTAAATGGCGCAGAAGGCGGTTTCGATGCCGAGTGCGCGGCTGATCCTGCCGGTCAGTGCAAATAAAAACAGTGCTGCAAATTCAAACAGCGCCAGATTCATCCCCTGTATATACGGTTTCATGGTCTGGAACGGATTATGCGTGTACCATTCCAGCAGATAAAAATTCAGAACAGGGCCGATCAGCAGAAAAATCCAGGGGACTGTTTTTTCAGCCAGACAATCATTTTCATAAAACTCCTCTTTTCGTGTAAGGTAAATTCGTTTCTGTTCCATAATAGTCAGGACTTTGAGGGATGTCAAGGGAGGAAAAACATATATAAGAGAAACAAGAAAAAACTTTCGTTTTCTTAATAAAGTTTAAATAGGAAAAAGAAAGCCTATGTTACAATAAACCAGCTGGAGGAAATGGACATGGACGATAAAAAAGGATCTGATCGGTGGCGGCGATTGCTCTTTTTCTGGTAATTATCATCGCGCTGGGGGCAGTACGGCTGCATCAGCGCAGGGAGACACGGGCAGAGATCGCAGAGACTTGAAAGCACGTGATATGGTACAGCGAGGAAGCGGCAGAGTCTGCAGAATCAGAGACGAAGCGACGCAGCGGATCAGACGGAAGAAACGACGGAGAGAAAAGCAGACGGCGGAAAGGGGACAGCAGGAGGATGAGACGCTGACAGAGCATCGGACAGCAAACTTCCCGCAGGCAAAGGAAGGAAAGCCAGTATGCCAAGCAGGAGGCAACCTCCGGATGGTGAAAGCGGAAACGATCCGTTATCCGGCGCGGAGAGTGCGAACAAGACAAACAGAGATGCTTCTGGAGATGTCCGGTTACTGGGAACGAAAAAGGATAATATGGATGCGGTGGAGGATTCGCGATGCTGCCCTTCGGCATATGAGATGTCGTCGGATATTTCGGATGCAAACAGCTTTTATTATTATGGCGAGCGCAGCAGCGCAGGACAGCCGGACGGAAACCGAATCGCCTGCTATGCGGATAACGCCTATTACTACGGCGAGTGGTCGAATGGCAAACGAAGGCAACGGCAAGTGGGGCGCTTTTACGTTTATTATGACGATGACACCACGTCGGACCCGCGTACCGCGAGCATATAGCCATGCCGGAGAATGGAAAACGACCTGCCGGACGGTGAAGGACAGGAGCATTACGAGGCTGGATATGAGCAAGGCTGCCAAAAGCGAGCGTTACATCAGAATGTGATCGGAACGTTCCAGCGGCTACAGCGGAGAAATGTACCTGACGACGTTAAATTGGGACGGCAATCAGGAAGAGTGGAACGGCTTTGCGGATGCGGGAATCCTGGAGGTACCTACGGGTGGTTCGAACCGTAAGGGAGGCATCTGCCGAGGATGTGGACGATGATAACAATTACCTTTGGCTGTCCGTGCGCGACAACAAGAATCGTGGAATCTATGAGCTGATGCCGTAAAATGCTTGACAGAAGTTTCAAAAAGTTCGATATAATAATTAAGTTATACGAAAGAAAGCGTTCGGCAGCCGGAAACAACCGGCTGCCGGGCGGTGAGCGGTCATGGCGGAATTGGCAGACGCGTTGGTTTTAGGTGCCAATGGGCAACCGTGTGGGTTCGAGTCCCACTGACCGCATGCAGGCAAATGGAAAAAGAAGAGAAGGGATGCCGGATCGGCAAACAGGATTTGAAGCTGCCGTTTTGTCGGGCGGCATCCCTTTCGCTGTCAGGTTTTTGCGGCGGAGCAATTCGTGGGATCTTTCAGAATTGACTTATGTCAGACTTGATTGGTGACGCCGCCTGCAAAAGGAGGAATATCATGGAGGGACTTTAGATTACAGATGGCAAAAAACGGTATGGCGCTGGGGGGAATCGGCGCGGGAAGCGTGGAAATTGCCCAGAACGGAGAGTTGCGGAATGGGACATCTGCAACATGGGCAAATGGGGAAGCCCGGATGTGCGGAAACAGAAAAAGCTATATGATTACGACGCCCATATTGCTGCCGTTTACGGTTCGTGCCAAGCTTGCAGGAAAGGAGCCGGTTGTAGTAGACTTTGTCATGACCGGGACAACGGCGAATTTCGGTCACTGATGTATTCGTGGTACAAAGAAATCGAAAAATCCGCTGGAATCGAATTTTCCGGTCTGCAGGCTGCAGTATGAGGACAGCGGGCTTCCTATAAAATTGAAGCAGAGTTTGCGTCCCCGTTTGTGCCGGGACAGGAAGCACTCGCAGGCACACCGGGCTTTTATGTGACTTTACAATCACCAATCCTTCCGATCAGGAAGGAGGTTTCGATTCTTGGTAAAATTGAAAATCCGGTCAACCGCGGGACGGAACAGAGATGTTTGAAATCGGCTGACGGCTGAAAAAGGCTGCAATGCGCAGATCGTGAAGAGCGATTCCCAAAAAAGCCGAACGCATCCAACGGAAGCCTTGCATGGAGCGTTTCTGCGGATGAGTCAGCTGGATTTCAGGGGAATTTGCACCGTATTTTACCAATTATGTCATGTGCACAGCATGTTCGGCGTGACGGAGGAATCTATCTGTTTGATTTTCAGGATACCGGAAAGCTGACAAACTCGACAGAGACACTGCCGGAGTTTGGCACAGAGCTGACGGAAGAAGAAATTTCCCTGATGGATGAGCAGAGCTGGATGCGATTTTTGAAAGCTTTTGCAGATCGCATGCGTCAGACATCCGTATGAAAGAGTGCAATCACTTTGACGAAAAGCTGCTGACGCAGCCGGAAAATGAAACGGAGTTTATCATTGCGAGCATTCTGTCAGATAAAACGAATTTTCCGGATGAAACGGACAGGAAAAATTGGGGCGATTCGCACTTTATGGCAGCTGTAAGCTTGCACCCGGCGAAAGAAAACAGATCCGTTTTCAGATCATTGGTATTTCCCGAATCATTTCGGCGATTCCGGACGCTTGAGGGACACTGGTATGCAAAGCGTCGCAGATGCAGGAGTAGTCGTTGCGTATCTGAATCCGAGCGGGAGACGATTCTTCCTGCGGCAGAAGATTTTTCCAGTTTTATTAAAAATACGAGCGTACCGCACGAGCTTGCGGATGCGGTCGGATCATTTGAGCACACTGATCAAATGCTCTTGGTGGACGAAACGGGGCGAGTTCGGCATGTGGGAGGGCTACGGCAGCTGCGGCTTCCACACGACAGATATCACTTACCAGGGTTCGTTTGGTATTCTGGCATTGTTCCCGAACTCAGAAAAAACAGATGGAAATGGGCGCAAAATTCCAGCGTGAGGACGGACGCGTGCACCATTTCTTTACACCGGACTTATCCGCTGTGGACGACGGCTACGACCGCGTGGACATGAACCCGCAGTTCGTGCTGCTTTGTGTGCAGAGATTATCTCTGACAGGCGACCGGGAATACCTTACACGGATGTGGCCGCATATCGAAAAAGGCGATGGACAACACGCAGCTTCTGGACGGCGATAAAGATGGTCTGCCGGATCACGATACGAGAGCCAACACTTACGACGCGTGGGCAATGCAGGAACGCCCGCTATATCGCAAGCCTCTGGCTGGCAGCGTTAGCGCTGCAGTGCGCAGATGGCACAGGATCTTGAGAAACGAACGCAGACGCGTGGAAAGAGCTGCTGGAAAGGCAGCATAGTTGTGAAAAAGCTCTGAACGGCAGATATTTCAGCCTTCTGGGCGGACGGCGACAGGCGGACGACTGCTGCATGAGACGGACAGATCGACGGCCAGTGGTATGCGCGTCTGTTAGGCTTGGCAATTTCCTGCCGCAGGATAAGATCGACACAGCGACAGACTGTATCCTTTTGCAGAAAACTTCCATCCGGAATCCGGTCTGGTCAACGCCTCTTTATCCGGCGCAGGCAACCCCGACACTGTATACCTGGAAAAAATGTGCAGATGGAGAGCAACTGGTCCGGCATCGAATATTCCTTCGCATCGTTCCTGCTCGAAAACGGCAGATATGAGGAAGCCGCGCAGATCGTGGAAACGGTTGAAAGAAGGCACACGCAGAATGGCAGACGCTTCAACCACGAGGAATGTGGGGGAACACTACTATCGTGCGCTGGCATCCTGGGCGGTGTTACAGTCTTTGACTGGTCTAAAGGCAGATATGCCCAGAGAAAAGCTCTGCTTTTTCGCCCGCCCTACCCTGAACTCACCGCGCCGTGGTTTGTGCCGGGCGCATATGGCAAACTGAGCATTGCGGAAAAAGAAAATCAGGATCGAGTGCCTGGGCGGTTGTTTGAACCTGAAACAACTTGCGCTCCGCACCGAAATGGAAAAAGCAGTGGTGACGGTTGGTGGTGCGGCTGCCTGCACGCAGACGTATGAGAACGGAGTCCTGACGCTGACGTTTTCAGATGGATTGCAGCTTTGCAGCGGGAGTTTTATTTTGGCAACAAAATTTTAGAATTGATTTCTGGAGGTAAAATTAAATGATGGAGATTAAGACCTTTGGCAACGTGTTTGACAGTGGAATAGAGTTCAGAGTCGATATCTTTTTCGAAAATTGCCAGAACCTGAGAAGGAGAAGCGGTGTTTTTTTTGATATCTTCTAAAAAGTGCGGAAGAGGGAACGAATACATCATTTTCCCTGCTTAGACCAAGGCAGAAATTTATGCCGCCCATTACTTTATCGACGTCATTTAAGCCGAGCTTGTTTTCAATACATTTTCTGTAAAAGTTCATGGATTGATGCTGCAGTATTTTCCCCTCTGTATTTATCAGTTCTAATCCGGTCAGGTGTTGGTAATTTCTCTCATGAAATACGACTTCTATAAAACGAATGGAATTATCCTGTTTTTCTCTGAAAATGATAAGCAATTTCTTATGCAAAAGGTTTTGTTGATATTGTTTCGCACAATTCAGAACTCTTTTGCGGGCATCTTCTTTTGTAAATTTCATAAATGGTTCGGAAATCCTCCATAAAGAATAACAGTTGGACTACATAGATTTTCCTGAAAATCATAAATAACAGATATGGAAAGAGAGAGCAATAGCACCATTGTGCTATATACCCTCTTTTGTAGCTAATTTTAATGTTGTCTGCCAACGACCGGTAAAATACCGGTAAAAATATCGGATTTTAGTGTTGTCCGCCAACGGTCAATCACAGGATTGACAAGCATATCAGATTTTAGTAAGTTAGCCCACTGGAAAAGCACGCTTTTCCTACTACTATTATTATAGGCAGAGCAGATTTTTATGTCAATAGAAATCATAAATCATTCCCAGATATTCTCCAAATGCTAAGCTTGTCGCAAAAACATGTATTCGGTCTGACGCAAACATTTCTTTTGACAAAACGATATATCGACAGGGTGTTGACAAAATATAAAAAAGTGCTATAATTTATTTCAACAATAAAAGGGAGTAGCCAGCACCGAGAGGTGGTTTGAAACCGTCACCCCCGACAAGCAGCCAGGTGATAATCGATTTGCTGCAGATGTCCGTATTAAATGAAACGCGCGAGACTTTTATTGCAGCTGTCAGGTTGTAATAGAGGCCTCTGTTTTTTGTTTCCTGTTGGAAAGGGTGTCCATAGGAAACAAAACCCTCCGGGGAAAAACACTTTTTCGGAAAAGTCGCCTGACAGCGACCGAAGCTATTTACTTTACGAGTCCACCAGACCGGTGGAGAAAAGGAGAATGAGTATGTTTACAGGAATTAGTTTAGGAGTTGTTGTTGCCATAATCGCAGTGATCGCGCTGCTTGGAATTATCGCTTCCGGGTATGTGAAAGCACCTCCGGAGACGGCGGAGATCATTTCCGGCCTGCGCAAAAGGATCATTATCTGGAAATCGAGTATCAAGATCCCGTTTCTGGAACGTCTTGACAAGCTGAGCTTAAAGCTGATCCCGATCGATGTGAAGACAGAAGCAGGGTGCCGACGGCGGATTACATCAACATTCAGGTGGACGCAGCAGTTAACGTCAAGGTTTCCAGCGAGCCCGAAAAATTAAAGCAGGCAGCAGAAAACTTCCTGAATCAGAACACCCAGTACATTGCGCAGGTAGCGAGAGAGGTTCTGGAAGGCAACATGCGTGAGATCGTAGGCCGCATGCGTCTGGAGGAAATGGTCAGCGACCGTCAGAAATTCGCGGACCTGGTAAAGGAAAATGCCGAGCCTGACCTGGCTGCCATGGGTCTGGACGTTGTCAGCTTCAATGTGCAGAACTTTACGGATTCCAATGGTGTCATTGATGACCTTGGTATCGACAACATTTCCCAGATCAAGAAAAAAGGCAGCGATTGCAAAGGCTGAGGCAGAAAAAAGAAATCGCGGTAGCAAAGGCGGAAGCGGATCGTCAGTCCAACGACGCGCGGATCAATTCCGAAAGAGAGATCGCCATCAAGAACAACGAGCTGGATATGCAGAAGGCAGAGCTTCAGAAAAACGCGGACAGCAAGCGGGCGGAAGCGGATGCGGCATATGAGATCCAGAAAGAGGAACAGCGAAAGACCATCGAAGTAACTGCGGCAAATGCCAACATTGCAAAAGAGGAACGTCTGGTACTCTTAAAACAGCGTGAAGCAGAGACGATGGAAAAATCGCTGGATGCACAGGTTAAGAAAAAGCGGAAGCTGAGAAATTGAACGTCAGCAGAAAGCGGAAGCAGAGCTGTTTGAACGCCAGAAAGAAGCGGAAGCAAAGAAATTTGAAACGGAAAAGGCTGCAGAGGCGCAGCGTGCGAAGGCGGAAGCAGATCTGTTCTCTAAAGAACAGGAAGCCAAAGGTATCCGCATGGTCGGCGAAGCCGAAGCAGAAGCAATTCGCGCCAAAGGTGTTGCGGAGGCGGAAGCGATGGAAAAACGTGCGCAGGCTTATCAGAAATACAACAACGCGGCAATGGCGGAAATGCTCATCAAGGTGCTGCCTGACATCGCAGGCAAGATCGCAGAGCCTCTGACCCAGATCGACAAGATCACGATCATCGGCGGTTCGGACGGATCAAACGGCGTGGATCAGGTAGCAGGAAACGTACCGGCAGTGATGACAAAGCTGTTTGAAACCATGAAAGAAACCGTGGGCATCGACCTTGCGGAAGTTGTAAAAGCAGGGGAACCTATGATGCAAAAGTGAACCGCAATATCACGATCAACGCAGACGGAGCAAAGCAGGCAGCGGAGGTGTTGAAGCAGGAAACTGTTGCAGAAGCATCGGAGGAAATCGCAGAGTAAACGGATTGGATTGTATTGAAAAATTGATTCAGTTGCTAAAAGTTCTGTAACAAAAACTCCCGGCAAAGCCCCTGAAAAAGGCTCTGCCGGGAGTTTTTTACAGAAGCGCTTATGCGTCCTTTCCCTGCCCTGCGGCGCATTTGCGCAGGGTATCCTTCTGCATCCATTTTCCACGCTTATAATAGAGGATAAACAAGATCGATGTAATGGTCCAGGTCAGTGGATAGGAAAATGCCACTGTTGCGACCTCGTGCCTGAGGGGAACGGCAATCGTGATCCAGAGGATCCTCAGGACACAGACCCCAAAGCAGGTCAGCAGCATCGGGAAAAGGAATCCCCGCAGCCGCGGCGGCATACCGGAAAGGATTTCGATACAGATATAAGTGATGTAGGCGGGAGAAACTACACGCATCATGCCGATGCAGATGTTGATGACATTGGCATCGCGTGTAAATAAAAGCAGGATCGTTCCGCCGAAATTCAAAACGATAAAGCTGAGAAAAAGGCTGGTCACAGCAGCAAGACCGAGACAGATGCGGACACTTTTTTGATACGGTCGTATTTTCCGGCGCCGAAAATTCTGCCCGGCGAAGGTCGTGATGGAAACACCGTAAGCACCCATAATCATCCAGAAAATACTGTCCACTTTTCCGTAAGCGGTCCAGGCGGCGATGGTGTCGGTTCCGAAGGAGTTGATGGAAGACTGGATCAACAGGTTGGAAATCGAATACATTGCGGACTGCAGACCGGCAGGCAGACCGATTTTGATGATATCAAATAAAAGATCGCGGTGAAACCGGATTTTGGAAACGATCAGGCGATAGGAATCCTGTGTGCGCAGCAGGGCGATCAGTGTCAGGATTGCGGAGAAAAACTGGGACGCAATGGTGGCAATGGCAGCTCCGGCAACGCCCATGTCGAGGACGGCGACAAATAAAAGGTCGAGCACAATGTTGACCAAGACAGGAAGCGATCAGGAAATAGAGCGGCCGTTTGGAATCGCCGACAGCGCGCAGGATACCGGAGCCCATGTTGTAGATCATGGATGGAATCGTGCCGAGATAATAAATTTTCATATAAGTCAGGGAAAGGGAAAGGATGTCGTCCGGCGTTCCCATCGCGGTCAGGGCAAAGCGTGCGGAAACAAGACCGATCAGCATAATGACAACGCCGCCTGCAATCGCCAGTGCAATAGCGGTATGAACGGAATCACTGACCCTGCGCCTGTTGTCTGCGCCGTAATACTGGGAAATGATAACGGTTGCACCGGAAGAAAGCCCGACGAAAAAGCCGACGAGCAGGTTGATAATGGTGGAAGCAGAGCCCCCGACGGAGGCAAGGGCTTCCTTGCCGACAAAGTTGCCGACGATGATGGCATCCGCAGTGTCATAGAGCTGCTGGAAAAATGTTCCAAATAAAATCGGGAAAAAAGAAAATCAGAAGCTGTTTCAGATGACCCCCTCTGTGATCTGATTTGTTGTGCTTTGTGCTGCCTGCTTACTCATAAAGTAAAATAACCCTCCGTTTAAAAAAATACTACACAAGGCCAGTATAGACTTGTCTGTAAAGAAACACAAGATACTATGTAAAACATCGAAAAAATGCTATACTTAGATATCGGGGTATGGAAGCAGAAGGAAATCTGTAAAAGCAAGCATCAGCAGAAGCTGAGAAGGGGTGGAAATGAGCAAGCATGGAAATCGGACCAGACGGATTTACGGAATCATTCTGATATCGTTTGTTATCATATGGATAGGAAGCCTTTTTTTCAGATGCTGAACAATCGGCATAGTGCCTGGATCGCCAGCGAGATGATCCTGCAGCAGCTGGAGGATGTGATCGAAGAAAATAAAGAAAGCTATCAGACCCTTCTGGAAACCCTGAAGGAAGATTATACGCTGCGGGCAGAGATTGTGGCAAATCTCCTTGAAATGGAAGAAAGACTATACCAGACCACAGAGGAGTACCGGAAGATCGCAAAACAGCTGCGTGTGGACGAAATCCACATTATCAATACGGGCGGCTGTATCGTTGCAGGAACAAATCCGGAGTATTTTGGCTACAGCTTTTCTTCCGGCGAGCAAATGGGATATTTTAAGCCCATGCTGGCAGATAAAAAGCTTTCCATGTGTCAGGATATGGTGCCGAATACTGCAGAAGGAAAAATGATGATGTATGCCATCGTCTGGAATTCTTCCGGTACGGCCATGATCCAGATTGGCATTACCCCAGCAGACTGCTTGCAAAATGAACAGTGCCAGCGTGGAAAATCTGGTTCGGCAGATGCCGATTACCTCCGGAATGAATATCTTTCTGCTAAATGCCACCACAGGGAAAAATGCTTGCAACCACGCGGCAGGATGTATTGCTTTATGAGCTGCAGGATTCCGACCGGCTGGGAGAAGGGAAAATACAGGAAGGAAAGCGGTATCGGTCCAGTGCGAAAATCAGAGGCAGACAGCAGTATCTGGTCTATGAAAAATATGGGGAATATGATCTTGCAGTTTCCTACGGGATTTTGAGGCGAACCAAAATCTGATCTATGTTGCTGCGACCATGATTCTGGTACTGGTGCTTTCTTTTTTGGTCGTTTTTATATCACGGAGCGCTCGATCGCTGCGATTGAAAAAAATGAAGAGGAGTTAAAGCAGGCAAAGGAGGCGGCGGAGCGTGCAAATGCAGCAAAACCGGATTTTTGTCCCGGATGTCACATGATATCCGGACACCGTTAAACGGCATTATCGGAATGATTGAAAGCAGCGACCGACACAGGGAGGACAGAGCGCTGGTGGATGCAAACCGTGTAAAGGAAAAGGTTGCGGCAAAGCATCTGCTGGAGCTGATCAACGATGTACTGGAATTTAACAAGCTGGATGAAGAAAACCTTCAGCTTACAAAAGAGCCCTTTTGCTTAAAAAAAGCTCTGGCAGGAAATTATCACGATCGTGCAACCCCGGGCAGCAGATAAGGGAGTTCTTTTAAAGTATGAAGAACAGACAGAAGGTACAGCAGCCGGCTGTGTCCTTGGAAGCCCCTCTGCATGTCAGACAGATCTTTATCAATATTTTGGGGAATGCGATCAAATATACGGATGCCGGCGGACATGTCCTGTGTCAGGTGACGATAAAGGCGATCGGGGAAAGCCGAATATCTTGCCGGGCCGTGATTTCGGATAACGGAATCGGTATGAGCACAGCATTTCTTCCCCACCTGTTCGAATCCTTTTCCCGGGAAAATACCGATGAAAAAGTGTAACCCAGGAACCGGACTGGGAATGTCCATCGTCAAGCATCTGGTGGACGAGATGGGGGAACCATTACGGTGGAGAGCAAGAAGGAGTTGGAACCACATTTACGGTGACGCTCCTGTTTGAAGAACCCAAAGAACAGGAAGGTAAGAAAATCGAAGAAGGGATGAGAGTGCTGATCTTTCCGGAATGCGTGTGCTTCTTGCAGAGGACAATGAACTGAATATGGAAATCGCGGAAACCTTTCTGACAGATGCAGGTGTACAGATCACAAAGGCATACAATGGAAAAGAAGAGGTGGAGCGCTATCTGGAACAGCCGGAGGTACCTTTGATGCGATCCTGACCGACCTGATGATGCCGGTAATGGATGGCTACGAGGCGGTGCGGGAGATCCGCAGCAGCGGCCGTGCAGATGCCCAAAGTATCCCTATCATTGCCTTGACGGCCAATGCCTTTTGGAGGATGCAGAACGGGTGAAGAAGGAAGGCATGAATGAGCATCTGCCCAAACCCCTGGACGTTGGGAAAATGCTTTCCGTATTGGCAAAATACAGGAAATAGGGGCTGTGACGGAAGCATTTTTGGAAAGCTTTCCGGCTTGTCAAATACCCGGTTCTGACATACAATACTGATATGCGGCAGGAAATGGGGTCTTTTTCGAACATGGAAAAGATGGAGGATAAAATGCCGATATTTCAAACAGTTGCTGCGGCATGCCGCGCCGCAGGAGAAAAGTTAAGATCCTGGAAACAGAAAAAAAGAACAGACCGGCTTTGGAAAGTGGTTTTATGGGGAATCCTGTGGGCAACGCTATGTCCGACGCTAGGGCCTGTGGGGCACAGCGGGAAGAGCTCTTTTTGCCGGAAAAGGAAAGCATAGCCTATGGGGATGGAAGCTACGAAGTAGAATCCGATGTCGAAGCCACGGAACAACACCGCGAGGCTGAACCAAATGCCGGGAATACAGACCAAAACCGCGAGGCTGAGTCAAATGCCGGGGACACGGATCAAAACCGCAAGGCTGAGCCAAGTGCCGGAAGCACAGACCGGACAGAGCTCTCCGATGCTTCCTCAGAGGAAGAAAAAACCCTTGTGGTGCACATCTGCGGAGCAGTATCCGCCCGGGGGTCTATGAGCTTCCGGCAGGCAGCAGAATTATAGACGCCGTGGAGGCCGGAGGCGGTTTTTACCGGAAGCGGATGAAGCATGCTGCAACCTGGCGGAAGAAATCGTGGACGGTTGTCAGATTTATATCATGACAAAACGGAAAGCTGCGCCGACGGACAGACAGAAAAAGAAAGCCGGAATCCAGACTTCGCCGGACAGCGATATGCAAACGACAGACAGAAATGTGCGAAGCAACAGCGCTACAGCTTTGGAGAACGGTCTGGTCAACCTCAACACAGCGGATGTCGCTGCACTCATGACGCTGCCGGAATCGGGGAAAGCCGGGCAAAGGCGATCATAAGCTATCGGGAGCAGCATGGAGCGTTTGCGCAGATTGAGGATATCATGAAAATCAGCGGAATCAAGCAGGCTGCATTTTCAAAAAATCAAAGACAAAAATTACAGTTTAATCATAGACAGAAAGAATCCGGACAAACAGCGAGAAACGGATTGTCCGGTCGGGAAAAGGGAGAAACATGGCAAAGAAAGTTTTGGTTGTGGACGATGAAAAGCTGATTGTAAAAGGAATCCGGTTCAGCCTGGAGCAGGACGGAATGGAAGTGACCTGCGCATATGACGGAGAAGAGGCGCTGCTGTGTGCGAAAGAGCAGAAATTTGATATGATTCTGCTCGACATTATGCTGCCAAAACTGAGCAACCGAAGTATGCCAGCAGATTCGGGAGTTTTCGGATGTTCCGATCGTAATGCTCACAGCCAAAAACGACGACATGGACAAAATCATGGGACTGGAATACGGCGCAGATGACTATATCACCAAGCCCTTTAACATCCTTGAGGTAAAGGCGCGCATCAAGGCGATCATGCGTCGTACCTCTGCGAGAGGACAGATCGCAAAGCCGGAAAGCATTCTGGAAAGCGGAGATATGCGGGTGGACTGCGAAAGCCGCCGCGTCAGCATTTCCGGCAGAGAGGTCAATCTCACTGCAAAAGAATTCGACCTGCTGGAGCTTTTGATTCGCAATCCAAATAAAGTCTACAGCCGTGAAAAACTTCTAAACCTCGTCTGGGGCGCAGACTATCCGGGGATGTCCGCACCGTAGATGTCCACATCCGCCGCCTCCGCGAAAAAATTGAAACCAACCCCAGCGAACCCCGCTACGTCCACACCAAATGGGGAGTGGGGTACTTCTTCCGCGTATAAGCAGAACCGGACCAGACGATGAAAAGCGGCAAAATCTCTGCTTGCAGAAGATTTTGCCGGTTGTCAGCGGATGACCCGGCGAGCAACGCGAACCGGGCTTTTGCGAAGCAAAGGTCCGGTTTCCGTCGGCAACGTCCCGGACGCCAGCCCCATCCTTTTACACCCCTTCCCCGGAGGCATCCATGAACACAAGCAGCAAAATCCCCGGATTATTCCGGCGGCTCACTTATAAAATTCCGATCTTCCGCAGCCTGAAGGCCTACATTTTCCTCCTGATGCTGATCATCGGAATCGTGCCCAGCGACATCATGCGGCTGGGCATTCTGAATAATTACGAAGAACGTGCGGTGAATCTGCGCGGCTCGGACGTCGCGTCCCAGTACCGGATTATCGCAAACCACCTGGTCAATTACAACTACCTGCAAAATCCAACCTCCGATGTCGTCAATGCCGAGCTGGAGCAGATGTCCAACCTGTATGACGGCCGTGTGCTGATTATCAACAGCAATTTCCGCATTGTGAAAGACACCTACGCCATGAGCGAGGGCAAAACCATGATTTCCGAGGAAGTGATCAAGTGCTTCCGCGGGGAAAGTACGACCCGCTACGACAAGACGAACGGCTATATCGAGATGACGGTTCCGATTACGGAGACGGTAGACGGGGAAAACGGGCAGACGAGCATCGTGCACGGCGTGATTCTGGCCAGTGCATCGACGGACAGCATTGCGACGACGCTGGACATCCTGAGCCGGAAAGCCCTGATTCTGGAAATCGTGATGGGAATTATCATTATCGGCATCGTCTTTTTCTTCTCGCACATCCTGATTATGCCCTTTAAGCGCGTAACCCAGGCGATCAGTGAGGTCAAGGACGGTTTCACGGACGAGCCGATTTCCGTACCGGATTATCTGGAAACCGAGCATATCGTGGATGCCTTCAACCAGCTGCTGGGCAGAATGAAGGTCATCAACGATTCCAGGCAGGAATTCGTATCGAATGTCTCTCACGAGCTGAAAACGCCCATGACCTCGATCAAGGTGCTGGCGGATTCCCTGAATCAGCAGCCGGACGTGCCGGTGGAGCTGTATCAGGAGTTTATGCAGGACATTACGGAGGAAATCGAGCGGGAAAATAAAATCATCAACGATCTGCTTTCCCTTGTAAAAATGGACAAAACCGAAGGCTCAATGGACATTTCCGCAGTGGATATCAACGAGCTGTTGGAAACGACGCTAAAGCGCCTGCGTCCCATCGCCCGCAAACGGGACATCGAGGTGGTTCTGGAAAGCCTGCGCCCGGTTACGGCAGAGGTGGACGAGGTCAAAATGTCTCAGATTTTCACGAACCTTGTGGAAAATGCGATTAAATACAATAAAGAACACGGCTGGGTCAAGGTGCTTCTGGACGCGGATCATCAGTTTTTTACAGTAGAGGTTTCCGACTCCGGCATTGGTATCCCGGAGGAGGATTATGAGCATATTTATGAACGTTTTTACAGAGTAGATAAATCGCATTCCCGTGAAATTGGTGGTACCGGACTTGGACTTGCGATTACCAGAAATGCGATCCTGCTGCACCGCGGTTCGATCAAAGTGAGCAGCGTGGAAGGACAGGGCACGACCTTTACGGTGAAAATTCCCTTGTCCTACATCAAGTGATTTCAGAAAATTTGGAGAAAACTATGTCAGGAATCAAAAAATGCGGGCGGCTGTGCTGCTTTTGGGCTGCCTGCTGTTGACCGGAATGTTTGCCGGGTGCGGGAAGAAAGAAGAGACGCCTGCCAATACGGTCAGCGTTTATTATATCAATAAAGAAGAAACGAAAATCACGGCAGTGGAAAAAGCGCCGGAGGGCGACACCCTTTCCAAACAGGCGGAATGGGGTATTTCCCAGCTGAAGGAAAATCCGGTAGAGCTGTCTTTGCGCTCACCGATCAGTGGTTTTACGATCAACAGCTGGAATGTCAAAGACGATCAGCTGGTGCTGGACATGAGTGTGGAATATAAAAAGCTGTCGCCATCCTCAGAAGTGCTGGTTCGGGCTGCAATTGTGCGCACGATGACGCAGCTGGAGGGAATTTCCTATGTTTCGGTGACGGTCGGTGGAGAAGCACTGACGGACAGCCTCGGCAACGTGGTCGGCCCTATGACGGCAGATCTGTTTATCGACAACGCCGGAAATGAAATCAATGCATACGAAAAAACGCGCCTGCTTCTTTATTTTACCAATGAAGACGGCGAGCGCCTGATCGGTGTCCAGACAAAACCGGTTGTATACAGCAGCAACATTTCCATGGAAAAAGCTGGTGGTAGAGCGGCTGATTGCCGGACCGGATGCAGAAAACGAAGAGCTTTTACCCGGTCATCAATCCTGCGACAAAGGTGCTGGGCGTGACGGTAAAGGATGGAACATGTTATGTAAACCTGGATAACGGTTTCCTGACACAGACCTACAATGTTTCCGCGGAAGTTCAGAGATATTCCATCGTCAACTCTCTGGTAGAACTGTCGAACATCAACAAGGTGCAGATTGCGGTAAACGGGAATACGGATATGATTTTCCGGGAAAAAATTTCACTGTCTAACGTGTTTGACCGAACCTTGATCTGGTTTACGAAACGGAGGAATTACAATCATAAAAATTGCAGAAGACCGCTGTGCGCGGCAATCCTGATTTTCCTGACCCTCTATCTGGCAGCGCGTCTGCTGCCGGAGTGGGTGGGAACGGACGCTGGCACAGACACGTCAGAGAAAGCGCCCATTGGCGGACGCACCTCGCTTACACAGCCTGACACCTGGCTGGGAGCCATGGATGGCGAAACCCTGTGTCTGACGGGCAAAGTCACAGACTGCTGGCAGCCTGTAGATAACCCAGGAAAACGCCAGCTTTCTTTAAAAGACCTTTCTATCGAGGCAGATGCCTCATCTTTTATTTTTTCAGGGGACTCGGCGGAAACGACCGATAACCTGTCACAGATATCCGGTTCGGCAGATGCGGACCAGATGTCAATTCTTATTTCTTCTCAGAAAACAACCTCACAAATCAATGAAATGCAGGAAATATTCGGGAAAAACGCGAGTGCGTTGTGCTATTTGCAGGAAGACGAAAGCGCTGCCAAGAGCAGGCAGCTATGTTCGGGTTTTCGGTGAAGTGTCGCCATTTTTGCAGGCAACGAATCCTGGAGAATTCGACGCAGCAGCCTATTATCGGAGAAAAGACTGCCTGTTTGCGCTGAGAAAACAAAAATTACCGCTCAGACGAAAACCTATGGACGGCTGGAAGAATTTCTTTCACAGCTGCGCTATGAATCGGAGGTATTGTTCCGGAAGCTGCTGGGGAAAAGAACGGTGCGACCGCATCCGCCATGGTGCTCGGACGGAAAAAGGAATGGACAGCGAAGTAAAAGCGTTATACCAGGGCGCAGGAATCAGCCATCTGCTGGCAATCTCCGGACTGCACCTGTCCCTGATCGGTGCAGGACTGTTCGGACTTTTGAAAAAAGTACGGCTTCCGGTTGCTTTGAGCGCCGGAATTTCCACATGGATTCTGATTGTATACGCGCAGCTGACCGGAATGGGCATTTCTACCCGGCGAGCCCTTGTCATGTTTTTTGCTGTTTTTGGCGGCGGACTGCTCAAACGCACGCCCGATCTGCCAACCTCCCTTGCGGTTGCGGCGTTGCTTCTGCTTGTGCCCAGGCCGCAGCGGATTCTGGATGCAGGCTTTCAGCTTTCGTTTTCGGCAGTGATCGGGATTGCGGTAATGATTCCGGTTTTTGCAGGATGGTTGGGAGGAGCAGCACCCTCACTGCGAGTCGCCAATCGAGTCACCGATGGAGTTGCCGGGTGGAATATTGCCTGGGCTGTCATCGCCCGGGCCTGCAGTCTCCTCCGCAAAATATCCTTGCCGGTCTGGGCATTACCATGACGATGCTGCCGTTTCTGCTGATTCATTTTATGAATGGAGTCCGTGGTCGGTGCTGCTGAATCTGGCAGTCATTCCGCTGATGGGAATCTTGCTGCCATGCCTGATCGGACTGCAGCTGGTCGCCCGTCTGACTGCGCTTGTCCACTGCCTGGAGCTTCCACAGCACCTTCTTTGCGCCGCCATCGAAGCGATTTTTTCCTGCTATGAGCAGCTGTGCCGGTTCACAATGGCGCTTCCGGGCAGTATCCTGCACACCGGATATCCGACCTGGCAGGCACTGGCCGTGTATACAATCGGACTGATCGCTTTGGCTGTGTCAGGCAAAAACTCCGTCCGCACCTCCGGCTTGCAGCAGCTGTGTGTCTGATGGGATTTTTCTGATCCGCCTGCCGGGCGAACTGAACGTCACGATGCTGGACGTCGGGCAGGAGAGTGCGTTGGAATCGAAACCCGGGAGCACATCATGTATATCTGGTGGATGCCGGAAGTACGTCTAAGAAAAAAGACCGGACAGTACCAGATTATTCCATGGCTGAAATATATCGGAACGCGGAGCGTGGAAGGAATTTTCATCACGCACTGGGACGAAGACCACATCAGCGCGGTAGGGGAGCTGTTGGAATGGTCGAAAAGCAGCCGGGTCAAAATCCGGCGCATTTTTCTGCCGGATGTGGCGCTGAAGGATGAAGTGCTGGAAACGCTGCTGCAGCAGATCGAAGAGGCGGAGGTCTCCGTGGAATACCTTTCTGCGGGAGAGCACATGACCGATGGCGCGCTGCAGATCTCCTGCCTGCACCCCTATGCGAAAAAGTGCCGGAGGATCGCAACGATGCGTCGCTGGTGCTGCGCCTGTCACAGGGCGATTTTCAGATGCTGCTGACCGGAGATCTGGAAAGAGCGGCGAAGACTGGCTGGTGGAACAGGCGCGACCCGCTACGCAAAATCCCCTCCGCTGCACCATCCTCGATGCCGGGCACATGGCGCGTCAATGCGACGGGAGAAGCACTGTTGGATTTGGCACAGCCGGAGCTGGTCCTGATTTCCTGCGGCAAAAACAACCGGTACGGGCATCCGGCGCCGGAAACGCTGAAACGCCTGGAAGAGCGGGGAATCCGCTGGTATTCCACGGCGGAGGTCGGCGCGATACAGGTGCATGTTGGAAAGAAAAAGTGAAAATAAAACAATACATACAGAACTGAAAATACGAAAAAACGTTTGTATGATAAAGAGAAAAAACCTGCGAAAAACAAAACCAACCATAAAACAAACAGAATTGCACGGTTGAACGAACAATAAAAATGAAAAACAAAATGAACGATATAACAATATAAAAATGGTTAAAATTTGATCGGGGGGGTAAAGCCGGAAAATAGCGGGGAAAACAGAGAATATTCAGGCGAACAGGATTCCAGGAAAACATGCCAATTGAAAAGGAAAGAATCCGAAGTACGAGATGCGAGAGGAGGTTTTCTATCAAATTTTAACACTTTCATAGAAATTGAATCAAAATGCCATAAATATTTGCCACGTTGTCTGCTTTGCAAAGAAACCCTTAGATGGTATAATGAATTAGTCGGCAAGAAGTTTGGAATTTCGACAAAAAACGTAACTGCAGGAGTAGAACTACGTTAGGATGAACAAGAAGAAACAGGTGGGGCAGGATGAAGAGAAAGCAGGAGAACCGGCATATGACCGGATAGCTGCCGGAGAGCGGCTGCGCTGTCGGAGGCTTGAGCTCGGCTGGAGCAGAGAGCTGGTGGCAGAGCGGCTCGGTGTCGTCAACAAATATTATGCGGATATCGAGCGAACCTGCGGCATGAGTGTGTGGAAACACTGATTAACCTATCCCGCTTGTATGGAGTGAGTCTGGATACGCTGATTTACGGTGAGAAAGAGAAACAATCCCCGGTAAGTCAGGGAGAACAGTTGATGCGGGGGACTCGACAGGATGCCTCAGGTTGTACAGGATTACTGCCTGCGGATGCTGTGGCTGTTTGCCGACGGGCTTCGGGCAGCACAGGAGGAAACGGCAGAATACGAGACCGTAAAAAGCAGTTCGGACAGCGAAGAAAACTCCGGAAGCGAGGACTGAGATGCCGGAAAAGAAAATCAGTACATAGATATTCACTGTCATATTTTGCCGGAGGTGGATGACGGCGCGAAATCTGGAAGAGAGCCCTGGCGATGCTGCGCCAGGAGGTAAAACAGGGCGTGGAGGCCGTTATCCTGACTCCGCACCAGAAACCCAACAGACCCAGCATTACCGCTGCTTCTGTATTGGAACGGACACAGAAGCTGCAGCAGGCTGCGACAGAAAACGGAATTGACATCAGACTTTACAGCGGCGGTGAGATTTTCTGCTGCATGGACACCATAGAGCTGTTAAAACAGGGCAAGGCGGGAACCCTCGCCGGATCGGATTATATTCTGACAGAATTTTCGCCGGAGGAAGAATGGGCATACATCCGGAACTGCCTGTATGAACTGCTTTGCGAGGGGCTACCGCCCGATTGTCGCCTGGCCACCGAGCGCTATCGGAACGTTGTAAAGGATTTCAACGGGTCGAAGAATTAAAGGATATGGGTGGGCGTTTGATCCAGATCAACGCAGGAGAACTGCCGGGACTGCTGGGCGGACAGCTAAAGCGCACTGCACGGAGCCTGGTAAAAGAAGAGCTTGCAGATCTTATGGGAACGGATGCCCACAGAGCAGGGAGAGAGGTCTGTATCCATGGCGGAAGGAGCCGCGTGGCTGCAAAGACACTGCAGCCCGGAATATGCGGCTCGTCTGCTCTACAAAAACGCAACACACATTCTGGATAATACAGATATGGAAGACATCGAATAAAAAAGGGGAACGAGACATGGAAAATCAAAACCAGAGAAATAACGAGGAAACCGAAATCGATCTGGTAGAACTTTTTGGGTACTCTGGAGAAAACTTCCACTGATGATTGCAGTGGGACTGTTTACAGCGCTTCTGGCCTTTGGGGAAGCAAATTTCTGATGACGCCTACGTATCAGTCTGTAACAAAGATCATGTCCTGAACAAACAGGACAACAGCAACACAAATAACCTACAGCGACCTGCAGGCAGGCACGCAGCTGGTTAAGGACTATTCCGGAGCTGATCAAAAGCCGTTTTGTACTGGAAGCGGTGATCGAGCAGCTGGGTCTGCCCCTAAGTTATGAGAAGTTAAGCCGTAAGGTTACCGTGAGCACACCCGCAGACACCCGAGTGATCTCCATTGCGGTGACGAACAGCAATCCGGTTATGGCAATGAAAAATTGCGAATGCAATCCGTGAAACGGCCTCGACCCATATATGCAATGTTATGGATATCGAAGCAGTGAATATTGTAGAAACAGCAAACGTACCGACCCATAAGGCGAGCCCTCTGTCGGAAAGAACACGATGCTGGGCGGAATGCTTGGCATTCTGATGGTAGCAGCTATCGTCATCCTTTCTCACCTGATGAACGATACGATTCAGACGGAAGAGGATGTGGAAAAATATCTTGGAATTTCCACCCTTGCGATGATTCCGCTGAATGAAGCTGAAAGCAGGAAGAAAAAGAAAAATAAAAAACAGGCGACAAGCGGAAAGTGAGGTGACAGGGAAACATGCAGAACGTAGTAATTCGCGCCATCGAGCGTCTGGATTTCAGAACAAAGAAGCCTATAAAACATTGCGTACCAATCTGAGCTTTGCAGGAAAAAATGTCAAAGTGATTTCCTGACCAGCTGTACGCCGAACGAAGGAAAGACAAGTGTTTCCTTCCAGTTATGTCTGTCCCTTGCAGAAAGCGGCAAGCAGACGATCCTGGTTGACGCAGACCTGCGCAAATCCGTACTGCGGGGCCGTTATAAAGCAAAACCGTGAAAAATACGGACTGTCCCATTATCTGAGCGGACAGGTGGAGCTGGATGATGCATGCTGCAGAACCAACGTCAACAATTTCGATATTATTTTTGCAGGACCTGTACCGCCCAACCCCAGTGAGCTTCTGGGAGGCGATGCCTTTCGAAATATGCTGGAGGTGCTGCGCATGAAATACGATTATGTCATCGTAGATACCCCTCCGCTGGGCAGCGTGATTGATGCTGCGATTGTAGGTGCAATCTGTGACGGAACGGTAATCGTTGTGGAAAGCGGCGCATCAGCTACAAATTTGTCCAGAATGTAAAAAAGAACAGCTGAACAAGGTAGGCTGCCGGATTCTTGGATGCGTCCTGAACAAGGTCAACACCAAAAGAATCCTTATTATGGAAAATATTATGGTCATTACTATGGAAACTATTACGGCAACGGACAGGATGGCACAGAGGAAGCACAGGAGGATCTGACGCCGGATGCAGGTTCCAAAACCGACGGGACAGCTGCTGAGACAAAAAACTGCTGTACCGGGACAGAACACAGGAGAAAAGGAGAGTGCGAAGTGAGTACAAAAGGTCTGACCATTGGATTTTTATTGCAGACGCAGTATTGATTGCGCTTTGCGCATTCTTCTACTTACAAATGGACCGGACAGCACCGGTCATTACACTGCCGGATACTGAGCAGACCTATACAACCGGCACAGATACCCATCAGCTGCTGGAGGGCGTAACCGCTTACGATTCCCATGACGGAGATGTGACAGCCTCCTTACTGATTGAAAAGGTTACAGAAACCGGAAATGGTAAAGTGATCGTAACCTATGCCGCTGTGGATTCTTCCAGTAACGTGACAGAACAGTCACGGATTCTGAAAGTAGAGAAATAAACCGGGTATGACGCGCAACGGAGCGGAGGATGTTTCCGGATAAGGCCGGAAGCATCCTGTACCGGAAAATGGTTTTAGGAACAAGAATAAGAACATGCTTCAGAGGGACGGTATCGAAAAAACTTACAGAGAGAAGATAAACTTAACCGCAACATAGAATGCAAAGGCGCATACTCTGTTGCGGAATTTGTTTTTGTGGAAGGAATTGGATGGAGGAGATGGAGGAGTCAGTATTATGAAAAAGGACCATAAAATTGCGATTGCTGGAACGGGTTATGTTGGTTTGTCGATTGCTACTTTGCTTTCTCAGCACCATCAGGTAACTGCTGTGGACATCATTCCGAAGAAGGTGGACATGATCAATAACCGGAAGTCCCCGATTCAGGATGAGTATATAGAAAAGTATCTGACGGAAAAGGATCTGGATCTGACTGCAACTTTGGATGCAAAGGCTGCATATTCGGATGCGGATTTTGTTGTAATAGCCGCCCTGACCAATGTCTACTCAACAAACCGTATTGACGTAGCATTGTCGAAAAAAAGAACCCGTTTTGCACACTATATAGGGCACTGAAATTGGTTGTATTTCACAGCTATATGAGCTATAAATGCTAGATGCTTATACAAAACGCCGAACTTTTGACCCCTGTGACACAAAATTGGCACAACTTTTTCAGAAGTTATGAGGAAATGGCGAAAAACAGGAGAAAACAACAAAAATCCATGAGTTTATCATTAATGTCTGAAACTGCTGTTGAGTACACTATCTGACCCGCTAATGACACCTACATCATAACGGTTTGTTGAGTCATGGAAATTAAAGAAAAACAGATGATTTCTACTTCATAAAACAGCTGTTGAGTAGAGCATGTATGGTGATAATAATTACATGTTTTGTGCGGAGAGAGTGAATGATTTGTTCATAAAGAACAATGAATGGTGAGAATGGACTGGATGATATATACAGTTTTAACAAAACTCATGCACCGACAAGGTTCGATTCAACAATCCAACACTTAGAAAAACGTCATAGCAGGGTATACGGGGTTCGACTGTATAAAACAGCACTTCGGCTATAGAGAAATAGAGACGGGTGTACTCAACGGCTGTTTTATGAAGTAGAAAACAAGAGAAATACGATTGCTGGGGTAATTGGATACGACAGTATAAGAAAACACTTAGCCGTGTGATGAACACACGGGAAGAGTTAGAGAGAAATACCATCCTGAAACACAGGATGTGTACATAGATACAAAAATGAGGAATGAACCCAGTAAGGGTGGAGGAGTACATTATGGAAAAATTTGATTATTTAGTAGTAGGTTCTGGTCTTTACGGGGCGATTTTTGCACATGAAGCCAAAGCACAGGGCAAGTCCGTTTTGGTTGTGGACAAGCGCCCGAATATCGCAGGCAACATTTATACGGGAGAAGGTTGAAGGCATTAACGTCCACAAGTATGGTGCTCACATTTTCCACACCAATAACAAAAAAGTATGGAACTACATTACTCAGTTTGCAGAGTTCAACCGTTTTACTAATTCACCTGTGGCTAATTGCAAGGGTGAGTTGTACTCCCTTCCATTCAACATGTATACCTTCAACAAGATGTGGGGTGTTGTAACGCCGGAGGAAGCAGCCACGAAGATCGAAGAGCAGCGCAAAGAGATTACTGGTGAGCCGCAGAATCTTGAAGAGCAGGCCATTTCTCTTGTTGGCCGAGATATCTATGAGAAACTTAGCAAGGGCTATACCGAGAAGCAGTGGGGACGTGACTGTAAGGAGTTGCCGTCCTTTATTATCAAGCGTCTTCCAGTTCGTCTGACTTTTGATAACAACTACTTCAATGCACTTTATCAGGGCATTCCTGTTGGTGGCTATACCAAGATGATTGCTAATTTGCTGGATGGTATTGAGGTTCGTTTGAACACAGACTATCTGGAAAATAAAGCTGAACTGGATGCATTGGCTGACAAGGTTGTCTACACCGGTCCCCATTGACGCCTATTTTGACTACAAGTTGGGTACGCTGGAATATCGTTCTGTTCGCTTTGAAACGGAGACTTTGGATAAACCAAACTTCCAGGGCAATGCCGCAGTGAACTATACAGACCGTGAAACTCCGTGGACCCGTATCATTGAGCACAAATGGTTTGAATTCGGTAAGGATGAGAACGGCAATGATCTGCCGAAGACTATCATCAGCCGTGAGTACAGCAGCGAGTGGAAACCGGGTGATGAGCCGTATTATCCGGTTAATGACGCTAAGAATGGCTTGCTTTATTCTGAGTATAAGAAGCTGGCAGATGCAGAAGAACATGTGATTCTCGGTGGTCGCCGTGGCATGAATAAGTACTATGACATGGATCAGGTGATTGCAGCTGTGCTGGATAAATGTGAGAAGGAACTGGGAGAATAAAATGGCAAAGAAAAAATTTTAATGGTCTGTGAGGCATTTGGAGGCGGTGTATTTACTTACGTGTCTCAGCTCTGCAACGATATGGTGGATGAATTTGATATTTATCTTGCATATTCCCTCAGACCTCAGACACCTAAAATTACAAAGATTTTCTGGATCAGAGAGTGCATTTGCTTAAAATGAAAAATGTTGGGGTCAAAGGGATTAACCAAGCAAGAATGATATTGCGGCAATTAAGGAACTGCGTCAGATTGAAAAAGATGTACAGCCAGATGTAATCCATCTGCATTCTTCTGTTGCAGGCGGCTTGGGCAGGCTTGCGTATAAGGGAAAGAACAATACAGTCGTATATACGCCCCACGGTTATGCACATATTCTCATGGGACCAGGGAAAAAGAGCAAGGTTTATAAGTTTGCTGAAAAAGGTTCTCGGAAATCGTGCACTTACACTTACTTGCTGTGAAAGCGAAGATGAAGAAGCAAAGAAGTTTTCCAAAGAGAACTGCTTATGTTGAGACTGGCGTGAATCTTGCAGATCTTTCTGCATCTCTTGACGGTATAAAGCCCGTCAAAAATGATAAATTCACAGTATTCACGCTTGGCCGCGCCTGCGTTCAGAAACAACCACAGCTCTTTAATAGAATTGCTGAACTAGTACCAAATGCAAGATTTATTTGGATTGGTAATGGAGAACTTGAAAATGAATTGACTGCTCCAAATATTGAAGTAACGGGATGGACACCTCGTAAGGAAGCTTTGGCAATGGCCAAAGGTGCAGATGCATTTATTCTGTGTAGTCTTGGCGAAGCTATTGCGATGAGTCTTATCGAGAATATGTACATTAAGAAACTGATTCTTGTCAGCAATACAATGGGGAATAAGAGTGTTATCAACGATGGCATCAACGGCTATGTATGTGACAAGGCGGAGGAATATGCTGAACATATAAAGGCAGCCATGAGGAATTTTTTCAAAAGAACTTCCTGAAAGAGCCTATCAGGACGTCCTGGAAATTTATAACACTGATGCCATGAAGAAGAAGTATATTGAGTTTTATAAAAATGTTGTGGCAGGTAAATACTGATGATAAAAAATATGGACTATTTAGTCTCTGTCATTGTTCCCATATATAAAGTGGAAAAAGATTTGTCGGATTGTGTTCTGAGCATTTGCAATCAGACCTATACAAATTTAGAGATTATTCTTGTTGATGATGGCTCTCAGATAATTGCGGACAAATGTGTGATGAATTTGCAAGAAATGATGTCGAATAAAGGTTATTCATAAAATTAATGGGGGATTATCGCAAGCTCGAAATGCTGGAATGAGCATTATGACGGGAGATTATGTTACATTTGTTGATAGCGATGACATTTTAGAACATGATTTTGTTGAAGAAATGTTGCGGATAATTAATAAATATAATGCTCAAGTTGCAATTTGTAAGAATTCTACATTTGAAAAAGGTAGTGCACTTAATAATGGCTATGTAGGAATAAGCGAACGGTGCTTTGATGCGGCAGAAGCCATAAAGAATATGTTATATCAAAAGCGATTTTGATGTTGCAGCATGGGGAAAATCTACCATAAAGACACTTTGATTGGTATTTCTTTTTCCTGATGGGTTAATTCACGAAGATATTCTACAACATATAAGGCGTTGCTCAGATGCCGGAAAGTAGCTTTCACAACGCAGGCGTTATATCGATATCAAATTCGGAAAGAAAGCATAGAAAATCAAAATTTACTATCAAAAATGGATTGTATAAAAACTGCTCAGATGATGCTGGATGATATAACGATTAATTATCCTGAATTGTTGCAAGCCGCGAAGAGTAGATATGTAGCCGCTAACTTTCATATTTTGGCGCAAATTAAGGAAAATATACCGGAAAAAGAAATTAATTGTTAAAAATATAAAACATGTTAGAAATGATGTCATAAGAGATAAATCTGCCTCAATTCGAGTTAGAGGAGCATGTCTGTTAAGTTATTTAGGATTCAACACCACAACAGCCGTTTTAAATTTAATTAAAAAAGTAGATATTTTTTGAAAGGAAAGTCAATCATTTAAGATTGAGCTTATTGAGATGATATGAAAATTTGTGCTGTAGTAGTGACATACAATAGAAAAGAATTGCTTGAGAAACAAATAATAGAAATTTTGCATAATCAAGAGTTGAAGATTGATGCATATTATGTGATTGATAATTGTAGTACTGATGGAACTCGATCACTTGTAAAAATATGAGGGAACCAAGTAATAAAGTATTGTAGAACAAAAAGTAATTGTGGCGGTGCTGGCGGATTTTCTTACGGACTGCAACGAGCTTTTGAGGATAAATATGACTGGTACATTTTAATGGATGATGATGGACGTCCCATGGATAAAGATTGCTTTGAAAATATGAAGAATCATATTGTAAAAAGGGATATGATTCACAGAAAATGTATCTTCTAAATTCTCTGGTACTGAGTGATAAGGATACACTGTCGTTTGGACTTGGTCATTTAGAAAGAATAACTGAGCTAAATTCTGTTGTTACAGAAAATGAAGTTGTTGGTATGATTAATCCTTTTAATGGAACATGGATTTCCCAATGGACTGGTTGAAAAATTGGCTTTCCTAATGGAGACTTTTTCATTAAAGGAGATGAAAATGATTATTTAAGAAGATCACAGAGCGCAGGTGCTTTTTAGCTACAGTTGTGGATTCAATGTATTTTCATCCGAAGTTGGGGGATATAAGAAGAAAAAGTTTTTGGAAAAGAAATGTATGTATACATTGAGCCAGCTTGGAAAGAGTACTATTCCGCAAGAAATTATACATTCTCTTTTTTTACAATTTGGGAAAAAGAAGGATGCAATACTATTTTTAATTAAGAGAATGTACTGTTGTATGGTATGCAACTGCAATAAGCTGGAAGTAATGAAGATGCTGTTCAAAGGGTATCAAGACGGAAAAAAAAGGAAGGCTTGGTGCAACTGTTAAACCTAATTCAGTATAGCTAGAAATGGATGATTGATATGATAAATGAAATGGTAGCGTTGATAGGGAGGTTAGCTATATATAGTTTGATGTTTATAGCATCACTCTATTTTGTGAATCAAGCTGATAAGACTAAAAAGTAGAGGAAAATTTATTCTTCTATCTTTAGTTGCACTTGTAATTCCGTGTTTATTTGCAGCATTTAGAGGAGAAAAAGTAGGAACAGATGTTCTCCAATATGCAAAACCATATTATCTGGGAGCGCTAAATTCAAGTAGCTTACAGGCTTTTTTTTACTACAGGCTCACTTGGAAACAGGATATGAAGTGTTTGTGTTTGCATTACAAAAATTTTTAAACAGTTCACTGCAGTACTTTTCTTTACAGAGGCTTTAATTATATGTCCAATATATATTGTCGCTATCAAGAATAGAAAGAACTGTCCTATGTGGGTAACAGTACTTGTCTATTATATGATATTTTACATTGCTTCCTTCAATTTTATGCGGCAGTCAATTTCTGCTGCGTTACTCTTACTTGCTTACTTTGAGTTAGTAGAAAAGAAATGGGTAAAGTTCATCATATTGATTTTCTTAGCGCAATCGTTTCATAACACTGCGTTTATTGGAATTATAATTATTCTATTTGGAGTATGGTTTTATAGAATTCAAAGCAAACAATTAAGAATATTAATATTTGCGATTTCGTGTGCACTCTTAGTGGTTGCTTCGCAAGGCTGGCAGAGTTTCTTGATGTGGGCGATTAACGATGTAAATATACTTCCAAGACGATTTATTACATATATTAATATATTCACTGGTGGACAGAATCAAAATAGCTACTATTTTTTGTTGACCAAAAGTAATTATATCGAACTCATTTTTAGATGGATATTGTATTTAATTCCACTTTTCTTCTGCAAGTACAGTAAGAGAAAATTAAATTTGTATAACTCGGCTAATATTATTCTTCTTATGTCTGTAGTGGTTTACACAGTATTATTTGTACTATTTCACACGAGTTATGCTGTTAGGGATTACTTGGTATATGGAATATTTCTTTATTGTTTGGTTTGCCAATGTCTTATTCGAAAATTCAAGAAAATAATGCCAGAATTGGAGTGGTTTATAGAAATACAGCTTATATGTTTATGGCTATATTGGGATATTGGTTTTGGGATATATGATTTTAGGATGGCACGGAACTCTTCCATTTTATTTTTCTTTTTAAATCAATATAATTGCAAGACACAATTAAAATTGTAAACTTTTAGATTCGTTTTAAGAAAAAAGACTAAAAATTAAAGAAAGTCCATAAAATCTAATGTTTATGGCATGACATTATATGAAGGAGGATAATAAAGTTATGAGTGCA